>Ga0126369_10000976_pt1 | contig 19469 bp, 11 predicted proteins | sample PanSoiMetaPlot_1_FD_109646 | JGI IMG/M metagenome (GOLD analysis project Ga0126369, IMG submission 109646) | Tropical forest soil microbial communities from Panama - MetaG Plot_1 | ecosystem: Environmental > Terrestrial > Soil > Tropical forest > Bulk soil | place: Panama | collected 2016-02-17 | reverse complement strand
CTGGTGGTCGCCTACGCGCTGGCAGGACGCATGGACATGGACATTACCAGCGAACCACTTGGCAACGATGCGTCCGGCAAGCCTGTTTATCTAAAAGATGTTTGGCCCACGCCACAGGAAATCGAGACGGCGGTCCGGGCCGCCGTTTCCACGGCGCAATTCACCAAGGAATACGGAGAAGTCTTCGAAGGCGACGCGCACTGGAAGTCCATGCCGATTCCCCGAGGTGACACTTACAAGTGGGAGCCGAAATCGACATACATCAAGATGGCTCCGTACTTTGAGAACATGCCGAAAACGCCGCCGGCGCTTACCGATATTCGTGGCGCACGCGTGCTGGCGGTTCTTGGCGACAGCGTCACCACCGATCACATCTCTCCCGCCGGTTCGATTCCCGTAGATTCGCCGGCGGGCAAATATCTGGTCGCCAACGGCGTCAAGCCTCATGAGTTCAACTCCTACGGCGCGCGCCGCGGCAATCATGAAGTGATGATGCGCGGCACGTTTGCGAACATTCGCCTGCGCAACCAGCTTGCTCCCGGCACCGAAGGCGGCTGGACGCTCTTCCAGCCCGGCGGCGAGAAGATGTCCATCTACGACGCCGCGGTGAAATACCGCGAGGCGGGAGTACCGCTGGTCGTTATCGCCGGAAAGGAATACGGCTCCGGCTCTTCGCGCGACTGGGCCGCAAAAGGCACGCGGCTGCTCGGCGCGCGGGCGGTGCTTGCCGAAAGTTACGAACGCATCCACCGCAGCAATCTCGTGGGCATGGGCGTTCTGCCGCTCGAGTTCAAACCGGGAGAGAATCACGAATCCCTGGGACTAACCGGGCACGAAATCTACTCGGTCGAAGGCGTCGCTTCGCTTTCTCCGAAGAAATCCATTACCGTCCATGTGAAATCCGACGACGGCAAAACGAAGACGTTCACGGCCATTGCGCGGGTGGACACGCCGGAAGAAGTCTCGTACTACCGCCACGGCGGCATTTTGCAGTACGTTTTGCGCCAAATGCTCTAACATTTATTGTAAAGTTTCCCTCGTTCGAGGCACCCCGTGCTCCAGCGAATCTCGTTCTGCGCCCTGCTGGTCGGCTGCGCCTTCAGTTGCCCGGCGCAGGAGGGGCCATCACCGCAAGTCTTGGTCATCCGCGCAGGAAAACTCCTGGATGTCGAGTCCGGCCGGCTCCTGGCCAATCAAATGATTCTCGTGCGCGGCGGGAAGATCGAAGCCATTGGCGAACGCGTCAGTGCGGCGGCCGCCACAACGATCGACCTCTCCCGGTTCACCGTTCTTCCCGGGCTAATCGACTGCCACACGCACCTTGCAGACGCCGGCGATGGCGAGCCTCTTCACGTTCTCGAGATGACTTCCGCCGAAACCGCCTACGCCGCCATCCCCAACGCGCGCGCCACCCTTCTCGCCGGGTTTACTACCGTGCGCGACGTAGGCGTGTATCGCGCTTTCAATGACGTTGCCCTTCGCGATGCCATCGCCCAAGGTCTGGTGATTGGCCCGCGCATGTTCGTCGCGGGGGCCTACATCACCATCAGCCAGGGCGCCGGGGCCATGACCGGTCTCGCACCGGATATCCAGCTTCCCTGGGACCTGCACTACGGCGAGGCCAACAGCCCGTGGGAAGTGCGGCAAAGGATTCGCGAACTCGCTCATCGTGGAGCAGACCACATCAAGATTCTTTCCACCGGAGCGGTACTCACCCATGGCAGCAACCCCAAGTCCATCGAATTCACACCCGAAGAGCTGCAGGCGGCCGTAGACGAAGCGCGTAATTTTGGCCTTCGTGTGGCCGCTCACGCGCACGCCGCTGAAGGCATCAAGAACGCCATTCGCGCGGGGGTCGCTTCGATTGAGCACGCCACCTTGATTGACGACGAGGGCCTCGCGCTTGCGAAGGAACACGGCACTTATCTCGACATGGACATCTATGACGAAGAGTGCATCCAGGACGCGAGCAAGAAGAATCCTACGCCCGCGGACTTTCTGGAACATGACCGCGAACTCGGCGAAATTCAGCGCCGCAATTTCACCAAAGCCCTGCGCGCGGGCGTGAAGATGTCCTTTGGCACGGATGCCGGCGTCTGCCCGCACGGCATCAACGCGCGTCAATTTGCTTTCATGGTGAAATACGGCATGACGCCGCTAGAAGCGATTCAGTCCGCAACGGTCAGCGCCGCGGACCTACTTGGCAAATCCGATTTGCTGGGTTCGGTTCAGACCGGGAAATATGCCGATCTCATCGCCGTTTCCGGCAATCCTCTAGAGGACGTTCGTCTGCTTGAAAACGTGAAGTTTGTGATGAAGGAAGGAAAGGTCTACAAGCAGGTGCCATAGTCGTTTGTCGGCTGCAGCTTACGAGGCAACGCTGCTTCGTCGCCGGCTTGATCCCATCCTCGCTGCCAGGATGATTCCTACCAGGATTGAAGCGAGGCTGGCCGTCTGCGCGTTGGACATGCCGAAAAACGACCGCGGGTTAATGCGAATGAACTCGATTAGGAAACGCGCGATGCCCGTGAAAATCAAGTAGTAAGAGAAAACTTTTCCCGCGGCTTCTCCATTCAGAACCTTCTTTCCGATTCGCCATAAAATCACGGCAATCAACATCCAGATCAGGAATTCGTAGATCGGAGTTGGATGAACTCTCTCCGTTGTCGGAACTACGCCGTTTGGAAAGCTCATACCCCAAGGCAGCTTCGTCGGAACGCCATAGTCGCCGTCGCCCGAAAGCAGACAGCCAATCCGGCCAATGGCATAGCCAACTGCCGCTGCGGGCGAGCACAAGTCCATAAACTCCAGCGCCGGGATTCGATAATGCCTCGCCAGAAAAAACAGCGCGATGAATCCCCCAATGAATCCGCCAAACCAGGCGAACCCGAAGCGGCTGTACAGCATCGAAGGATCGGCCATCAAATCGCGCGGGGTCTCCAGGACGTGATACAGCCTCGCGCCCACTAACCCGCTGATGCCCGCGATGCCAATGATCAGGAAACCTTCGTCGTGAGGCCTCGGTTCTTTCGTTGCATCGAAGTAGCCACGCTTCAGAAAGCTTTCGCGGCGGCGGTCAAAGTCGGCTTGCAGGACGTACGCAGCGACCAGCAATCCGGTCGCGACCATTAGCCCAAATGTCGGAATCGTCAGCGGCCCCAGATGAAGGAATGGAGTCATCGTTGGCGAAGCTTTTCGCCTTCGGCAGTATACACGAGCGCCACTTTAGACCGTCCCCCGTGCAGCGCGGCTCCCAGCACAACCCAGATCCCGAAGGCCATCCACTCCGCCCGAGTGAAGTGTCCCGGAATGACGGGCAACACTTTCATTAGCACAAATGTCAACGAGACCAGGATTCCCAGCCCGGTTGTAATTCTCACTCCGGGGCGCTTGTCCATCAGCCAGAAGGAAGCGCAGGCAGCAAACCAGCCCAGGGCAGAGGCCATCGAGCCTACTTCCGTAACCGGGACGAGCAAGGCATCGCCAAGCAAGAGTCCAGCGACAGAGCCGGCGGTGACGCCCAGAACGGCTATATGGGGTGTCTGGAAACGCTGGTGCACGGAGCCAAAGCTTGCGGGGATGGTTCCGCGGCGTCCAAACGCAAAGAGCAAGCGCGTGGACGCAGCGAAGTTCCCGTTGAAACACTGGAAAAGGCCCAGTAAGGCCATCGTGAAGATCAAGGTGACCGGCCAATGCGCCCTCAGCGCGCTTTCAAACGCAATGGCCGTCGCAAAGCGCTTCCCGAGCAAGCTGCGCCAGGGGGCCGCGTAGGTCACCGCAGCGATGCACATGGAGTAGAAAAACGCACCCATGCCCAATGCCAGCGCAATGGCCCACAGGTAAGTCCTTTGGCCGAATTCCGGGTTGGACTCCTCCGCATACTTGGGAACGGATTCGAATCCGGTCATGAAGTACGGCACAATTTGCAGTGTCAGCAGGACGGAAATCAGCGGCGTGGAATTAAACAAAGGATGAAAATTCTCGGGTGTGCCGCGCGTGGCGCTGACGGAGACGATCACCAGAAAGCATAGCAGCACCGCGCTGGTCATTAATTTTTGAAAATTGGCACTCAGGCGAATCCCGCGATAGTTCAAAACCCCGAGAAAAATCGTGAGCCCTACTCCCAGTACCACTCGTGGGAGAAAAACGGGCTGATCTCCGATGCGGTAGAGTTCGATCGTATTCAAGGACGGAAAAATGTAGGCCGCAAGTTTTCCAAGCGCAACGGCTTCCCACGGGCATACGATGAAATACGCCAACAGCATCATCCAGCCGGTGAAATAGCTCACCACGGGTGGAAAAGCTTGCGCGGTGTATGCTGCTTCGCCTGCGGCGTCAGGCAATCGCTGCACCCACTGGCCGTAGACGTATCCAATGGGAAGCAAAATGATTCCGCCGATCGTGTATCCCAGGATCGCTCCAACAGGCCCGCCCCGTCCCAGCCAATCGTCCATCAGCACGAGCCAGCCGGTGCCGATCATCGTGCCGAATGCGAGCGCGAAGTAGTCGTGCAACCGGAGTTTGCGCGCGAGTTTGGTCATTTAGAGGACGCAGAGCAATTCGAAAAGGAGATTCGCCGCGAGCAGCGAAGTGATTTCTCCTGTGTCATAGGGCGGTGAAACTTCAACCAGGTCGCAGCCAACGATGCTCAGACCCCGCAATGCCCGAACAAGTGTGAGGCTTTGCATGCTCGTTAGTCCGCCAACTTGGGGGGTGCCCGTTCCCGGGGCAAAAGCTGGATCCATGGCGTCAATGTCGAGAGTGACGTATACCGGCTTCCCGCGGAAGGCGCGCAAATGGCTCTCGACGACGCTCATGCCTTTCTCGTGAAACTCTTCCGCGGTCACCATTCTGACCTTATGCGCACGTGCAAAATCAAAATCGTCTTCTCCATACACTTGCCCGCGCAGCCCGACCTGTAGGACACCGCCATCGTTCAACAGCCCTTCTTCGAACGCCCGGCGGAAGGGCGTGCCATGCGAATACTTGCTGCCAAAATACTCGTCCCACAAATCGTTGTGCGCATCGAACTGCACGAGCGAAACAGGGCCATGCTTCTTTGCAACCGCTCGCAAAATCGGCAAGCTGATGGAGTGATCTCCTCCCACGCAAACGCACCGGACCCCGGTAGCAAGCAACGGTGCCAGGCCCGTCTCGATGCGGCGAAACGTGTCCTGCATCGAAAGCGGGTTGACGCTCAAGTCTCCGTAGTCAGCCGTTCGATGTTTGGCAAAAGGATTTACCTTCAGCACTGGATTCCACGGCCGGATAATCGCAGACTGCTCTCGAATGTGCCGCGGGCCAAATCGGGGCCCCGGCCGATACGTGGTTCCTCCGTCGAACGGCACGCCGACAATCGCCACTTCCAGTTCTTCCGGCTCGGTTATATGCGGCAAGCGCATGAACGTCGGCACGCCCGCAAAGCGCGCATAGGTCAGGGCGTCGGTAGGCTCGGGATGAGGCAGGCGGAACTTTCGCCGGGTTGCAGGCATGGTTGCGCATCTTAGTTTCGAGCGGCGCTGAAAGTCAAAGCGGCCAGCGGCACGGGGCTCGCATGCAAATCCCTCGCGTTGCAGAGACAACCCCGAGGCGCCATCGGTCATCTGTTCACTCGTTCCTCGGTCGAAGGAGATACGCTCGTGCGTTGGTGGATGGCTTTAATTGGTGTGGGACTCGTGTCGGCAAACGCGGTTCCGGTCTTATGCCAGACTTTTGTCGAATCGCCCGAGGGCCCCAGCCGTACGCGAAGCAACGAAGAAGTTGCCATCGTTGATTCCCTCGAGTTCTTGGATCTGCGTCACATTTCTTCCGATGCGGTCAAGGCCCAGCTTTCTTTGCTTCCCGGTGATCGCTTCGATGCGCCGAAACTTGAGCATGACCTGCGGGCGCTAGGCCGACTTGGGTGGTTCTCAACAATCCGAGTGGAAGAGTTAGCTCGGAGAACGCCCCATCCTCAGGAGCCGGGAGGGGAACAGCGTGTTGTCTTGATCTTCTATTTCAGCGAAGAGCCCATCCTCTCTCGCGTGGAATATTCCGGCTCTCGGCTGCTTTCGACAAACCAGATTGAAAAACTGGTGGAAGAGAAGAAGTTGGCGCCGGGCCTCGGCAAGCCGGCCAATTCCGCTTCGCTTCAGCACATTGCGCTGGCAATTCGTTCCGCTCTCAACGAGTTGGCGCACCCCGATGCTTCCGTTCAAGTCCTTCGTCAAACGCAAGCAAACGGCAACGTCACCGTTCGTTTCAAAATAACCGATGGCCCGCATCTTCCGGTTCGTCAAGTTCGCTTTGCAGGCGACACCGGCGTCCCGGAAAAGCTATTGCGCGCCCAATTGCAAGCCATCGCACCATGGAAGCCGCTGGCTTCGCTGCGAAGCAAAAACGCTTACACAGAAACAGCATTTGAAGAAGATCGCCAGCACCTGCTGACGTATTACCAGGACCACGGATATCCGGAAGCGCGGGTCGGCAGCGCGCAGGTTGACAGAACGGCTGGGCGTTACCGTATTTGGTTCCCCCTCCCGCGTCATGGAACAAAGACAGGCCTTTCGATTTCCATTCCGGTCGAGGCGGGCCCGTTCTATCGTCTTTCGGCTATCGAGGCCGAGCCGGCTCTTGAACGAGCAATTGAAGAACGTCATGGCAAGCCTCTGCCGGTTCCTGTTCCCGGTCAGGACCAGGCCTTTTCCCGACAGGAAGTCGACAAGCTTCGCCGCTTTTATATGGCTCGCTTGCAAACCCGAAATTCGAAATCCGGCACATCCTCTTCCCCTTTTCAAGCCGTTGACGCCAATCCCGTCTTTGATCCCGTGGAACACTCCGTGCGCCTCAAGCTCAACCTCAGCGATTCGCCTCCCTGCGTTGTCCGCCGCATCGAGTTCCTTGGCCTGCACAAATTCAACGATCGCTACGTACGCCGCCGCATCCTCTTGCGCGAGGGCAGCCCTTTGGATGAACACGCCTTGGAAGTTGGCCTTAGCAAACTCGCGCGCACCGGCTATTTCAAGCCCATTCGCAAAGAAAACATTCAAGTCCGGCTCGATCATGCCCGTCACACGGCAGAAGTCACCATCCGCCTCGAAGAAATTGGCCGGCAGCGCGTCGCCTTCGATGGCGGCCGCGCCCAGTTTGGCAGCACACTCGGCCTCGCTTACACGGTGTTCGATCTCTTCAGTCAGGAAGAATTGCTCAGCTCGAGGCTTGAGGGTGGCCCCGAGAGCGTGCAATTGCTCTTGGGCATCGCCAAAGATGGTATCTTCGGCACACGCAGCTCCCTCGCATTCTCTGTTTTCAATCATGTGATTCGCCCGCGCTTTACGCACGGCGTTCAAGGCCCCTTCACCGACTCCCGCACCGAAGGAATCAACGTTCCGTGGATTTATTCCGTGACGAACTCCGACTCCCTGGGAGTCAACTACACTCTGTCGCGCCTCACTGCCGTGCAGCAATTCGGAGCAACAAACGACGCGACCGGCTTGCCGATCGATCTCCGCACGCACACCTCCAGCCGCTCGCTGGGAGCTTCTTGGGCTCACGAAACAGGCAACGAACACGTTCTTTTTGGAGACTCCGCTTCCGGCGGCCCGCTCGGCGGCAACGAAAATATGCTCCGCTCTTCCGGCGAGGCCGCGCGCATTTTTCGCGATCGGCTTTTCTCCCCAGCCAACTCCTGGGCTTTTCGCACAACGTTCACCGCCGCAGGCAGTTACCACGGCGGCATGCCCTTCTATTCGCGCCTTTTCTCGGGCGATGAATACGTCCGCGGCCTTCGCACCGGCGAGCTCGGCCCCATCGCCGTGACCGAACACTTATCGCCTTCGGGCATAGTCGCCCCCTCCCCTTCCTATGCAGGCGCCAATCTCATAACGGCTGCAAACGCGGAATACCGCATTCCGCTTCATAACGGAGTCGAAGCCACTGGCTTCTTCGATCTCGGCTCGGGCCGGCTTCTTCCCAATTGGCTCGGCCCGGCTAAACCCAGTCTCCTGAACGCCACGAACGGCATCCTGCACGGCTCGACTGGCATGCAACTTCAATGGATCATCCCCGGCGTCCAAGTTCCTTTTCGCTCCTACTACGCGGTGAACGTGTTGCGTCTCGACCGCTGGATTCCCTTCTCTGAGAAATCTCTGCGGCATGTTCACAACCGCCTCGGTGCCTTTGGCTGGGGACTCGGATCGCTTTTCTAAGCGCCTGTACCGGTCGCCTGTTCCGCGCCGGGTGGCTGTACTACACTCCAAGCATCATGAAACATGACAAGTTATTGAAGGAAGCTTCGCGCATTATCGAACCGTATCACATCACCAAAGGCGAAAAGTTTCGTCTCAGGGACCACCATCCGGCCGATACCAACGGCGTTAAGGACAAACGTGAAGCGCAAGGGCTGCTCGAAGACGGCATCGCCTGCTTAAGCCGCTTCCAGGAAATGCTTTACGCGCAGGACCGCTGGGCGCTCTTGCTCATCTTTCAGGCCATGGACGCGGCTGGCAAAGACGGCGCCATCAAGCATGTTATGTCCGGGGTGAACCCGCAGGGCTGCGAGGTCCACGCGTTCAAGTCACCAAGCGCCGAGGAACTGAACCGCGATTATCTCTGGCGCAACCACAAAGTCGTTCCCGAGCGAGGCAAAATCGGCATCTTCAACCGCTCGTACTATGAAGAAGTTCTGGTAGTGCGTGTTCATCCGACGTTTCTTCGCGCGCAAAAACTCCCCGACCGCCTGGTCACCAAACACATTTGGGAGGAGCGCTACGAAGACATCAACGCCTTCGAGCGCTATCTCACCCGCAACGGCGTCGTCGTTCGCAAGTTCTTCCTCCACCTCTCCAAGGGAGAGCAAAAAAAGCGTTTCCTCGAGCGCCTCGAAGATTCAAAAAAGAATTGGAAGTTTTCGATGGCCGACGTGCAGGAGCGCGGTTTCTGGAAGGGCTATCAGGAAGCTTACGAGGAAATGATTCAACAAACCGCCACAAAGCACGCCCCCTGGTACGTCGTTCCCGCCGACAATAAATGGTTCACGCGCTTGGTCGTCGGTGCCGCTATTCTCGAAACCCTCAATGATCTCAATCTAGCCTTCCCGGACGTCGAAAAATCCAAGCGCAAGGAGCTTGCGGCTGTCCGCACCTCACTCCTGGCGCAAAAAGATTGACCATTGCTCAAACTTTGCCGGGAGAAGCCGTCTCGAGCAAAACGAAACCGCTAGGCATATTTCCGGTGCAGGTGGATCATGATTCGCAGGTCATTCAGGGCGCAAAGAATCTCTTTTAGCTCCCCACGTCTCGCACCATTTGTTCCTATGTCGAGCAGAGAGCGAAGGAGTTCATTGACGGCAAAGTTGATTCTCACCATGCGGACGGTCTTCTGGTTTTCGCGGATGGCCTCGCCGTAGGACTTGGTCCATCGATACTGCTCCATTTGCGGCTCCTGAGGGCTGGCCCTCTTCCGCCACAAGTGGTTTAGATTTCGTGAACGCACCACGCAAGGTAAATCAGGTGTGACCTCTCAACTATACACCCTTTTTGAGCGTGAGCGGGAATCCTGCAATCTCCATCAGCACCACTTTCACCGTTGCACTTTTCATATCACTACGGGCATGATTCCGCAATGGCAACCTCCCGAAAGACCGCAAAGAGCTTCGACGATTACCTGGATCGTTTTCCAAAAGACGTTCAGCAGCGTTTGCAAAAGATGCGCCGAACCGTGAAGAAAGCAGCGCCACAAGCAAAGGAAAAGATCAGTTATGGCATTCCCGCCTTCACTTTGAACGGCATGCTGGTGTGGTTTGCGGCATTCAAAAACCACATTGGGTTCTACCCGCGGACTTCGGCGATCGCCGCCTTCAAGGAGGAGTTATCGGTCTACCAAGGAGCGAAAGGATCGGTGCGCTTCCCTTTCGACAAGCCGCTCCCGCTTCCCCTGATTCGCCGCATCGTAAAGTTTCGTGTTAAAGAAAACCTAAGCAAGGTCAAAAAAAAATAGCTGGCACTTTCTTGACAAGGCTTCAGCGCGGCGCGTCAGGATAGTGATAGCGCAGGCTTGGCGGCATGCGGTCCGAACGCGCGCGTGTGTTGTACTCCAACTGATATTTCAAATGCTCCGCATCACCCGGATAAGCTTGTCCTTCCGGGTACGGGTAGGGCAAAGGGGAGTGCCTTGGCAGCGGCTCCACGGTAAATGCGTCGGCAGCGTAAAAATCCAAATCCTTCTCGAAGCCATCCGCGTAGAAGAAATAGTCGCGTACCCAGCCTCGAGGCACCACCGGGAGCGCCTTCGGATCAAAATCCAGTTTCAGGCCTTCTCCAGACCCGAACACCGCAAAGCGATCATCCGAGGTCCGCAGCAAATCGGAAACAACGCCGTAGCGCGTGTAATTCCCTGCCGCCCGCGCATACGGCCCGGTCATGCTGCGTTGCGTGTACGAATACGTCGTGTCGCTTGCCGGCTGCAATCGAATCTCGCGCGGATAGCCCAGAAAATCCAGCTCCGCATTGGCCAGCGGCACTTCCGAAACACGAAGGTCTTTTCCGTCCGGCGTCTGATCGATTCGAATCGCGTCCCAGTAAACCTTCAGGTTGGTGACAATGCGAATCCGCCGCGTCCCCGCTGGCAGGTTGCCGCTCAAGTCCGCGATCATGGTGCGTTCCAAGCCAGCCGGAAAACCCATGTCTTCCACCACGCGCACCCATTTGCCCTGCGCGTTTTGCGCTTCCACATACGGAGCAATCACTTTGATGCCCGCCTGATCCGCGGCATACATCGAAGTCGCCGTGAAGTAATCGGTATAGCCGTCCATAATCAGCCGCAGCGGCTTCTGCGCGTCCCACGCACCAAGATCCAGCTCCAGCCAGTGCAATTTCGCAAATCCGGCGAAAGGCAAGTCCACGAAGCCGGTCACATAGTTGCGATCGGTTCTTGAAAGGAGGGCAAGTACGTCGTGTCCTTGGTCATCCCATGCGCCCGCCGGCGGATGCGCGCCCTGGCTGGCGATCACGCGAAACTCCGGGAAAGGCGGCGCGCTCACGAAGCGTTCATCAGGGAAAACTTCATACGCGACGGGATGATCGATCGCCAGCAGCCGCACTTGGTCCAGATAAACCGTCTCTTCCATCGGCTCCAGGAACCGGAAGCTCAGCAATCCATTTCGCGCCTTCACGCTGCGCGCGGAAACCTTCAGATACTCGTCCGGGTCCGGAACGTCGCGTTCCCCCGGCGCAATCCAATGCCCCACCACGCCCGGCCCGATCATATCGGCAATGAATTCATATTCATGACCATTCCACGAAAAAAGAATCGGGCAGGAACTCCCGCGCCGGTCCAATTCTGCAATCACTTGCGTCTTTTTCGCAGCGAGATTGATTTCGTCTTGTGGCACGCCGGTCGGCCACAGCAGCCGCACGACTTCCGCATTCGTTTCAGTCCCCAAACCGGCCAGAATCGGCGCCGCATTCTGCCCCAAATAACCCGAGGCCCCCGCCACTTCCCACTTCTGGTACAAAGTGCCTGCGTAGAGTTCTACTTTCGTACCGATGCCGCTCTTGTTGTCGTTCAGCGCTTTCAGATCAATGCTCATCCAAGCGTGCTGATTCCCGCCTTCGTTGCGCAGCACAACCGGCGCGCCGCCCAGTTGCGTCACCACCAGATCCGCGTCGCCGTTGCCATCAATATCCGCCACTGCAATCGCGCGCGGCTGATCGAGCTTCACCGCATCCAGTGCCACGTTTTTCGTGACATCGCTCCAACCCTTCTTTCCCAAATTGCGCAGCAGCCGTAGCTCCGCGCCATTGTTCGATTCACCCGCAGCGACCAAATCGAGCCAGCCATCATTGTCGTAATCCAACGCGGCGATGCCCCAACCCTTTTGCCAACTCAAATCTGGCAGCGCCACGCGCTCCAGCCGCTTCCCTTCCACGTTCCGCCACAAACTGATCCCCGGCGCTCCGGCATGCGTAAACGCCAAGTCCATCCAGCCATCTTTATCAAAATCAAACGCCACGACTCCCACCGCTGGCGGTAACTTCTCCTTCGCAAAATCAATCCCGGGGAGCGGGGCAAATTTTCCTTCGCGCGGATTCAAGAGGATCGACGCTCCTGCCGCCCCGCCCGCAAGCACGAAATCAATCGCGCGGTCATTGTTGAAGTCCGTCGTGACCACGCCCGCGCCCGTTGCCACCATTCCCAGCGCCGTCTCCGCTGAAACGTCCGTGAACGTGCTGTTCCCATTGTTGCGCCACAAAACATTGTGCGCCGGACCGCTCGCAGAACCCGCATCGGCAGCCATGGTGATGTACAAATCCAGGTCGCCATCGTGGTCGTAATCCACAAACGTCGCGCCCACGCACCCGTTCTCTTTGCGAATTCCTGCTGTCTCGGTCACGTCTTCAAACTTCCCCCCGCCCTTGTTGTGCAGCAGCCGCACGCCGTCGCCCAGGCACACCGCAAGGTCCGCCTTACCATCGTTGTCAAAGTCCCCCGTCGCACAGCCGAATCCGCTTGCGCTCAAATGAATCCCAGCCGCCTGCGTCACGTCCTCAAATTTTCCGTCGCCCAGATTGCGCAACAAGTGACTCGCTCCGTCGGTCGTGCCACTCACTAGGAAAAGATCCGGCCGGCCATCCCCGTCAAAATCAAAGAAGCACGCGCCGGTGCTCGCGGCAATCACCGCAGCGCTCCCGCCCTTGCCACTCGAAACAAACGGGCTCGCCTCCACCGCAAAACGCACTGGAATTGCCGCGGGGACCTCTGCGACTCCACTTAGCGGCAGTTCCGCTGTCGAGAATTTCCCCTGATCCCCATAACCGGCACCGAACGGTGTGCCCAAATGCTCCGAAGTGATTTTCTGAAACCTCGCCAGATGCTCCCGCGCCGCACTCGCGTCGCCTTTGCGCTGCAGGGCACGCGCCAGCCCAAACTCGGCGGAAGCATGCACCGGATTCAGCGACAGCCCCTTCTGGAACGCCGCAACGGCCTGGTCATATTTTTGGATTTGCGTGTAGAGGTACCCGACAAAGTAATATGCGTCCGCTTCATTGGGCTGGATTTCCGTCACGCGCTCGAACGCCGCAATCCCCTTCTCCGCTTCACCCGTGTCTTTGTAGGCCAGCCCGAGGTTGTACCACGCGTAAGGATCGTTCGGCAGTTGTTTCGTCGCCTCCTCCAGAGTCGCGCGCGCGGCATCGAGCTTTTGCTGTCCAAGCAACGCCACGCCCAGATTCAGACGTGCCACCGCAAACTTGGGGTCCGCCTCGAGCGCCTGGTCAAAATATTTCTGCGCGTCCGCCGGCCGCTGTTGGTTCATGTGGGCGACGCCCAGGGTGTTGAAACGGTACGCCTCGGCAGGATTAGTCCTGCCCGCCGTCTTTCTCGCGCTTGCAGCCTTCTCCCTCTCCTGGCCCGTCTTTGCTCCGCCTCGCAAAGCTAGGGCCGCACAAAAAAGCAACCCGCTGCAAACTCCGATCACAACCGCACGCCGAGCAGTCACATGCATAGAAAGTGTTTTCGTCCCGTCCCCGCGAAACTCCGCAGCTAAAAGTGAAATCCACCCATGCCCATGAAGAACTCTAAAATTTTCATGGCCGCCACACACAAGGTCAACTTATTTTATCTCCGCCTTGGTCCCGCGCATCGCTTCGCCCTTGACCCGCATCTCATCGACGAATACGCTCACAGTCCCCTTATGCCAGAACCTTCGCCCTTCTTCACGATCGCGGAAATCTCAGCAGGCATCCGCTCCAAGCAAATTTCTCCGGTGGCAATCGTCGATGCCCATCTCCGCCGCATCGAATCCCTTCAGCTTCAGCTCAACGCCATCGTCCATTTGGACGCGGATGCCGCTCGCGCTCAGGCCCGGGCTGCAGAACTCGCGGTCTCGCGGAACCAGCCCCACGGACCTCTTCACGGCGTACCGGTCACCGTCAAGAGTTGCATCGACGTTGCTGGCTGGCGGTGTCCCGCAGGTTCTCTTCTCCGCAAGGATTATGTTCCCAGCGCCGACGCTCCTGTGGTTGAGCGCCTGAAAGCCGCCGGCGCCATTCTTCTCGGCAACACCAACACGCCCGAATTCCTGATGGCTTACGAATCCAACAACCTTCTCAGCGGGAAGACCAGCAATCCCTGGAATCTCGCCTACTCTTCAGGCGGCTCGAGCGGCGGTGAGGCCGCAGCCATCGCAGCCGGCTGTTCGATGGGCGGTGTTGGCAGTGACGGCGGCGGCTCCATTCGCGTCCCCGCGCATTTTTGCGGCATCTGCGGACTCAAGCCCACCCCCGGCCGAGTTCCTGCCACGGGTCATTTTCCCTCCGGCGCAGGTGCTTTCGGTTGGATCGGGGTCGTCGGTCCAATGGCCCGCACCGTGGCCGATGTTCGGACGCTCTTCGAAGTCATGGCCGGCCCCGACGCGGGTGATGCACATGCGGCCCCGATTCCGTTTCGTTCTTACACCGAAAAAGAATTGCGGGGCACGCGTATAGGTATTCTCGGAAGCGCCGCTCTTGGCAACGCCACGCGCGAAACCAGCGCCGCCGTCGAGCGCGCCGCAAGACTTCTCAGCGACCGCGGCTTCTTCATCGAGCCCGTCGAATTAAGTGGTCTCGACCGCGCCCTCGAACTGTGGTGGTTCTTCTTCGGCCACGTAATCGCGCATCTGCTAGACACGAGTCTCGCAGGCCGCGAGTCGCAGCTTAGCCCCATGCTGCGCGAATATCTTTCGAATGCCGCTTCGCCCGAGCCCATCAAACTCGACAGTTTCCTACAAGCCTGCGCCGAGCGCGATCTTCTCCGCGAAAAAATCCTCCGCCAGATGGATCGCGTCCCCATCCTTCTCTCGGCAGTTTCTTCCGCCCCTGCCTTCCGCCACGGCGAAGGAAACTACAACGCCGGCACCGGCTACCGCGACACCATGCGTTTTTCTCAGTGGCTCAATCTCACCGGCTTCCCCGGCGCTACGATCCCCATCAGTCTCTCGAACGAAGGCCTGCCTATCGGCGTGCAAATCATCGGCCGCCCCTTCGAGGACGAACTCGTGCTGGCCGTCGCCGAATCCCTCGAAGACTCCCGCGGCCCGTGGCCACCGCCGCCTCTCCATCTTGGATCGTCCTTGGATCGTCGAAAATAGGTTTATTCTGGCTGCGTCTTCAATTCTGGATTCGGAACTGGAGTGTTTTCAAGCGACTCGATCTCTTTGCTCAGGCGCTTCGTTTTCGAACTTTGCACGGCCGCAAACTCCGCGCGCGCTTCTTTTTCTCGCCCCAGCCCGCTCAGGATCCTTCCTCTCAAATAATGGCCTTCATCATTTTCCGGCGACAACCGTAGCGCCCCGTCCACCATCTTTAGTGCTTCTCCCAATCGGCCCCGCTTCCTGTAGATCTTCGCCAGGCCCAGGTATGCGCCGTCATTGTTTGCATTCCTTTTCAATGCTTCATGAAATGCTTTTTCGGCGTCTTCCTCTTTTTGCATGCGCGAGTACAGCGTGCCAAGTTGCTCGTAATCATCCGCAAGATCCGGTTCCAGCTCAATGTCCTTGCGAAATTCGGCTTCCGCCCGGTCATAGTCTCCAGAACGCATATACGCGATTCCCAGATTCATGTGCAGAAACGGAAGGTTGGGATTCATCGTCGCCGCCAACTCTAATTCCGCCTTGGATTCAAATACATCGTATCGGTTGAGAAATGCCTTCCCGAGAATCAGGTGGTATTCTGCCGTGTTTCCGCCAACGCTTACCATCTGGTGCAAGATTTTTTCGTCGAGCTCTTTTTGCCCTGATTCAGCCGCGGCGATATCGATCAGATAAAGAAACAGAACGTCGTTTGACTTTGTCGACCACAGGGGCTCGAGGACCCTCACGCCTTCGGCATAATGCTTCGTGAAAACCTCGCAAAGACCCAAAAGGTAGCGCGCTTGCTCCGAGTCCGGCTGCTCGCGAAGAAACGAAGCAAGGGGAGCAATCGCGGCATGGTAATTTCCGCGATGGTATTCCACAAGCCCGATGTTCAACCGGACTCCGGCCATCTTCGGTTCAAGCGTTTCCGCTTTTCGCAAAAGCGTGATGGCTTTGTCCCACTCTTTCCGGCGCATGGCGATCACACCGAGATTCGAATAAGTTGCTCCGGAACGCGGGTCGAGGGCGAGCACCCCCCGAAACGCCGCTTCCGCAGCTTGGAGGTTCCCTTCTTCGAGCGCCGCCTGCCCTTGAGCAAACAACGCCGCTGGGTTCTCGGTCGCTGCCGCCTCGCCCGTCCGGCTTCCCTGACGAGGTACGGCTTGTTGTGCCCGAGTTTCCCCGGCAAAGCGGGAAAGCGCGCCAAGCACCAAGATCCAGGCGCAGATGTGGCTTAGGTACATCTTCGTTCTCATCAGCGTGTAGTGTCCGGTAGCGTCCGAGAAATTACAAGGTCCGCAGGATCGCCGGCTTGGGGGCCGACGCCGCCCCTCCAAACATGGCCTTTCACCCCTAGTCACTTTTTCCACAATTTCCCGCTTGACACCGGGGTTTGATTGCACTATTAATTCGTTTTAATAACTGGTTGCCGGTGCATTTCCTGCAGGTGTCGAGGGTTGGGGGAATGTGTCAATGCGGGACCTTCGGACGGCAGTGACAACGTTTGGTGCGCGAAGCTGCCAGAAGTTTGTCCTTCATTCCCATCCCATGCATTTCGAATCTTTCTTTTGGAGGTCTTACCGTGAAGGGAAATCATCGTCCTTCGGAGCAACGAAATAGCGTTTTGCGAGCTCTTCGGTTCGGGCTGTGTATCTTGGTGTTTGCGCTGGCTCCGCTCGCATCTCGCGCACAGGATACCGGCTACATCGCTGGCACGGTCGTGGACAAATCCGGCGCCGCCGTCGTGGGCGCAGAAGTGGTCCTCACCAGCGCTGCCGGCAGTTTTACGCGCACGACTAGCACGAACACTGACGGCGCGTATGTCATTTCCGGATTGCCCGGAGGCACATACGACATCACTGTTACCGCAAAAGGTTTTCAGAAATACTTGGTGAAGGGCTTCGTTCTGGATGTTGCCCAAAAGTCCCGCATCGATATCCAGCTAACCGTTGGCGCCATTGAACAGTCGATCGAGGTGACCGGCGAAAGTGTCGCGCAAGTCGAAACGCAGACCTCCGCCCTTAGCTCGACCATCACCGGCAGACAGATTGACCAGCTGGAGGTCAACGGCCGCCAATTCACGTCCCTCGCCGCCCTTAGCCCCGGCGTTAACAACCAAACCTTTGGGGCCACAGGCACCGATGACGGCGTCGTTGGCGTTACTAATATTCAGTTCAGTGTCAATGGGGGCCGTTACGAATATAACAACTGGGAATTGGACGGTGGCGATAACATGGATAACGGCAGCAACGCCACCCTCAACGTTTACCCGAACATGGAAGCTATCGCCGAATTCAAAGTTCTCACTTCTAACTACGGCGCGCAGTACGGACGCAACGGTTCTGGAACGGTTGAAGTCGAAACCAAATCCGGCGGATCCTCCTTCCACGGCAGCGCGTTTTACTATAACCGCAACGAATTCTTCAAAGCGAAATCCTGGTCCGAGGGAGCATGTCCCACGTGCAAGAAGAATCCGTACAAGAAGCATGATTTCGGCTATACCATCGGCGGGCCAGTCTACATTCCTAACCATTACAACGCAGACAAGAAGAAGACGTTTTTCTTCTTTTCCCAGGAATGGCGGCGCGAGAAGACCTCGACGACGATCCTTCAAAACGTTCCGTCCGATGCCGAGCGGGGCGGCGATTTCACGGACCTTTGCTCTCCGATGACTGCCGATTGTCCAACCGGTCCTCAAGTGTCACCAACCTTCAAGGTGACCCCCACGGCCACGGGCACCGCGCTGCTGGCCATCATTCCTCAAGCCAATACGACAAACGGTGGATTCCCTGCAGTTTTCCAATCGTTGGCGAGCCCCACGACCTGGCGGGAACAACTGATTCGCGTCGATCACAACATCACCAGCAACTATCGCCTGACTTTTCGCTATATTCACGATTCGTGGCAAACGATTAATCCGAATCCTCTGTGGGGCGCCGCCACTTCTAGCTTTTTGAACGTGACCACGAACTTCGTCGGCCCCGGCACAAGCTTTGTCGCTCGCTTGAATGCCAACATCACGCCGACTCTCCTCAATGAATTCGTCGCGAGCTACACGGGTGATCACATCTTTCTCACCACCGGCGGGCCGGTTGCGCTGCCTTCTGGTTTTGCCATGGGTTCTATTTTTAACAACGGTTTTGGGAATAAGCTTCCCGCCGTGTTCCTACAGACCAACGCAGCCTACGGTACCAGTTTCGGTCAGGACACCGGGTATTTCCCGTGGCACAATGCCAATCCCACTTACACTTACCGGGACAACATGACCAAAATCGTTGGCACGCACACACTACAGTTTGGCGCTTATTTTGTGTTCGCGCAGAAAAACGAGGCAAATTCTCCTGATGTACAGGGAATTCTGACTTTTGACACTTCTCACACTTCCGTCTCGACCGGCAACGCCTTCGCCGACTTGCTTCTGGGAAATATCGCCAGCTACAAACAGTGGAGCAAAGAAACGCAGTACTACGACCGCTACAGGATCGGCGAACCTTATTTCCAGGACGACTGGCGCATCACCAAACGCCTTACTCTCAATCTTGGCCTGCGCGTAAGCCTGTTCGGCACTTATCGCGAGCGCTACCGGCAAGCGTACAATTTCGACACCAGCGCGTATGTCGCCTCGAGCGCTCCTACAATTGATCCGGTCACGGGCGCCCTGGTCGGTGGCGTGGGCAGTGGGAACCCCTTCGACGGGTTTGTGCAATGCGGAGGGCAGGGCGGAACGTCCGCTATCCCATCCGCCATCCTCGCCACTTATCCTTCTGCTACGGTGGGGTCTTCGTCCCATGCCGGCTGTCTTCAGGGTCACCTTTTTAACCCTGCTCCCCGCATCGGATTCGCCTTTGATCCAAAAGGCGACGGCAAAATGGCAATCCGCGGCGGTTACGGCGTCTTCTTCGAACACACCAACGGTAACGAAGGAAATACGGAATCCCTGGAAGGGTCCCCGCCGTTGGTGCTAACCTCGCAGCAGAACAACATCATCGGCTACAACAGTATCGGCGCAGGTGGCGGTTCACTCTTCCCGCTGGTTCCGGTTTCCATCCCCAACAAGGCGGTATGGCCTTATGTTCAACAATGGAACCTTGGTGTCCAAAAAGAACTGCCCTACCACATTGTCTTATCCGCAGCGTACGTCGGGAGCAAAGGTACCCATCTGACGCTGCTCAGCAACGCAAACCAACTCCTGCCGGTGCCCGATTCTCAGAACCCGTTCTTCGCAGGAAAGTTAACGCTTGCAGCCACCGGCGTCATCGATCCGGTGACCTTGCAGCCGGAGGGCGCGTGCGCGGGACCATCAGGAAACGCCAATACCCAGCCGTGGTCTGCCGGACAAACCGTGCCGGGCACCTCGATGCCTCTGAATACGCAAGCGGCG
>Ga0126369_10000974_pt1 | contig 19481 bp, 17 predicted proteins | sample PanSoiMetaPlot_1_FD_109646 | JGI IMG/M metagenome (GOLD analysis project Ga0126369, IMG submission 109646) | Tropical forest soil microbial communities from Panama - MetaG Plot_1 | ecosystem: Environmental > Terrestrial > Soil > Tropical forest > Bulk soil | place: Panama | collected 2016-02-17 | reverse complement strand
GATCGCAGCTGGCCGCTTTTTGAACGGCAGAAGAGTCGATAGAGGCGGCTTCACTTAACAATATCGATCTGTTATCATAGCCTCGCGCGACAACGGCGGCGCGGCGCTTTACTTAACAATATCAATCAGTTATCCCGCCTTCGCCCAATCAGTGTTGGGACACCGATGATGTTTGAGAGTGAAAAAACTGGACTTGAATGTGCGGTTGCCTTAACACAAGACTGGATAGGATAAAGTGACACCGATGGTTGTGGACACGGCCCTTCGAGAGCGCGAAGACTCAGGCAACCCGATTCGCGTTGGGATGGTGGGAGCCGGCGCAACTGGCCGCGCCATCGCCCTTCAGCTTGGCACACCCGTCACTGGGATTCGCCTCGTTGCAATCTCAAATCGGACTCCGGAGCATGCTGAACGGGCTTTCCGGAATGCCAACATACGGGAGTGGTGTCGCGCGGAGTCTGCTCAACAGGCGGAAAGCGCGATTGCCCGTGGTATGCCAGTTCTGACCGACGACCCTTCCGTTTTGACGACCTGTGGGACAATCGATGTTTTGGTTGAAGTCACCGGGACGGTTGCGGCTGCCGCCAGTGTCGTCCTCGAGGCGTTTGATCACGGCAAACACGTAGTTCTGGTGAATGCCGAGCTCGATTCCCTGCTTGGTCCAATTCTGAAGGAAAAAGCAGACCGGGCCGGAGTGGTGATTACGCACACCGATGGGGATGAGCCCGGGGTCGCGATGACTCTTCTGCGCTATCTCAGATCCTTAGGGCTGCGCCCTGTGGCGGCGGGCAACATCAAGGGTATGGTCGATTACTATCGCAACCCCGAGACCCAGCAGGCATTTGCCAAGAGAAACGACCAGGACGTCAGGAAAGTCACTTCATTTGCGGACGCAACGAAGCTTTCCATGGAAGCAACCGTTCTGGCCAATGCAACTGGATTTCAGGCTGGCCGCCGTGGGATGTACGGCCCCGCCTGCAAATACGTCGGCGAGATGGGGGCCTTGTTACCGGCTGGCCAGATGCTCGACACCGGCCTCGTCGATTACGCCCTGGGCGCTGCGCCGCACACCGGCGCCTTCGTTATCGTCCATGAGGAATCGCCCCTGAAGAAAGCCCAACTTGCGTACTACAAACTCGGCGACGGCCCATTCTATGTTTTCTACACGCCATATCACCTGCCGCACATCCAGATCGCTTCGACCATTGGTCGGGCAGTCGTCCATCGTGATCCGACTGTTGCCCCCATCGCGGGGCCTGTGTGCGAGGTCGTGACTGTTGCCAAGCGTGACCTCAAGTCTGGCGAGCGGCTCGACGGTATAGGCGGGTTTTGCGCCTATGGGCTCATCGACAATGCAGCCTCAGCCCGCGCCATGGCGGCCCTTCCTATCGGGCTCTCGGAAGGCTGCACAGTGCGTCGGAATATCAAGAAGGACGATGTGCTCTCGTTCGGTGATGTGGAATTGCCAGCCGACGGTATCCGCCAAATCGGGGCGCTGTGGCGCGAACAGAGCACGCGATGGCCGCTTTCGACGCCCGCATTGCGGGTCTCGTCGATACGGCAAGCTGCCGGAGGCTCTCGATGATTCCTCTGACTTTCCCTGCTGAAATCAGTGCGCTCCTCGCGCGTGCCGCCGTCGCTCGCGAACTCAAAGTCGCACCTTGCCATACGTAGACCAACATGATCGACCATTCGTTCTGGCGGGGACGCAAGGTTTTCCTTACGGGACATACTGGGTTTAAAGGTAGCTGGCTGTCGTTGTGGCTCGAATCTCTGGGCGCCAGCGTAACTGGATACGCTCTCAGCCCACCGACGAAGCCAAGTCTTTTCGAGCAGGCCAATATCGCCAACTCCGTTCGGTCAATTTGTGCGGACGTTCGTGACTTCCCGCGGGTTAAGGCTGCGATAGCCGAGTGCAGCCCTGAGGTACTTATTCACATGGCCGCTCAGTCGGTCGTGCGTCGCGGCTACGAGGATCCCATCGAAACATATTCATCCAATGTTATGGGGACCGTAAATGTTCTTGAGGCACTACGGCAGCTCAGACAGCCGTGTGTAGTCGTCAATGTCACAAGTGACAAGTGCTACGCGAACCGCGAGTGGGTCTGGGGATATCGCGAGGACGAGGCCATGGGTGGTCGAGACCCCTATTCGAATTCGAAGGGCTGTGCCGAGCTTGTGACCTCCGCCTATCGAGACTCCTTTTTCCCTCCCACGTTGCTTGACCAGCACGGCATCGCTGTTGCCACTGCTCGCGCCGGCAACGCTATCGGCGGTGGTGATTGGACCAGCGATCAGCTCATTCCCGACCTCATGAGAGCGTTTCTCGAGGGCTACCCCTGCCCAATACGTAACCCTTCCGCCATCCGCCCCTGGCAGTTCGTCATTGAGCCATTGCGCGGATATCTGATGCTCGCCGAGCGACTCGCTCAAGACGCTGCCCGCTTCGCCGGTGGTTGGAACTTTGGTCCTGCTGGCGCAGACGCCAAGCCCGTGTCTTGGATCGCAGACGAATTGGCGCAGTCTTGGGGGAATGGCGCATCGTGGAAGCGCGACACTGCAGTGCATCCGCCGGAAGCCCACTTTCTCAGGTTAGACGCGTCGAAAGCGAGCACTTATTTGGAATGGCACCCCCTCCTTTCCCTACGTCAGGCCCTCGGTTGGATCGTGGAGTGGTACCGCGCTTTTCAGCGAGGGGGCGATCTTAAGATGCTTACACGAATGCAGATAGAACGATATGAAGCACTCACACCGACCTGAACTCGATCGCAGTTATCGCTATTAATCCCACGCCGGGTGACGGAAATAGTTCTGCGTATTTAAGGCAGGCTATGATAAAACTTAGGCCCATGAACCAGAGAAAGTTCGTTTAATGCCAAACATTGTCGTCCTTGGAACTGGAATGGCCGGATTGGGTGCAGCTTACCAACTTCGTGGTGAGGGTATTACTCCGACATTGTACGACAAGAATACCTACTATGGCGGCCACACAGCCTCCTTCCGCTACGAGAACAACTTCGTTTTTGACCAGGGGCCGCACATTTCATTTACCAAGGATACGCGCATTCAAGACTTGTTTGCGGACAGCGTTGATCAACAGTACGAGAGTGTGCAGATTAACCTGAACAACTATTGGCGCGGCTACTGGCCTCGCCACCCTGTTCAGCTCCACCTCCATGGACTCCCGGAAGACGTCATTGTCAAGGTCATTGCCGATTTCGTAGAGGAGCGCCAAAGGCCTGAGCGCCCGGTGAAGACCTACGCTGATTGGTTATTATCAAGCTTCGGTCGCACTTTCGCGGAACTTTTTCCGATCCAATACACGCGGAAGTACCACCTCACCACTGCCGAAAACATGAGCACCGACTGGTTAGGGCCACGCATCTACCGCCCTAGTCTCGAAGAGGTATTGCGCGGCGCCCTCTCCCCGTCATCTCCGAACGTTCACTACATCACCCACTTCCGCTATCCCACTCACGGTGGATTTGCATCTTATCTGCGGAAATTCGTTCCACTCGGACACATCAAACTTAATCATGAGCTGATATCGATCAATCCTCGCGCAAGACAGCTCAGGTTCTCGAATGGCGTCGTGTCACACTACGATGCTCTGGTCTCTTCGCTGCCCCTGCCAGACCTCGTACGCATGGTCAAAGGCACGCCGCATGATGTCCTGGACGCATCCCAGCGTCTGGCCTGCTCAACATGCGTGCTTGTGAATATCGGCGTTGACCGCGAAGACCTTTCGAACGCTCACATGACCTACTTCTACGACGAGGACATTTGCTTCACCCGATTGAGCTTTCCCCACATGCTCTCCGCCAACAATGTTCCAACAGGCACGGGAAGCGTTCAGGCGGAGGTCTATTTCTCTAAAAAGTATAGGCCCTTCACTGGTTCGCCCGAAGACTGCATTGAACACGTTATCAAAGATCTTCATCGCTGCGGCATTCTTCGCGAGGACGATTCTGTGCTGTGCAGCAAGGCGATGCTGGTTCCCTACGCCAATGTCATCTTTGACCTCGACCGCGCGGCGGCACTCAAGACGGTTCATGGCTACCTTGACGATATCGGCATCGCTTATTGCGGTCGCTATGGAGACTGGGGATACATGTGGACGGACGAAAGTTTCAAGAGCGGCGAGCTTGCTGCCGAAAAGGCCTTAAAAAGCATGCAGCTTCCAATGGCGGCCGTCTCGACATGACGAAAACGGCCGAGATGTCGCGAACCAGAAAGACTGCCTCCATTTCATCAGGTCGGGGGAGAGCCTTAGAGACGCGTCTGACAGCTTCGCCCTGGCGCAAGGACGTGTGGCGCAGTCCGCAGGTCTGTCGTGAGTTCGTTGCCCGCATGGATGCCGTTGCAATCTGACGCCTTTGGACGACTTTCGGCAACTTGTTTTCGCCGTTCAATCGTGGCCCGGTTTTGCCGCCGCAGTAACGAGTTTGGACAGGCAACTGCCTGCTCATGAACAATGCAAGCAATGACGATCGGCAGATAACGGTATACAGCCGTTTTCCGGCTGAACGAAGGCGATCGAGGGTATGGCCGAAAGCGTGGGAGCTTATTTCGAGGACCACAGGGAGTCGAGGGACCTGGGGCGGCTGGCTTTGCGCGGCGGCGCCGTATCGGTCGCCATGCAATACGGCAATGGCGTTCTCCAGATAGCCGCTGCGATTGTCTTGGCACGGCTCTTGGCGCCCGAGGATTTTGGATTAGTCGCGATCGTAACGGTGCTGACCAGCTTCGCTCCATTGCTAATCGATTTTGGCCTCGGCGACGCTACAGCACAACGACACAAGATAACACAAAGCCAGATCAGCAGCCTGTTTTGGCTCAGCAGCGGGATTGGGTTGGCGATTGCGGTGGTTGTGGCCGCCTGCGGCCCGCTGATTGCCTGGATATACCACGAGCCCCGGCTAGAGACTATCGCATTGTATTTTGCGATCACGTTCCTGCTGTTTGGGGTGTCAAACCAGCACGTGGCGCTCTTACGGCGAACGATGCAATTTGCCAGAATTGCCAAAATACAAATTCTGAGCACCTTAATTGGAATTGCCCTCGCCATCTTTGTGGCAATTTGCGGCTATGGCTACTGGGCGCTGGTGCTTCGTCCAATTGCCAGTTCGCTCTGCATTGCCATCGGGGCGTGGCTTGCATGCCGATGGAGGCCCGGCTCTCCGGTCCTTGACGATGAAGTGAAGTCGATGGTCCGTTTTGGGTTGAACGTCGTAGGTTTTTCAGTCACGTATACTGTGGCCAGAGCACTGGATCGGATTGGGCTGGGTTTGTTCTACCGGCCCGATCAGGTCGGCTATTATCAAAACGCAGTAACGCTTTATGACAACTCGATCTTCGCGGCACTCATTCAGCTCCACACGGTCGGAAGCGCCGCCCTCAGCAAACTGCAATCTAATCCCGCCGCCCTTCGCCAAAAATACGAAACGGCATTGTCTGCTCTGGCGTTTTTCGTCATGCCCATGGCGGCGATTCTGTCGGTGACGGGCCAGGACCTGACGGTCATTTTGTTGGGCGAAAAGTGGCGGGAGGCTGGCTTACTCCTGAGCATTATTGCCTTACGTGGTATTTTTCAAGTTGTCGAAGGTTCGCAGGGCTGGCTGCATCTTTCCATTGGGAGAGCTGACCGATGGCGAAACTGGGGAATCGTTTCGGTCGCAACCCAGGTCGTGGCACTTCTCGGAGGCCTGCCCTTTGGCGCGCCAGGGGTTGCGGTGGCGGTCGTTATGACAAGCCTGTTCCTTGCCATACCCTCGATCGGTTACGCGGGCCGCCCGATAGGCATTGGCGCTGCACTCGTGATCAGGAGCATAGGCCCGCAGCTGATCGGCGCAATCAGTACCGCAGCTGGAGGCTGGTGGCTGCAAACAACTGCTCTCGCCCACTACCCGAGCTTCGTTCGTATCCTTTTATCGGCCGGGTTCTGCATCTCGATTTATCTTATTATAGTTGTGGGCGTGTTTCGGTTTACTGAGCCGATTAAGGTTGCGGGCACAGTCCTGCAGGGTCAGCTATGGAGAAACCGATAGCAGTTTCGAATGGGGGTGCACCCATGGCTTCCAAAGCGGCCTCTTCCGTCGTATTGCGGTTCTCGCACGATGCTGACGGCTCAAGGATGCCGGGAACACGTGGCCGCTGCCGGCCTGGCAGGTATCCGAACGTTGATTGCAACAGAACAGAGCGTCGCCTTGTTCATGGCCTTCGCGGAATGCTGCCGAGTGCGGGGTGGTCAGATGCTTGACGACCGTCCCAATCATGCGCCCTTAAAAGTCGCGGGTTTTGGCGCATGCATGATTAGCGGATACCCGCATAAGAGCGGTGGATTCTTCGATATTGCTTGTACGCACCTCGGCGATGATTTGTCTCGCCCTGTGGAATCGAAAATTTTCAGCTTCGGGGGCTTTCCCGCGCCGCGGGCAGAAAGATATCTCGAGTCAAAGATCGTTGGCTACGCGCCGAATTACGCCATCATCCAGTTCGGATCGCTCGACGCACTTTGTCCGGTTCGGCCAGGCAACTCATCTGTTAGAAGCAACTCCTCTGCCAGAGGTACGTCAGGTGCCGGTTTAGGCAGCCCCGCGCATGTTGGTAGTAGAAGCTGCCAGGACAAGCCGGCAACTCCATGGTCTTGGTTGAGGTGGGAACTTGCGTCTCTCTGGGGCCATCTTTGGAGGATTGAGCCCACAACACCTCTGTCTGCTTACTTACCGGCCATGGAGCGAATGATCGACTCCTGCATTGCGGCGGGCATAACGCCGATCGTGCTGACACCTTTCGTGTACGGTTCCCGATATTCAATGAGAAACGGGCTGACCTACGCCGATGCGCTTCGAAAACTTGTTACCAACAAGCGCGGCGCCGTCGTCGTCGACTGTATCGAAGTGCTGCGCGGCTATCCAAAGCGCGCTATTTTACAACGTGACGGCTTCCATCTCTCGCAAAATGGACATGCGGTCGTGGGACTTGCAATTGCCCAGCGAATTACTTCTCACCTGCAACGCCCCTTAGATAAACAATGAGCGTCCGGTCCTCCCCGCCTTCCGCTTCCTGGGGACGCATGAGATGGTGTGTCCAAAAACCGGCAAGTTAAGGGGCGCACATGTCAAACGTTACGGTGCTTTGTGCCGTGGGCGACGGCGGTGGACGGCGGCCGAGAAGCTGCGGCTTGTTGCGGATAGCCTGTCGGGGGTTGAGCCGAGCTTGCGCAACGATAAGGTGGACAGAAGCGGAAGATGTGAGCCACTCGTGAATCGCAGCAATCGTCTATGAATATCTGCGAAAAATGCTGCACCGTGTCCTGAACGCAACACGCCTGGAAAAATCCTCCTTCTTCGCCGCGATTGATTATCAGTGCGCCTCGTTCATGTTACACATCGGGCGGACCGGGGGTGAAATGAACAGCTGGTGCAGCCTATGGTTTGCATTCGCATGCGCCGCAGCAGGTATGTTGGCGGGCTGTTCCTCCCTGCCGGTCGCTGGGCCGGTAAGTTCGGACATCAAATACGGGCAGTACGACCCTGACAGCCTCCCCTATGGGCTGGTTCGAGTAACACCGCGCACGGTTGAGGTGTTGGCGGCGCACGCTCCTCGGATCGCGGGTGAATTCGCCGATCGGCGCGGCCCGCTGAGCATCCGTTTCGGCGTTGGCGATGTGCTCAGCATAACGATCTTCGAAGCGGGTGCCGGCGGCCTCTTCATCCCCCTGGAAACCACAATCCGAACAGGCAATTACGTGACGCTTCCGAACCAAGAAGTCGACGCCCAGGGCAACATTTCGGTCCCTTACGCAGGTTCGATTCGCGCTCAAGGACGTACCGCGATTGAATTGCAGGCCGCAATCGTCGAGGCTTTGAAAGATCAAGCTTTAAAACCGCAGGCGGTGGCATCTTTGGTATCCCAGCGCGCGACTTCATTTTCGGTGCTCGGTGACGTGCGAACGGCCGGTAGATATCCGGCTCTCCCCAGCGGCGAACGTCTGCTTGACGCGATGGCCCGTGCCGGCGGCATAAGCTTTCCGGGCAACGAATCCTGGATCGTATTCGAGCGCGACAAACGGCGGGCGCTTGTTCCATTTGGTGCGATTGTAGCCGACCCGGCCAACAATATCTTCGTGCGCCCTAACGACATCATCTACGTTTATCACGAGCCGCAGACCTTCCTTGCCTTCGGCGCATCCGGGCGACAAGGGCAGTTCCCCTTCGAAGCCTGGCATATTTCCCTGGCGGAAGCGGTCGCCAAGGCCAATGGTCTTCTTGATATCGCAGCCGATCCCGGGGCGGTGTTTCTTTATCGAGGCGAACCGCGCCATGTCGCGAAGGAGCTTGGTGTCGATGTATCAAGGTTCAATGGACCCATCGTACCGGTCATCTACAATATGAATCTGCGAGATCCGGCCGGCTATTTTCTCGCTTCAAAATTCGAGATGCGCAACAAAGATGTCGTTTATGTCTCCAACGCCCCGTCCGTCGAAGCCAGCAAGTTCTTGACTTATGTGAGATTAATCATTGACACGGCCAACGATCCGATTACCACGGCCATCAATTTCTACGCGCTCAAGGCTGCAACCCACGGAGCCACACCCGCCGTCCTCGTGGGGTCCACGCCGGTGGCGCCCGCTGCCGTTCCGTAGCTCCTGACCGCGGTACCGAAATTATCACACCATTCATTTGGCTTGAAAACACAATAGAAATCAGAGGGTTGGCCTGGCGGCTGCATAATTCACTTTGTGTCCAGAATCGGACTCGTTGCCAATTTTTCAACAAACGTGCACTCACGATGCCGCGCTTGCCGCCCGACGGTACCGAATTAGCCCGTCGGCCGGCGACGTTTGATTCGGCATTTGCTATGGCCTGAAGTCATTTGGTGTGCTATTTATGTTATGATATGTTATGTAACATCATTTTGAGCGCCGCCCATGTCTGCAAAAACAGTGATCGTTGCCCCGGAAATCAGCCCGCCAATTGGTGTAGCCGAGCGAGACTTGCGGGCTGGTTATCTGGCTCGTCCTGCTCAGCTCACGGTCGTCGTGCCAACCTTCAATGAACGCGACAACATTGCGCTCCTCGTAGATCGCCTCAATATCGTGCTTGCTGGCATCGACTGGGAGGTGGTTTTTGTTGATGACGACTCACCGGACGGAACGGCAGCACATATTCGCGATATTGCGCAGACCAATGCGCGGGTGCGTTGTATAAAGCGGATCGGTCGACGCGGTCTGAGTACCGCGTGCATGGAAGGCATTCTGGCTTCCTGCGCGCCCTATGTGGCCGTGATGGATGCCGACCTCCAGCATGACGAGCGGATGCTGCCGGAGATGCTCGACTTGCTCAGAAAGAAGCGGTGCGACCTGGTGGTGGGCAGCCGATACGCCGCCGGCGGCGGACTGGGCAACTGGGACAGCAAGCGCGCAAAAATCAGTGCACTGGGCAATCGATTGAGCCGGCTCATATGCAAGGTCGACATCGCCGATCCGATGAGCGGATTTTTCATGCTGAGGCGGCCGGCATTCGATGCTGCAGTCGGCAAAATGTCCGGCCAAGGCTTCAAGATTTTACTTGATCTGCTGGCGTCCTCACCCCAGCCCATCAAAGTTCAAGAGGTTCCCTATCAATTTGGAACCCGTCGCTTCGGAGAGAGTAAACTCGACACGTTGGTAGCCTGGCAGTTCATCTTGTTGATTGCAGACAAGCTGGTCGGGCATATTGTGCCGGTCCGGTTTGCGTTTTTCGCGCTCATAGGTGGCTTGGGTGTCTTCGTTCATTTCGCCGTTCTATGGTACTGCTTTAAGGTCGCGCTCGTGCCGTTCGACTATTCGCAGTCCGCAGCCACCTTCGTTGCGATGACGTCGAATTTCTTCCTAAATAACTTGTTCACGTATCGTGACATCCGGCTTCGAGGGTGGCGTATATTCCGCGGCCTGCTGTCTTTCTACTGCATCTGTGCGGTCGGTGCGGTGGCTAATGTGGGAATTGCCTCGTACGTTTTTGCCACCAATCAGAAATGGTGGCTTGCAGGGTTGGTAGGCGTAATGATCGGAGCGGTTTGGAATTACGCCGTTTCATCGGTCTTTATCTGGAAGCGGTGATAGCTCAATTATGCACCAGGTCTATTTCGAGGACCCGGGGGCGCCCCGCTTGCGGCCGGACAGCAGCCGATTTCGTGCTTCATGAGCGGATCATCGGCCCGTAGATCCGCAGGGAGATCCCAGGCCAGGAATGCGTGTCCTGGATCCGACGCAACCTGTCCAAGGTTGTTTGAAGAATGTGGTCCGGGTCGGCTTCCCACATGCGATACTGGATCAGCCAAACGCTGGTCTCGGGTTGCTTGACCACTCGTTCCAGTTCGGCAACCGTGTTGTTGAGATTGTGAGCAACCTGTTTGCTGCTCGGCTCTACATACAGCATCTGGTCGGGGATGCGCGCTCCATAGTACTGGAGCACAGTCAACATGCGGATGTTTCCGACAACCAGGACATTGTTGGGCTCGAAGTCGGTGCTTAGCATCCGCGCGACCGGTCGCAGATCTTCGCGCGCATAGTTGGGATTCCAATAGAGATTGAAGAGCGAGATCGCCGTAAGGGCCACGAATGCCATCACCGCCCCAAGCGCTGCTCCGCCCGAACGCAGGATCGAAGCGACGCCAGCTGCTAGAACAATCAGCAGAGGCGGAAGGGAAGCAATGACGTACCGCGGATTGTAACTGACGTTGGTGATCTGTGTTAAAAGGATAGCTAGGAGAACTGGGACAATTATCCAGATGGCGCACCATATACCGGCCTGCCAAGTTTCCTTTTTCAGGATTTCGATCAGGCCACGGTAGATCAAATAGGCAACACAGAGAGCAGCCACGCCGACCAAAACCCCCTGGTATGACAGCAGCGGAGCTATCCCTGTTTCGCGAATTTCGGCGATCGAAGGACCGAGTGTTGGCCCAAACGAGAACGAGAAGAGCGTGTAGGGAACCCACAACGCAAACATTGGCTTCGGTGCGCCGGCGGCTGCGTTTAGATGCTCAGGTGTGAGATATATCCAATACAAGAAAAAACTGAGAGCCAAAACTTGTGCTGACGCCCACCACCAGAATCGAGCGCTGAACAGCCCTAATCGGCCGGTCAAATAAACGCCAAACGCGAAGATCACCAATGCCATGAAATGGTGAGTATAGAGGCCCAGAATGCTGACGCTGGCGAGCGATATCCAGAGTGCAGGGCCAATCGGACGTTGCGCTGCTCTCCAGTTCAGCGCGACGAACGCGACGGAAAAAAACAAATATAGAGAATACATGCGCGCTTCCTGGCTGTACCAGATGGCGTAGGGGCAGCAGCACATCATCAGACTGCCGATCGCCGCAAGCCGGCTATCGCGGAACATGTCATAAATTATCCAGCCGAAAACAGGCACGACTGCAGCGCCGAAAATCACCGATGGCATCCGCGCGACGGACTCTGTGGGAGGGCTCGCAAGTGTCACAAGCCAAATCAGGATGGAGTGCAAAGGCGCGATATGATCGACAACAGCAAGCTTCGTTATCCCTCCATTGCCGAAAGCCGCCGCATCCAACAACGAAGCGACTTCATCCATCCAAAGGCACTGTCTGTCCAAACCGTAGGACCGAAGAAACAATCCAGTCGCCGTAGTGAACGGCAATAGGATGATCAGGCTGAACCATTTCTCGTCTCGCACTGCCTTTACCGGATGGGCTCGCTGAAGAGAGACGAAAGAGCCAAGTTCGTGGCGCGGCATTCGAGTGGTCCCAAACCTAGAGCGGATTCCGGTGGATCGGAAGCGGTTCACGGCGCTGCCAACTCTCATGTGTCATCGCCCGCGAAGGCGGGCGACCCAGTAATCCCCGGCGATGCTGTGGAGTACTGGGTCGCCCGCCTTCGCGGGCGATGACACGGCCGTGTGATACCATCTGAACGAAATCCGCTTTAGTCCCCAACAGTTGGCGCGCGATTCAATAGGCGTTCGTGTATGCGGTCTTCGAAAAGAACGTCATGACAATGATTCGGAGATCGAGCCAAAGTGACCAGTTATCGATGTAATACAGATCGTACTCCACTCGCCGCCGCATTTTCTCAAGTGTCTCGGTAGCACCGCGGTAGCCATTGACCTGGGCCCACCCGGTAATCCCTGGCTTCACCACATGCCGGCGCGAGAACACCGAAATCTTGCCCTCGAACATTTTATTGTGGGCAGTCGCGTGCGGGCGTGGACCGACAATCGACATCTCGCCGCGAAGCACGTTGATCAGTTGCGGGAGCTCGTCAATATTGGTGCGCCTCAGGATTGCACCGATGCCCGTGATTCGCGAATCATTTCTCACCGCCTGCACGAATTCGTCATCATCATCGCATTGAGTCATCGATCGAAACTTGAATACATTTATCGTCTCGTTGTTGTAACCATGCCGCGTTTGACGAAACAAGACGGGACCGCGCGAGTCCAGCTTGATGGCGATCGCCACGGCTGCCAGCAGCGGCAAAAGAATCAAAAGGCCTGCCCCGGCGACCAGAATGTCGAACACGCGCTTCGCCGCCTGCTGTAGCCGCGACAGCGGTGGCCGCAATACTTGCACCGTAACGATGTTGCCAAACTCAACGATTTTTGCAGCAGCCAGAAACGCGGCGGCCTCTACCAGAACGATATGCAACCCGGCGGGTAATTCTGACAAAGAATAGACGAGGCCGTTGAACCGCGAGAGGCTGTCGTGCTTTGCCAGAATCAGAATATCGTCGGGCTTAAGGCGGCGGCATCCGTTAATCAACCCGCGGAGTTCCCGCTGCGCGCATTCCGGGGGGTGTTTGTCACCACTCTTGTCGTGCAGAACCGGAAACGGAAATGAGCCGACAGTTTGGATTGCGGTCGCTTTCAGTCGGCTCATAAATTCGGTCCGATCGATCGGGTCCCCGATCAGGACGACCCGCCGCGCGTTCACCAGTCCGGCTGCGATCGAGGATTGCAGTCGCGACTGGGAAAACGCCCGCGAGGCCAGGACAGCGAATTCCACCGTGATGAACTGGAAAATAAAGGTTACACGGGAATAGACGTCGGTGATCTTAAGAAGAAACAGCGTCGAGAGCAGAAAAGAAAATGCGAGCGCGACAGCTCCGAATCCACTGAAAAGAAACGAATGCCGGGATTGCGATTGGCTGCTCTTGTAGTGGCCAGATCCGAGCGCAATCAATCCTACCGTCGCCGCCAGGAAGAGATCAGTAGCGATATAGAGAGGAGAAGAGGGCCATTCGCCCACTATCACCTCATGGTAGATGACGCTCGCCAGGTATGCCGCGCCAAGCACAACAAAAAATTCCTGAATCACGAGCGTTGCAATCGCCACCCACAATGGCTGAGCCCGACGCGGGACACCCATCATTTCCTGACTTGTAAGAGCAGCTGAGGTTGCGGCTTGCCGGCTATTGACCAGAGGCCCGTGGTGCTGCAATGGCATTGCGAGGGACGTCTATGTTATGAGGCCGCCATTAGGTCGGCCAATAACATACCATAACATTACCAGATAAATGACGCAAGTGTGATGATCGGCGATAGCCAATCAAGTAGGCCAGGTATGGGGGCCGAGTTCGCCGCCCCGATGCCATGTGCCCCAAACCTGCCGGGCGTGGATACGTAGAGTGTGGAAGCGAATCCAGGCTGCGCGCAGCGCCCCTGGCGGCTTGCGTTCACGCATTACCCTAGTGTCGGGCGGTCTTTTGGAGCTTCAGTGCGGGCATAAGATAAGCAACGGTCGCCGCATGACCGGAAGCCTGGAAGCGCCCACATCTCCCAGGATGCTCACCAAGCTGTGCGCGCTGACCAACGGTCGAAGCCATTGTGGTAAGGGACCGGTCGTGTGCTCCGGAGCGTTTTATCGTAGGGTGAACGCGAATTCGTAATATGTTGAATTCATTTCACACTGCCCTTCTGCAATTGTCCTGCCCAGGCGCTCGAATTTCGCGCACAACGGGTAAGCTCTCGGATGCCCCCGCCGCAGCACTCATCCTCTGGTCACAATTGCGTTAACAGAACGGCGTTGCGCACTGTTCGAAGCAGATGCGGTGCGTTGCGCATTGCCCGATATGTCAATTGCTCGAATTAATGATCGCACGCCCTGCTCAGCGCCTTCACCTGTGAAACACTCACAAAATTCGGAGGTCAACGGCGTTTTGATATTCGCTTTCGCCGCTATGTTGCCTTATCGCCCCCTCAAATCGGCCGATTAGTAGTTCCACTGAACCGCGCTCGATCAGCAAACGTGATTCAGGGCAAGCGTGAGAGGACCCTGTAATGCGATCTGCAGGCGACGAACGCTTCAAGTTAATTGATCGCAACGATCCCATTGCAGTGCAAAACAAGGAACTTGTCATGCTGAGAAAGCTTTATCAGGTTGGGCATCGCTCTACCCCAGGCGGCGTCGGAGCCTGATTAGTGCCACGCCAACAGAGGCACAACATTCACCGACGTGTGTTCTTGTGATGGATTGACGTGTTCTTGGGGTCAAATTATCATCACTAAGGAAGGATGGGACTATTATGGCGACAAGGCAGAGACACACGGCGTCGGAAATCGCAACAAAGCTTGCTATGGCAGACGACCTGGCAGCCCAGGGAAGGCTGCATAGTGACATCGCCAAATCACTCGGGGTGAGCGTGATGACGTATCATCGCTGGCGAAAAGCCCGCGGAACGCTGCCGCGCCTGACGCCGCGGCCGACAGGTGAAGCCGAACTGACAGGCACTCCGACTGAACGCGAACGTTCAAGCCAGATCAGAGACCTCCAGGTTGAAAATTCACGTCTTCGCCGGTTGGTGGCAGATCTCCTGCTCGAAAAGGTAAGGCTTGAAGAAGAACTCCATGGGGGCATCACCAACCACCGATTGGCTGGGCGCAACTGAGCGCCTGCAGCAACGGCCCACGGAGCAGCTACGCGCTCGCGCAGATATGCTTCATGTGCGAGCCATGCCGAGGCGAAACCTGAAACCCGCCCCGGAGCGCCCTTTGGTAAGGCTCAGGGAGCGCTTCCGGCGAATGGACTAGTTCCCACGCCTTTGAGCGTCGATTCTTGCCGCGCACACGTCAAGCGCGAAAGGCGCTGGGTGCCCTCACTCCCTCCGGCAGCGAGCCGCACGGCTACCCGAGGCACAGTCTCCGTAGTTATATGATAATTTCGTGCCGTGCTTCGAATGTTATATCGCATCGTGACCTGCGAAGCGACTGAGACAACTTAGTCTGACATCGAGGACTTCAGCCGTTCCGTTTGCGGATACGGAATACCAGCACATCGTCGCGGCGCGCCGTGTCCTCGAGTTCATCGCCGGTCTCACGCACCAGGTTAGGAATGTCGATCTCGGCAAGCGGATCGGTGCATTCGACCACCAAGGTCGCGCCAGCTTGCAAACGCGACAGTGCTTTACGGGTACGCAGGGTCGGCAACGGGCATTTGAGCCCGCGGAGATCAATGGTGATTTTATCGGCAGTGTCGGTCATAAGTTCTCGGGATAGTCGGCGTATCGTCCGCCAATCGGAACAGGTGCGTCAAGCATATCCAACCCCTCCTTGACCGCGGCGCCCGGCGCCCGCCACATACCCTACATGGTTCTCCCTCTCGAGCACCGCCAACGGATCAGGCGCCTGACGCCGCTTGAGGATGTCGTGCGCCGGATCGCCGAAAGCGTCCACCCAGTAACGCCGCGCGACATGCGGGCCGCTGCTGCGCTGGGTGCCACTTTGGCGCAGGATGTCGCGGTCGCGGCTCCGCAGCCGGCCACGCCGCTGGCCTTGATCGACGGCTGGGCGGTACGCTCTGAGTTGACCGCCGATGCTGGGGCCTATACGCCCACTGTCCTACCGGGATTGCGCGAAATTGCCGTGGGTGAAGCGTTGCGCGCTGACAACGATGCGGTCGCGCCGCTCGAAGCGGTGACATGGAGTGGTGATAAGGGCAAGATCCACGTGCCGGTGCCGCCCGGCGAGGGTGTGCTGATGCCCGGCACTGATGCGGACAGGGGCGAAGTACTGCGGCAAGCCAACCATCGGTTGCGCGCTATCGATGTGGCGGCCATGCAGGCATTTGGCATCAACGACGCGCGTGTACGCAAGCCTCGTATCCGGGTTGCTCGCACGGGCGGGAGTCACAATGTCATTGCCGCCGCCATTGCGGACTGGCTTGCCTACGCAATTACCGCCGATGGCGGCGAGCCGGTGGCCATAGGGCCGGGCGATGATGTCGAAGCGTTGCTCATCGGCGGCGGGGTGGACGCTGTGGCGATAATCGGCGGCACGGGCTCCGGAGCGCGCGACGATACCGTGCATGCCCTGAGGCGGAGGGGCGCCGTCGAGGTCCATGGCATTGCGGTATCGCCAGGCGAGACCACCGCATTTGGCGTTGCGGATTCCCGGCCGGTGCTGCTGATGCCGGGGCGCCTCGACGCGGCCATGACCGCCTGGCTACTGATTGGCCGGGAGATGCTGACCAGGCTCAGCGGCAGCACTGAGAGCTTATCATTGTACAAAAGCACCTTGATCGGAAAAATCGCCTCGACGATCGGCCTCACCGAGCTTGTCCTGGTGCGCCGGGTCGCGGATGGCGTCACGCCGCTCGCCTTGAAATATCTACCGCTTGCAGCGCTCGCCCAAGCGGACGGGTGGATCGCCATCCCCGCCGCGAGCGAGGGGCTCGCGGCGGGAACCCCGGTCATCGTAAGGCCGCTGCCATGAGTCCGCGGTCATGACTGCAGATCGTGACGCGTTGCACCAGAACGCCGACCTGCTGGCGGCAGTACGCAATGCTGCACGACAGGAGCAGTTTCTCGAGGTCGTCGCGCCCGCCGAAGCGCGGCGGCGCTTCGAAGGTGCTATTGATCTTGCGCCATTGGCGGCCGAAACGATCGAGCTTGCGCGAGCGGCCGGGCGTGTGCTTGCAACCGAACTTGCTACCGAAACAGACGTGCCGGCTTTCGACCGCGCGGGTGTCGATGGATTCGCGGTGCGGGCGATCGACACCTTCGGGGCGGCCGACCGCGCGCCCCGGCTGCTCCTGCTCAATACCGAGGTGATCGCCTGCGGCCATCCGCCTGTCCTCGAAGTGCATGCTGGAACAGCGAGCACGATCGCAACCGGCGGGGCCGTTCCGCGCGGCGCTGACGCCGTGGTGATGATCGAGCACACCGAGCTGATCGAAACGCCCAAAGGACCGGCCATCGAGGTGCGGCGCGCCGCTGCGCCAGGGCAATTCGTGGCCTTTGCCGGCTCCGACATGGCGCGTGGCGAAACGGTGTTGCGGCGTGGCCAGCTTATCGGTTCGCGCGAGATCGGCATTCTGGCGGCTTGTGGGATCGCCGAGATTCCAGTGGTGCGCCGGCCCAGAGTGGCCGTGCTCTCGACCGGAGATGAATTGGTGCTGCCTGGCGCGCCGCTGCCGCCAGCCGGCGTCTATGACAGCAATGGCGCGATCGTGGCTGCCGCGGTCGAGGAATCCGGCGGCGAGGCCGTGCATTACGGTGTCATTCCTGACAATGAGGATAAGCTCGAAGCGGTAGTGCGACGTGCCCTTGCAGGCTGTGACATGGTGGTGCTGTCCGGTGGCACCTCCAAGGGAGCGGGGGATCTATCCTATCGGATTCTCTCGCGGCTCGGACCGCCGGGCGTGCTGGTACACGGCGTCGCCCTCAAACCCGGCAAGCCGCTGTGTCTCGCGGTCAGTGACGGCAAACCGATCGCCGTGCTGCCGGGCTTCCCGACCTCGGCAATTTTCACCTTCCACGCATTCGTCGCACCGGTCATTCGCGCCCGCGCTGGATTGCCGGCCGAAGCTGCGCAGCTGGTGAAGGCAACGGTGCCGATCCGCATTGTGTCCGAAATGGGCCGTCAAGAGTTTGTGTTGACGGCGCTTGTGCAGGGCGAGCGCGGACCGGTCGCATTCCCGATCGGCAAGGGCTCGGGCGCCGTTACGTCATTCTCGCAAGCCGACGGCTTTGTGGCCATTGATGCGCTCAGCGCAGGTCTCGATGCCGGCGGCGCGGCAGAGGTGACCCTGATCGGCGCGGCCGCGAAGGCTCCAGACATCGTCATCATGGGCAGCCATTGCGTCGCACTCGATGTCTTGATCCGACGGCTCGCCGATCAGGGCTTTACGACTCGCGCCGTGGCAGTCGGTAGCGTGGGCGGCGTCGCGGCAGTTGAGCGCGGCGAATGCGACATTGCACCCGTGCACCTTCTCGACGCGGCGAGCGGCGAATACAATAGCCATGTGATTCACCCGGGAATTTCGCTGCATCGCGGCTGGCAGCGCATGCAAGGCTTCGTGTTTCGTACAGGCGACCCGCGTTTTTCCGGCAAGAGCGCAAGGGATGCGCTGTGTGCCGCGCTCGCTGATTCTTCCTGCCTGATGGTCAATCGCAATGCGGGTGCTGGAACCCGGATCCTGATCGACCGGTTGCTCGAAGGCCGCCGCCCGCCAGGTTATGCCAACCAGCCGAAATCCCACAATGCCGTTGCGGCCGCAATCGCTCAAGGCCGTGCCGATTGGGGGATCGCCATCGCCAACGTGGCGAAGCTCTACGGCTTGGCGTTCCTGCCGATCGCGCCTGAGCATTTTGATTTTCTGGTAATCGATCGTCGCCGTTCTCGCCCGGCGGTCCACGCCTTTCTGGCGGCGCTCGCCGACCCTGGCGCGCGCCAGGAGATCACGGCCCTCGGCATGAAATTCCCCGAGGATGTCGCACCATAACGCGCGCCACCGCTGGCCGCGTCACACCATCTGCGAGGCTTCTTCGGCGGTTGGCACCCGCCCGTGAGGCGTGAGTTGATCGATGAAGTCAGGCAGTTCTTGACTCAACCCGGCAAGCAGATCCGTGTTGGTCATGCCGGTCTGCTTGGTCAATGCATCAATGGTATCGCTCCCCAGTGCAGCCGCAAGGTCGTTGGGCGCAATCTGCTGATTCGGCCCTGTACCGACCCAGGATTGTGCGACGTTGCCGTGTCCGCTGTCCTGGAATCCCTTGATGAGCTTGTCGAGGCCGCCGCTGACCACGCTACCGGCGGCGGCGCCTCCGAGCAGACTACCAAGGCCACCCGGGAACAGATCGTTAAGACTTGCGCCGGGTTTGCCTCCGGCAGGCACGTTCCCGGGCTTTCGGCTGAGAAGCCCACCGAGAATGTCGCTGAGCCCACCTGCCGGATTGCCGGCAGTGATAGTGCCTCCGCCAGGAAGCGGCATCGGGCGGCCTGCACCGCCTGGAGCGGCGGGCTGGCCACCGCCAAAGCTCTTGAGCGCATTGTAAGCGAGAACACCCAGGAGTGCCATCGTGATTGACGACATGCCGCCGCTGACGCTGTTAGGCTGCTGTTGACCGCGGGGACTGTTCTGAAATGGTGTTGAGGATATCGAGAAGTCCCATATGTGCCTCCTTCGGCGCCTGCCCTGCTAGCAATATCGGTACCCGATTTTCAATCTTGCATACAATCTTT
>Ga0126369_10000973_pt1 | contig 19496 bp, 10 predicted proteins | sample PanSoiMetaPlot_1_FD_109646 | JGI IMG/M metagenome (GOLD analysis project Ga0126369, IMG submission 109646) | Tropical forest soil microbial communities from Panama - MetaG Plot_1 | ecosystem: Environmental > Terrestrial > Soil > Tropical forest > Bulk soil | place: Panama | collected 2016-02-17 | reverse complement strand
TTACCGGTTTTCCGGATCTGATCGTGCCCGCAGGATTCACCGGAGACAACCTTCCAGTCGGCATTTCCTTCTTCGGCCCCGCATTCAGCGAACAAAAGCTTTTATCGCTCGGATACAGCTTCGAACAGGCAACACACGCTCGCCGCCGTCCGGTACACGCGCCTGCGCTCAAGGGCGAATCGATATCATTGCCTTAGCGGGCGGGCTATAAGTCCGCCGCGCTCGCGCCTGCCGCGCTCGCGGTGATCGAGGAGGACGTGCGCCTATTCGAGAAGGCAACATGACGTCACTGCGTGTCGGCTGTCCGCGAGGTGCTCGTGCGACGACCATTGTTTGAAAAGCGTTTCAATTGCCGCCGCCAAAACAGTGTTGGTCCTTAAGTGCTTGATAGGATGGCGCGCCCGAAGAGCGTCGATCACGGAGAATGTTGCAAGAAAGTCAATGAGTTACACTCCTGCCGGTGAATGATGTTGGACGAATTATTGGACGCCGGCGTGAACATCGGCTGCGCTAACACAGCAACGCGGCTCCGCAGATAGCTAGGAGCATTTTCCCGACGAGAGATTGCGGTTTCGGGTTCTACCTGCGGGACCATCCGGCAGGATGAAAGGCAATTGATATAAGGTGAGAAGCGTCCGGCAGTCACTTGACCGAGCGCACCACTGAAGGGGGGGCCAACAACTGGCGCCGAACTTCCGTCGCAGAGATGGCTGAGAGGGAGGCATCCAGTTCGATCCGCTCAACAACGTAACCAACATCACGCCCGTAGAAAACGTGCGTGATGTTCGGCAACGGGACGACTATGAATTGCCCTTCAAATTCCCTCAGCCCGTGCTCGATCCTCGATCGCACGTACTCGAAATTGAACGGATTGTTTGCATTAATCCCGGCTGTATCGCGAACCGCTACACAGACCTGTCCAATCCGACGCAGGCCTTCGATTATGAGCGCTTTGTGGCCGCCATGGAACGGCTGATATCTACCAACAAACAGCGCGGTAGATCGCTTAGGATCAAAGATGGGGCGCACGCGCTTTGCAACCTGCTCTGCCCAATAATTTGCGGTACCTTCCCCGGGTATCCGCACATCGAAGTGCTCAGGAGCTATAAACATCCGGTTGGTATCTTCGAAGCGGCTCTCCGTGAGGCGATCAACCCAAACTATAAACGCTTTTCCGTTTTTTTCGAATGCTGCACGGGCCTCCGGGGTTGGGCAAATAAAGTCCGCGATCGCGAAACAACCGGTCCTGACCACTTGGTCGCAGAGCCAACCCATTCGCCGAGCGTGCTCGACTCGATCGGGTTCGGAAAAACCTAGATCCCTGCTTATTTCTTGGCGCACGGAGTCAGCATTGAAATGAACTCCGTTTAATCGAAGCGCTAGTGTTGCCGCGAGAGTAGTTTTTCCAGCTCCAGGCAGTCCCATGATCAGAATTTTACGGTACATGTGCTAATCCATCACTTTCGTAAAACCCAGACGATCGTAGACTCACATTTCCTCCGCTCTTTGGAGTTCGTGCAGCAGTGGCGCCAAAGCAGTTCATTTTTTGCGCGCCGCCAACCGGGCTCACGGGGAAAATACATGGATGGCTGTTGCGGCGACCTGTGCGGCATCCTGACTTGAACATGGCATGCATCCGGATCAGTGGACGCGAGCAAATCACGCGATCGCTCTCTTAATCAGCATCGGCGCCATGTCCTCAAAAGTAATTGCATCCTGCAGCTCGGAGCTATCCGGTGCGAGTACGAGGGCGCAGCGCGAACTCTCCACCACGCCTACATCGAATAATTCCACGACTTCGCCTTCAAACCGCATCCACTCGGTGATGCCACCCTGGCGCAAATCAATGACTAGGAGCCCACACCACGGCGTGACGCTGCGCTTCTCTAAAGCATCATTCAATTCCAGCCCCTCAAAATTGCCCCGACGTGGCAGCGAGATAGTGACGATGGCGTAGTCGCCGTGGAGGGTGAGCCCGCGCAGGAAACCGGGGCAGAACGTCACGTTTTCCCGTCGTCCGGTCTGTAAATCCACCCGGCAGAGCCACCCTGTCCCGGACTCCAATAACCAGATTTGCCCATTTCGCGCCCTGGGCGAATGGGGCATTGAAAACCCCTCGGCCACAATACGATCCGTGTCGACGTCGATGATTACGCCTCCCGCCCGACGATGATCGCGCCAGCCGTCCACGACGTCCGTGGTTGAGCAGGCGGTAACGTAGCGCACCCGCCCATCGTGAAGTCCGAGCCCGTTGAGATGGCAACGGTCCTCCGCCACGAGTTTGGAAATGAACTTCGGCTTCCATAATGGCCTGAAGGCGTGCGCCATGCTCACGGTAGCAAGGCAACTGTATTTGGTGTTGACGAACACCATTCGGCCGGACGGTTCTACTCCGAGTTCGTGCACATCGAGATCGCCCGTCACCTGGGCATTGCGCGGCGTAAACAGCCGGTCGAAGCGCTCCTCGACAAGTTCATGCGGTCGCAGTGTGTTTTCCAGCCGCCAGATGCGGGTCTGCGTCGCCACGTAGAGCCGCTGAGAGAAGGCGGTCAGCCCCATGGCGCGCGCAAAGCGTGCCGGACTGATCACGGGCTGACCATCGTTCCTGGAACCGACACACAACAATTGCCCGGCTTGATAGGACGTGCAGACAAGGCTGAGCCGCTGTCGAATCATCCACTGAACGAAACCGCGTGATGCCGCGACCGAGCGTTGCTTTGCCGCGTGCCCGTTGGCGGCCTTCCCAGTCACGGCAGGACTGTCTTTCTGGCGCATGTCATCAGTCATACGGATTATCTCTCCCTCGCGGCTTCCCTGACGGTCTGTAATATCGGCGATAGCACAAACTCAATGACGCGCCGGTCCCCGGTTTTGATCTCCGCGGACACATGCATGCCTGGCCGGATCGCCTCCTGACGATCATCGACTCCGATCCAGTCCTGAAGCAGCGTGACTTTTGCCGGATAGGCGAGGTCGGTCGGTAAGCCATTGACAGAGTTGGTACCAGGCGAAGACAATGCGGCGGAGCTCATCGCTCCTGATGTTCCTGAAATTCCTGACTGACCGTTCGACGCAGCATCACGACCGAGCTTGCGAACTTTGCCCTTGATCAATCCGTAGCGAGTGAAGGGGAAGGCGTCGAACTTGATTTCCACGTCCTGCCCCTCGCTGATGAAGCCGATGTCTTTGTTCAAGACCTGGGCATCGATCTCAATTCCTGTCCCGTCAGGCACAATGGTCATGAGGGTATCCGCTGTGGTGACTACAGCGCCCGGGGTGTGTATCTTGATCCCCTGCACGGTTCCGGCGACCGGGGCGAGGAGGCGTCGATAGCTCTCTTTCTGCCGCACCTTAATGATCTCGTGTGTTGTTGAGGTTAGTTTCTGTAGCGCCTTCAGGCGACGGTCGGCGGCGTCGGCCAGAAATGCAGCCTTGGTCTCGGCGGACTTGCTTTCCAGGGAGCGAATCTCGGCTTCGATTTGACGCACGATCTGTTCAGCCGCCTTGAAGTCGGATTGTTTTTCGACGAGTTGCTGCTCGGCATCAAACAGGGGCGGCTTGTTGCCGTATTTTTTGTCGTAGAGGGCTTTCAGGTCATCCCGCCTCTCCGACAGAAGCGGGATTATTCGCTTGGCACGTTCCATTTGCACCGCATTAACATCCAGTGTGGCACGCTTTTGACTGATGTCGGCCGCATTCCCCTCCAGAGTCGCCAGGTGTTTGATGATCTCGTTGCGCGCCTGGTGCTCGCTGGCGGCGCTCACGATCGGATCGGCCCCCTCAGGGGCGTGGAAGGGCTCGTCAGGGTTTACACTCAGGAGAATGCGGGCCAGTTCCGCGTCGAGCGCTGCTTGCCGCTGGTCATAAAGTAGTGTGTCCAGATCCGCCTTGATTTCGGTCGGATCGAGTTCCACCAGCAGCTGCTCAGCCGAAACGTGATCACCCTCGTCGACGTGGATGGTGCGAATGACTGCAGTCTCCAAAGGCTGCACCACCTTGATTTGCCCCATGGGCACGACCTTGCCCTCCGCCACGGCGATCATGTCCACACGCGATAAACAGGCCCATGCGAGGCCGATCGCAGCGAACCCGCACAGGGAGAGCGCCGTGTAGCGCAAAGTCGGCGAGGCCGGGGTCTCGACAACTTCGAGCATGGCCGGGAGGAAGGCGCGTTCCTCGGCGGTCTGACGCGTCGCCGCGCTTCGTTTCAACGGGATCACGTTGCTCGCGTCCCCTGCTGACTCGCGGTGGCCGCCGATCCGGTCACTGTGTTGTCTCCGCATCGACTTGGCCCTAACCTGCGGCCTGACGAACGAGATCGGCGTAAAGGCCATTCTCGCGCATTAGAACATCGTGGCTTCCAGATTCGACCAGGCGCCCACGCTCCATGACGAGAATTCGATCTGCCGAACGAACCGCAGAAAGGCGATGGGCGACGATCAGTACCGTGCGGCCTCTGCAGATCGATCGCATATTGGACTGGACGATCCGCTCGCTTTCATAATCGAGCGCCGAAGTGGCTTCGTCGAAAATCAGGATCCGCGGATTGGTCACCAGCGCGCGCGCTATGGCAATGCGCTGGCGCTGGCCGCCGGACAGATTGGAGCCACGTTCTTCCAGAACGTGATCGTAGCCGTGTGGAAGCTCGAGAACGAATTCATGGGCTCCGGCCAGCTCGGCCGCGGCTATAACCTTCTCCACCGACATCGTGGGATTGGCTAAAGCGATGTTATCCCGAATGGAACGATTGAACAGCACGTTTTCCTGGAGCACGACTCCGATCTGCCGGCGTAGCCAGGACGGATCGAGGAGGCTGATATCGATCCCGTCGACAAGAATTCGACCCCGCTCGGGTGTATAGAGCAGTTGCAACAGTTTGGTCAGAGTTGATTTACCGGAGCCAGAACGCCCAACGATGCCCACCACTTCGCCCGCTCTGATCATATGCGAGAGATCGCGCAGAACCTCTGGCCCACCGGGCTTGTAGCGAAACACAATGCTGTCGAAAGTAATATCGCCCTTAATAGGAGGCAGGTCCTGCTTGGCGCTGGAGATCTGTGTTTCCGTGGGGGTGTTGATGATGTCACCCAGCCGATCGATTGATAACCTGAACTGCTGGAAATCTTGCCAGAGCTGCGCGAGGCGCAACACGGGTGAGCTTACTTGCCCGGCGAACATATTGAACGCCACGAGCTCACCTACCGTCATCGCACCGTTGATGACCGTCTGGGCGCCGAACCATAGTATGCCCGCGGTAGTCAGTTTGTTGATCAGCGTCACCATCTGAGCACCGCCTGCGCCAAGCGTTACCACCTTGAGCGAGGCGCCCACATAGCCGGCGAGCTGCTGCTCCCAGCGCTGACGCACCTGTGGCTCGACCGCCATGGCCTTCAGGGTGTGGATACCAGTGAGGCACTCGACCAGGAGCGACTGGTTCACGGCGCCGCGGTGGAATTTCTCCTTCACCCGCGATTGCAGGCCGGGTGTCACAAGAATGGAGACTGCCACGTAGCACGGGATCGACGCAAGCACGACGAGAGTCAGTGTCGCGCTGTAATAGTACATGACCGCCAGAAATACGAAGCTGAACAGCACGTCGATCACGAGGATCAGCGCCGAACTGGTGATGAATTGGCGGATGTTCTCCAGTTCCCGGACCCGCGCCACGGTTTGCCCGGTGGCTCGGTTCTCGAAGTACGCGATCGGCAAGGCGATCAGATGCCGGAACAAATGCGATCCGAGGATCGCGTCCATGCGGCTCGTCGTATGGGCAAAAGCGTAGCTCCGCAGCCAACTGAGACTGACGTCGGCGACACTTACGACGGATAGGCCGATCACTAATACTTCCAGGGTGGTCAGGCCGCGATGCACCAGCACCTTGTCGATCACAACCTGAAAGAACAGGGGCGATACGAGTCCCAAAAGCTGTATGAACACCGAGATGAGTAGCACCTCGGCCAGTATTTTCTTGAAACGCTTGACGACAGGCCAGAACCAGTTGAGGCCGAAGCGCAGGACGTCGGCCCCGAGCAGCTCGCGTTTGGTTACGAAAATAATTCCGCCCGACCAAACTCGTTCGAGCTGCTCGAAGGACCACTCTGCCGGTGGCTGTCCGGCTTCCGCCACCAGGACCCTGCGGTCGGAGGCGCGGGCGATGACGAAGAACGCGCCGTCCTTGGTGGCGGCAATTACGGGCAGATGCAGGCTGCCGAGACGGGAGATGGACGATCGGGAACGTCGGGCTTTCAGTCCCTCGCCGCGGGCGATACGGACGAGGTCGTCGGCGGTCGCCGGACCACCATGTGGAAGATAGTCGTGCTGGACACGGCCAATGTTTATTCGCTCGCCCAGAACTGTGCCGACGAGCCACAGTGATGCAAGCCCACTGTCCAGTACTGTACTCTCAGCTGCCTCCGCCAACGTTCCCCCCAACCCCTCTCGTTTCTAGAATTTTGATCTGTGGGCGCCGCGAGAACGTTAGGCGTGTAAAATCACTACCTTAGTCATGGCGGAAGCGCGAGGCGCCCTTCGTATAAGGGTTTCCTTGGAGAAACCCTTGCTCGACGCGACCGTGCCCACAAGCAGACGCGAATGTCGTCGAAACGCCATCGGCATCGACTTCGGGAGAGGACCGCTCATAGTGACCGCCACCGGACGATCAATGATGGAGGTTAGGGGCAAGAACAGGCGCCATGCCTCCTGAAGAGGTCCCCATCGCTGTCGTGGGAGCCGCATCGTGCGGGGCAAAGCTCGCCATGGCGTTGATAAGCTGTTGCGCCTGAGGCAACAAAACGTTGGCGAAGGTCGGCTGGCTGACGCCTGCTTCGTGCTCCTCGTTGAAGCTTGGCAGTAGAATTGGGCTGATCGAGCCGTCGCGAAGTGCTCCCGAGATTGCACCGGCAAGTTGATCAAATAGACCACTCATCGTTACATCGGCCGGGGTACCGCTCGCCCCTAGGTGGGTTCCACTCGCCACCGGCGACACATCGCGGACTGCAGCGCCAGTCGCAGTGTGACTGGCGCCGTCGTTGAGTAGCTCTCTCTCTCTGGGAATGAAGGTAGGACTATCGTTTGCGACAGTCGGCGGGACCGCATTCCCGCTGGTCCCCATTCCCGATTCTGGCGCGACGAATTCCGAACTCGATGTCTGGGGAGTGGTGTCGCTGGTGCCTCCAAATGTGGGCGTCGCGTCTGCCGAGGTCGAAGGCGCTGCGGTTGGCGGCGTGGTGGCTGGTGGCGATCCATGGATGATGGTGTCGCCGGTGCCGGTAACGGCTACATCTGCCCCGCTTTCCACGTAGATCGTGGCGTTGTTGATACTTAGTTTGACGCCAGTTCCGGTGACGTCGACCGTGTCGCCTGTCCCGGTGACCGTTGCGTTCGTGTCGCCTGCCATACCCAGCCTATCGTTCGAACCGGTCATCGTCACGGCGGCGCTGGCTGCGAGCGACAAAGTCGCGCCCGCCGCCGCTTCCACCGTATCGCCTGCGCCGGAGAGCGAAACCTGTGATCCGACCTGCAGGTACACCTCGCTGTTGCTTACAGAGAGGGTGTTCTGCGTCCCCATAACGTTCACCCAGTCGCCGGCTCCTGCGGCAGTCACGTTGTCGTTGGACGTCAGTGTTAATCCGGTCGAGCCGGTTGTGACGCTAGCGGTCGCACCCGCGGCGAACAGCTGAGCTGAGCCCTTGGCGGTGGTGCCCGGACCCGGCATGATGCCGTGGACATTGCCCACAGACTGATGGTCCGTGCTGTCGGCGAACGCCTTTATAATGTCTTCGCGCAGGAAGGCGCCGGAGTTCAGTTCGGAAACCCAATATTGCAGCTCCTGGGCAGTCGGCAGGCGACTGAGGGTATTGACGAACATCTGGCTGATGAAGTCGGAGTTGGACAAGGCGCCATACTTCGAAGTGAACTCAGCAGTGCGCATCAGGTTATAGACGGTATCTTCGATGCCATAGTAACCCGTAACGAGATCGTTGATGCCGCCGGTCAGTTCCCCCGCCGTCGGATCTCGATCAAGTGCGACGTCGTAGATGCTCCTTATGATGTCGGCCGCTTGGGCCTTGTTAGTCGTGTCCGTGAAGTCGTAGTGATTGGACGTCTGCGTGCTGTTGAGATCTACATGCGCGTTGCCGTTGATGACGTGTTCGGAACTTTCGGAGATGGCGGCAACCACGGCGCCCGCCGTCATCGTGTTGGCGTTGAGCTGGTTGACCCAGTTCACCACGTCGGACGATGGTGTTCCTGTGATGGTCATCTGGGGCCGGCGCCCCATGGCGTCCTGATAGAAATGCGCGACGCCATCGTAATTCGTGGTGCCGTTATACACGAAGAAGCCGTTGCCTGAGCCATACGCGAAAGTCGGCAAATTCATCAGATCGGTTGCCATCTGCGCAGTATTAAATCCCGTCGGTGTGACGTAGGCCGCCCAGGATTTCTGCAATATGTTCTGAGCCCCGTCGAACCAATATGCCGAGGTCTGCAGCTCCCATCTTTGCGGATCGCGATTGAAGATCGTCGCGTAGAGACGCTTGACGATGTCAAGGTCCTTGGCCTCCGTCGCAGTATCAATGCGAATGGAGCCGCTGTCGGTCAGCCAGGGCGAGGTCGGCGTGCGGCGCTCGTTCAGACTCCAACTGAGTGTATCGACGCCATTGGCATCGATCGTATGGGTGCTGGAGGAGAACTCAGTTCCGTCCGACATCGAGTCGCTCCAGCTATAGCTACCGTTTGAATTGGGAATGTTGACGGCCGTCTCCGTATAGGTAGCAGGCCCGCCATTGAATGCGCTGTTTACCGACGACCATGTGTGGGTGAAGGTGAGTCCGTCCGCACTGGTCTGCCAGACTTGCTGTTGAAATTGTGCGCCGGTGCTGTCGAAATCGGTCACGGTCGTCGACTGGCTGCCGTCGAGCCCGACCGTTGTGGTTTTCGTTTCGTCTATTTTACCATCGCCGTTTATGTCCCGTTGCGTAGTGACCGTGCGCCCGTCCGCGCTCGTTGCCACCGTGCGCTTCGACTTCAAAGAACCGTCGGAATAAGTTTCCGTCGCCGTCTCCGTCTTGCTGCCGTCAGCATTGAGAACCGTCACGTCGGTGGTGGTCTCGTCAACGGCGCCGTCGCCATTCAAATCCGCCTGCGTCGTCTTCGACAGGCCGTTGGCGGTCGTGGTGACGATGAGCTTGTCCTTCAGCTTACCGGACGCAAGGGTGTCCGAAGTGGTCTCGGTCTGGCTGCCGTCGGCATTGACAACCGTCACGTCGGAGCGTGTCACCGAGGTGGCGCCGCTGCCATCCGCATCCGATTGGATTGTCCGCGACAGGCCGTTGAGGCTGACCGTCGTGGTGATTTTCTGGATGACTGCGCCACTGGCGTTCTGATCCCACACCGTCGTCGTGGTGCTGCCATCGGGATTGAAGGCAGTGGTTTCAAAGTGATCATACACGCCGTCGCCGTTGGTATCCCGCTTGAGCGATCGCGTCTGCCCATTGGCGCTCACCGTCAGAAGGTCGACCTGCCTCAGCGTGCCGTTGGCATTGCGAAGCGTCAGCGTTTCCGTCGTGCTGCCATCGACCGCAATGACAATGGAATCCACGCGTTCGAACGTTCCGTTGCCGTCCTGATCGAGCTCAACGGCCTTTGAAAGTCCGTTCGCGCTCGTTATGGTGATCGTCTTGCTCTTCAAAACTCCGCTGGTGTCGAAGTCCGAGACTGTTTCCGTCGTGCTGCCGTCGGCATTGAGAACGGTGACGTCAGTTGCCGACTGGTCAAGCCTGCCCGAACCGTTGGCGCCGGTCCAACTGGTGCTCTTCGACAAGCCATTAGCGCTGGTGCTGGTCGTGACCGTTTCCGTGGCAACCCCACTCGCGTTCAAATCCTTGTAAGTCTCCGTCGTACTGCCGTCCGCGTTAATCGCAATCACGTCGGTTCGCGTTTCGTCGATAACGCCGTCGCCGTTGGTGTCCAGCTGAATCGTCTTCGACAACCCATTGGCGCTCGTCGTCGTGATGCGCTTATCCTTAAGCGACCCGTTGGTGTTGAAGAAGGAAGCCGTATCGACGATGTTGCCGTTGGCGAGGGTGCTTATCGTTTCCGTCTGATCGGTAATACCATCGCCATTGCCATCGAAGGTGGTCGTGATGGTCTTCTTGTCGGAACTTGTGGTCGTAACCGTCTTGTTATTGAGCAAGCCGTTGGCGTTGGTGCGAGTGACTGTTTCGACCGTGCTGCCGTCGGCGTTCGGAACGACCACGTCCGTCGAGGTCAGGTCGATCGTGCCGTCGCCGTTCGCGTCGATCTGCACCGTTTTGGACAGGCCGTTCGCGCTGGTGGTGGTGATGGTTTTCTTCTCCAGCGCGCCATTGCCGCTGAGCTGCGAGATGGTCTCAGTCTTGCTGCCGTTGCTGTTGACGACGATGACGTCGGTTATGGTCTGATCGATGACCCCGTCGCCGTTGAAGTCCGTCTGCGTGGTCGTCGACAGGCCATTGGCGCTCGTCGTGACGATGGTCTTCTCGCACAGCGAACCGTCCGGCTTCAATTGCGAGACGGTATCGACGATGCTGCCGTTAGCCGCAATGCTCACCGTCTCGATCTTGTCGGTCTTGCCGTCGCCGTTCCAGTCCTCCTGGATCGTGCGGGTTATGCCGTCCGCCGCGGTCGTGGTGATCAACTGGTCGCGAAGGCTGCCGTCGGCATTGCGATCGGTCACCGTCTCCGTTCTGCTGCCGTTGGCGCCGAGAGCGGTCACATCGGTCCGAGTCCGGTCGATGACCCCGTCGCCGTTCACGTCATCCTGCGTGGTTATGCTTAGGCCCGTCGCGCTGGTGGTGATGATCTCTTTGTTCCTCAGCGAGGCGTCGCCATTCGATGTCGTGATGGTCTCGGTCCGGCTGCCGTCGGAGTTCAGGACCGTGACATCCGTCGTCGTCTGATCGATGGTCCCGTTGCCGTCCTTATCCGCCTGCGTCGTGATCGACAGTCCGGTTGCGCTGGTCGTGACGATCTCCTTGTTCCGCAGCGAGCCGTTGCCGTTCAATGTGGAGACGGTCTCGGTCCGGCTGCCGTCGGCGCTGAGCACCGTTTGATCGCTCACCGTCACGTCGATCACGCCGTCGCCGTTCAGGTCCGTCTGCACGGTGCTGGTCAGGCCATTGGCGCTGGTCGTGGTGATGGTCTTATTCACCAGCGATCCGTCGCTGTTCAGGAGCGATACGGTGTCGACCACGCTGCCGTTGGTTTGGATGACGGTCGTCTCCGAGCGGTCGACGTGGCCGTCGCCGTTGACATCCTCGGTCGTTGTGATCGTCTTCCGGTCGGCACTGGTCGCCGTGACCGCCTGGCTCCTGAGCGACCCGTTTCCGTTGTCTGTGGTCACGGTTTCCGTCCGGCTGCCGTCGGCGTTCACGACAGTGACGTCGGTCGTCGTGAAGTCGGTGATGCCGTCGCCGTTCACATCCATCACGGTCGTTCTTGACAGGCCATTGCCGGTCAGCGTGGTCACCGATTTGCTGATCAGGGAGCCGTCGCCGGCCTGCTCGGTGGTCGTCCTCACGATGCTGCCGTCAGGATTGACGACCAACGTGACCGTGGTCGTGTGGTCGATGACGCCATCGCCGTTGATATCGAACTGAACCGTCTTGGTGCGGCCGTCGGCGCTGGTGGTGGTGATGGTCCGGCTCCGCAGCGTTCCGTCCGGGTCGAGGTCCGAGACCGTTTCGACGCTGGCGCCCGAGGCGTCGACCGCGATCGTCACGGTCTGATCGAGCTTGCCGTCGCCGTTCCAGTCCTCCTGGACGGTGCGCGACCTGCCGTCGGCGCCCCGATTGGTGATGGTTTGGTCACGCAACGATCCGTCGCTGTTGCGGTCCGTCACCGTCTCGGTCTTGCTGCCGTCGGCATTCAGGACTGTCACGTCCGTCGTGGTGCGGTCCACCGTCCCGTCGCCGTTGACGTCGGCCTGCACGGTCCGGGTCAGGCCGTCTGCGCTCAAGGCGGTGATGATCTTGTTGCGCAGCGAGCCGTCTCCGTTCAACGTGGACTGCGTCGTCGTCGAACTGTTGTCTGCGTTGACCACGATCTGCGAGGTGATCGTTTGATCGATCACGCCGTCGCCGTTGAAGTCGGTCGTGATGGTCTTGGTGCGGCCGTCGGCGCTCGTCGCCGTTGTCGAACGGTCACGCAGCGAGCCGTTGCCGTTGGTGTCCGAAACGGTCTGCGTGCGGCTGCCGTCGGCGTTCACGACTGTCACGTCGGTTTGCGTCAGGTCGATGACGGCGTTGCCGTCAAAGTCGGACTGGACAGTTCTCGACAGGCCGTCGGCGCTGGTCGTAGCGATGCTCTTGTCCCGCAGCGAGCCGTCCGGGCTGAGGTCGGAGATCGTCACCGTCACGCTGCCGTCCGCATTGGTCACATGGATTTCGCTCTGGTCGGTCAGTCCGTCGCCGTTGGCGTCGCGCGTAATCGTGATCGTCTTCTTGTCAGCGCTGGTCGTGGTGACAGTCCGGTTGAGCACCACCCCGGCGCCGGTCTTGTTGGTGAGCGTTTCGGTGCGGCTGCCGTCGGCGTTGACGACGGTCGCGTCGGTCTGCACGTGGTTGAACACGCCGTCGCCGTTGTCATCGGAGGAGATCGTCTTGGTGTTGCCGTCGGCGCTGGTGACGGTGACGGTCTCGTTGGCGAGGCTGCCGTCAGGGTTGAGCGCCTTGACGTCGAGCGTGGTCGAGCCGTCAGGGTTTACAGTGGTCGAGCGCTGGATCGCATAGCCCAGCATGTCGGAGGCGAGCAGGGCGTCGGCCGCCGTGCCGGTGGTGCCGTTGGTCTTGGTGAACGTTGTCTGGCCGAGAATGCGCGAGCCGTCCGGCAAGGTCGTGCTGTTCTTGTCCTCGATCAGGTTGATCGAGGCGATGCCCAGAGCGGCGAGGGTCTGGAGCGTGGTGGTGCCGTCCGCATTGGTGACCATCACCTTGAAGTCGCTCCAGTGCCAGTCGCCGGCGTCAAGCTTGCCGTCATGGTTGGTGTCGAACACGTCGCGCAGCGCCTGCATGTCGCAGGTCGCCGACGGGTCCCACGCCGTGAACTCCACCTCGTTCTTCTGGTCGATCTTGCCGACCCCACTGAGATCGAGCACCAGCACGCCGTTGCCGGCAGCGGCCCAGGCGGTGCGGTGCTGGTAGCCGTCGCCCGCCATGTCGAAGAACGTGTTCGACGACGACAGCGGCGTGATCTTGATGCCGCTGCCGGTGAGGTCGAGGACCACCGGGGCGTAATATCCGCCGCCTCCACCATAACTAGCGACAGCTTGCGACTCGGGCTGCGGCTGAATGGGGGAGCCACCGTTGTAACCACCACCACCGCTGGTATAGCCAGTATATGAGCCGCTATAGCTGCCGTTATAGGAACCGGTATAGCTGCTGTTATAGGAACTGGTATTGCTCCCGTAATATTGGTTGCTCGGCAAATCCGTGAAACCTTGCGTCGGCTGCGCGTCGGTGGGTGAATCGATAGGCTGGGTGGTGTCGGACAACCCGGAAGGCGAATTCGGCAGTGCGTCAGACCACGGTGTCTCGGGCTGCTCCGGCTGGCTCGGGGCTTCGTTCAGCGACAATTGTTCCTGCGGTACGGTAATCGTACCGGGTTCCTGCGCGCTCGCATCGGGATTGGTCCAGGATGACTGCTCTTCACGGACGGCCTCGTTTTGCGACGGCGCAAATTCGTCGGCCGGCAGTTTCGATTCCTGCGGAAGGTCAGAATTATTGGGAGTCAGATTGTTGAGATTCTCATTGGCGCGCATCGCAGCGCCGAGAGCCGCATCCTCCTGTTCCAGATTGTTGGAGATCTCATTGGCGCGCATCGCAGCGCCGAGAGCCGCATCCTCCTGTTCCAGATTGTTGGAAATCTCATTGGCGCGCATCGCAGCACCGAGAGCCGCATCCTCCTGTTCCAGATTGTTGGAGATCTCATTGGCGCGCATCGCAGCGCCGAGAGCCGCATCCTCCTGTTCCAGATTGTTGGAAATCTCATTGGCGCGCATCGTGTCGGGCTGCTGTAGCTCGGCAGCTCCCGCCTGAGGGATCATCCAATTGGTTATGAAATCGCCGATAGACTCTATGGCCTTGTCAACGGCTTTGTTGATCGTATTGGTGATCGCGTCCTTAACACTATCTACAACGCTCGTCGTCAAATCATCGAGTTTTTGCACTGCGTTGGAAATGCCTTTCTCGGCATTGGAAATGAGATTATCGACGTGCCCAGCCGTTTGGGGCCCTAGAAGATTGTTTTCAGCCCCCGGCACGAACCGATCAGAGCCCGGACCTCCATTCTCCAACGGAGGCACGCCTAGCGCACGCTCAAAGGTTCCGGCAACCGAGTTGCTATTCGAATATTCATTATAGGGAATTTTAGCATCATTGATCTGTTGGCCGACGCCGTAAAGCGTATTAAATGCCGCCGTCATGTCCTGTTCGGACCCGGACATAAGTACCCGAGACTGAAAAGTCGCCAGCTGTTCTGGGGCGAAAAAGTCGTTCGCGGCCGGTGTACCACTAGTCCCGCTGTATGGCTCAACATTTGTGACAACATAGCCAGGGCCCCCTATGCCCGTATCATAACCTTCCGTCGTGAGCCCATTGCTGCCACCAATTGCCGCTTCCGGCCCCCCACGCGCGATGTAAGTAAATTCGCCAGCGTCGTTCTGAAGCAATATAAATGCATGGAGTCCGCCAGTCGATCCCAAAGCGCCATTTAGGGGTCTCGTGAATTCGATGATGGCCGCCATGGGACGTTCCTCCGTTAGTTAGTTAGCGCCTCTTGATGCTCACCACGCATTACAAACGTACATTGCGAAGGACGGCGATGAACTCCACGATATCCTTCCAGTCCGCATCGTATCGAAAATTAATATCGAGCCTATCGTAACTGAAGAATCGTCGATCAAATTGCTTCAACGTCGCGTCATTCAGATTAGCGTACTCCAAGTTTCCGACGATGTCCCTTACGCGAGTGAGTTTGTAATGTTCAGCAACATAGGACTGAAAGTCTGATAGCGAATGTACATCAGTCAGCTCCTTGAATACCTGCGTGACGACGATCGCCGTAGCTCGATTTGTCTCGCGGACCGCTGCAACCCGGCGCACTGCGTCGGAAAATTGTTTATCGAGCTGTGACTTCAAAGGATCCTCCGCACTCAATGATTTGTTCGGGACCGCTAACAATGCACATGTCGAAATCATGGCGGCAAGGAGTTCAACGACGAATTGCCGCCGCTGGGCGCCGACCCCGGCACCAACTTGGTCAAAGAACGTGGTGCTGACGCGAGGGACCAGCGGGGTCGACCCGATAGCCGCTCCGAACGTCGCGACTTGGCCATAAATTCCACCGCCCACGGGCGGATAGGGCGTATTAGCCATGTTTACATTCCTTCTTCCGGAGTCCTGGATGGCAGAGCGTCATGCCTTCCATCTGGCAAGCAGACCGGTTGAAGTGTGCGTGGTGCAGAAGCTGCTCTCGCGCGCCTTTCATGCTTGACATACTTGTCCTGGCGCTTTTTTTCATAGGCGCTGGAGCAGCGGCGGCGGCGATTGCCGTGATGTGGTGGATCGCATCGGGCACATCTACCCGCATGGATCCACGAGATCCGTCGTCGTGGGGGCCAATCCTGTTCGGCCGATATCGACGACATGGCGTCGCGGTGCTGGTGCTGATGGCGGTCGCGGCGATGATTTTCATCGCGCTGACGATCGTCGACAAACATCTGCAATGATGCCGGCACGCCGCCAGTCCGATTGCTTGATGTCGACAGCAACGGTGGACGAGCTTGCATGCACCGCGGCCGCGAGCGTCGCGAAACCACAACAGCGCAACCAATCGCCCGGCAGTATGCGGCCACCCCCACGTCGATCGAACTCGCCCCTGTGGGTCTGTTTCGGAGTGGTCCGCGAAGTTAGATCGCGCCGTTGTATCCGAGCCGCCGCGCCCTCTCGGCACGCGCTGTCGAGTTTGATACCGAGCTTGCTGGGCTCGGTGTAGTCTCAATATTTTCGCCGACGTGTTCAATAGTGCACCGAGCTAGAGCGTGCTTACGCACCTCGGCTCCAACGTCGAAGATTGACGCGAAGCTCCCAAACACCGTCATTTCGTCTACTCCCTTACGCGCCATACCGCCTCCCCCAAATGGGTGAGACATCAAAATATTTTTTGCCCAGTTTCGCTGTCGGTCCAATTCCGCGTCTTACCTCGACGCCAATACTGCGTTCCGGGCGTACCGCGCCCGCCTATGGGCGCGCCATAGTGTCTTGCATCAACTTGCTCAGCGGAAAATTGGCAAATCTGTCAATGCAGTTGATTGCGCGATACCGGCTTTGCGATATGGAACCAAGAACGCCAGGCGGCTCAGAAGTGCCGCCAATTCGGCCTGACTGTGGGTCCGCGTCTTAGCGAATACCATCTTCGAATGACTACGCACCGTCTCGACCTTGACGCTACGATCGGCCGCGATTTCGGCAACGCGCTTGCCACAGCCAATTCTGATCGCAACTTCCGCCTCGGCACGCGTCAGCGCAAACATCCGCATCAACATATCGGCCGGCGGCGCTTGGCGGATTTCGGGGTCGAACGCAACAAGCAGCAAGCTCGCCCCGTTCAACGCCGGTCTGACGCTCTCTCCGAGGCGGAGAATACGGATCAGAAGCGGCACGCTGGCGGTGCGGCGTATTTCCAGCCAGGTAGCTGGTCCTTCTCGGGTCTTGGCCGGACTCAGTGTAAGCTCGACCGAGCGTTCCAATTGAGCATCGGACTCGCGATCGATTGCCACTAGACGGTTCCCCCTGAGCATGAGGCCATCGCCTAAACGTTCTGCCGCAATCGGATTAAGACATAAGACGCGTCGTCCCGGGTCGAGCAGAAACCCCGCGCATTGCAGGCATCCGATTATGTTGAGAACGTGGGCCGCCATCGCAAACTTTTCGCTTTGCATTTGATTGACGTTACGCGACTCCTCTTCGCGCTTGCACGCTTCTTGCCAATGGTGACTCATACCGGCCCTTTCGGACGCGCGGATCAAAGCGGAAGACTGCGCGACGCGTCTAGTCGGATCAAAGGCGATTGCGAGCTAGTCCAAACACGCGTTGAGTTCCATACCGTCTACTCCACGAAAGTTTTTGCCCGATCTCAGCGCCAAATTAGGATATTTTAGCCGTATTTTCCCCTCGCCAGAGATAGATCTTTCGACGCTTGCCCAGACCACACAGTGCCACCGCTGCGTGCTTGCATTTGGAATTCTTCCCGCTTCATCGAGCGAACAAACGTGGGCATCGCGGCAGTTTCTACCACGACTGCGTATCCAACCCGATACCGCCCCACTCGACCTTGATTACTAAAGTCCCACTCGTGGCAATTGAGTTAAAGAATAAGCCAAAAATTTGGCGCGCCTTCATTACCGTTCATGCTTTGCGATTGGCGACACATATTGCTGCTCAGCCAGCCTATGGCAGAGAAAGTTGTGTCTTCTGTTTCAATTCAAAATCAGTCCAAATTGACCACAAGCCGCTTATCCAAGGGAAATCAAGGTGCTACATCAAGTGTCTCATCGACACAGCCGTTGAGTTCCTATGTTGAAACCGAACTTTACGCGCGGCCGTGATTTAGTCGGCGTTTTTTTTCAGGCCTTTGATGGGCTTGGCCGCGCCAAAAAGGGAATAGATCACGGGACCTGGTGTCGAATTTAGAAACGAAGCTTGCAGAAGACATTCTCCGGGGCAACAGGTAACAGCTGCACGTTGGCGTTCCCCCCAAACCGCGAACGCATTAGCCATGGTCATCCCCTCCTTTTGCCTCGCTAACGTCGAAACGAAAGCCCAATCAGAGTCGCATTAAGCAGAATCCGACACGCGACTAGCAGCTTTGCCACTTTATTTCTCGGCGCTCACAGAAACCCCCAACGCCAGATCATCCGGCAAGGAGTCAACAATACCAACATAACCTGCCAATTTGCTTGCCAAATAAGGATTCGCTTGGAAAGAAAACCAGTAATAACTCAGATTGCTTACGCGCTCGTCAAACAATCTATGAAGTGAATATCTTTCTTGCAGCTTTGTGACTCTTTCCGATTCAAATTCACCGAGAAATGCTGTAGGTCGCCCCCGCGATGCGCAGGATCGCCGGCCGGACGCTTTGAGACAGCGTACTTTAACGCCGATACGCTGGGCCTCGCTGCTGCCAGCGGTGCCAATACCGAAGCGGTCTTCTGATGTGATCGGCATCTGTCACGCCACATCTTCTGGTAGGTGCTCACTTTTAACGGTTTTGCTTCGCTATTCAATTCTGTGAGAGAATTTCATTCTATTCTAACGGATCATCTGCTCTACGGCGCATCGTTTGGCTCATCATGTAAAATACTTTGTTAAGCATTATTACTAGCAACATCATACATGCTAAATAGTCTCAAAAGATCATGTGTTGTGTAATAAAATGGAGACCAAATGAGTCTATATAACAATATCCAATAGATTTCAATTCAAAACAACCCTGGCCGACGTCGGGATTACGATGATCAATACGATGCTAACAATTGCAACCAAATAGAGCAGCTTCTCACCGTCCAAGCTTTTCCGACGAAAGCATGACTACCGTAGCCGTTGTGACGGCCATGCCGACTGGGCAATGCCGGCCGAGGGGTCGCCAACGGCGATCGAGCGCGGCGTTTGAAGATGACCCCTCGGGTTCGGCGCGCTGGCAACACCACAGTTTGAAGGGATATCCAGCAGTCTGAGCTCGGTTTGAGCACAACGAAATTCGAGTCACTTGCCGGAATTTGTTGCTCACAAGATGCGTCGCTGGCCGTGCCAGTCTGCACCTTGATTTGTGTCGGCGGTCTCATGCTACTCTCCGCAGATGCAGTCGTTCTACCGAAGCGGCCAACACGATCTGTGCAACGTGTGCTCCCCACTTTTCGAGGGCTTGCCCAGGTTCGCTCCCATCCCCGGGAAGATCGAGAGCGACGGATATGTGATCGGAGAAGTCGTCGATGATGGCCTTCGATTCATGGATGGCCGCAAAGGCGACGCGATCCGTCGGGCCCAAGTGCTCTGGCTTTGGGCAACGCTGAGCGCGTCGGGACAGCCCACAGCTCGTCTTGCTATGAAGCCGCGTCCTTGCTTGCTTCACTCCGAGCGCTAAAATCCGGTGCGGATTTTTAGTCTCCCGATCCGCCCGTGACTGCATATCGGCCATCACGCGCAGCGTGTGCGCAGGAAGTTGCCGCTGCGGCGCGATTCGAATTTCGCAAAATGCGCTGCGGGTGCTAGGCTCCCGCGGGTCTCGCGCGCCTGGCGCGCAATCAACCGGGAGGAAGCAATGAAGAAACTGATTTCGGCTGTGTGGCTCATTTCCACTTTCGCGACGGGCGCCGCATGGGCACAGCCCTATGCTCCCAACGACGCGGGCGTGACGAACGGGCACTGGCATCTCAATTCGCGCGACGTCGCGGCCAACAAGCA
>Ga0126369_10000970_pt1 | contig 19524 bp, 17 predicted proteins | sample PanSoiMetaPlot_1_FD_109646 | JGI IMG/M metagenome (GOLD analysis project Ga0126369, IMG submission 109646) | Tropical forest soil microbial communities from Panama - MetaG Plot_1 | ecosystem: Environmental > Terrestrial > Soil > Tropical forest > Bulk soil | place: Panama | collected 2016-02-17 | reverse complement strand
CCCGCCCGAAGGCGAGCGAATCGGCCGGCACATCGCGTGTGATCACCGAACCCGACGCCACGTAGGCGCCATCGCCGATCTTCACCGGCGCCACCAGGGCGGAATTGGAGCCGATGAAGGCGGCGCTCCCGATCTCGGTCAGGTATTTGCCGAATCCGTCGTAATTGCAGGTGATGGTGCCAGCCCCGATATTGGCACCCGCCCCGACCCGTGCATCGCCGATATAGGCGAGATGATTGGCCTTGGCGCCAACTTCGAGGCGTGCCTTCTTCACCTCGACGAAATTGCCCACATGGACGTCGGCCTCAAGGTTTGCACCAGGCCGCAGCCGTGCGAATGGTCCGACCTGCGCGCTGCGTCCCACATGGGCACCCTCAAGATGGGAAAACGAACGGATCAGGGCGCCATCCTCGACCGTCACACCGGGCCCGAACACGACATAAGGTTCGATCGTGACGTCGCGGCCGAGCTTGGTGTCGGCGCACAGATAGACCGTGTCCGGCGCCACCATGGTGACCCCTGCTTCATGGGCGGCCGCTCGTAGGCGTGCCTGCAGGACGGCATCGGCTTCGGCCAGTTGACCTTGCGTATTCACGCCACGCACCTCGTCTTCCCCGGTTTCCAGCGCTACCACGTCTACCCCCATGGCGTGCGCGACAGCGACCGCATCGGTCAAATAAAACTCGCGCTTGGCATTGTCATCCTGGATCTGCTGGAGGATCGCGAGTGCCACGTCGCCAGCTAGCGCCATCAAGCCGGCATTGCACAAGCCGATAGCGCGCTCGGCCAGAGCCGCATCCGCCTCCTCCCGGATGGCGAGCAGCCGGCCGCCGGAATCGGCGATAAGGCGCCCGTAACCGCTCGGGTCGGCGGGACGGAAACCCAGCACGGCGACGCCGGCGCCATCCGCGAGCGCTTCCCGCAGCCGTGCGATCGTTTGCGGCGTGATCAGCGGCGTATCCGCAAAGGCGACCACCACGTCGTCGGCGCCCCGCGCCAACGCCGCCTTGGCAGCCAGCACCGCATGAGCGGTGCCGCGCCGTTCGTGCTGAAGGTAGAATTCGGCGTCCGGCATCACACCTTTGGCGGCCGCCACCACCGCCTCCTGCCCGGGGCCGACCACTACGGCCGCACGCGCACCGACCGCGCCCGCGACGGCAAGCACATGGGCGATCAGGCTGCGCCCGCCGATCGCATGCAGCACTTTGGGTCGCGAGCTGCGCATGCGCGTACCTTCGCCCGCAGCGAGCACAACGACAAGGCAAGTTCTCGTGGTCATCCCTTGGCCCTTACTACGCCAACTGGGGCACCTTTTGCTAGGAGTCCGAGCTTGACTTGGCAATCCGTCCTCGTGCGAAAGAAGGTCGACCCGCGGGGCAAGCCTGCGGGTGGCGGGTGAATCAACTTCATCGAGAGACCCACTTCGCGTTTTGCTATCTGATACGGTCGGCCTGCCGACGGCCTGCCCCTCGTCGGCCATATCGTTGGCGTCGGATGCGAACATCATCAATTTCGCGCCTGTTCAGTCTTGCGGACTACGCGATGAAGCGTCACAACGGTCCCGATGCCTGACCCTGAGCCCGACAATCCCCGCCAGCAGCGCCGGCTGTTTCAGCCCTCGGCTGCATCGCTCAATTGGGTGATCTCGATCGGCTTTGTGTCGCTCGGTTATGCAATATATCTGCGCTATCTCGTAATCGAGCAGACGCAGCTCGGGCTTGCCTGCGATGCCGGACTCAGGACTTGGCTGTGCCTGAGCCGAGCGGTGGTGTCGGCCTTGTTCGAAAATCAGGTGTTTGGGTGGGTCAGCCTCGGTGCCGCAGCACTGACGCTGGTCCGGCCGGTGCTGCCATTGTTCACGATTGGCCTTGCGGCAAGCGCGTTCGGCATCGTACTTCACAATGCCGCCCTGTCGGGTTTGGCGGTGGCGCTCCTGATTATGTGCTTTGCGCGTCCCGTAGTCGATCAAGCGTGACAGCCAGCACGATCAGAACAGCCCCGAGCCACAACGCCTGCCAGTTGGCAAACCCTTCGTTGAGGACGATGTAGACCGCCGACCCGGCCAAGGTAACAGCGGCGATGGTTTCGGCGCGGCCGCGAGGGCCAGGGCGGCCTGCGCCAAGCAGCATGGCGATCGCGAACGGAACCACCGCCGCGGAAAGCTGCGGGTCCGTGAAATCGCGGTAGCGCGGATCGAACACCAGGCCCAGGGCGGTCTGGATCGCCAGAATCGTCATTGCAACGAAGACGAACCCGGCTGCCCGGGCGATCCCGGAGAGGGGGGGCTGCCGGTAGGCGGCTTGGTCAAAGCTTGAGGTGGCGCCTATGAGACGCTCCGCCGGTCGCCCCAGCACCCGTGCGAAGGTTGGGATCGCTACGTTCGCGGCGAGCGCCATGGCGGCGGCGACCGGTGCCGTGAGCCCCACCGCCGCGAAGGCAGCCCCGCGTATCCAGCCGCCCAGTCCAAAACTTTCGATTGTCACATTCTCCAGCCCCCATGGCGTTGAGATGCCAGCCGCGAGCCCGATGAAGGCAATACCCACTCGCACATATGCGGGAGCCTTTGCGATCGCCCAGTCATCACCCGCCCTGACCGCCGCCGCGAATACGACAGCCGCCATAGTCAGACCGAGCGCCAATTGCCACGGCCAGAAGGGATGATCAGAGACCGGCTCCCCCCAGACGAATTTCGGCTCCCGGACATTGCTGCCGAACAGGCCCCAATACCCGCCGACCGTACCTTCAAGGTGCCGTTTCCACGGCTGGTCGAAGGCTTCGATCAGATTGACCCGATAGTTCTTTGTCCGCGCCTGTGCCATCACATCCTCAAGTACGTGGGCCTGGTTCGAAGGCGACGGCAAAGCGCCTTCGCGCATCCGGCCGGCGCTCGGCCATCCCACTTCTCCGATCAGTATCTCTTTGCCGGGAAAAGCCGCCGCGACGCGGCTGCGGATATCGTCCACATGGGCGGCCGCGATGTTGGCAGCAATCGGAAAATCCTCCCAGTACGGCAGAATATGGATGGTGATGAAATCAACCGCGCCAGCGACCTCGCGATTGCGCAGCCAGAATTCCCAGACATCCGCGTAGGTCACCGGCATGCCGGTTGCGGCTTTGACCTCCCGCAAGACGGCTGCGATATCGCTTGCCGCAAGTTCGCCGCGCAGCAGCACCTCGTTGCCGACGACGATCCCGGTAATAGTATCCGGATAGCGCTTGGCGAGTGCGACCGCGGTGTCGATCTGATTGCGGTTCTTCTGCCGGTCGCGATCGAGCCACAGGCCCTGGAGCACCTTAAGGCCGAGACGCTGAGCAATCGCAGGCACCTGATCGAGCCCGTTGTCGGTGGCATAAGTGCGTACGCATCCGGTGAGGCGAGCGAGCTTTACAAGGTCCTCTTCGATCTGCGCTGCCTCCGCATGGGTCGTGGTGACGAGCGGACTCTGGCCGGCGCGAAATGGCGCATAGGACATGCACTGAATGCGGCCCGGATCGGCCGCCGGCGCCGCGAGCGGCCGGCCGAGCCACCACCACGCCAACGCGATCGCGGCCGCAGTGATGAGGAATAAAGCGACCAGCTTCCGCATCACGATCTCATGGGACGTTAACCGGAATGACATCCAGCTGAGATAATCTGAGTGTGACAATTCGAAGCCGCTTGCGATCTTTTACGCCCGTTATGTTTGACCGACACTGCGCGAGAACGATCCGGGCGGACTCATAGCATCGGCACGCGGTAACGCAATCCGCCGTAGTACAATTTCGGGACACTGGGTCGTGCTGGCTTGGACCACCGATCGTCGCATGAACGGCGGCGCCTGGGCGCGGCGTTTGTGGCAGCGCTACACTGCTGGACAAAATCCACAAGTTCGGCCATTGAAGGAAAGGAAGATTTGGAGCGGTATCCGACATGCCGAACCGAATGCCTGCGCAAAATTCCTGTCTCGATCAACTTCGATAGAAAACCGTCTGCTTTGGCAGAAAACCGATCGTGCGACAATGTGCCGTGTAGTTTGGCTTTCCCTCGCAATCCTTCTCAGTGCGGCAACACTCGCGGCGGCTCCGCTCCGCGCCCAAAATTCGGACCAGAAATCGGCCGAGCACGGCAAGGGCGACGCTGCCAAGGATACTACGGGTCGCACTGACGACGTGTCCGAAGCGGTCCACGCCATGACGGGCCCAGCTAGCCGGGGCGAATGCATCTGGCTTGGTGAGCGTGCGGTCGGCCTGATGTGGAAAGACGATCTCGATACCGCGTTCCGTCACCTCGAATTGTACGATCGGTTTGGCTGCCCGGGCGAGCACATTCAGATCAGCTTCCGTTGCGTCGTACGCCAAGGCAACATCGACCAGAAAGACCAGAAGGGGACCGACGCCTTCAACGCCCGCGTTCATTCCTGCTGGATCAATCCCGCCCTTCCGCCCGTCCCGACGACCCCATCGGCGCCGACTGCGGAAAAGCCTGGAACCAAATAACTGCACGCGAGTTTAATATTTGCTGATATATATTGTCGCAGCTGGCTCGCCCTCAAAACGCCATGCCGTCTCAATACTTGAAATCGCGCGATGCCCTGCTATGTTGTGCATCGCGGCAAGCCTCGCGACCGTGCCTAGGGGACAGGCCCCGGTCTGAAATTCCTCCGCCCCCATTCGGTCTAGCGTTCTATGCGCACCGTTGCCTTGGTGGTCGCGCTCGTGGCGTGCCTGCATGCTGGCGCTTGGGCTCTCCGGCAGACCCAAGCCTCGGCTCCCGATTTCGAGGGAGTCTTAAACAGCGTTTCATATTCACCGTTCACGACCGGCACTCATCCGGATCTCGAAGGTAGCCACCCCCCTGAGGCACGGATACGCGCCGACCTTAAGGCGATCGCGCCTTATACGAAGGCGATCCGGCTTTATTCGTCAACCGGCGGTGTCGAGCAGGTCCCGAAAATCGCTGCGGAATTCGGCCTCAAGGTCACGCTCGGTATCTGGCTCGACAAGAGCGAGAAGCGCAGCGAAGGGGAAGCCCGTCCGGCCTTCGATCCCACCTGCAAGAACCACTTCGAGCAGGAAATGAGCGATCTGCTCGATGTCTCCTGCAAAAGCCGCAACGTCCGGGAAATCGGTTCCGCACTCGATCTTCTGCACAAGAACCGGAATGTTAATGGCATCATGGTTGGCAACGAGACACTGTTCCGTCGCGACATGACGGCCGATGAGCTTGCCGAGGTTGTCAAACGGGTAAAACGGGAGGTTGCCGGTGCAGTGCCGGTTTCCACAGGTGAAATCTACAGCGAACTTCTGGAGACCAATAAGGACGGTGGGCTCGTTGCAGAAAAGCTGATTTCCAAGGTCGATTTCATCGCCGCGCACGTGCTGCCGTATTGGGGACGTGTGCCGGCCGAGGGCGCGGTGGAGGACGCGGTGCGCGTTTACGACCGGCTGCGAAAAACCTTCCCGGGGAAACATATCGTCATCGCGGAATTCGGTTGGCCGAGCAGCGGCTACAATCGCGGCTCAGCCATTCCAGGCAGGTTCGAGCAGGCCGGCATCATGCGGGAATTTGTCGCCCGCGCTCAAGAGCGCGGCATCGACTACAACCTGATCGAAGCCTACGACCAGCCGTGGAAGACCATCGAGGGCAGCGTTGGCGCTTATTGGGGCCTGTTCGACAACCAGACCCGCCAGCCTAAGTTCGCCTGGGTCGGTCCGATCACCGACACTGAAAGCTGGAAAATCGCTGCCGTTGCAGTCGCAGTCGGAGTACTGGTCTCGCTTCCCGTACTCGGCATTGCGGGGGCTACCTTTGTTCAGGCGTTTTTGCTTGCTTCCGCGGCTCATGCGGTCGGCGCCTGGGCGGCGACCGTATTCGACTACTGGGTGAACCACTACTTCGTCGCCGGCGCAGCCTTCGCGCTCGCGCTGGGCACCGTCTTGCTGATACCCCTGGTGTTGATCGCACTTGGGCGGATGGAGGAGATCGCCGGCATCCTGTTCGGCCTTTCGCCGAGGCGGCTGTTGAACGCTGGCGGTGCCGCCCCCATGCCGGCCTATGCCCCCAAGGTTTCGATCCACATCCCGGCCTGCAGAGAACCGCCGGAGATGCTCAAGGCGACCCTCGATGCGGTCGCCCGGCTCGCCTACCCCAACTTTGAATGCATCGTCGTCATCAATAATACGCCCGATGCGACAACGTGGGAGCCCGTCGAGGAGCATTGCCGTGCGCTCGGCGAGCGCTTCCGCTTTTACAATGTACCAAAACTTGAAGGCTACAAAGCGGGGGCACTGCGGCTTGCGCTGGCGCACACTTCACCGGACGCCGAGATAATCGGCGTCATCGACGCCGATTACGCCGTGACCCCCGACTGGCTTACCGACCTGGTCCCGACATTCGCCGACGCCAAAGTCGGGCTGGTGCAGGCGCCACAGGATCATCGCGACGGCAAGCGCAGTCCGCTCCACTATGTAATGAATGGTGAATATGCCGGCTTCTTCGACATCGGCATGATCCAGCGCAATGAGGCCAATGCCATCATCGTCCACGGCACGATGTGCCTCATTCGTCGCACGACGCTGGAGGCTGCTGGTGGATGGTCCAGCGACACCATCTGCGAGGATACCGATCTCGGGCTTACCATTCTGGAGCTTGGCTGGCAGGCTCATTACGCCAATCGTCGCTATGGCTATGGCCTGCTCCCCGACACCTTCGAAGCTTATAAGAAGCAGCGTGATCGTTGGGCTTCGGGCGGATTTCAGATTATCAAGAAGCATTGGCGTCGCTTCCTGCCGGGCGCGTCCGAATTGACCGGCGACCAGAAGCGCGAGTTCGCGTTCGGTTGGCTCAACTGGCTCGGCGCGGAGACCGTTGGCGTGGCGGTGGCGGTCCTCAACCTGATCTGGGTGCCGGTGGTGGCGTTTGCCGGAATCGCCGTGCCCGACAAGGTGCTGACGCTCCCGATTGTCGCGACCTTTATCATTTCCATCGTGCATTTCATCGCGCTCTATCGCCGCCGCGTGCCGATCCCCGCATCCCAGGCGATAGGCGCCATGGTAGCCGCAATGGCTATGCAATGGACCGTCGCCCGCGCCGTCGGTAACGGCATAATCAAAGGCCATCTGACCTTTGTGCGGACTGCCAAGGGCGGTGCCACCCGAAGGCGCGTCGCCTTCCCGGCGTTTGAGGAAGCTGTTCTGGGCGGCCTACTGGCCCTTGGTGCCGTCATCGTGTTCGTCACCAACTGGGAGCACGTGCGCGAAATCAACCTGTTCGGCTACGTCCTTGTGGTGCAAAGCCTGCCATTCCTGGCCGCAGCGGCGCTGGCGGCGTTCGAGAATTCCCGCCTGAACGACTTTGCGTTGCTCCGCAGTCTCGAAACACGGGTTGTTGATCTCATGTCCCATGCGTTGCCGGCACGGCGCAATCCCATTCGCCAATCCGCCGCGGCAACCGAAAAGCGCATGGAAGCGGCGCCATAGCCCTGAGCGGTGCGTCGCGTCGTCGCGCGAGGGAGCAATACGTTTGACTGGGTCGCGGTAGGGACGGGGATTTACTCCCGGGCCCCCCGCACAGATCCGTACTTGCAGCTTTCCCGCATACGGCTCCTACCTCGGGTGCCTGATGGCAAACCGCTGTGGTTGCGGTTTGTCGTATGCGCTCCAGCGCTTGTGACAAGGTTTCCCGTCGCTGCGTACAGCCCGTGCTGTGCTGGTTTGCATTCCCCTCGGTCCCAGCCGTTCGCTCCACCGGCTCCGCAGCGGATCGCTCCGCCTTGTTCGCCGGCTTCCCTGCTACTACGGGGGGCCGACTTCCCGCGTTCGTGCATCATCGGCTTCGGCTCTTCCCGACGTGGGCCACAGCATGACTGCTCTGGCCGAACGCGGGACCTCCCAAGTTCCGATGCGATCCTTTTGCGCGTGATGTGCTCTTCGACCCCGGCGGGACGGGCAGTGCCTCGCGTAACGTTCCTGCCCGTGTTGCGTTCAACCATTGAGACGGTCTCCGCTCCCGCGATAAGCCCATTTCGTGGCTCAATCACACACCCCACGCAACCGCTGTGTACGCTTCGTGGCCGGCGTTGCCGTCGGCTCATGCAACACTCGCTTCCAGGCCGCCTGCTCGGCCTTTTCCTGGGTCGGACTTGCATCGACCGATCGCGCCAGCTTGTTTGGCGCCTTCCCCAATTGAGGCTTGATTTGACGTCTAGACGTCAAGATTACTCCTTCTGGCGAGGGGAGATTCGGTGATGTCGCGGGCGCCGGGGGAAGTTAGGGATTCGATCGTTCGTTATCTTGCCAACGGAGGCAGCGCTAGCATCCGTGAAATCGGGGCCGCGATTACGGCACGTCTTGGTGCCGTTCCTCAATCCTCAATTCGCTCCTACCTGAACCTTAACACGCCTGACCTTTTTGAGCGCACCGGCCGCGGCCAGTATCGACTCAAGGATAAAGACACGCAGGCTGAGTATACTTTTCCGCCGATCAACCAAGGTGTCAGCATCGGTCGAGCTACTTTGTTCCACGGCGACGCGTTTGAATGGCTGAACAATGTAGAGGAACGTTCGTTGCACGCCGTATTGACCGACCCTCCCTACGGTATGGTCGAATATACAGAAAAGGAGCAAATTAAACTTCGGAACGGCAAAGGCGGCGTGTGGCGAATACCGCCGTCCTATGACGGGCACAAGCGTTCTCCGCTCCCTCGATTTACGGTACTTGACGACGAGGACCGTAAAACACTGCGTTCGTTTTTCGCCACATTCGGGAGCCTCGTGCTCCGTGCGACCGTGCCCGGAGCCAATATAGTTGTCGCGTCAAATCCACTTTTGGTGCACCTAGTTGCAGAATCCATGTCTGAGAGCGGATTGGAGCCGCGCGGTTACATCACACGGCTGGTCATGACAATGCGCGGCGGCGACCGACCTAAAAATGCGCACAATGAGTTCCCGGAGGTGAGCGTAATGCCGCGCTCTATGTTCGAACCGTGGATCGTCATGCGGCATCCGCTCGAAGGACGAGTGCAGGACAACTTGCGCAAGTGGAAGACTGGCGGTTTTCGACGTCCCTCAAACGAGCGGCCATTCGGCGACGTGATCAAATCGGCTCCAACGTCCAAATCCGAGAAGGTGATAGCCGCGCACCCGTCGCTGAAACCGCAGGCATTTCTTCGGGCCTTAGCGCGCGCAGTGTTGCCGATGGGAGAGGGGGTGATTTGCGACCCTTTCGCAGGCTCGGGTTCAACGCTCGCGGCCGCAAATGCAGTCGGATACACGAGCGTCGGCGTTGAGAAAGACGCAGAATATTTCAATTTGGCGTTGGATGCCGTGCCAAAACTCTCAAGGCTTCTTGTAGACCCAGTTGTCGCGTAACTTCCTTAACCCCTCCTTATGAAGCGTCGAGGTGCGAGTGCCGAGAGTACCGCGTGGGTTGTTGCGGAAATCTGCAATGCTAACTGCGAAAATATAGACTTCGTGGAACTCTAACGGCTCACGGTCATAAATTGACTTGCTACCGTCTCGGTCAACGCTGTAGACGAAGACGCACATGGTCTGGTCACGCGCCCCATGCGTGTCAACGCCCCCTCCCCGCTTCGTCATAGCTTTATTTCCACCCCGTCCGTACCTGGTTCCAAGCGGGTTAGCCGTGCAGGCTACCGACCCCGATCGAGGGGGCATTGCGCTCAGCGCGACAATAACCACGTCAGCGAATGAGCCTGGCCCTCCTTAAGCAGCTGCGCAATGCTATGATGCCGCCGCCAACTGCGTAGCGCCAACGTCGAATGTTCGGCATGATGCCCCCTACCCCGCCATTGCAGTCTCGACTAGCCGCACCCAATAGGAGGTGCCGTACGGGATTGCATCATCATTGAAGTTGTATCCCGGGTGATGCAGTCCGGCGCTGTCTCCGTTGCCGACGAAGATGAAGGCGCCAGGGCGCGCTTTCAGCATATAGGAGAAATCCTCGCCTCCCATTACCGGCGCCATGGCGGTATTGACGCGATCAGTGCCGGCGACGTCGCTGGCGACCGCCGCCGCGAAGGCGGTCTCGCGCTCGTGATTGGACAGCACCGGATAGCCCCGTCGCAACGTGAAATTCGCCTTGGCGCCGTGCAGCCGGGCCGTGCCTTCGACGATCTCGGCAACGCGCGTGCGCAAGCGTTCGCGCACTTCGGGCTTAAGGCTGCGCGCGGTGCCGCGCAGCAGCGCGGTCTGAGGGATGACATTGTCAGCGCTGCCAGCCTGGAACGTGCAGACCGACACCACGGCCGCCTCGACCGGGTCGACATTGCGCGACACGATCGACTGCAATTGACTGACCATCTGGGCGCCCACCAGGATCGGGTCGATCGCGATGTGAGGTCGCGCCGCATGGCCGCCGACACCCTCGATCTCAATCGTGATGTTATCGGTTGCGGCCATGATCGGCCCGCTGCGGATCGAGAATTCACCTATTTGCAGGCCGGGGTAATTGTGCATGCCGTAGACTTCCTCAATGGCGAAGCGCTCCATCAGGCCGTCCCTGATCATGGCCAGTCCACCCGCCCCGCCTTCTTCAGCCGGCTGAAAGATCATCACTGCGCTGCCGGCGAAATTGCGGGTCTCGGCGAGATATTTCGCGGCCCCCAGCAACATGGCGGTGTGGCCATCATGGCCGCAGGCATGCATCTTCCCCGGCACGGTCGATTTATAGGGAAGTTCATTTGCCTCCTGGATCGGCAGTGCATCCATGTCGGCGCGTAACCCGATCACCTTGCGGGTCCCTCCCGGCCGGGCGCCCTTGATGACGCCGACCACGCCGGTGCGCCCTATGCCGGACACCACCTCGTCGCAACCGAACGCCTTGAGCTGCGCTGCAACCGTTGCGGCGGTGCGATGCACGTCGTAGAGGAGTTCCGGATGGGCGTGAATGTCGCGGCGCCAGACGGTAATTTCGCCTTGAAGGTCCGCTACACGATTGACGATCGGCATCGCAATGGCTCCCTGCCGTCGCACGCCACGGCCACGTCCCCCGACCTTCAAGCAAAACCGAGCCGGGGGGCGCGGTCAAGATGGGAACTGGAGGCATGACGGTAGCGAAGGCGGGCTTAAAGTCCAATGGGCTTCGGTGGGGCACAGAGCTGCCCTGGCGGACTTTCCGGTGCTCCCTACCTCAAGGGGACCGTGGGGGACCTAGGAGAGCCTCGTGAGCCGCTGTGTTGCAGTGTTGCGGTGCTATTGACCGACTTGGAGCGCACCTCTACACACGCGCCTACGAGCCTGTAGCTCAGGTGGTAGAGCACTTGACTTTTAATCAAGTGGTCCTGGGTTCGAGTCCCAGCAGGCTCACCAGCAAAATCAAGTAGTTAGCTGGAAAACCAATCAAACAAGAAGAAACGTGCGACACTTTAAAAGTCGCACGTGCGACATCATGCGACTTGTGGGCGTGAAGATCGGTGTAGCCGCGGCGGCTGCGCAGGTCGGCAGCCGTGGGCCTCGCTGATCATGATCGGGGCGAAGCCCTACGAGTTCCGCGACCGGTCCTACCTCGCCTATCAACCGCCTGGGAGCGGACCGCATCGGCGAATGCGCTTTCCGGATCGACATGATTTCGGCACTGCTCGCCGGGAAGAAGATACCCTCCACCTGTTTCATTGCATTGAATTCGGCGGGGAACTGCTTACAGATAATTTCGCGGCCTGTAGCAATGAATGTCATCGTCCGATCCCGAATACACGACGACAAAGCCATTGCCGAGCTTTGACAGCAACGCACCCGACAGCAAAAGGGCTGGCGAACCGGTCCCTGGGGGCCTCACCGCCTCCGAATTCTCGGGAGAGCAAAGAAATGCTCAAAGAACACGATAAAGCATCGACATCTTCATACTTCCGTCAGACTTTAATGACAGACTCCATCGTGGGTGCATTGCGTGCCCCGAGTAATCCTTATGCAGAAGGTCTTAATGGTCGTCGCCGCCTTCGTGGCAGGCTTCGGGTTTGCGACCACGCTCGATACCGACATCCAGGCCACCACCAGGGTTGTCATGTCAGAGGTGGCCAGCAGTGTCGTCAGCGGAATAATCCTCGGATCCAACGTATGGGCTCACCCACCCGGTGGGGTCCCGGCTGACGTTGAATCGAGGGTGAGGGCAAGCGGATATGCGCCGGCCCCGAGTGATCAGTATTCCGCTGTGGCCGAATAAGCCTCCATCATGGGTTGGTTTGCAATAATTGCACGCGGGCTCGCGCTCGCGGGGCAAAATTAATTTCCGTCTCCCCCTAAGATAATTTGGGCGCGTTTATCTATATTGCCTGTTTATTTGCGCCCAATCCCGAGGAAAAGGTAGCAAAAGGTTAAGATTACCGAGGCTGAGTACGATCCTTGATGCGCGGGTCGCTTCCCCACATGTGCAGTTACGCGACTCGCCCATAGTTGAGCCAAGGTAGGCCGCCCCGGCTTCCTTCGGCTGAGCATGCTGTCTTCGGCTGAGCATGCTGTGCGGCACCTCAAGCGATAGCTCAGAGTGCCCAAAAGCTCTGCCCAATGTTCCCCTGAATAGCGCGGCGACAGAGAGCTCAATTTCCAGGCGGTCAGTTCCGATTTCGGACTTTTGGGATGCTGCGACCTCCCGGATCCGATGGAATTAATTTTGGAATTTTGCCAGCTTTTGAAAGCCCTGCACACGGTATCCGGAAGCCTGCCCAGAGGTACACGGCATGGTTACTTGACCTGCGGGTAAGACGAAACCATGTAACTGGTGTCATGAGTCGTCACCTTGCCTCTCTCCTGCTCATCATGCTCGTGGCGTGGATGGCAGGCATGATGGTACACGCGTCGCAGTTGCAGCGTCCTCCCCCCATTGCGGAAGCGCAGCAGAAGATCGGCTGAAGCGTTCGACGGCTCCCCTCTTCATCATAAGGCGCGGCTAGATTTTCCTGGAACATGGGGACCTTCATCCCATAGTCCCGAGCGTAATCGATCATGCTCTGGAAATAGCGAGCGGAATAATTGGGGATCGCAAGTTCGTAGTCACCAAGGTGTGTATTCGGAGCTGATGGCGTAGGTCGGACTTCATAAATATGGGTTCCGCCCATGTTGTGAAATCGCAACCTATTTGCGAAACAACTGCATTGCCTCGTCCGCTAAGACGCCTCCAGTGATCGCGATCGGCACGAATGGCGCTTTCGCAGCGATATCAGCGCTTGAGATCATGATCTGATCGAGCGTCGTGGCGAGCTGCTGAACAGAGGCGGCAAAGACCAGGCGGCCGATGCGGCACCATAGAATCGCACCCATGCACATGGCGCAGGGTTCACCGGAAGTGTAGAGCGTGCTGCCTCGAAGTGCGGCGCTCCCGTGGTCGACGAGGCAGCGGCGTATTGCCGTTATCTCGCCATGTGCGGTTGGGTCGCCGTTCGTCCTTCCGAGATTGCGCCCGCGCGCGAGGACCTGTCCGTCGCGCACAATTACGGCGCCGAACGGGAAATCACCTTGCCGAGCTTCATCCAGGGCAATGCGCATGAACCGTTCATCGTCGGCTGACGCATCAGTGGCGGCAACCGAAGGGCCCGGAGGCAATACAGCGGCGGAAGCCAGTGCGGTGATAATGCCTCGCCGGCTGTGAAGGGAAACTGTGGGAACGGAATTGCACTGGCCGTCGCGACAGTTCATCAGGAATCTCCATGGGAATGGTGGTTGTCCAAGTCTATCCGTTTGCTTCATCGCCAAAATACCACTACCGCAAGAAGATTCTGCAAAATCGGCGCCAGCATCGTGAGTAAAACGATTGCTTAAGACCGCAGTGACCGGATCGTCGACCGCCACCACTGAAATAACGCGGCCATTGGTTGGCTCCGGCAGGCGCAGGATACCCTCGCACGGCGAGCGCCCAACGAACCCGCCTTCTTCAGAACGGCAGCCCGCTCATGGCGAAAGAATAAGTGACGCCGACGCCCAAGGTCCACTGATTGGCGCTGCCACCCGGCCCGGCCACGATTGGTGACGCTGCCGTTGCACCCACCAGCTTGTCATATTCGATGAGGCCGTAAGTCGCCCATGTGGGGTTGAAGCGATACTTCACCTGCGTGCCGGCCCCGACAGCCTGCCAGCCGCCGCCGGCGTTGTACACGGGCAGCCCCGACGCCGTCGATTGTGCCTGGGTAATGCTAAAATACGGGCTTTCCGCCCCGCTGGTGGCCACACGCGCGCGTGGACCACCGGACAGAGTCAAGGCAGGTGACAACGGGACGACGGCGTCGACAGCAAAGTTCGCGGTTACTCCGTTGGCTGCGCCGAAGCCCTGCAGCCCCTCGACGCGAGCGCGCAACCACTCGACCGCCCAATAGTCGACGAAGCTGCCGACCTGAAGCGTGTTTCCGACGTTGCCGAGCCCGTTGAGGAATGGGCTCGCAGTCTGCCGGCGCTGCCAGATCAGCGAGCCCATCGGGCCGATGGCGAGTACGCCGTCGTCGAACAAGGCTACGCCCGTTCCGTCACGGGGGGAGTGGAATCGCTCGGACGACCCCGGGCGGTGCCTGTCGAAATAGGGCACCGGCACCAATATCCATTGGTTCGAGCCCATGTAGCGAGGAACCGCGCGCGCATCGGCACCCAGGGTAATAATCCAGTCCGATGGAGCAGGCTGTGCCGGCGCGACGGCGAGGTCCGACGCACCGGCCGAAAACGTGAGCGCCCCTGCCGCTAACGCTGAGAGCGAGTAAAAAAGGTATCGCATCGGCGTACCCCGCACCAACGACCCGCAGGCGATTTGACATACGGCCATAGCCTCATGCGATCCAGTTTTTGGCTCGCAAGCAAGCTTTTTGTGGACTTCTGTTGCAGTTTTGCACTGTTCGGAGTCAATCGCGGCCTTTATCGGTCGTCGACAAGGACGCCAAGGCCCGGCGAGATATCGCTTACGGTTCGCCGCCCTGTCGCGAAGGCATTGCAGATGCAATCGCCTGGTGCCGGGGCCGGGTACCTGGATGACAGGCGGTCATATGTCAATAATCCGAATAGCCGCCCAACGTCACGTCCAGCCGACGTGTCAGCGCGATGACATGTGGGTCCATCAGGGCGGTGAGTTCATCAACGTAGCGATAGCCTTGTGCACAGTTTTCGAAGCCGTCGCGCGTCGCCGGATGTAAGTAGATCTCGGTCAGACCGTCAGGTAGTAGGCGAATGAGCCGACCAAGCCTCGCTGCCGACATCGCGCCAGACCAAGCAAGGCCGAACACGCAATCGGGCGCGCGCAATCCCGCGCGGCGGACGCGCCCGGCCAGCAGCCTTGCCCACGGCGCGATGTATCCCGGGAATCGCCGAGTGCTAGGCTCCACTTCGGCCAGGATGGCAGCGGGCTCGTGCGGCACGCGCAGCGCGCGCATGCCATGGCGTCGGCCGACTGCGATGATCTCGTGCGCGATCACCGGATGCAGGTGAAAGTGCTTATGGGCATTGACGTGGTCGAGCGCAAGCCCGGTTGCTTGGAAGGCGCCGAATTGCGCTTCGATCTCAGCCCTCAGCTGATCGCGAACGGCTGGCCGCACGCATATTTCGAGCCCGAGGCGCGCCATGTCCGTGCGCAGACGCCCGCTTGTATCGACGAGATCTGGCAGCCTTTCCGGGGGCAGCGCCGACTTGCCTTCGACCAGCACGACATGCAGGCCGATGCCGAGAACCGGAAGGCGGCGTGCACGCTCAACGGCGTCAGCGGCAGCATCAGCGGCGACCATCAGGCTTGCCGCCGTGAGGATCCCGTGTTGATGCGCCAACTCCACGGCGGCGTTGACCTCCGGCGCGAGCCCGAAATCGTCAGCCGTGATGACGAGGTGTTTCAGAGTGCGACCTCGCGTTCGCGCAGGAAGCGGAAGAACTCGATCCCTTCGCGAAGCCGCCGTTTCATCATTTCGGGCCTTCGTACCATTTCGCCGACAATCGAAGCGATTTTCGGCGCCCGGAAGTAGAAGCGCCGATAGAACTCCTCGACCGATTGGAAGATTTCAGTATGGCTGAGGTGTGGGTAGCTGAGCGCCGCCGCCTGCGTGCCGAGGTCGTTCAGCAATTTCGGTGTTTCATTGATGAGCCAGCCGTTGGCCAGTGCCTGCTTGTAAAGCAACGTGCCGGGGTAGGGAGCAGCAAGCGAGACTTGGATGGTGTGCGGGTTCACCTCGGCGGCGAAACGGATCGTTTCCTCGATGGTTTCCTTGGTCTCACCAGGCAGGCCGAGGATGAAGGTACCGTGGATGACGATGCCGAGCTCGTGGCAATCCTTGGTAAACCGCTTCGCGACGTCGACCCGCATACCCTTCTTGATGTTGTGGAGGATTTGCTGATTGCCGGACTCATACCCGACCAGAAGCAGCCGCAGTCCGTTGTCCTTCATGACCTTCAATGTCGCACGCGGGACGTTGGCCTTGGCATTGCACGACCAGACAATTCCGAGCTTGCCGATCTCGCGCGCCAGCGCCTCGACACGCGGCAGGTTGTCGGTGAGCGTATCGTCGTCGAAGAAGAACTCCTTGGCCTGCGGAAAAGCCTTTTTGGCCCAGGACAGTTCTTCAATCACGTGCCCGACGCTGCGCGTACGGTACCGGTGGCCACCGATCGTCTGCGGCCACAGGCAGAACGAGCAGCGCGACTTGCAGCCGCGGCCGGTGTAGAAGGAGATGTAGGGATGTTTGAGGTAGCCGCCGAAATAATTTTCGATGACAAGGTCGCGCTTGTACACTGGAGTGACGAATGGCAGATTGTCCATGTTTTCGAGGACAGCGCGATCCTCGTTGTGCACGATCGTGCCGTTGGGTTTGCGCCACGAGAGCCCCGCAATATCGGCGAGGTCGCGACCCTCTGCCACTTCCTTGATGGTGAAATCGAACTCGTTGCGCGCGACAAAGTCGATGCCCGTCGATGCCCCCAGGCTCTCCTCGGGCTGGACGGCGACCTTTGCGCCGATCATTCCGATTTTCAAGCTCGGTTTGCGTTCTTTGAGCGCGTCGACCGTCCTGACATCGGAAGCAAAGGACGGTGTCGATGTGTGTAGCACCACAAGGTCACGCCCGAGGGCCTCGGAGGCGACGTCTTCGAACGTCAGTCGATGGGGCGGCGCATCGATCAGCTTCGAACCCTCGACTAAGGCAGCCGGCTGGGCGAGCCACGTAGGGAACCAGAAAGATCTCACTTCGCGCCGCATTTGATAGCGTGCGCCCGCGCCTCCGTCGAAGCCGTCGAAAGATGGGGCTTGAAGAAAAAGAGTGCGCATCATGGCCCTGACGAACTCCTTGCAGTAACGAGGGTTCCCCTCGACACAAACCGGTAGCGACGACCTCTCCACCTTGCATCTCGGCCGACGAGGCTTGATAGGAAGACCGCGAAGGACAGCATGTCACGCAGCGGAACCAGCCAGCACGATTGCCGCGGCAAGTCAAAGACCCGCTCGGCCTGCCGGAGCAGCGCCAGACGGCATCCGAATGCGGCAACGCCCAGGCCAAGAGCGGTCGCCGACCCGAGAGATTCGACGGCCATGCCGATCAGCGCCGCAATGAGTGCCAGCGGGAAGGCGTGGGTTATGATGGAGCCCGCGTAACCGGCAGGATCGAGGCTTCTGATGGTGCGCGCCCACCTCACCTCGCGTTGCCACAGTTCGCGAGCCGAGATTTCTCCGCACACGTGCCCGATTGTGATGGATGAAACGGAGATTCCATAACCACGCGCCCGCAACGCCGCTCCGATCGCGTAATCGTCCGCGAGGCAATTGGCGACACGGATAAATCCGCCGATCTCAACTAGGACTCTGCGCTTGAACGCAATCGTCGAGCCGAAGCAAGGCTGCGCGAGCTTCAGTCCCAGGCCCATGATGACGTTCGGCAGGAAATGCGCGTTGATGCCGAGTGCGGCGAGTCGTGCCCAAAAGCCGGCCACTGGAAGGCCGTGGTAGAGGCAGGTCACGGCGCCGACGCCGCTTTGCTCCAGCGCGGCGACAACGCGCGAGAGGTAATTAGGATCCACCCTCATGTCGCTATCCGCTACAACGACGACCTCATGCTCGACGTGCCGCCACATGTTGACCAAGTTGGAGACTTTGCGGTTCAACCCGTGCATCGTCGCGTCGACGATGAGTTCAAGATGACAGCCCTCAAATTCCGCCCGAAGCCGCTTGACGACGGTAATCGCGTCGTCTCTCGGGTCCTGCACGCCGAGGACGATCTGAACGGCCCCCGGATAGTTCTGAGTGCAGAACGAAGCGAGATTTTCAAACAAGCCGGGCTCTGCGCCGTGCAGCGGCTTAAGGATCGTTACCCCTGGCATCGAGGTGCGTGGGGCACGTGAAGCCCGGCAGGGAAACTGACCAGTCAGGAGCGTTGCACAGACAAGGTAAGCGCAGCCCACGACGGAAGCGAACGCCACGATGATCGATGACCAGTATAAAAGCATGTCGTATCCCGGCGATTAATCCGACTTGAGCTTGAATGACATTTGCGGATGCCCTCCGCGGCGAGAATGCTTTGCGGCGAGACGCTCGGCTTCCAGGACGTGCAGTGCGACGAGGCCGGGCACGCCGACCACGAGATCAGCCGCTCGCTTGATGAGGGACAGGGCCAATGCCTGATCGGGCGGAATTTGAAATATGCCGCATAGCAGGATCATTGCGCCCTCTTGGGCGCCGAGCGCACTTGGGATGGTGAAGGCCGCGCCGCGTACAGCCTGCACAAGGCTTTCGATCACCAGCGCCTCACCGATGGTGACCGCCTGACCCATGCAACGAAGCGCGATCAACACCTCAGCAATCCCGACAAGCCATCCGATCATGTGCACGAGGCCGCTCATCACGAGCTGAGAGCGTCGCGCGTAGATCATCGACAGGCTCTGGTAAACTGCATCGACTGTGGTGAGCAGGCGCCAGTTGCTGTCACCTTCCAGGCGGCTGAGCACGAACTGGAGAATGCGGTGCCCACCGCGGCGCTGCGCCACATAGAAGCCGCCCAACATCGGCGCCGCCACGGCGAGGCTGCTCGCGGCGACCCCCGCAATGCTCGTATCCGACCCCAGCGCAATCAGCGTCACGATGCCGAGAGCCGCAAACAGGAACTGCGTTGCGGCCTGAACCATAACATCGACGATGATGCTCGCGGCCCCGAGCGGGCTCGGCACGGCCCAAGACGTTAATAGCCGCGCGCCGATAATGTCCCCGCCAACCTGTGTGAGCGGCAGGAGCGTATTGGCCCCTTCTCGAACAAACCTCAACAGAAACGCGACGCGAAGTCGCAAGGGCCGGCCCTCAGGAAAGAGCGACCACCAACCTGCCCCGGCGATACAAACCGTAGTGGCGCGTGTTAGCACCACCAAAAACGTCCCCCAGCCCACGCTTGCAACCGCGTTCCTCACGTCGTCGATGCCGTACCATGCAGACAGACCGATGCAGGCCGCAATCCCGGCGCACCAAGCGACAACACCGATGTGCTTTAGCGCCCCCATGCGCACACCCATTCTCGACGCCATAGTTCAGTGGCCGGTCGGCAGAGACGATTTGCCGTTATGGGCCGACAACAAGTGCCACGATCAATTCACGCCGGGT
>Ga0126369_10000969_pt1 | contig 19529 bp, 32 predicted proteins | sample PanSoiMetaPlot_1_FD_109646 | JGI IMG/M metagenome (GOLD analysis project Ga0126369, IMG submission 109646) | Tropical forest soil microbial communities from Panama - MetaG Plot_1 | ecosystem: Environmental > Terrestrial > Soil > Tropical forest > Bulk soil | place: Panama | collected 2016-02-17 | reverse complement strand
GCAGGATTCGTATGTTAATACGGCAAGCGTCTCCTGGCTTGGGACGCCGGAGATTTTGACCATTCAGGAGGCCGATGAGTGCGAACAGCGCAGCCACGATAGCCAGACGCTCAAATATAGGGGCTACGACAGTACCGGGGCGAGCGTGCTGATGCCTTGCCCGATCCGCTACGATCCGCTGATTGCGTGGGGCACCGACGTGGGGACGCGGGCGCAGATTCGCGGGCAGATTTACGATGCGTTGATGACCAGTCGGGGACAATACGCAGACGTGACGGATCAGGCAGAGCCGCTCATCAAGCTGCCATCCACGGCAACATATATGTGGAAGAACTTCACTGATCGGTACTTCTGGGCGAGCCTCTGGTTGCTCGTGCCAAAACCGGCAATCGCGAACTGGGCGTACTAATGTTCATCTTTCGCAGCGGTGTTTACGGAATGGGATCGTCCCCTTGTTATCGGGGCAGCCGCTATATCGTGATGGATTCCGGCATCCGCAACCAGATGGCAGATAGCATCGCACAGATGATTACGACTGTAAGGAATGCGATGACAACTGCCGGTTGGGTTCAGTCTGGCGATTACCCTGCGCATTTCCAGTTTTATTTCCCGTTCGGTTTGGAAGGGTACGCATCCAGTCCGTCGCGAAACTTCTATACCGCGTTGGGACTGAGCAATCTCCCCACGGGGTCCACTATCTGGAAATATGTTCTCTACGATTCGCGGTGGAGCGGTGTGCCGGCGTATCCGTCGCCCGCCCCGGACGAAATCTGGGTTGCGATGGGAGCGAGTTCATCTGCCAGCGCGGCTAATCTCGCGGCAGCAATTACGGCATGGACCGTGACCATAAGGGCCGGGACGGCGCCCGCGTTCTACTTCGATCTGGTATCCCATGCGACGGGACTGACAGCCGTATCCGCAGTTGGCGATATGGCATCGAGCGGAACTCCGTACCCGCGCCTCAGCGGAGTGGCCAGCTACGACTCGCAGTCAGGCGCCGGGATCTGGATGACGTCCCTGGCATTGCCCGCAAATTCCCCGCTGGTGATCGGCGTGGGGGAGAGCATTTGGATGGCTGGGCATATGACGCTGTGGCTTCGGATGGGCGGCGCACCGTCAACGGTGTACCCCGGAGGCGTCTGGCCGAAAGATACCGCGTCGATCTACCTGGCGCACTCCGAGCTTTACAACATCTGGGCGAGTCCGTATGCTCTCGCCATCTGGGAGCAGGGCGATATCTCCCGAGCTCCAGGCTGGCTAGATGGATACTCCAACAACAGGCATGTGCTCATCACGCAGGTTTATCAAAGCGCCGACGCTCTTGCCGAGAATCCACTATGGCATTACCATTTCGGCTCCAACCGATTAGGCATTGCCAGCACTCTGGCAGTCTCTAGCTCCGCGTCCAGCTCGATGATAACAGCGGACTTCTTCCATAACCATGAAGACAATACGGCGCAGAACCCGTCCTGGGCCTGCTACGTACCAAGGTTTTCCGAGGTTCCGGCTGCACTGAAAAGCTCCAACGCAACCTCGGTGATGGCTGAATCCCTGTTCGGGCTGACCAGGGGCACGTCCAGTCCTCCATGCCGCATGTATGGCTGGATACCCGACACCTTCGTAATGATGGAGGACCGCCCGTTGGAGGACGTGATCGAATATCCAACTGGCAGCCATCAGAACTACATCTGTTGGCGCAGTAGCGGCACAACGCCGATCCTGCCTGTGCCGTGGAACAGGCCTGGAGGTTCGTTATATCTGGCGATTCAATAATTCCCGACGTCACAGTGCTGCGCTACCGGCTGGAGATTCGGGACGAGCAGGGCAATCTAATTAAAGTGGAGGAGTTCAATGCTACTGAGCAGTGCTACCGCATCACTGGCCCAAGCGATCGTGGCGGGAACTTTCACGCCGTTGAACAATACGAACGCGAAGATCGGGGTGGGCGATTCGACAACAGCAGCGGCAAAAACGCAGACGGATCTACAGGCATCAACAAATAAGACTTACATCGGGCAAGACGCGTCCTATCCGTCCGTCTCGGGCTCGGTGATCCTGTTCCAGATCACAGCGGGGGCGGCCGTGGCGAACTATGTCTGGAACGAGTTTCTGATCTGCGATGCCGCACCTGGCAATGCATGGGCGCGGTTCGTTCAGCCGCTAAATGGGGGCGTCGCGAAAGCGCCAGGGCAGAGTTGGACTTTGCAGGTCGCGGCGACCGTGGGCCGCAACGACGTGGCAAACTGACGTGTCCATCCAGTATTCAGGGCTGACGATCTACAACAGCACATTCAGCATGTCCACCGGGACGCGCCAGGAAGTGGTCAACGGCCTGGCGGCCGCACTTCTCGCGGCGGGCTGGACGCAGGTCGCGGGCTCAGTCGGCAGCACGGATCAGACATTTCGGAGTGCAACCACTCCGCAAGGCTACGCAATCAGGATCCGCGTATTCGAACCGGGATCGGGCAACTGCGCCCAGATCTTCCTGCATAATGCGACCGGCTCGGTGACGCAGACCACAAACCCTGTGTACCTCTTGCCGACCGCTTCAGGGACGTATCGGGTGATCGCGAACGCATACCAGTTTTTCATCCTCTCGCCGGGCGCAACGACGGCGCGCACGTTCGCCGCGGGCGGGGTACCCTACGTTCCGTCGTTCTTGACCGGAACAATAAGTTCCGTCGGATGGCTGACCGGCAACGCGCAGCTCGATACGGACGTTGGAACCCGAAGTTCATTCCGTACTGTCCTAGCTTCCAACGGCGCAGATCACGCTGTGCTCTACAACGGCACTATCTGGTCGAGCAATGCATCAGGAATCGGAGAAATTGGGCTTGCAATACCGGCCCACGGCAACCCCAATGTCGGGGCGACTGCATACAACTACGCGGACGGCAGCGCCCTGATCGTTGATCCGTTGCTATCAATCGGCACCACTGCGGCGACTGTACTCGGCGTGATCGTGGGCCAACTCTGGGATGCCGCAGTCATCAGCGATTCCTTCGCCGCCGACGTGACCAGCACGTTTGATTCACATAACTGGTTCAACATCACCGGCTCGAACGCGGGTAGCACAACGTTCCTGCGCGGCTCTCTATTTGTCGTGGTTCCATAATGCCCTTCAGCCCGCCAACCGTCAGCGGCAAAGTTTGCCGGGACACGACCAGCGCGTCTCCGCAGCAGAAGGTGTGGATCTTCCGCGCAGTCACGTTGCCCGCCGCGGGATTATCGCAGTCCACCACGGTAACGATCAGTTCGAAGGTATGCCGCGGCAGCGGGTCGAGCGCGGGCGAGGCCTTTCTCAAGTACGGCATCTTATTCCCGCCGTTCCTCGGATATTCCGCGACCGACACGCTCGCCGTAGCGCTCGTGGAAGTCGCGTCTGTCGCGACCGGCTCCGTCTACGACACGCTGGCTGCGGCGATTGCCGAGAGTCCGACGCTGTACACTTCGGCCAAAAAGAGCGCAACGGACACGATAGCGGCAGCACTGGCCGAAGTGAACACATTGGCGATTACGAATCCCGCGGCGGCCGGATCGGTGCCGATGACGCCTCTCGATTGTCTCGAAGGGCCAGGAGGAATTCCAGGCGGCGGCGGTGGCACTTTCGGTAACTCCGTTTTTTAACCCGATAGCGGTTTCGATTCAAACCTACTGCTATTAGAATTGGACCTAATGGAGAAAACGTTCCCGCTCGACAAGAAAGAAGCGATGCAGTTGCAGCAAATTGATCAGGAGCGCACGCAGGCCCTGGCCATGATCGGCGCGCTCTCCCTCGACATGGAGGCGGCGCGGAAGAACCTCGAGACAGCCAGCGAACGGCAGCGCAACTTTATCCGCACCGCGCTCGAGAAACGCAACGTGGAACGCTACGAGAACGCACAGGTGCGTAATGGAGCGCTACTGGCTACCCTGCCCGACGAAACTCCCCTGGCTGTTCCTGATATCCAGGTGGAGCGTCTCAATGGACCCACACTAAATCCCTAAAGGAGGATTCATGGTTGCAAAGGCAGACCTCGTGATCTATCAAGGAGACGATTATGCCGCTAGCGTTTTCGTGAGCAGCCCCGATCCCTGCCTCCCGCCAGACCAGGTTCTGGCCGGGTACACGGCCCAGGCCCAGATCCGCAAGAGCACAGCCGATGCATCGCCGGTCACAGTGGAGATAGCCACGACAGTGAGTTCGCCCTTTATCAGCCTGTTTATACCGCATGACCAGACCGAAGTGCTGTCCGGTTCGTTCAAGTGGGATCTTCAGGTGATCAGCCCGGATGGGATCGTAACTACACTTCTGGCCGGCAATGCGAAGGTCCAGAGTGAGATTACCAGGGAGGCATAATGTCAACTAAGCCATCAACCAACTGTCAGAATCTGAGCGCCGTTCTGGTAACAACTCAGAAGTTTGCAGCAGTCATGGCTTCTGCCGTCCCGATACCGGTACCGGGGCCGCCCGGTCCGGAAGGCCCTCCGGGGCCGGAGGGCCCGCCCGGCGATCCGGCCACGCAAACCCCCTGGGCACAGGACATCGATGCGGCCGCCCACCAGCTGCTCAACGTGAGCTATATCGGCGTGCTATCGCCGCCAGGCCTGAGACATCCGGACGAGTCGAACACCGGAATAGGGATTGGCGAGGCGGGACCGTTGGCCGATGCCGGAATTGGCCCCATGCTGGGCAAGGGCGTGCTGACCACCTTTGTTAGCGGCTACGGCGTGGTCGAGGCCATCGACACCTCCATTGATAAATCGATCGAGCTTTACGTGTGGGGCAATCCGCTCGAGCTCGAGGGCGACGGCGGCCCAGTCACCGTCAACGCTGAGACGCAGGGCAACGTCGGAATCCGGCTGGCCAACCCGGAGTATCCGCTCGATGTCAGCGGCGACGTGAACATCAGCGGCCGCTATCTGATTAACGGCGCCCCGATGGTCAGCAGTGTCGCCTCCGTCTTCGGTCGCACCGGCGCCGTGGTTGCGCAGAGTGGCGATTACAGCGCTTCCCAGGTCATTGGCGCCGTCGATCAGGGCGCCAGCTACTCGAACCCCGCCTGGATCAGTTCGCTAGCCTGGAGCAAGGTTTCTCCCAGCGCGCCCAATTTTCTCGTGGACCCGACGACCACCAAGGGCGACCTGATCAGCCGCTCGGCCGTCTCGGTGTCCCGGCTGGGTGTCGGGACGGACGGTCAGGTCTTAACCGCGGACTCGACCCAGCCCACCGGAATGCGCTGGGCGGCCCCGACCGGCGGAAGCGGCGGCAGCCAGACGCCGTGGACGAGCGATATCAACGCGGCGACATATCGGCTGCTGAATGCGGGCAGTGTCGGCATTGGATCGAGTCTCGCGACGCTGCCCGTCTCGTCGCCGGGCCCATACATTCAGGTCGGATCGGACACGGCAACGACAATGGGGCGTGTGACGGTATGCGCAAATCAAACGGCTTCGGGCCTAGCTCTCGGCGAATTTTCCTGGGTTAATTTTGTCAACCCCAACACCGACAAGAGAGTGGCAACGATTACGTGTCTGAGCGTCGGCACCGACGGCAAATCGGGAACCCTCTCGTTTTATACCTACAACGCAGGCACCTATGGCCAACGTATGCTCATACTGAGCACCGGGCAGGTAAACATAGGGGCGGCTGCATCGGTTCCCGAGATCCTGACGGTGAATGGAGCAATCGCCAGCGTGGCCGCGGCGAGTGGCTCTACGGTCGCGAACTGCACCAAGCTGGATTACAGCGGCGGCAACGCTCGCCTGCTCAGCATCGGCCCCACGACATCAACTTTCAACGGCATTCAGATCGTACAGTACTCGTCCAACAACTCAGCGAACCAAATACCTTTTGCGATTAACGCGGCAGGAAACGTTGGGGTGTGGAACACGGGGCCTAGTTATAGGCTCGACGTCACGGGCGACATCAATACGAGCACAGGCTATCGCGTGGGCGGCGCACCGCTCGCGGCGGCGAACGTTGCGAATGCGGTATCGACGCTCGGCAGCTATTCAGATCCGGCGTGGCTGACAAGTTTGGCTTACTCGAAAATAACGGGCGCACCGAGTTCGCCAGTCACATCCGTGTTTACGCGCACGGGCGCGATTGTTGCCGCGAGCGGCGACTACACCGCCGCCATGGTTACAAATGCCGTTGACGCGACTCAAACCTACAATAATCCGCCATGGATCACCGGGCTCGATTGGGGAAAAATCACGGGAGAGCCGACGTTTGTGGATACGGCAGGCTCTTATACAAACCCCAACTGGCTCGTGTCTATTCCGTACTCTAAAGTCTCAGGCGCACCGTCGTCGGCTCAGATCGCGGCCATTCAGACACCTTGGCTGCAAACCGAGAATGCCGGCGGATTCAATCTGGTCAACGCGGCGGCCGTGGGAATCGGGAACAGTCTCGCAACAGCCCCAATGTCCGCAATCGGAAACTATATCCAGGTTGGCCAGGATTCGGGAACGTCCCAAGGGCGTGTCATGGTCTGCTCGAGCCAGTCCGCCTCGCTTCAGTTGGTGGGCGAATTTTCATTCGTAAATTTTGCAAATGCGTCGGCCGAGAAACGGATTGCATATATTACAGCCAACTCAGGTAATACCAGCGGCAACGCCGGTTATCTGAGCTTTTTTACGAGCAATGCCGCAGCGCCTGTGGAGCACTTACGAATAGGCATTGCCGGGACGCTGAATGCCGGCGCTTCGATTACTACCGGGGCAGACTTTTTCACGCTTGTCAGTTCAACCTTGAATCAGGGCATTATGTTGCAAACGAACCCTGCTGGAGGCGGCACGTTTTACCTTCGCAGCACTGGGTCCGTGAATTACATACAGAGTGGCAACAACGTTGGAACTGCGGCTCAGTCGATTCGCATCGTTAACTACAATAATTCGGCATCCTGGCTCGCCGTCGAAGCCTCGTCTGCTTGCGTGGCGCTGGCCTGTCCAGCGGCGGCATCCGACACGTCGCTAATCGCAAACAATATGGTCTACTGCTACGTCAACGAGGCGGGGAACGCGCTGACGTTTAGAGTCAAGTTCAGCACGGGCACGATCAAGCAAGGAACGATCACGGTCTCATAAAAGGAGAACCCTCAATGGCCCTCGCCTATACCGATTCCGCGAACCTCATGAATGACCTCGACTTTCGAGGCCGTATCAAAGTTGCCATCCTGAAATGGACTGCCTACGTGCTAGGGGAAGATCCCGGCGCCCAGGCACATAGCGCGCGCTTACGATATGCGCAGAATGCCAACCTGATGCCCGACGATACAGCTATGCGCGTGCAGCCGCAGGTGGTCATGGACCCCAACGTTCAGAGCGCCGGCAAGGACATCCCAGACGATGTGCTGCAATCGGCTGTGGAGGCAGTCATCGACAAGGTTCTCTGATGTTGGCGCCCACCGAGCCACCCGTCACTCCGCCCATGCTTCAGATCCTGATGAAAGACGGATCTATCACCGACATTCCCGAGTGCAAGTCAGCTCGCTTCTTCTCCAACTGGCTCGTTGTGGAATTCCCCACCCGCGAAAAGGGTATCTGGAACAGAGACGTCATCGCAAAAATTAAGATCGGGAGAAACTGCCCGCTGCAGGGCTCCAAAGGAGAAAACCCATGACTCTGGTGTATGCAATTTTCTTGCTGATCGTGCTGGCTGTGCTCAGTTGGGCCGTCAATGCTTACGCGCCCATGCAACAACCCTTAAAGGCCATTGTGAACATCGCCTTTGTATTGGTGGCGCTAGGCTGCCTGTTCTGGATTCTGGTAGCGATCTTCGGCGGCGCACCGCCAGTACCGCACCGATGATCCTAAAGGGAACCGTCGCCATCAAGGTCCAGCTGCCCGAAGCCTTGCACCGGGATATGCGCGCCATCCGCCAGGCGCGCCACCAAGCTGAAGGCGCCGACGTTCGGCTGTGCCGGATCTACCGCGAAGCGGTGGAGCAGTACCTCCGGGCTAAGCCGCAGCGTGACCTATTGAATGGCCGCGGCCGAATTACATAATTTTACGAATCGAGCGCGCCTTCTTTGTTCTCTTTCCTGAGGGTTTTCATTTCCCGGCGCAATATCGTCTCATATTCGAGCGCGAACTCGCTGAACTTCATCTGCAATCGGGGCAGCAGCTTGTGGATGGTTTCAAGGGTGGGCGTGTGCAGCCCGCGCTCAATCTGGCCCAGATAGCTGCGATCGACGTCAGAATCGTAGGCTAGCCGCTCCTGCGGAATCTCGAGACTATCCCGCCGTATGCGGATGGTCGCGCCCACGGCACGACGGATCGCTTCCGCTGACGGTGGAGGATTTTTGCCGTGGGGCATCGTTTATGCTGGGTACATTCCCAGCTTTGCCTAGGCCTATTGTGCCCCCGCAAACACACAATTACCACGGGATATGTTCACGGGGATATGTACATCTTTGCGCGTTTCCCCTGTAACCTCCCAGCCGCTAGGCGTTGCCCCTATTTTTTTGAAGTTTTTTTTCGGGCCGCACGGCAGCACTGAGGTTTTTACCCCGGGTTTACATTTGATGAAAGCAAAGGTATTTAGTAAAGCTACTTGGAGACTCCGCGTCCACGAGTGCGTAATGTAGTTGCCTAAATACTTCCAAAATACACGCAAATTGGAGACACTATTGGACTTGACACTTGACGGAGCCTCCGGTTAGCGCTACATTTTCCACAGACAGCCGCATTGGCGGCGACATTCAGACGGTGAGATGAGGCTTTTCGCCTCGTTTTTGTCCGACACAACCGTTTTTTATAGGTCAGCATTACCTAACTGGGAGTGTGTTCAAGCCTTATGGGAACACGTTCGAAGAACGACGATTATCCGAAAGTACAGTTCCGGCTCACTCCGGCCGCGCAACGACGGCTGAAGGCAGAATGTGAGCGGATTGCGGCGCTCGAGGGTTCCCACTGCCCTCCCGGCCGCATTCTGGTCAATTACATCATGAACGGCGGCCCCCCATTGCCGCCGTGCACCGACGAGCCAAAGCAGCCGGAGCAGCCGGAGCATAAGCTCCAGGCCGTTGCCCGCCGGGCGCGGTAATCCCGCACTTTCTCAGCAGGAACCCTATGGCAGCAACCGAGAGGGAACGTGTGTCTAAAACTCGCATCGGCGGCTCGGAAGTGCCGGCGATATTCCGAGCGCACGAATTCTTGAGCGAATTCGGGCTCTGGGCCCGCAAGAAGGGCGGTCTGCCGCCGGCGCCGGCCAGCCAGCGGATGGACGTCGGCCAGATCCTCGAGCCGTCCATGGTGCGGCTGTATGCGCATTTCACCGGCCGCGAGGCGAAGCACTTCAACCGGAGCATCGCGGACCCCGACCGGCCCTTTATGAGCTACTCGCCGGACGCGTTCTGCACCGATGAGCGCCGCGGCATCGAGATCAAGTGGGTGAACTGGGACCAGCGGTTCAACTGGGGCAACGGTGCGAACGAAAATGACATCCCCATGCGCGTGGTGCTACAGGCCTGGTGGTACATGGCCGGCATGGATATGGACGTCTGGGACGTCTTCGCTCTGATCGGAGGCATGCCGCGGGTGTGGACCATCCAGCGCGATCGCGAAGCCGAGCAGAGCATGCTCCAGCGCGCAAAGGAATGGCATGAGCGCTACATCCTGGGCGACGATCGGCCGCCGATGGGTGGCACGGCCGAAGCGGCCAGCTGGCTGCAGCACACGTATCCCAAACACCGGGAAAATAGCCTCCGCGAAGCTACGCCTGAAGAGATCGAGATGCTCGATACCTACATCACCGTGCGCGCGATGCTCTTCGAGGCCGAGCACGAAAGGAAGGTCCTCGAGTGCGAGATCAAGGCCGCGATCGGCGACGACGAAGGCCTGCGCTGGCCGTGGGGCAAGTTCACCTGGCGGAAGACCAAAGACACCGAGAAGATCAACTGGCAGGCGATCGCTCTGGGGCTGCTTAACAAGTTCGTACCGGATGCCGAGGAGCGCAAGACGCTGATCGGGATCCAGACGCGCACTAAGCCGGGCACCCGCCGCATTCACGTCACCCATCCGGGCTTAAAACCCGAGCACGAAGAAGAAGAGCAGGAGGTATCCGCATGACACCAGTCTCTGAAATTGTCGCTGCGCGGCTCGTGAATCTTAATGAGGAACTAAAGCTCACCAAGGGCAAGCTTGAGGATCTGGTCAGGCACTGCGGCGAATCAGCGATATGTCGTGGCTGCGGTAAACCGATCTACTGGATGACTCACCTCGATACCAAGCGGCGGGCACCCTACGATGCCGATGGCACCAATCATTTCATTACGTGCAGTCACGCCGATGAATTCCGCAAGGAGAAGAAATATGTCCGATAAGACCGAAGTCATACCGCGCGCCACAACCACCACGGCCGTGCGCGAGTCAGCGCTCGAGCAGGAGATCACCATCGGCGGCGACATGCAGGTGGCAGCCGCAACCGAGGCGGCGCGCGCGGAGATCGAGGCGCGCTACATCATCGCCAACAAGTTCCCGCGCAATGAGGACAAATTCTACGAAGCCATCAAGCGCGATTGCAAGCGGCCGAGTTTTGCGGCCGTGGCACTGTATACCAAGCCGGTTAGCAAGGACGAGAAGATCACCGACCTATCAATCCGCTTCGTCGAAGGCGCGATCCGGCACTGGCGCCACACCGATGTCGCGATTCAGATCATCCGCCAGGATGAGCAGTCGATCACCATTCGGGTAACCGTAATCGACCTCGAAACCAACAACCGAATTTCGCGCGAGGCCCTCGTTCCGAAGACCGTCGAACGGAAATATGTGAAAAAGGGCAGGCGCACGCTCGGCATGCGCGAGAACACATACGGCGAGATGGTGTACGTCGTCGAGGCCACGCCCGACGAACTGCGCAACGTGATCGGCGCAGAGGCCTCCAAACTCTACCGCGATAACGGCAAGCGCATATTGCCGCGGGATGTGCTGGATGAGTGCCGCAAGCTCATCGACCAGACCTTAGCCGACGAGAATGCCAAAGACCCGGATGCGGTCAAAAAGCGGATGATCGATGGGTTCTCCGAGCTGAACATCAGTCCCACGATGCTCGAGCAGTATCTCGGCCATCCGCTGGATGTAGCGGCACCGGCCGAGGTGGAAGATCTGCGCAAGGTCTATACCGGCATCAAAGAGGGCACCTTCAACTGGCACGATCTATTGATTGCCCTCGAGGCGGAGAAGACCGGCGAGGAGCAGCCGACACGCCGGCCGAGCGCACGCGAGCGCATCATGCAGCAGGCTCCATTCACCAAACCGGAGGAACCGCAGCCGTGAGGGTAATGTTCCGGGGCAAGCTCGTCCCGAGCATCGAATTCGAGCCGACCGTGCCGCCCACAAAGCCGCGATGCCTGCAATGTCTCGACGTGGGATACATCCCCGAGCTGGTCGACGACGATCGGCCGCTCGAGGCAGTGCCCTGTTCGGGTTGCAAGATGTTCTGCACGCGCTGTGACCGATATGTATTGCGAGAGGGACATCAATGTTTATGAATGAACAAACCGAGGCCGTGATCAGTGATGTGCAGTTAGAAAGGGCCGAAGCGGAAGCATACGCAGAGGCCGGAGTTATACAAGCACTAAAACGCGTGAGTCCAGGCCGCCGCAAGGCCGTACTGGATGCCACCATGTTGCTGCTCGAGGCCGATCGGCTGGTTCCCGGCGTTTTTGAATTGTTCACCAACAAGCGCAGGAAACGAGATGATGGCGCAGATCCTGGATCGTCAAATCCGGTTTGAGGTAGAGCTCGACGCCTCCGGCCGGCCGCCGGCGGAGATCGAGATCACCGTGCGCACGTGCTGGCGCAAGCCACCCGAGCGGCTAGTACTGGAGTATACCGGGCAGGATCTCGATGTCGCGTTTTACGAGGAGAAAGGATTGAGGGACGAATGAGCGAAGGCAGACAATACGAAGACCTGCGCTACCCATTCACCGAGCAGGAACTGCTCGTAATGGGTCAGCATCTAGCGGCGCTCAAACAGGAACAGAATAAAGTCCGCGACCAGAAGAAGGCTGCGGTCGCGATCTTTGCCGGCTCGCTGAACGAGCTCGAGAAACAAATGGGAGAACTGAGTCAGAAGATCGCCAGCGGGTATGAACTGCGGCCGACCGAAGTCATGGTGCTGTTCGACACTCCGCGGGTCGGCGCAAAGCGGATCATCCGCATCGATACCAACGAAACGGTGCGCGAGGAGCCGATGACCCATAGCGAGATGCAGGGGAGCTTTGGCTTCAGTTTCGAGGACCGGCCGGAACCGGAGAAATGATTTAAAAAATCGCGGCCGGGCAGGCTGGGCTGGGCCAGGCCAGGCTTGGCAACCCCCGGTAGGGCGCGGAATGGCAGACACCGCACGGCGTGACCGGGCCAGGCGTGCCGCGGTTTGGAGTAGCGTGGCCACGCGCAGCAAGGCACGGAAAGGCGGGTTATGCCGGTTTTTGTTGTTGGTGAAGTGCGTTTAGTCAGCTTAAGGAGAAAGCCATTGGCAAAGAAGAACAGAAATCACTCAGATGAAAATGCGCCGATCAAACCCGCGACGCATATCTTGATAACTCCTCCCAACCTAGTCGTTGCTCAATTTGTCTTACTTGGGCTAGAGGCTCTCGCCGTATGCCGTTTTTCAAAGAAGGCACAGGAGGCCATGGAGCTCACTCAGAAAGCTGGATCAACAGCTAAAAGCAAAAAGAAGCGGCCACCACGTGATTTCGAGGCGGACTTTCGAGCGGCTTGCTATCGGGCACAGGAAGGCTGGTACGGGATACATGCCGCGTGCATACGGAACGCCATGATTTCTGCATGCAGATTGGTCGACTTCAAAATGACAATCGCCAAGCTCACACTGTTCGTGGAGGCCGATGGCCACGATGCGCTCGATAGAACTCCGCTGGTGCGGATTTATTCCGATCAAGAAGAACCGGAGAATTGGATTGCCCCAGTGCGGAATTCCGATGGCGGATTTGATCTGCGCGCACGGCCGCGTTGGCACAACTGGCAACTCCGTCCACGCATTCGCTTCGACGCCGATCGCTTCTCGCTGACCGATGTGACGAACCTGATAGCACGTGTGGGCATGCAGGTCGGCATCGGCGAGGGTCGCCCCGACTCGAAGAGAAGCGCCGGCCTGGGCATGGGGCATTTCGAGATCGCCTCCAGCGAAGAAACGAAGGTAGCGCAGCATGAACCAGTACGCGTTTCGTAGAGCAGCGCAGGTCCCCAAGGACATCGACGCCGACACTGTCGGCGAGGAACTTCACCGCATCTGGGAGGAATCAGGCGAGCGCCTAGAGCCAGCGGATGTGGTTCAGTCCGCGCGCCACAAAGCCTCGCCGCTGCATCCATGCTTCGAATGGAATAACGCGCAAGCTGGCGAACGCTGGCGCCTGGTTCAAGCACGCCAGCTGATCAAATGCGTGCGCGTGGTGGCCGCGGATGGCAGCACGCGGCCAGCCTTTGTGCATGTTCGTATCAAGGAGGAGAATGTTCGACGCTTCTACCAGAGTACGGACGTGGTCGTCGAACGGCCGACCGAATATGCCGGCGCACTTGCGGCGGCGCGACGCAAACTGGCCCAAGCGAAGGCGGCCTTCGACGAAGTGGAGCAGTTGATACCTCCAGAGAATGATGGCATGCGCAGCAAAGTCGAATTAATCGCTCAGGCACTAGCTACCGCCCACTCGATGGCTGCGCATCTCCAGTGATGGATGCATGGCGAGGCAGCGATGAACATGCCGAGGCGGGGCATCTCGAGGCTAGGCAACGAATGGCAGGCTTCGCGGGGCTAGGCTCGGCTTCGTTTGGCCCAGCGGGGCCGGGCGACGCGAGGCAGAGCGCGGCAGGCGTCGCGAGGACTGGCACCGTCGCGCGCAGCCGGGCTAGGCTCGGCACGGAACGGCAGGCAGCGCCCGGCTGGGTATCGCACCGTCAGGCGAAACCAGGCTTCGCTCGGTACGGCTGGCCTGGCGAGGCAAGCCGCGGTCAGGCAAGGCGCGGGAGCGCGGAGCATGGCCAGGCTAGGCTCGGCACGGCAGGCGTCGCATCACACGGCGTGCCGCGGCAAGGATTGGTGAGGCACCGCAGGGAACGGCAGGCATGGCATCGATGGGCTGCACTAGGCTCGGGACGGCAGGCAGCGCGCGGTTACGCCTGGCTTAGCACGGCTAGGCCTGGCACGGAATGGCAATGGCAGGCTAAGCGGCGCATGGCATGGTTAGGCGATGTGGAGCCCGGCACGGCAGGCTTGGTACCGCTTCGCGCGGCGGGGCAGCGCCAGACATGGCCAGGCACGGCCGGCGCGGCTAGGCGAGATTGGGCATGGCCGAGCCAGGTATCGCCTGGAACGGAATGGCAGGCGCGGCCCGGCAAGGCACGCTTGGGCATGGAATGGCTAGGCGAGGTTGGGCGTGGCATAGCAGGCCTCGCGCGGCGAGCCTTGGCACGGCACGGCACGGCGCGGGCAGGCATGGCCAGGTACGGTACGGCCGGCATCGCTCCGCACGGCCAGGTCCGAAGAGGCGGCCCAGGGCATGGAATGGCTGGCTAGCCTAGGCACGGTCCGGCGAGGCAAAGCCTGGCGGCGCACGCCCGGGCATTCGCACGGCAGGCAGGGCACGCCAAGGCGCGGTGAGCCGTGGACGGGCAAGGCAGGCACGGCGTGGCAGCACAGGGCGCGGCGTCGAGCAGCACGCCGGGGAATGGCAAGGCCCGGAGTCGCACGGCAGGCGGGGCTTGCCGAGCCAGGGCGGCGCGTGGAACGGCTGGGCCTGGCGCGGCCCGGCGCCGCTTGGCACGGAATGGCAGGCATGGCGAGGCTGCGTCGGGCAGGGCATGGTAGGGTCGGGCCGGGCACGGAATGGCAAGGCAGGCCTGGCTTAGAAACCAACGGAAGGAGGCGCGGATGAAGCAGGGGTGAGGCCAAGGCGCGCGCTCGGTCACAGACTGGACAAACCTCGACCTGCGCGCGCCTTTACTTAATTTCAGTAAAATTATGTTAAACTCCAAGCATGAACAAATTAAAACTGCCCTGGGGAGCAGGCTCGGTCCATCGCCGCGGTCGCACGTATTGGCTGCTTTACTCAGGTCCGGAAGGACCACAGGTGCAGGAGAATTCGGGCTCCGAGGACAGATCCGAAGCCCTGATCATGTTACTCGACCGAAGCATCGAAACGACAATGGTTCGCGTCTCGCGGTTGGCGAAACTGCGTCATGAAATACGCACGCGCATCGAAGCCGCCAAAGCTGCCAAAGCTGCGGGCCAACAAGATGAGCCAGTACGAAAGCACGAAGGACGCAATCGAACTGCTCGAGGCCATGCAAAAAGCCGTACACGACGAACGGAGAAAGCAAAGTGAGCGCACTACCAAGAATGCTCCGAAATGACCGCGTAAAGCGCGTGCTCGGCCTCGTCCGAGTCAGCACCAAAAAGCAGGACGTGGCCATGCAGGAATCGGTGCTCGCCGAGATCTGCGAAGAGCACGTCCTGCTGATCGAGAACGGCGACATTCTACGGCTTCACGGAGTGTCAGGAACTGCGACGCTCACGAACACGCAGATGCTCGAGTTAATCGAGGCGATGAAGCGACCGGAAATCGAAGGCCTCGCCGTCTACAGTTTGGACCGAATTTTAAGGCCCGGCAAAGACTTCGGCTTAATGCAAATCCTCGATCTATTCAAGAGCACACTCAAGCCGATCTTCAGCCTAACCGATGGCCTGGTTGACCTTTCGACAGATGAAGGAATGGATACCGCGCAGATGGCGGCCGCGGCCGCCGGATGCGAATGGCGCAGAATTCGCCGCAGAACGACGCGAGGAAGATTGCGGCACCTGAAGGCCGGTGGACTCGATCATGGGACGCCACCCTATGGCTACCGTTACGAGCGCGACCGGAACGCATTCGCCATCCTCGAGGAGCAGGCCTGCTGGGTACGCAGGATGTTCGAGTGGCGGCGCGCCGGCGCGGGACCGTACGAGATCGCGCGACGGCTGAACGAAGCAGGCGTCAAATCGCAACGTGCCGGCAAGGTCAATCTACGGACCGGCGAAATCAACGATGGCCGCTGGGGCCGCAACTCCGTTACGCAGACGCTAGCCAACCCGACTTATAAGGGCGAACACCATAGATGTGGGTTCGTGATCACCGGCAAGGCCGTGCCGGCGATCGTCAGCGCCGAGCTCTGGGATGAGGTGCAGGTCATCGCGCATGAGGATCGCAGGATCGGGCGCCCGACCCGGAATTTTCTGTTGACTAAACTGATCCGCTGCGCCCGGTGCAAGCATCGCGCCAACTGCCACTCGCAAGGCCGCGGCCGGTTCTGCTATCGCTGCGCGAATCGGACCACCAAGCCGCCGATCCGCCGGCTATGCCCCGCAAGCCAGGTCGGGGCGCGCGAGCTCGAGAACGCGGTCTGGTCGGACGTGTGGGGGCACCTGACAAATCCGAAGCGCCTGCTCGAATCCGCACGTGCCCTAGTCGCATCCCAGGCCGAGCCAGGCGATGAACGAACCAAGCTCGAGCGCAAGCTGCGGGAGCTTACCACACGCAAAACGCGCGTCGGCGATCGCTACGAAATGGGCGAACTCGGGCCGGCCGAGTACCGCGGCAAGATCACCGAGCTCGAGGCGAAGATCCGTGAAATCGAGCAGGCTCTCCGCGGGCTGCGGGCTGTGATAACGTTACCCGGAGAGGCACAGGTCGAATCGATCCTGGCCGAATTCATCGACGCACCGGAGCCGACCGGCACCGACGTGCGCCGCGGCGTTCTCGATCGCATTAGGGACTTCAGCGTGATCTACGACGACCGCACGCGCGAGTACGAAATCAGTGGCGCCATCCCGGTGCCGGAGGCGGCGAGTGGGCGGTTGAAGTGCACTAGCGGTGTTAACGCCAACTCCACTTCAACCGCCACTATCCCATTCAAAGTAAAGGGGCGGCTGGCCGCATGACCTATGGCAGCGTCTTCAGCGGTATTGGCGGACTGGATCTGGGACTCGACTGTGCCGGCTTCGAGTGCAGGTGGCAGATCGAGATTGATGAGTATTGCCGGCGTGTTCTCGAACGCCATTGGCCGAACGTGAGAAGGTATGGCGACATCAAGACCGTTACCGGATACGAACTCGAGTCCGTCGATCTTATCGCCGGCGGATTCCCCTGCCAGGATCTCAGCCAGGCCGGAAAGCGAGCGGGTCTTGAAGGCTCTCGCTCAGGCCTGTATTTTGAACTCGCCCGTCTTATTGGGATTCTTCGACCCAGATGGGTGCTCCTTGAGAATGTTGCAGGGCTCCTTACTCTGCGAGGAGCCATGGGACGAGTTCTCGGAGAGCTTGCCCGATTGCGGTATGTGGGATGCTGGCGCTGTCTACGGGCTGCTGAGTTCGGGGCCGCTCACCAACGCAAACGGATTTTCATCATCGGATACAACCTGGAACACGCCGGGAACGGGGGATCACAAGGACGATGGCCCGACGGTCCTGAACCGCTACGCGCGGGGAGAAGCGATGACCTGCGACATGCGCCTGAGGATATCGGCAGCGCAGAAAGTGCGCGATCCAAGCAATCTGGTGATCCAGGCCCTGATGTGGCCCACGGCGTGTCAGGAGGACGGCGAGAGTTGCGGGAACCATCCGGGGGCCGTGGACTCGCTGACGGGCGCAGCGAAGCTGTGGCCCACGCCGAACACCGCGATACATGGACCGGATCTAGCCCGCGCGAACGGCGAACGCAAAGGAACGGGGGGAAACGATCTGGAGACAACGGCATCGCGGCTATGGCAGACCCCGCACGGGATGAGCAACCGGGATGCGAACGGCAAGGTCGGGGGCTGCGGAGGCGGGGAGTTTGCGTTACAGGCGAACCAATGGCAGACCCCGGCGACGGACAGCTTCCGCAGCCGCGGCGGGGACCGCAAAGACGAGATGGGGCTGGACCAGCAGGCGAGGATGTTCCCCTCCCCGTCGCAACGGGATTACCGGACGCCAAACGCGAAGGCGGGACCGGATCGCGGGATGGGAGCGAAGGGCGAACAGCTCCCGAATTTTGTGCGGCACCATTTCGAACGGCGCCAGGACCCGCAGACCCACGATGGCCCGGCATCCTCACCGAATACCCCTACCTCGCGCCGGCGCTTGAATCCCCGCTTCGTGGAATGGCTCATGATGCTCCCGATTGGCTGGACCGAGCTATGAGCAGCCGCACGAAACGTCTGTCGCGCCTCGGGAATGCGGTGGTGCCTGACTGCGCGCAGTGGGTGGCGGGATGCATCCTTGAGGCTGACCGCATGGCGCAAGCGAGGAAGACGGGGCCATGAAGATCCCATTCAAAGTAAAGGGGCGGCTCGCGGCATGAACTCGCGAGCGAGGACCGCGCTTCCGCCGATACCTGCCGCGACGCGTCGCGCGGTACTCGCCACTGCTGGCGCGACGCCTGAATACCCGGTTGGGATCTGTTCGGATTGTTACGTACGGGACCGCCTCGAACTGCACCATTTGCACTACAACACGGTAGGCACAGAAACGCCCGAAGATTTACATCCACTGTGCCGCGACTGCCATTATGACCGGCACGTTTACTGGGGCATATTCTGGGCCGACCCCGAGGAACTGGACCACTTCAGGTGGCTCGCGGAGAAGGATGATTAGCCAGTATGACCAAGCTGGAGCGCATTGCCGACGAAAACCGGGTCCCGGTACGCCACGACGATTGCGGCGACCCAATCATCCGGGGGCAGGAACGGGCATCTTTACGTGGATGATGGGGCCATCATGGTCTGTTTCACCGACGACGGCCGCTCCAAACCGTTTTCGAGCGCTAGACCCCGGTCCTATGCTCTCCAATTGCTGCCCGGTATCCGATTAACTCAGGACGGCGAGTATGAGTTCGGCGGCGAGATCCCCGAACCCCTGGTCCGAACCGCTCTGTTCAAGGTTCTGCGGGTAAAGCGCTTCAAGGTGACCAAGGGGCAGCCGCGCCCGACTCCAGGTCTGGACCGGTACAGGGAAGAACGCAAGGCATGATCGAGCTCCCGCCGCGTAAGACGCTATTCGTGATCGCGGTGTGGCTCGCGCTGGTGCTGGCGGATCTCTACCTCGGGTGGCAGGAGCATCGCGATCGGCAGATGCTGTTGCACCGCATTGAGGTGAAGCCATGAACGAAATTGAAGGGCTACAAAGCGAACGTATCGCACGATTGGAACAAACGCTCGGCACATTGATTATCTGGCTGGCGCAATCTGCCGGATCACCGATTTCGATAGAAGAAGCGGGCAATCTGATCAAAATGCTGGCGGCACCAAAGCCATGAACGTCCAGAAAATACTGAGCGAACTACGCGCCGAGCGCGACCAAATCGTTGAAGTGTCAATGGCGCTCGAGAAGCTACTCAAGACCCGCGGACTCCGGCGCCGCGGACGACGGCCCAAATGGCTCACCGAATTGCGCCTGGTCGAAAAAGAAAATCACGGTGGCGCCGCATGATCTGCACCACCTGCGGCCAGGCCGTGCCGGAGGGGCTATTAGCCTGCATGACCTGCGCGCAGCGGAAGTCGCTTGAAGATCT
>Ga0126369_10000968_pt1 | contig 19534 bp, 16 predicted proteins | sample PanSoiMetaPlot_1_FD_109646 | JGI IMG/M metagenome (GOLD analysis project Ga0126369, IMG submission 109646) | Tropical forest soil microbial communities from Panama - MetaG Plot_1 | ecosystem: Environmental > Terrestrial > Soil > Tropical forest > Bulk soil | place: Panama | collected 2016-02-17 | reverse complement strand
TTGTTCGACGATTCGCTTTTGTTCGACCTCACATACAAGGCCGCGCAATTGCGCGACGAATAATCCCAGCGCATGCATCGGCTGTCGCAGATCGTGGCTCGCGGCCAGAAGTTGCGTTCGGGCGTTGTTGGCGAATTGGAGTTGATGGGTGCGCTCGTCGAGTTCGTGTTCAAGCATTTGTATAGCTCGGGATTTCATTCAATTATACCACGCGCCCGACTGGGCAGGACTGGCGCGCGGCAGCAAACGAATCGCGCCATCGTGTGGAGAGCCATTTCGGCTTGATCGACGCTGCTAAGCCGGAACTCAAGTCGAGCCTCCAGGGGACAATGATCTACCTGATTTTGGGCCCGGCGGGCCGCAGATAAAATCAGCCTCAGGTCTTGGGACCGCTAGCTCATGCAACTACGCTGATTTCAAAAAGTTGTTTAAACTCAATTAATTATGCCGTCTACCGCTGCGCCAGCAAGACAGTACTTTAGTACTGGGGCGGGTCGGGCAGCTGATTCTTGAGGGCGATATTCGTTGTTAGCCACCACTCGTGAACGGGTCTCTATCCTTGCCGGACGCATCTGCGCCTACCATTGGAGAGTAGAGAGCGGCCGCCAGGCCAATTTGGACGTTCTACAGATCAGCTTTTTCTGCAGCATCCGGTTGTTGGAATGATTGGAAGATCTCTGACATAATATCAGTTCGATTCAGCCGCTATTCGTCCGAGGCTGTTATCGCCGCCGGAGGGCAGATTGTGGCTGATTGAACGAGAGCAGCACATAACCTCTGATGACCACGAATTTCGTTAGGGCGGCAAGTTCGATCGCGCTCGGGCCTGCCAGTTCCAATCTATGCAGCCGCACCGCCCAAGTGAGCGAATGATTGATCGCCCGAAGACGCCCACGCATCTCGCGCACGCGAGCAGTTGGCGCGAGGTCAACGGCCCGCTGTTCCGCAAGTATGTGGCACTGCTTCTTGCGATGGTATGGGTCGTACTTCTGATAAATGCCCTGTTCGAGGCCGGCTTCGCGTATCAAGAGCATAAAGCTTCACTCATTCGCATTCAACGCGAGCAGGCGCAGGCGGCAGCTGACAAGATCGGGCAGTTCATTAAGGAGATCGAAAGCCAGGTCGGCTGGACCACGCAGTTGCCGTGGTCGGCCAGCACTACCGAGCAGCGGCGCTTCGACAGCCTGCGGCTGCTGCGCCAGGTGCCGGCGATCACCGAGCTGTCTCAACTCGATTCCTCCGGCAAGGAACGGCTTCGGGTGTCGCGGATCGCGATGGACGAACTCGACAGCAATCGCGATTTTTCCAAGGAGCCGAAATTCACCGAGGCCGTGGCCAACAAGGTCTATTATGGTCCGGTTTATTTCCGCCGCGAGTCCGAGCCGTACATGACGCTGGCGCTCGCAGGTACGCGCCGCGAGGCTGGCGTGAGCGTCGCCGAGGTGAGTCTCAAACTGATTTGGGACGTGGTTTCGCAGATCAAGATCGGTGAGCACGGGCAGGCCTACGTGGTCGACGCCGAGGGACGTCTGATCGCGCATCCTGACATCAGCCTCGTACTGCGTAATACGGACATGACGCGGCTCCCTCAGGTCAAGGCCGCGCGCTCAGCGGCCACGGGCACACCAATCGAGCCGGTGCAGGTCGGCCAGGATGTAAGGGGGCGCAACGTGCTTACGGCATATGCACCGGTTGCCCCACTCGGCTGGCAGTTGTTTGCCGAGTTGCCGGTCAGCGAAGCCTACGCGCCACTCTATCAGTCGATGGCACGCTCTGGCGCGCTGCTGTTGGCCGGGCTCGCGCTTGCCTTCCTGGCCGGTCTGTTCCTGGTGCGCCGCATGGTGCTCCCGATCCACGCGATCCGCGCCGGCGCCGCCCACATTGGTAGCGGCGATCTCACCCAACGCATCTCGATAACGACCGGCGACGAGCTTGAAGCGCTCGCCGACCAGTTCAACCGCATGGCCGAACAGTTGCAGGACTCCTATGCATACCTTGAACGCAAGGTCGAGGAACGTACCCACCAGCTCGAACTCGCCAACCTCGCTAAGTCCCGCTTTCTGGCAGCGGCGAGTCATGATCTGCGACAGCCGCTGCACGCGCTCGGGCTGTTCGTAGCGCAATTGCGTGACCATATGAAATCGGCGGAGGGAGGCCGATTGGTGGAGCGGATCGATGCCGCCGTTACGGCGATGAACGAGCTGTTCAATGCGCTGCTCGACATTTCGAAGCTCGATGCCGGTGTGCTCTCCGCCAATCTCGTGGAATTTCCGATTTCCCAGGTGCTCAGGCGAATTGAGAGCACTTTTGCGGAGGCCGCGCGCGAAAAGGGGTTATCCTTCCAGTTAGTGCTGAGCAGCGCCTGGGTGCGCAGTGATCCAATTCTTTTGGAGCGCATCATCCTCAATCTCGTATCTAATGCGGTTCGCTACACCACGTCCGGCAGCGTCGTCGTGGGTTGCCGCAGACGGGGCGACACCGTGCACATCGAAGTCTGGGACACCGGGCCGGGGATTCCGGAAAACCAGCGGCGCAATATCTTCGGCGAATTCTACCGCCTTGCTGGAGACAATACCCATGGCGGCCTCGGCCTCGGTCTCGCGATTGTCGACCGCCTGTGCAAGCTGCTTGGCCATCAAATCCAACTGGTTTCAACCATGGGCAAGGGTTCGCGATTTTCCGTCGCGATGCCCATGGTGGCTGCGCGGGCGCAAATCGTGGAGCCGCAGCCGGCGGAGGTCGCAATCAATGCGACCAGGGGCAAACTCGTGATCGTGGTCGATGACGATGAGCTTGTGCTCGAGAGCATGGGCGGGCTGTTGCGTAGTTGGGGCTGCCGTGTCGTGGCTGCAGCGACGCCCGACGAAGCCTTGGCCGACCTCGGCCCCGGGGAGCGGCCCGATCTCATCATATGCGACTACCGCCTCGCGAACGGACAATCCGGTATTGCCGCGATTGCTGAGCTTCGCAAAGCCCATGGAGCGCCGGTTCCTGCGTTTCTCATGAGCGGCGATACCGCACCCGAGCGCCTACGTGAAGCGCGCGAGAGTGGACACCATCTGCTGCACAAACCATTGCGGGCGATGGCTCTGCGCACCATGATCAACCGATTGCTCAAGAACTCCAATGTGGCAGGCGCGGCGTAGCCGCAGCACATTTGACCGGGCACAATCCGGTATCCACGGCCGGTGTTATTGGATCGCCCGATCGAAGCCAGGCGATCCTGCATCGTGGGTGTCAAGCTACAGTAGGATAGATCGCCGGAATCTTGTGGCGTGCCGCCAGCTCCAAGATCTTATCGCGATTGCGCGGCAAGCCTGAGAAGACAGAATGGCAGCAACGACGCGCGCGGCGGCTCGTGAAGGCCAGCTCAAAGTCGCGATCGTTGCTGGCCTCGACGACAACGACCCCGCAGTCCCAACGAGCGCGCCGATGCAGGTATGTCGCCCGGATCACCGGCATCGCCGCCTGCTGCGCGCGTGCGCCAAGTGGCCATCCCGCGGCAGCGCCGAGCAAGGCCCGTCAGTGTTGTGGCGAAAGCCGTCTTGCCATGAACTGGGAAATTAGCACATTTCCTATTCGGCAATATGGTCGATTGCGCGTACGGCACATCGGAACTCCAGGGCTCGAAGACCGCCATGGCGTCGTCGTGGCCGCGAATGGTGATCTTACCCAGCGGGCGAAGAAGAGACTGGTCGCAGCGAGATGCGGCCACGGGTCCGATGCAGATCGAGGAGCCAAGCTTCTTGTTGGCGCGCTCAAGCCGAGCGGCGACATTTATGGCATCGCCGTGGGCCGTATAGTCAAGCTTGGCATGAATTCCGACATCGCCGAAGATGGCCGGTCCGGTCTCGATGCCGATGCGTGTGCGTCCAAAGCCGATCGTCGCAACCTCGGGGAGACGCCGGAACAACTCTGCCCAGCGACGGAGCGCAATCGCGCATTCGATGGCTTTCCTGGGATGGCCCTCAAGATCGTTCGGCGCGTTAAATAAGGCATGGATCCCATCGCCAACGATCTTATCGATCGTGCCGCCATGCGCGACGATGATGTTCGCCATTCCCTCGAAATAGTTGTCAAGGGTAGCCACGAGGATTGCCGGATCAGCGCGGTGCATCATTGCGGTGAACCCCTCAAGATCGGTGAACAGCGCCGTCACTTCGCGCTGCTCGCTTCTGAGCTTGGCCGAGTCGGGCGTTTCGAGGACGCGCCGCACCACCGCAGGCGCGAGAAGCTGTTTGAAGTGCGATCGCACTAATACTCCGCGGCGACGTGTTACCGCGTAGGAAATCACCAACTCGACCACGAAAACGGCGGTTCCGATGATCGGAGGCAGTAGCGGCGCAACCAGGCCATCAACGAGCGCGGAAATAATAAGCGACACGCCCCAGAGGCTAATAACAACGCCAACCATCGTGAGGACACCTGTAATGGGCGAGAGTGCTGCCCCTGCCTTGAACGCAAAGCCTGTGCCAGATAGCGATTTCATAACGCCTATCCGCAATTGTCAGGTCCGTCCTCTGTCCAAGCCGCGAGTAGGATCGGATACTGCCGCTCACACCTTGTTAGTGTGCGGCTGCATCTTGTTGGTGGGAGTGCAAAGGGTAAATCAGCCGGACGTATCGCGAATGCGGGTCGCCAGAAGGCGCTTCAGAATGCCGGAAGTCCCTGTCTACAAGGGAATTTTACTGTCCGGCGCGACAGCAGGCGGACGATGCTTTGGTCCTGGGAGTGAAGTATTGCGATGGTCCAGCCGGAAAGAACCCCTCAGGTCACGGGAAATGCTTTTGTAATGTTCGACCGGGTTGTCGGCGCAGACCTGCTCCTGCCATTGCATCATCAGGCGCCGGTAGGTGACAAGGACAGTCAGCGGCGCCGTAAACACGTTCGGGTCCTCCATCGTCAATCGAACTGCAGTCCCTTGAGACTGGCCCGGCGACCCCAAATTTTGAGGCACCGAGCAATCATAATCGGGATGGCCGGGACAAGCCCGGCCACGACCCCGGAGTGCAGGCTCCCCTGAGCTCGTGGTTTCGACTCTCCTTCCCGTCAGAAATCCGGATGGTCCGCCTTGGGTAAGCCGATCCACTCATCCTTGTAATGTTCGACCGGGTTGTCGGCGCAGACCTGTTCCTGCCATTGCGTCATCAGGCGCCGGTAGGTGACAAGGGCGGTCAGAGGCGCCGTGAAGACGTTGGGGTCTTCCATCGTCAATTCGAGCTGCAATCCCTTGAAACTGGTGTCAGGAATGACCCCCGAGAACCTGGCGCCCCCTCCAACAATCCCCTCTGCTTTCTCATACTTGTCCTGCGCCGCCTTTGCTAAAGCACCATCGATCAGCCGATAGCGTTCGATCACATGCATCGCATTGCTCTGCGGCGTGCCAAAGCGGTCAACCGACGTAAAAGCGTCAGTTTTGATACCCACCGTGTCGATGACCAGCGCGTCGCCTTCCCAATGGCCGACCGAATCGCCCATGGGCGAAGGCACCAGATTCACGGGATGCGTGTCGTTCATACGAACGTGGCGAACATTGTCGCCCTGACCGTAAAGGATGACTATGTCGCCGTCGTTCTTCTGCAGCATCTGGAAGCTGAGTTGCATCGCGAAGGTGAAAGGCGGCGCAACCGGCCGGCACTGGTCTTGCGCATTGGGAAAGCCCTTGCCCGCAATGGCAAGCTCACCCTTTTGTTTTACAATCGCTGCCGCTTCGGGCTTGAGAATCGGATTGTAATGGTCGCCAACCAATTGGCCGGCATTGCCGGTGCCGTCTGGACGGCGGCTTAAATTCCTCAACGGCTGCGAGCCGGATGGCATCGGCTCGAAATTGAACGCGTTCTTGCCCCAGCGAACCCCCATGATACCTGCAGCGCCATCTACCGCATATGCGGGCCAAGTGACCATTACCGCTGCGAAAGCGCTGAAGAATAGAGTTTGGGGTTTCATCTCATACCTCCCTTTCTTTCGTTTTCTCAAAACCAGGTTACCGGCATAAGGTAGTGCAGTGGCTTGGCTCGCAGCGCGGTATGACCAAGGGGAAGCAATAAGACCTCCGGCAACGAAAACATTTCGGAATATCTGACAGCGAGCGCATTACTCCGGCTTTATGTTGGCTGCTCGGATAACCTTGCCCCACTTCTCGGTTTCGTCGGCGAGCAGCTTGCCAAACTCGGCAGGCGTGAGCACAAGCGCCGTGCCGCCCAGATCGGCAAACCGCCCGTTGATTTTGGGGTCAGCAAGGGCCGCGGCGATCTCCTTGTTGAGCCGATCGACGATCTCAGGGGGCGTGTTTCGGGGCGCGCCCATTCCAAGCCAATCGCCGGCTTCGAAGCCGGGCACGAATTCGCCGACAGTCGGGACGTCCGGCAGCGCCTCCGCACGCGTTGCGGTCGTGACCGCAAGCGCGCGCAGCTTCCCGGTCCTGATATACTCAATCGATCCGGCAATACCGGCGAAGGATATCATGACCTGTCCGCCGAGGAGGTCGGTCAATGCGGGTCCCGCACCGCGATATGGCACGTGAACAAAATCGACGCCGGCCGTCATCTTGAAGAATTCGCCGACCAGATGACCGGTCGAACCTATGCCGGCCGATGCCATTGTGATCTTGCCCGGATTGGCCTTGGCGTAAGCGATCAGCTCGGGAACTGTCCTGGCCGCTACCGACGGATTCGCCAGCAAGATCTGAGGCTGCCGGATCAAACTGGCAACCGGCGCGATGTCGCGAAGGAACACGAAACTGAGCTTGTCATAAAGCGTTGCGTTGACTGCGCTCGACGGGCCGATCATGAGGAGCGTGTAGCCGTCTGCGGGCGCGCGTACGACCGACTCGGTTGCAATATTGGTGCCCGCGCCCGGCCGGTTCTCGATAATGAATGACTGGCCAAGTCGCTCTTGGAGCCATTGTCCGATCAGGCGGGCACCGATGTCAGTGGAGCCGCCGGCGGTGAAACCGACGACAATGCGCACCGGCCGCGTCGGATAAGGCTGCGCGTTTGCAATGCGCGAGAGCGCCGGGGACGCGGCAGCGCCCGCAGCCAGACGCAGAAATTGTCGACGGCGAAGTTTCATTGCTCACCCTGATGCGCGTGCGATCAGGCTACATCATGCGCGCCGTCTTCGGAAGAACCTCAAATGGCTGCTGCGGAAACGCCGTCGTCAACCCGGCTATTGCAACACTGCCGTGATTCACCGCCGTCGCTGGTCCATCTCACGCATCGAGGGCGTTTCCAAGAGCCGTAAGCCAGTCATCATTTTGAACAACTCGCCGGCCATGTGTGATCCGGCGCACGATAACACCGCGCAGCGAGGCTTTTTCCGTCCTCCAGCCTCGCCAACAGCCGATCGGCTGCTATACTTTTTGTCTTGTGTTCGGGGTGGCTTCCGGGTGGCGCGCTCGGCGTCCGAGGGTTTCAACCGAACATCTGTGGGGCGCGGTGGCACACGGGAGATTTGAGATGAAGACTCTGGTGACCCGACGCCAGGTGCTGGCGACGACTTCTGCACTCGCGCTCGCCCCATTTACTGCCGGCGCACGCGCACAGGAGCCGGTCGGGATGCAGCTCATCCTCGCTGCCGATGTTTCCGGCAGCGTGAATGCGACGCGCTACCGGACCCAGCAAGACGGTTACCTGGAAGCGCTGGGAGACTCCCGTGTACTGAACGTCATTCGCGAGCTCGACCCGCCGGTCCTCGCCGTCACCTTTATTGCATGGGCTCGCGAACAGGAAGTCATGGTGCCCTGGACGCGGGTCCACGATGCCACATCGATGGATGTATTCCGCAATCGATTGAAAGATGAACAACGTCCGCGGATCGGCGTTAACACCCTGATCAGCAGAGCGCTCTTGTTCTGCGGCCGGCAATTCGACCACGAGTTTGCTGGCGGCAGAAAGGTCATTGATGTCTCCGGAGATGGCGACGACAATCAGGGCATTGTCGGCCTTCGCGAAGTCCGCGACGCATTGGTTGCGAAAGGGATAGTCATCAATGGCCTGCCCATCATAGTGAAGCCGCCCGAATATATCTTTCCGCCACAACCTCCCGAAGGTCTCGAAGTTTACTATCGCAATTACGTCGTTGGCGGCGAAGGACACGTGACGATCGAATCGATCGGCTTCGATAATTTCAAGCAGGCCATCCTGCAGAAGCTGCTGCTTGAGATCGGATGACAGCGACGCGACAGGCGGACAGCACCAATCACTTCCCCGGGATGGTGCTTTGTGAAAGTCCAAGCGTGCGTCCGCGGAAGCCCCCGGCGTCGAAGTACCGGACCGTACCTACCGCCTGTAGGTCGAGAACGGTCCGCAGTCCGTTTTCAGCAGGCTCGGAAGCAACCGACCACCCCTTCACGTCCGGCATCACACCGCCAGGCATCGCCTCGCTCAATATGCGGCCGGTGAGGATGCCCTTGCCACGGAAATCAAGGCGCATGACTGCCGCGACGGTGCGGCCCACATCGGCATTGCTCGTGGGAGCTATATCGACAAATCCGGATTTGAAGTCGGGGCCAAGGACGGCCATGAAGTTCCAGGTCTCGGCCCGGCTGAATGATCCGTGCGTACCCTGCCCCTGTTGCAGGGCGGCGTCCCCAACCACAACGGGGCAGCGCACTGGCTCTCCGCACACCGTGTCAAAGGACCGGAAATTGACCACGATGGCGGGCGACATCGTCAATGCGGCGCCGTTGAGAGCAATGTCATCAAGCGACAACGTGCCGGGGAACGAGCCAAGCCGGCGGTCGACAAACAACCCGCTCACATAGTCCTGTATCAGCAGCGCGCGGATGACTTTGCCTGCAATCTCTTTGTCGTTGTCGGGGATGTAGATCAAGTCCGATCCACTGTTGGCCGCCACCACAACTTTCGGGCGGTCCCTGTCCCCACCAATCAGCGCATTGCCGTTCCGAGAATGCCCCTCGGCGACCCGAGCGAAGTTGTTATCGGGATCGATGAGCGCCATTCCGAGCGCCTGTGCGACATCGATGGCGAGAAAACCGCGCGGCAAGTGCCCGGGCGGGGTGTCGGGATAGCGCGCCCGGGCGGCCGCGCTGGTGGCGCTTTCCTTCGAAATCGTTGCGAAGCCGTGGTCCGCCGTGACGATGATATTGGTGTCCTGAGCGAGGCCGAGTTCAGCAAGCGTCGCTCGAATGCGACCGAGGTCGTCATCGGCATTGCGGATGCCGGCCAGAGAAGTCGGCCCATTGATCCCCGGCACCAGTGTCAAATGGCTATCGCCGGTGTTGTGCTGGGTACCGTCCGGATCGCGCGACCAGAAGACGAGGAGGAAGGGCTTTTTTCGTTCCGCAAACATCGGCAGCACCGCGCGGGTCGTAACCGCTGCCAGGTAATCCTGCTGCACCACGTTCGCTACCTTCGTTCCGGGAGTCGTCGCATCACCCGCGACACCGTTCGCGCCGCGCGGCAGCGTGGCGGCGGGAAGGCCCAAGGCTTTGATTCGGGCAGCCAGTTCCGGAAGTACCGGGATCCCTCGCTCGCTACCGGTGGCGTCGTCGATGACGATCGTCTGCGATCCGGTACGTTCAGTGTGATCTAACAGGAGCGTCGGGCCGTGCTTGCCGATCGCGGCGGTGCTGTAGCCCTTGTCGCGGGCGAGCTTCAGGATGGTGTCTTCGTTCAAGAAATTGCCCCCGAACCGGGCGTCAAGGTCGCCAAGCACGGCATCGTTCTCGATGAATGGCGTCGGGCTATTGGCTGCGCTGGGCACGGCAAATCCGGTGTACAACGTATTACTGAACACCCCGGTATCGCCGAGGTAATGACCGGTTGCGATGGCCGACGCGTTCGCCATGGTGAAAGTCGGGAACAGCGAATGGCTGTTGACGAAATAGACGCCTTGCTGGGCGAGCGCGAAAAGATTAGGCGCGGTGTCGTGGTTGACGCTACGCGAGCGCAGGCCGTCAGCGACGAAGATCACCACATTATGCGGCGCCGCAGAAGGGACAGGCGCCTCCGGGACCGTCTGCGCTAGCGCGGGTGCGATTGTAATGAAAGTGGCCGTCAGGCCGGCATTGAAGCAGACGGAGAACGTTGAACGGCACTGCACTACTTGATTTCGATAAGCGCGCACCGCGCACCTCCAGGATGTTCTGCGTTCGAAATTCTTGCCCGCGCGACTGCGCGGCTACCCCGCCGCCGAGACTTCAAGCGTGTGCGGCTTCTCAAGTTGAGGCTATATCAACTTCAGAGGCTTGTTGCAGGACAATTAAGTCGTCGGAACTATGGAAGCGCGCCTCGGGCGGTGTATCATGCGGGCGTTCTTGGCAGCCCAAATTGAAAACCCGTTTTGAGAACTCTTTGAAAACAGGGGAGGATCGCATGCGAGATCGTCTGGCATCAGTTGCGGCATGTGCTGGCCTGGTCATGGCCGGCGTGATCAGCGGGACAGAGATGCGGACGCAGGCACAGCCTGCGCCGGCCGCTCCGCCCGACACGGCAGCGCTGCGAGCCCAATACGAGCAGTGGCGGACAGAGTTCAAGACCTGGGGCAGGTGGGCCCCGTTAGGACAGGACGCCAAGGGCACGACGAGCCTCATCACGCAGGAGAAGGTCGCGGGCGCCATGCGGCTTGTTCGAGACGGGATCGTGGTGTCGCTCGCGCACGCTGAGCCGCAGACGGCAGCCGCCGATGTAGGCCCGCCCGGCGTCTTCCACCGCGCCACGAATGCCATTACCGATGTCGGCACGACCGACAACTACCAGGTGAGCTACCACGGCCAGACAGTCGCGCATATCGACACTTGGTGTCACTTCTTCGAGAACGGCCAGATGTACAACGGCGTCCCGGTCAAGGAAAACGTGACGAACGACAGCGGGTGCATCAAGGGAAGTGTGATGAACTGGAGGGAGGGCGTCACCACGCGTGCCGTCCTCTACGACATTGCACAGCTCAAGGGCGTTGACTCGCTCGACCCAACTGTGCCGGTCACACGCGCGGATCTTGAAGCGTGGGAAAAGAAATCCGGCGTGAAGATCGGTCCTGGCGACATCCCGCTGCTCTACAGCGGCCGATGGAAGAGACGCGCCGCGGTCGGTCCGTGGACGGGCCAGGTGGCGGGCTATTATCCCGATACGATTCCGTGGATGCATGAACGGTTGCCGGCCTTCATCGGCCACGACTTCAACATCGACTGGAATCCACGGCCCGGATGGGAAGGGATGCGCAACCCGGTTCACGTGGCGGTGCTGATCTGGATGGGAATCAACATCGTGGAGAACCTCGATCTCGAGGAGTTAGTCGCAACGGCGCGGCGGCTGAACCGGTACGAATTAGTGATTACGTTTGCACCGCTGCCGGTAGAAGGCGGTACCGGATCGCCTGTCAATCCGCTGGCAATTTTCTAGCGGCCTCATATAGCGTCGCAAAATGTCGCGACTATGCCGTTCACGTCGAAGTAATGCGCCGCGCGCTTAAAGCATTTTCCGATAACGTTGAGCGAGTGCCTCTTCACCTCTCCCGGAGAGGAGAGGTCAAGCGCGACACGGCAACCTCTTCGATTCAACCATATCGAAATCTGCTCTAGGTTCCGACTTGCCCAGCGATCCACAAACGCGACCGCCCACGCAGAAGGGCACCTCCAGCAGGCGGTCGCCTCGGAACCTCCGTGGGGAGCTCCAAGTTCCAGCTGGTAGAAGCGACGCAATTTACGGAGACAGAGTATGCCCGCCACGTTAAGGATCGCTTTCGCCGCAATTCTGGTTTTGGCACTTCCTGCGTCAGCCGCAGAGCCGCATCGCATCTCGGATCCTGACAAGTTTTGCGAACAAGTTACGCAGGCTATTTCCAGCAACGCGCGCGGCGAAGCAGTAGACCTGGTTGTCAATTCGATCGGAAAGCCGGAGTTGGTGAGTACTCTCACAAATGCCTTGCAAATATTTGACGGTAAGAATTTTGATTTCACCAGGAAGGTCATCGACAAAGACTACAATGGTGGACTACGTCAGATCGTTTACTATTCATATGTCGAAAATCTCGGATTTACCTACTTTCGGTGCAATTTTAAAATGACCAACACCGGCTGGGTTTTGGCGAACTTTGCATTCAAGGACGAAACGCAAGAGCTGTTTCCAAAAGATTTCATTGACCGATAAATACTGCAGCTCGTTATAAATGTTCTTGGGAGGTGATCGGCTATAGCCGGCCGGCGCTTGCAACCTGACCGCTCCCTTGAGCCAGCACGCTATCCATCATCAGGCGCGTTCTCTTGTAGATCCCGGGCGCTTCGCTCTCGCGCGGTCCACCGATGCCGAGCGTCATATGCATACCAAATCGTTTGCGTTGCGCTCGCAGCCACGCCGCAACTTGCGCAGCCGCATCTGGTTGGTCGATATCAACAACCAGAAGCGGCTTGCCGTAGTGGTTGGCCCATTGTTGGGCGCACCGCGTTCCTTTGGAGGCTGAGAGACCATCGCGATCGGTGATGATGAGTGTTGCGTCGCTGTCGCGCACGTTCCATTCGGTACGCTGCTCGGGTTGAGACGAGGGCGTTTCCGTGAGCTTGGGGTACTTTTTCAGGAGACCGGGCGGGTCAGGCAAGTCCTCGGCCCAGCCACCCTTTGGGCACCAGCCACCCCAGGACATGCCGCGCTTGATCGCGACATCAAGCACTGCGCGATCTACACCCGTTTGTCCGCCGCTGATGATCTTCACGGCGAGAACCTTCGGCGCAACTGCTTGCAGAACCAAAGCGGTGCCCGGTTTGAGTCGGCGCCGGTCCCTCCACCGTCGTTACCCACGGGCTTGACCTGCGGGTCCATCTTTTTGATGGATGCGCGTCAAGCCGCGCATGACGACGCGTGAATTAAATCGACCGGGAACCGCTTAGCGTTTGCCCCGCTCTCCTATCTCCTATGGACACCGGCGTCTAAACAGAAGCAGGCCGATGCGCCCGCAGGAAGGAACGTATCTGGCGAACCGCCAGCGGAATCCGCTCCTTGGGCTCCTTCCAGGGGAACATGCTCACTTCGGCGTTGGGCGCGAGCATCGCCGCCTCCATCGCGACGGCATACGGGTGCGCCGGGATATCATCCGGCAGGATCAGGACGGGCGTCTGGCAATTGCGCACGAAATCGCGCGTCACGGTAAAAACAAAGTCGGCGTTGGTGCGGTACATCCTGGTCAGGAACTTGTCGACCGTCTCCATCGTGAGGTCGGACCGCCGCTTCACCAGTTCCGGACCCCAGGTCTTCATGTTGCCTTCGTAGAAAAGATCGCGCGCCTCCGGACGCGACCCGCTGGGCTGCGCCAGCACGGCTGCGACGACACGATCGGGTGCCCGCTTCAACAGGTTCCACACGAATGGGCCACCAATGCAGAAGCCCATCACCATGAACTTGTCGATCCCTAAGTGATCCATCAGACCGATATGATCGTCCGTGTACGCATCCCATGGCCGGTCGATCTCGAGCGGACCGGTGGACTCGCCGCCATTGGCGTTGCGCAGGTCCGACGCGATGCAGCGGTACTCTCCCTTGAACTCCTCGATCGGATTAAATGGCCCGCGCGCCAAGGCGGAGATCGTCGAGTTCAATCCCCCGCCGGCGATGAGCAACAACGGGAAGCCGGAACCGGCCTCCTCAAAGCGGATGCGAACCGGGCCTCTTTCGTAGAAGCGGGCCGGCGCTCCTTGCTGCGCAAACACGTGCGGCGCCGCGGCCACCGCGGTCGCCGCGGCGCCGGTTTTGAGTATGGTGCGTCTGATCGAATCCATGGCGTCCTCCTCCGCTCGTATCATCATGGGTGGTCTACAAGCGACCGAACTGATCCCCTTTTGCCTTGCGGCGCGTTACTGTAATGGATCACGTTCACCGGCGTCATCAGCCTTGATGCTGTCCGGGTTCTGTGAATTCCAAACTGGATGGTAGCCTTTTTCGGCACTGGCCGACAGTCCGCACGTGGCTTCCCGAGCTCCGGATTGTGGTGCGGTCACTACGCGGGGTCTCGACGGCGCTTGCTGCTCCCTCTCCCCGCAAGTGCGCAGTCCGGCATCTCCCCCCAACGGTCGCAAGCGGGGAGAGGTGAAGAGCTTGCGTCAAATCGTCGGAACGTGCACTAGGCGTGGGATAATGCAGGCGCAAAGCCAGGTCGCTTGGTTTCGCCCCGAGACACAGCTACGGCTCGTCCTCGCCTGCGACGAGAGCCGCCGGAAACTGTGCCGCGTAGCGTCGACGCCGGCGTTGCGGCGCAATGGGCTCTTCTTGTCGACGGCTTACGTCTGGCTCTACGACCTTACGATACAGATGCCAGGTCGAATGTCCAAGCACCGGCACCACAAGCGCAAGTCCGATGAACAGCGGGAGGGAGCCAAACAACAGAAGGCCGGCGACAATCAATCCCCACATCGCCATCGTCACGGGATTCCTGAGCACCGCCCTGACGGAAGTCAGGATCGCAACTGCCGCACCGACATCGCGGTCAAGAAGCAGCGGGAATGATACCACGCTGATCATCAACACCAAGACAGCAAACAGAAAGCCGACGCCGTTGCCGACGACGATCAGTGTCCAACCCTCGGGCGTTGTGAAGATCCGGTGGAGGAAATCCGGAATCGATTCCGGCGGGGCATAGCCGAAGATCGTAATGTAGATCGCCTGGGATACCGCAACCCAGAGAAGGAAGATAACCGCCAGCAACGCGGCAAGTGCAAGGATGCCGCCGATTGACGCCGAACGCCACACGCCAAAGGCATGGGTCCACGAGAGGTCAAGACCCAGTTCCCGCCGGCGGCTCAATTCATAAAGACCGAGGCCGGCAACGGGACCGATCAGAGCGAAGCCGGCCGCGAGCGGAAAGAACAGATGCATGAGGTTATTCAGGGTCAATTGGGCCAGCACCAGCGCAGCGACCGGATAGATGATGCTGAGAAAGATGGCGTGGGTGGGTACCGCCCAGAAGTCTTCGATGCCTTTGGCCAGAGCGTCCTTGAGGTCTGTCATGGTGATCTTCCGGATGACCGGAAGGGCATGGCTCGCGTCCGAGCCGATCGCGATGTCCAGGTGGGTCATGGCTAGGCCTCTCCGTGCGTTGTCGTCCCAGCTCTCGCGCAGCTCCAATGAATTCTTTCCGCGCCATGCCATCGGTCAGCGAGGGCAGGCCTTTCAGAGCGTAGTTGCGCGATGCTTGCTGGCCGATGGGATTGCCGGCGTTAATTCGTTGGACTTCGGCACATCCCGATGGCGACTGTGATTGAGATTAGACCGCTTCCCGTGTCGCCGCAAGGCCCGTCAATTCGTGGAATTGGCCCATTCCTTCCGCGGATTGTCCGGCTTCAACAGGTCGACGAAAGCAAAAGGGAGGCCAATCGCCGCGAGCGTTTCGGGCAGTGTGACCTCGCAGCAATCAGGGGTGATTGATTATCGTCCCTGAGCCGCTGCCGTCAGCGCGATCGCAGGCGCGTCAGGTCAGCGAGTTGCAAGCCAGGATGACGATGTTCGGCACTGGATGTACGCGACATCCGCCGCGCAACCCGCAGGCATTTTTTTTTGCCGAAGAGAAGATTTGGATCGTCCTGGCGGCTGTTGCGGCTCTGATATATCCTCCGCCGTATAATTTACAGCCGACCGTCGTCGAGAATGGGAGAGGAGAGGCGCCGTGATCCCCCGAGTCGTCCGAACAAACACGTCCATCCGCATCGCCGTCGTTGTGTGCGCCCTCGCGCCGCTCCTCGTGGCGCAGAAGCTCAACGCGCAGGAAGCCCTAAAAGTCCCCGAGGGACTGCCCGACTGGGCCTTCAACATTCCCGACAAGGTCCAGCCCACCGCCGTCCGTGTGGAAGGCGTCGTGAGGGCGCCCGGCAGCGGGAAGGAGTACGAGTGGGCCAAGGTCGCCGGCAACGCGAATCCGCCGGACTGGTTCCCCGATGAACATCCCCCGGCGCCGCGGTCGGTAACGGGCGGCCAGGGGATCAGATTTGCGTGCGGCTCGTGCCATCTGATGTCCGGCCAGGGCCATCCGGAATCAGCCGACATCGCCGGCATGCCCGCCGAATACCTGATCCGACAGATGGCGTACTACAAGGCGGGCACGCGCAGGGACGATGCACGCATGGGTCCCATCGCGAAGGCCACGTCGGAGGAGGACATTCGCCAGGCCGCCGAATACTTCGCTGCATTGAAGCCGGCCGTGTGGGTGAAGGTTATCGAGACCGCCACGCCGCCAAAGACGTTCATCGCCACCGCGGGCCGCCATCGTCAGCTCCATCCCGATGGGGGTACCGAGCTGATCGGACGCCGCATCCTGGAAATCCCCGCAGATCCGTTCCGCACGGAAATCCGGGATCCGCATTCCGGTTTCATCGCCTACGTGCCATCTGGCAGCATCGCCAGAGGCGAAGCGCTGGTCAAAGGCGGAGAGTCCGGGAAGACGGCGCAGTGCGCGCTGTGCCACGGCCAGGCGCTGCAAGGCCTGGGCGAAGTCCCGCGCCTCGCAGGACTCCAACCGCTCTACGTCGCACGACAACTCTTCGATATACAACATGGCTCGAGCGCCGGGAAAGCCGCGGAGTTGATGAAGCCCGTCGTCGCCAATCTGTCGGAAGACGATATCATCGCGATTGCCTCATATCTCGGTTCACTGCCTCCGCAGTAAGGATCACGGCGGCGGCGCAGCACTCGTTCGCGTACAGTTCGGGCGTCCGGCGATAGCGTCGAAGCAGCTGTGGGCTGTTCGCGACTCCGGCGCGACACTAAGTCTGATGAAGCTGAACGACGAAGAGCAGGACATACTGGCTGGCAAATTTGGCCCGGCTGCCCAGCAAGCCCTGCAACACCAGCTAAAGGTTGGCCGATTCTTCGGCGCCGAAGATTTCGTGCCGATAACGCAGGCACACGTCATGGCCGATACCGAAAGCCTCGGGGAATCCGGCGTCCGCTGGTTGGAGAATCTGGTCGCAATCTCTGAAGGGAGGGCGCAGGTATGCGTCCCCACCATCAGCGATCCACGCGGCACCGATTTCACCAAGGCCACATTTCTGGGTCAGAAAGCCGCGATGCTCGACCTGGAACGACGCGCGATATCCGCCTTCACCAAACTTGGCGTCGTGATGACGGACACGTGCATTCCTTATCAAACAATTCAAGCACCCGCGCGCAACGAGCACGTTGCCTTTGGGGATACCGGCGTTGTCATCTATTCCAATTCCGTGTGCGGCGCGCGCTCCAATTTCGAAGGTGGACCGTCGGCGCTCGCCGCGGGCCTTACGGGCCGCACGCCGCGCTACGGCTTTCATTGTCCCGCACAACGTCGCGCAACTGTCCAAATTCTGGTCGACGCGACTCCGATTTCGCTCAACGATTGGGGGGCCTTAGGCGCCGTGATCGGCCGAATAGCCGGTAATTATTGGGCCGTCCCGGTCATTGAAGGGATCGAGCAGGCGCCGAGATCGGACCAGCTCAAGCATTTCGGTGCCGCCATGGCGAGTTTCGGCTCGATTGCGCTCTTTCATCTGGTCGGCCTCACTCCGGAAGCCATACGATTAAGCGATGTCGCTCCAGGCAAATTGCCCCTCCATCACGTAGCGCGGGCCGACATCAAGGCATTGCAGAATTCCTATCACCGCGATGGTCGTGTGGACGTGGTGGTATTCTCGGCACCCCAGCTCAGCCTTTTCGAACTGCGCGACTTGGCAAATCTATGTGAAGGCCGTCGATTCTGTGTGCCACTGCTTGCTGTGACGAGCCCCCAGGTCAAGCCGGACGCCGACCGCATGGGCTACACCGGGCGCATTGAAGCCGCCGGCGGAACCGTACTGTCGGGCATGTGCTTCTATCAATCCTATGCTCGAGAGATCGCGGAGGCGAATGGCTGGAGGAGTCTTGCCACCAACAGCGCAAAGTTGGTGAATATATTGGGGGGATATGGCTACCAGCCAACATTGGCATCGATGGAGGAATGTGTCGAGGCCGCGGTTGATGGCAAGCTGATGTGATCGCGATGGCCAGGATATTTCGTGCGCGACAAGGGATGGGCAGCACGGTCCGCGGCGTCGCGCTTGTGGCATCGGACGGATTTTCGGCACGCTACGATCTCGACCGTGTTGCTGGCGTTTTTTCTCGACCGACTCACAGACTCGCAGGTCAGTCTTACGTCGGCAAAGTACTGGTCCTGGATACCGCCAAGGGCGGGGTCGCCTCCGCGTGGATGCTTCATGAGATGGCATCACGAGGCGCGGTGCCGCTTGCGCTGGTGTTTAACTCCGTCAATCCGATCATTGTGCAGGGCGCTGCTTTAGCCGATTTGCCGATACTGGCGGGGTTTGACACGGACATTACCGCCGCCGTTCCTGACGGCAGCGAAGTCGCGGTCAATCCGAATACTCGCGAGCTGACTGTGCTGGGATAGAAATCCCTATCGCGGGCCTGGCCTCATTCCCTTGGCTTCGATTACTCTGCTGGCGTCGGGAGAGCGGAGAAAATCGAGGAAGACCTTCGCCGTCTCGGCATCCTTCGCTCCTGACACCAAGAACGCATGGATGACCGTGGGCGGCATGATGTCCGACGGCAATTCACCGCCGAGCGCAGCGCCAGCCACGGGCAATATTTCGCTTATGAGGGTGACGCCGAGGTCCGCCTCCCCTCTCGCCACCACTGCCGCCACGTCCGATCCGGGGCCAGGAATGAGTTTGGTGCGCGATCGAAGATCTGCGCCGAAGCCAAGGCGATCCGCAGCGCTGATAAACGTGGCCCCGAGCTGGGTGCCGGCTTTCGGGTCGGACAGCGCAACCGTCTTGGCCATGAGAATCGCTCGCTTCACGCCGTCAGGCGTACTCACGTCGAGCTTCGGTGCGCCTGCGCGCACCACAACGCCAACGTAACTGGCCGCAAACTCCATGCGCGTGCCGGCTGCGATCCTGGCGGCCTTTTCCAGATCAGGCAGGATTGCCGCGATCGCAACCGCAACGTCGGCGGCTTCTCCTTGGAGCAGCCTGTCCCGCATATTTCCGGGCGTCCCGAACTCGATGCTGACCTTGTGTCCCGACTTGCGTTCGAATTCAGGGACGAGGCTCGTCATCACGGCCCTCGCTCCGCCGGTGGAGATGACCTTCATTTCCGCTGCCTCGACATGGGTCGCCAGAGCAAAAGCCAACCCTATGATAACGCCTGCATATTTCATATCCGCTCTCCCGTGATAGCGTTTTGCCGGCCAGTTCATCTTCTTGCGACGTTCATCGCTGCTTGCGAAGCACAAGCCGCGCTATGCAGCCACGCCCTTTGAAATGGTGAGCCCGGGGAGTTATCTCCTGGGTCGCACCTTTGAGACGATGCTGCTTCACCCCATGCGATATTACCGGATAATTTGGATCGCGGCAGGTAGCGGTAGCGGCGGATCAGATTATGGCGGAGGGAGTGGGATCACGCTGGCTTGCACAAGCACATGAGGTAATCCGGTTTAGACGCAATACCGTTCACTTTAGCAGGATTCTGATGGCTTGCTTGATATTTACGGGCGGTAGCGGTTTGTCAGATTTGCGTCGGAGCGGAAAGTTGCTCATCTTTCGTTTGACGCCACGTTTGTTGCG
>Ga0126369_10000967_pt1 | contig 19540 bp, 26 predicted proteins | sample PanSoiMetaPlot_1_FD_109646 | JGI IMG/M metagenome (GOLD analysis project Ga0126369, IMG submission 109646) | Tropical forest soil microbial communities from Panama - MetaG Plot_1 | ecosystem: Environmental > Terrestrial > Soil > Tropical forest > Bulk soil | place: Panama | collected 2016-02-17 | reverse complement strand
GGTGCACCAGATGGGCCTTCCCCCCGTAAGTCACACGGTCTTGTAGGTCACGGAACCATCTGAACCGGCCCCATTTACCCGACATTTTATCGAGGGCCAACAACACCTGGCCCAAGCGGGCGAAGTCAGTCTGGAGGTTGCGGATCGTCGGCCCACACGCCTTGAAATGAGTATGGCCGTTCAACAGGGAGTGATAGCAGAATGCCGCCTTGATGACCGAATCGGGATAGCGGTCGCTGTATTTGGCAACCCACGTCACGATGAAGTTGGCCATCTCCTCTTTTTCCCGGCGGTTGGCAAAGCCCACCATATTCGTGTCAATAGCCGACAAGGCGCAGGCCACCGCCATATCATCGCCCTGTTCGTTATTATCAAACAGGTTTTTGAAGTTCCGTCGCAGGTCGCTTACGTCAAAGGGGGAAATATAGAACATGCTGGAGATCATGCCCACCGCCGTGGCCTTCAATTCGCCGTCCTCTTCCTTGATGGCATAGCACTTCTTCAGGTCGTCAATCGTCTTATCGACAATCGCATTGTCCAGCTTGCGGGACTGGAAGTGGGCCAGGCTGCGGTTGAACCAACGATGAACGTCCTCGGCGTCCTTCACGTCGCCGTGGTGAATCTCGCTGACCAGATGAAAGGCCAGCGTCTTATATTTCCCACCCGGACTCTCATCGAGCAGGTGGCTGCGGATCGGTTCCGGCGTCTTGAGACGGGTCTTGTGCAGATCGAAGGTGCGTTCCGGCAGCAAAATGTAGGCATCGCCCATCGGGTCCAGGCCGACCCGCCCGCTGCGCCCGACCATCTGCTGGATGTTGTAGCTCTCAACCTCCTCGAAGCCACGGGTGATACCCAGCACAATCACCCGGCGGGCGGGCATGTTCAAGCCCCAAGCGAGCGTGCTGGTGGCCACCACACAGCGAAGTTTGGGGTCGGTACGGAAGCGATTTTCCAGGGCGACCCGCTGGGCCTTGTCCAACAAGGCGCAGTGAAACTCGGCTTGGATGCCGGCGTCCTGCAACGCCTTGGTCATCATATAGCCGGTGTCAATGGTGTGCGAGAATATAAGGAACTTGTCGTCGGGGTAGTAGTCCACAATGTCCAGAGCGTACCCGACCTTTTCCTGCTCGTTGGCGAAGTAACTGCCGGCCTGGTCCCACACCTTCTCGTAGTGAATGGAAAGCGGGCAAGGCCGGTAGGTACTTTGCAGCACGAAGGTGTTGCGCTTGGTGAGCGTATAACTAACCCAATCGCCAATCTCCTCCACGTTGGGCATGGTGGCCGACAGCATGACGATGCGGGCCTTGGGGTTGATGTCGGTGAACTTCATCAAGCCCACTTCCAGGTGGTCGCCACGCTTAGGCACCGTCAGCAGGTGCGACTCATCCACCACCAATGTGCCCACGTCGAGCATCCACTGGTTTTGTTCGCTCTTGAAGTTGCGCGAGCGGTGGTTGAGCATTTCCGATGTCATGATGATGAGATCAGCCTGCTCAAACTCCTTCTTGCGTTCTTTGGTCAGGCGGTAGTCGCCGGTGCAGATCGCCACCTTCTGGTCATGGAAATGGAAGTCCTCGTCGGTCCAGTCGTCTATTTTCTCCTGGGTCAAGGCTTTGAGGGGGCCGAGATACATGCCCTTGCCGCCACGGACCCGGACCTCATGGGCGAGGAACATCTCGGCGCAGACGGTCTTGCCGGCGGACGTGGCGGCTGCCACCAAGCCGTTGGTGTCCTGATCGTAATATTCGAGGACACGGGACTGGACCGGGTTGAAGGTCTTGAACTTCCAGGTGGCGTGGGGGTATTTCGCCGTCTCCACCAGTTGGTTCTGGTCCTGGGCTTTTAGTACCGGCGGCATCGTTCCTCCTTAATTTGGCCTAGCGAGCGAGGTCTGTGTCGCTTGCAACTTACTCGCAAGAAAGTTATCGCTCGCTCACTAGGAGTGTTCTTCCGGGTCATCCGCCTCCAGCATCACGATTTCGTCGGGGAAGACTACACTAATACGATTTTGCTGGAAATGCTTCAAGAGGCTTTCCGCCAGGTTCAGAGCGAAGCGGTTGATAACCTGGATGGGTTTGGGCCGGCGGGGGTATTGAATGACGGCGATCTCCCACCCTTCCTCCTTGTATTTCTCGCCGGGACCGGCCCACAAATAGGTCGTCTCGGTAACGCGCACCGGGTTGGCCTGTTCGGGACCGGCCTCGTCCTGTACGTCCCATATATAGGCCGTCAGTTCGGCTTTATCGAAAGGGGCACCCTTATAACCCCGGCGACTGCCGACGTAAATTTTGACTTCGTAGCGGGGGTTGCTTTTCACTTTCATATATCACCTGTCGGTTTAGCGGTCGTCTTCGTCACGGTGGCGCTTCTTATATTCCCGTTCCACATTCCGGGCCACCGTGTCTACCATATCATAGAACTCGGTGGCCCCCTTCGCCGTGGACAGCCACCGATCCATGTCGTGCGTCTGGGCAAGGAAGGAAAGGGCTTCGGCAAGGTCGCCCGACAACCGTTGGTTCAGGCGCGAGTCGAGAAACTTCAGGTTCTCGTCGGAGAGCTTGCCGACATACTCCTTCAGAATTGTTTCAACCTTTTTCATGGTGTACCTCTCATGACCTCTGTTCTCAAAGCCGATAAAATGGAAGAACTACTGGTCGCCAATTGGACCAGCTTCATCGAAGCCCCCAAGCTGATGACGTTTGTGCTGTCCTGCGTGCGCGACAATGTGCGCAGCAACTTCTCGGTGGTTGCGCAGAAAATGGTCGGCAGGAAGGGCGTGCAAGTCACCATATCCCGGTTTCAACTCACTGAGGATGGTTTTATCCTTTGGGTGGAATTCAACGTGCCGCAGGAAGACGCCGTGGCGGTCGGGACAAGCGAGTTGCATTTATCACCTGCGGGCACGTTGAGCCATATTAGAACACTCGGAAGCTTATTCACACAGGACTAAACTACATCGACCCGGCGTACCTCCTCACCGTTCTGGTCGATATATCGGTCCTCAAATACGATTGTACGGGCATTATCAGCGAACCTCAAGCCCAAATTATATGAGTCCAAAACGGCAGACCGATCCTTCCGGGAGGCGATTACCCAGCAATAGTCGTCCGCTATTACTATATCGCCGTTTTTATCTTCCTGATTCACCCCGATCTCCAAAACCACGCCATCCGGCAGCACTAACTCGATATTTCCGTACTTGTTTAAGTGGTTGATTAGAAGTGCCTGGATTTTATTCTTGCTCATTTTGAAACCTCTTTGGGTAAGAGACTCGAATTGTCTGCCTTATATACCCGTCCTAGCCCGAAATGCTCGGAGGGTTTTTTCAAGGGAAAATCCACAAATGATAAGGAACACGGTCGTTTACATAATCGCCATGTCAATTCTGCTTGGTCTGGGGGTGCTTTTCACCACGGATTACATCCAGGCTTGCAGCGGACAACCTACGCTCAGCCTCTTCTGCCGGCACTGCTACGCTCAGTTGCTCGACCAACCGCTGCTTCTACTCCTGGTGGGGGTGGTGCTGGGCTTTATTTTGGGGCTGATTGTGGGATTTATTTTAGGGCACCTGTTCTGGTAACTAAACAACTCGGCCTGCGGCTCAGTACAATAGGGGAAGCCCGAAAGGAGGGGTCCATGCCCCACGCGATAGTAACGGCGGAAGTGCCTCTGCCAGAAGAAGTTAGGTTGCTGTCCGGCCTTTTCGATGAGGCCGGGAAGGAACTGATGGTGGTCGGCGGCATCGTGCGGGAATGGCTATTCCATATCCAGCACGGCCACCCGTTTGTGCCCAAGGACACGGACCTGGCCACCGACGCCCCGCCCGACGAGATCGTGGGCATCCTGTCCGGCCCCAAGGCCCAGCGGGCGGGCGTCAAGGTCTTCCCGAAGGGCGAAAGTTTCGGGGTGATTTCTGCCGTTTTGAACGGCCAGGAATATGAAATCGCCACCTACCGGGAGGAGTGGTACGACCCCGACAGCGGTGACGGTCGCCGCCCGGACAAGGTGTGCTTCTCGGACGCCGCCAAGGACGCGAGCCGGCGGGACTTCACCATGAACGCCCTGTTCTACGACCCCCTGCACCTGGAGATCAGGGACTACAACCTGAACGAGCGGGGCGAGGGCCAGGGTTTCGAGGACATCAAGGCAAAGCGGGTCCGATTCGTGGGCAAGGCCAGGGAACGTATCCGGGAGGACCGGCTGCGCATCCTGCGGCTATTGCGGTTCGACGCCCGCTTCAACCTCGGTGATATTGTGCCTCGGCTCGACCAGGAAACCCTGGAGGCGGTGGCCGAATACCGGCACCTGCCTGGTATTTCCGGCGAGCGGATCGTAAATGAGTTCCTGGCGGGGTTGGGGAAGTGCCTTAACCCCGGCAACTACCTGCGCAACTATTCCGACCTTGGCGTGTTCCCGGCGGTCCTGCCGGGGTTGCCTGTGGCCGGCATCGAGCAGGTGAATTGCCGCAACCCCAGGGCGATCCTCGCCTGGCTGCTGCGCGATGGGGAGCCGAAAGCCGTCAAGAAGCGGTTGAATGAACTGAAGTGGCCCAGCGACGTGTTTGGACAGGTGGAATATCTGCTCCAACTCTACCGCTTCGACCCGCACAGAGTCTTCCAGTACCTCCAGCGGAGGGACATCTGGAAGCAGACCGATGACGTGGCGAAGAAGGCGGAAATGGAGGAGGATATTCGGGCTTTCGCGCACCTGGCCGGGCTGGATGAGCTTCATCACTTCGTTTCTTACCAGCCGGCGGTTCGCTCGCAGGACTTTCTGCATTTGAAGGGTGCGGAGATCGGGCGGGCCATCGCCAAGGCCGAAGCCGAAGCGTACCTCAAGAGCAAGGCCCCTTAACGGGGCCTTGTTTCTTAGTGGAACTTCACTTGGTCGGGGTTCATATAACTGTAGTGCCAGCCCTCGTACTGACAAGGCTCGGCCTCCTGCTGAAACGGCGAGGGGATCGGGTGGCCTTCCTTGTCCACGGTCAGGGTCCAGCAGTAAACCTTGCGGTTATCCCGGATGACTTCGACCAGCGCAAGCTCCTGGTCGCCCAGGAAGGCTTTGGCCAGCTTGCATAACACGACGAAGGGGAGGAAGGGCGAATTCTTGGAGAGAATTTGCAGGGTTTCGAGGTAATGGTCGTCGTAATCCGCCTTGCTGTAATGGACGACCACCGTGTAGCCGTCGATGATGATTTCTCTGGCCTTGAGGATGTTTATATCATCTTCCCACTCCGCTGGGGCCTTGGGGAAGTTATAAGGGATAAGTTGCTCGCCCAGCGCTCGCATCTGGTCAACGTGTTGTTCCAATTTGGGTTCTTTATACAGCATAGCGCCTTCTTGGTTCTAAAACCTACCATATATAGGCCACCTGCCCTCTAAATATGATACCGCACATTCAAGGCGTCCGCCAGCGATAAAACCTCGGAATATGCTGGCCGTCTGGCGTCGTCGGTCCACACGCCCGGCAAGTGCGTACAAAGGGTGTTGGCCAATAATCGGGTCAGAAACCAGTGCCTCGTTTCGTCCATTTCCTGGGTAAGCTGGTATTGTCCTGGCAAAAAACCCAAGATCGAGAACACGTCCCTGGGGTCGAGCCAAAGGAAGGAAGTCCACTGGTTATCGTCCTGGTACTTGCCGGGGAGGGGCTGGTCCTTGGCCCTCTCCACGAAATGGAGGATCAGGCGGACCCAATTCTTGAGCAGATAAGAGTCCACACAGGCGGCGGCTTCGGTGATGCGAAACTCGATAGTCGGGCGTTTGCCCTTGCTGTAGTGGTAGGTGTTGACCGAATAATATTTGTAGTTGCTCAAGCGGCTGACCAACTGGTGCGGGGTAAATTCGGAGTCATGCTCAAAGAGTTCGGATACGCCGAGAAACTGGCAGTAACGGTTGCGCTTGCGGGAGGCCGGCATGGAATCCATGAACACCGCCTCGCATTTGATCCAGTAAGCCAGGACCGCCGCCAACTGCTCCTGGGTCAAGTCGCCCACTTCGACGTGAACATGCAAAGAACAGCGGTGGTCAGCGCTGAGATTGGGGTCGGCATCGACCGCATCGACCACCTGACAGATGTGGCGGATGCCGTACTTTCCCTTGCTGACCGGCGAACAGACCTCCAGCCCGCAACTGGAATCGGGCTTAATGACCCAGACCGGGTTGTGGTGCGTGTGGTGCCACTTGTTGACCTCCACCGGCAAATGAAGAGTCCGGCTGACCAAATTGCCGACGTAGTGGATGCCTTCTGGCAAATTTTCCCCAGGTGGACGGCTGCGCCCGTCCGTGGCATTCAGTTCGATTTCCACGCCAAATCGGCGGTAATATTCATCAAAGGAAAGCCGTTCCAGTTTCGGTGAGTCCATATATCCCCCTGGTATTATATTTCCGCTTGAACAATATTTCCCCCGGCTTAGAATTAAACACCTGTATAAACGGAGAAAGTGATGGACAACGCACAGCAATGCTTGATGATTCGGACCAAGGACAAGAGACGCTTCTTCACCTACGAGAAGAACTACGTCCAACTGATCGAGTTCTCGAAGACCTTCAAAGCGGAAATATCAGTGGTCCGGGTCCAACAGGGAGAAATATTGGAACTGGCCGATCTGGCACCGGCGATCTGCAACGCCAACTACCCCTGCAAGAAGGCCGACTACGAACTCATCGAGGTCAAGATTCCGGTCCTGCCCCATAACACCAGACCGAGAATCCTGCGCACCGCCGCCCGCATCAAACAGTTTGTGCTGAGCAAGTTTCTCGACGGCCAGCCGGTGTCGCTGAAGGAACTGAAGAAGCGGTTCAAGCGCTACAAACTCAGCACGCCGGCGCTATGCAATCACATCGCCAGGGTGAGGGGTGAACTGAAGGAAAAGGGAGTGCGAGTGATAAAGGTGGGAGCGGGCGCTTACCAAGTAATCCAATAAGAAGGGGGTGGGCCACAAGCCCACCCCCTGGGTGATTACCAACCGCCTTACGACAGTTGTTCGTCTATGTCGATGTCAGTCTGCTCATCGCCTTCGGGCACGTCGGACTCCTCCACGTCGCCGCTAGGAACGTAGCTCATCGCTCCCTTGAACGGCGCGAGGTAGTCGGTGATGGTCTGCGGGTCGGCAGCGTCCACCAAAGCCGGGCACTTGAGCAACACGTCCAGGGGAACCTCATTACGCTCCATGCTGGACTTGAACTTGACCTCCTGGCCACCGGCCCAAGGCTCCTTGACGGTGTAATTCCCGCCCTTGCCGTCGATCCGCTCGGCATCCAGCAAGGCCGTGAGCAAACCGCCCAACGGGTTGATACCGGACTCAAAGAACAGCGGCACATCATTCGCCTGGACGAAGGGCTTAAACGTCCGATTCTTGACGTTCTTGATGTTGACGTGGACCCCCAGCACCTTCTTGTGCTTGGCGGTTAGCTTCCGCTCGATCTTCTTCGTCGTGCGGGTTTCCAGCCGGCAGGAAGCGTAGAAAGGCAGGGCCATGCCGCCGCCGCCGGTCGTGGTCGTCGGCCCGTAGATCACCCCAATCTTGGAGCGAATCTGGTTCATGATAATGACCGTCGCACGGGTCTTCTCCATGACCGCATTCAGCTTGCGGAACTCACGGGAGCAAATTCGAGCGCGTTCGCCGGGCTGCTCGTGGGCCTTGACGATGCGCTTGAAGTCGGCCTCGGTGTAATCTTCTGGCAGTTCGATCTCCCGCAACTCCCGCTCACAAGGCGGCACGGTGATCGAATCAAAGACGATCACCACCGGCGACTCCTTGTATTTCGCGTGGCTGCGAATATGCTCAACCGCCTTGTAGATTTTGTTGAAGCTGGCTTCCAAGGTTTGCGGCGTGTAGCGGACGATCTGGGCCAGGTTGCAATGGCTGGCCCGCCGCACGAACTCCTTGTTCACCGCATTCTCGGTGTCGAGGATGATAGGCACGCCGTTGATGCGCTGGCACCCGAAGAGGATGTTGGTGCCGATGAGGGATTTGCTTGAGGCTGACGGCCCGTAGATTTCGGTCAGACGACCGCCCGGAATCCCACCGCCCAGGAACTTGCCGGAACAGGCATAGTTGAGGGCCAGGTTGCCGGTGTCCACGAAATATGCGACCGTATCAACTTCGTCTAGTACCTCGCCGCCGGTCGCCGCAGCCAAGTCCTGAAATAAATCATCATCCGTCTTCTTGCGAGTCATGTTATCTCCATGTAATCTCCTTCGCACAAGGGACTGTGGAATGGGTTAGTGCTAGGGTTGAAAGGGAAACACCCGGTACGACACGCAGCGCCGGGCTGCGTGTCCTACCGGGGTCATAGGTTACTTCTTCTCGGCCTTGAGGTTGTCGAGTTCGGCCATGAATTCCGGGTCGGCCATCACTTCGTCCTCGGCAGCCTTCGCCGTCGCAGAGTCTTTCTTCTCCTGCTTAGCGATGGGCTTGGAGGGCTGGGCCTCACCGTTGTCGGACTTGAGGCTGGCCCGCACCGTGTCCTCGCCGTCCGGGTCGGGTTCGTACACGCTGGTGTCGAACTCCTCGTCGTCCGGCTCCAGAACCCCGTTGTGGACCTTCAGGGCGTGGTCCAGGGTGTTGAAGTCCTTGACCTTGCGCAGCGAGGCCAGGTCGTGGAGATTGCCGATCCAGCGGTCCCACTCTTCGGGCGTGCCCGCCGGCCCCGGCTCCTCGAATTCACTGCCGCCGTAGTCGGGGTACTCGAAACCGCCGGCACCACGGGTGGTCTTCTTGACCAAGCGGAAGTCCCGTCCGGTCTTGGGGTGGGTGATGTCGCCCTTGGCCTTCTTGCCGGCCTTGGGGTTGCCGATGATGGCCTCCATGATGAGGGCGTGGACCGTCTTGCCGCAGGAATATACCAGCGGCCCGACGTTCTGCTCCAACTTGTTCGTCTTGGGGTTGATGCACTCCCGGACGACGACGTTGTAGTAGAAGCGCTCAACCGGCTTGATAACGCGCAGGGCATTCTGCAACGCCTCGCGCTGTTTCTCGTCGGTCATCTTCATCGACTTCTGCCACTTGTCACGGTAATACTTGCACACCGGGCAGTCGTGCCCTTCCGCCGGGGCAATCCAGAACATCTGCCCGCTCTGCACCTTGGTCAAGACCCGTGGGCAGTGGTAGGTCTTGTCCGCCAGCTTGTGGGTCCGAGTCTTCATGACGAACTCGGCCCCACGCTTGCCGGCTGGCGCTGGCAATATACGCATGAGCAAATATCCGTCGCCCTTGGGCAACTTCACGAAGTTATCCAAGAAGCCACCGGCACCCGGTTCGCGCTGAACGCGCTCGGCCTCGTCGCCAATCTCGGACAGGTCGAGGGGAGCATAATCCGTAGACATGATTCGCCTCCTGATAGAAAGTTAAAGATAGTTGAAGATAGTCAGTTCTATATTCAACGTGATCTGTTATAACCCCTATCGGAACTCGACTCAATACGGTTAAGCCGGCGGCGAATTATTTTCTCCCTTGCGGATAACGGTGGCCTCAGCCCGACCCCCGCCCTCGTTGATTACCTGCATCCCCGTAAGGGCCTGGACCTTCTCCCCCAGAGTATCAAAGCCCAGGGACTCCAACTCCTCGTTCCGCTCCCGGCGGGCCTCCATCTCCTTGAGGTATTCCTGCTCCAGCGCTTCGAGGACTTTCATATTTTGTGCGAGCTTCTTCTTTATCATCTCATCCTTCTTCTTGGGGTTGCTGACAATAGGAGTCTGCTTCGACCGGCCCGCCTCCTCCACTTCCCGGTCCTTGGCCTCTTCCTCCTCACGTCTTGCCCGCAGGATGTCCCGCCGGCGCAGCACCTTCTTGCGGACCTGCCGCTCCCGGTCCTTGCGCTTCTGGAACTTCTTCTGCTGTTTACCCATTACAACTCCCTAATATCGAATCCCAGGAAAGGGACGTGACCGGCTCCCAGGACACGAAGATCGGTTGGGTCGTCACGTCCATCGTGCCCCAAACGGTGTCGAGCTTGATCGGCGTCACGTCGATCTGAATGGCCGGCGGGATCGTGTCCGTGGTCAGGACCGGGCCAATGGTATCAGTAGTAAACACCGGGCCGGTTTCGATTTGCGGCACGCACGAATGCGGGGTCGCTGACCCGCAATTCGCGCACCTGCCGCTGCTGGACACCAGGCTCAGGTCGAAATAGCCGTCGCCACACACGATGACGCCGACTTGCTGTTGTTTGCGGTCTAACCAGTAGTTTTTCATCGTAATTTCGGCATATTGGGGTCATCCATTACGCCGTCCCATCTAAGTTTCCCACCTTCGCGTTTCCTAACGTCTTCGGAGAAGCCGACCTCCTTATCCAACAGGAGGTTGACCTCGGCGGGCACAAAATACTTGTCCGAAATAAGTTGCTCCCGCCCGCTGTCGTCCATCGTCGTGTAGGCCATACCAATCGACATCTGCTGCTCTTTGAAGACCGGGTATTTCTTGTCCACGGTGAACCGCAGGTTCTTGGTCTTCACTTCCGGCATCAGCGGCAGTTCGGGGGCGAAGACGACCCACTTGATGGGCCGCAACTGGTTGCCGTTGTGCGGGTGGAACATGGCACCGGCTTGCTGATGGCCCGGCACCTGCATCAATTGGTGCGGATGAATCTGCGGCTGCATCGCCGGGGCCTCCACGATCTCTTGCACGACCACGTTAGCATCCTGGTCCACCAAGAACTTCTTATTTTTGAGAACGATGCCGCCCTTCGTCTCCCGGAAGGTGATCTGCTTCTTGCTGTATTCGTAGACCTCGACTTCCGTGATCCACACGTCCCGCCGGCTCAACTGCGCCATCACCGCCCCGGCCAGCCGTTCCAGCGGCACGTCGTCATAAGGGTCGCCCACCTTCTTCTTGAAGGACTTGGTTTCCTCTTTATTGTAACCGCCTTCTTCGAGGCGTTCGTGATATTTGTAAATTACTTCGTAGCCCATGTTACCCCTTCTAATTAAGTAAGCCGGCTATCTTTGTATGACCCCCACCCCGTATCTGGTCGCAAAGGTGGCTGGTTCTCGATTCTTCGACTTGCAGAAGTCGGAAAAGGCCCGCTGCGCCGGTGTGTGCCGGACGATATAATCCATCACGATCAGCCCGTTCAGGTCCATCTGAGGCCAAACGAGGTCCAGGTAGGCCATGTGCTTGTCATAGCCAGTCTCCTCATTTATAAAGCACAAATCCCACCTATTTCCGTGGAGGCGTAGTAAAAAATCCTCGTCGTCCACGCTGCCGACGTGGGCCTGGACCGCTATCCCCCTGGCATTCTGTAAGATATTAGCCCGGCCCAGGCGCGAGGAGTAATATTCCCCCGACCTCTCCTGAAAACCCAGCACCCGCTCCACCGTCTTGCACGACTTCAAAAAGCAGGCGCTAAATAAACCCAACCGAAACCCTATTTCCAATATGCTTTTCGGCTCGATAAAGTGCCCCAGGTGGTAATAGAAGGGAATATAAAGCGGGTCGGTGTACGCTGAGGTCTTGCGGGAGGTTTCGTTGATGAGCCGCATATTGTCGAGTAGAACGCGAGCGCTGAAAGGTTTGGCCAGCCGCTCGTCCAGCTTGGACTTCAATTCGCTGAGTGTCATATACTAAAAGAGAACGCCCTGGATGGTTCATCCAGGGCGTTGCGAGCCTTATTCGTCCAGGTTCTTAATCTGGACCTGCGTAGGCTTGGGCTTCTGCAACTCTGGCACCTTCCAGATCAGCCGCAGGATGCCATCCTTGATGGTGGCCTCCGGCTCGCCGGTCACAAAGTCCGGCAACAGCACGCGCCGCTCAAAGCTGGACCGCTTCAACTCCCGGATGTGGAAATGGGAGCCTTCGGAGTGCTGGTGGGCATCGCTCATGCGGCCCGAAATCACAAGCACCTGACGATCCGGGGCGTCCTTGTGGGAATCATCCTTATACGGATGCAACTCCACATGCAGGTCGCTGAGTTTGACCCCAGGCACCGACGCCTCCACGATCCACTCGCCGTCCTTGGTGATTACGTCCAGGCGTGGGTAGCCCATCTTGGATCGCACCGTGTTGGCGGCGGACTCCGTGAAGAACTCGTCCACTACCTTGTCGAAATACTGCTGAAACGGGTAAAACAGGTCGTCCCGGCTCGGAATAAGGGACGTTAAACGTGACGGACAAAAAGTACCCTTCATGGTGTACCTCCTTATGTTACCACCGCCCAATTGCGTGTGGTGAAGGACCGGGCGTGCGCCCGTGTCCTCGGTATATATTCTAGCACGACTTGTTTTGAAATAAAAAAGGAGCATGACATACGATCATGCTCCCCGCCGTGTTTCGGCATTTCGGTTGAGGCCCGCCCTTGGCTTAAACCATCAGGACTCCGTATTAGCCATCACCATAGAGGATCACCCATCCATACGGCCAGGGTGAACCTGAAGACAGGACTACTTATATATCACTTCGCCTGCAAAGTTTTGACGATTATCCACTTCACTGGTCCGGGGTCGAAGTCCTCAGCATCCCACTGGTAAGAATTGCCCTCGATCACCAGACCATACCCCGCTGGTTCCTTTGATACTAACACGGGCCGCTCACTACTTTTTGGCCCCAGGAGGGCCAGTGGATGCAGCCAAACCCGGCGTTTGCTGTCCACCTTGATACTATCGACGGAAATGTACGCCTTGGTGCCGTCCTTCATACTTTCCAGCTTGTTGCGGACCAGCGTGAATGGCAGGGTGGCACCCTCGTCGTCACCGGCGACCTTGACGTTCGGGGGTGCATCCTCCTTCTTGTTGTCTTCCTTCTTTTCCTCAACCTTGCCGGGAAGGCGTGGGTCGTAGGGCGGGGTTTCTTTCTTCTTGGGCTGGGCCACTGGCTGCGCCTTCTCGTCACCACCGCCGACCGCCTGAGCGGACCCCCAATCACCTTGCATGAACAGCATCGACAGCAGCAGGATTGCAGCGCATATCTGTTTTATTCTCGTCATGCGGTACTCAAATAATAGTCAGGCAGGTATTCGATCACTTCCACTCCGGCCTTGGAAAATAAGAAACGACTGCCGAAGGAGTAATCGCGCCCCCAATCTATTATATACACCTTCTTTATGCCGGAGTTGATTATCAACTTGGTGCATTCCACACACGGGCAGCCGCACCAGCAAAACATCTCGGCCCCGTACAGGTCGTTACTGGCGTTGACAATGGCGTTGGTTTCAGCGTGGGCACAACTGCACAATTCCAGCCGGGCACCCGAAGGGGCACCAATCGCCTTGCGGGGGCAAATGCGAGTGTTGCCGTACTTCTTCACAAAGTCGTTCATCATCACGCAGTCGGACACCGGGCAGGGCGGACCCGCACCCTCGCAGCCCACCGCTTTCGCCTTCTCCTCGTCCTTCAACTGCGGCCAGACGACGTACTCCAAATAGCCCGGATCATCATTGTGGGGCACGCCACGGGGAGGAGAATTGTACCCCGTGCCCAGGACTTTATTGGCGCGTGGGTCTACAATGACCACGCCGATCTTGCGCGAATAGCAGGAGTTGCAGTCCTCTCCCACAAACTTGGCCATCCGCATGTAGTGCTTGATGAATTTTTCTTTCATGGCTTCCATTCCTACGGAAAGGTTAGATTTCCTCCGTCACCATGTCGTTCAGGCGATCACTCAGGTGTTGGTAGCGCTCACTCATTTCGATGGTGACGCGACCCCCGCCCTGGGCGTTCTCGCTAAAGGTGAGGAGGGCTTCTTCGGCGGCGAAAGTGTCGTTGGAGTTGAGAGCTTCTTCGGCGGCGTCCAGCCACACCCCCATGTCCATCTCTTTCTCCAGGCGGGTGCGTAACGCCTCGTAACGTGGGTCCAGATCGGCAATGGGATAATATTTGTTAAGCCGGGCGCACAAAAAATTCACCATCCAGTGGTTGGCCTCCATCCAGTTCTGGGCCTCCATCGCGCCCTCAGCATTGTCCAACATCTGCCTGGCGGACTCCATCATATTTCACCTTGCTGACTAAAGGCCGAATTTTATCGAGCAAAACCTTCTTCTGCTCTTCTGCCTTCTTAGAATAAGCCTTCCAAATAGTCAGATCAAGGTCAGCTATCGACATTCCCGCCTTATCCGCCAGGGCAATAAACAGCATCTCAATACGCCCATATTGCTTGCGGCTGCCCGGCGTGCCCTCCGGCACACTATATCCCAGATCACGCAGGAACTTCAAAATATGCGTGTCCAAACAGGCCACACGGGCAGCCTTGCGGGTGTGCAAAATAAAAAAGCGGGCCGTCTTCGGACCCACCCCGAAAACCCGTTCCAGGTCTTCCGGCCCAACCGTATGCAGATCGAAGTTGCGGCGAATCAGATCATATATCGCCTGGGCCTTCAGGGAATGACAGCCCACCCCATACCGTTTCAGCATGGCCTGAAGCTCGTCCTTGGTGTACGCCGCCAGGGACGCAAAAGGCCGGAAGTCCTCGAAACCCATTTTGTCATGGGCCTCGGTCAACAGCGAGTCCAGGGACTTGGCTATCACCCTGGCCGTCTTGCCGGCCACCAGGACACTGAAGAGGGCAAATTCTTCGAGTTGGTGCTTGTTGAGGGAATAACAGGTGCAGGTATCGGGATCGACCATAAATCACGTCCTTGCTATACGAGGGCGACTTGATTCTGCGTCTCCACCCAGCAGACCGCTCCGCACGACAGTGGCTTATCGGGGCGATAAACGACACGAGCAACCTCCACGCCCTGAGCGTCGTAAATTACGACCTCGGTGGCGTAGCGGTTGCTCTTGTAGGTTTTGACAGTAAGAACCGGCTCGCGCTGGCCGGTTTTACGGTTGCGACGTATTACTGCCTGGTTGACGTGGATGATCGTTTTCATACCGCTCGAAAAGGGGCGTTGGGCGTCCTAAGTCTACAATATCCCGTGACACCCCCACATTATAATGTCCCGCCCCCAGCCGCCGGTAGAGGAAATCCTCCAAATAGCGCAAGTCCAACTCCTCCCAGGAATTCGGGCAGGCAAAGGACTCCCATATTTTGCGGCTGGTGCCGGGCAGGAACGGCTTGAGCATGATCGCCGTAACCCGCAATCCGTTCACGAGGTTACGAAGAACCTGCGCCTGACGGCCTGGGTCCGACTTGAGACTCCAGGGCTTCATCTGGTCGATATATTCGTTCATCTTTCGCAGTTCCGCCCAGATTTGGCCCAGGACGTGCTTGTACTCGCAGTTCTCCACACTCCCGGCATAATCGGCGTAGGGCGCACCACCGTGGACGACGTTGGCAGCATCCTCGACCGCCGGCAGGTCGCCGCCGAAATACTTCAGGACCATGCTGACGGTGCGCTGAACCAGATTGCCCAGGTTGTTGGCCAGGTCAGCGTTGTACACGTCAACGAAGTGGTCGAAGGTGTAGTCGCCGTCACTGGCGAAGTTGCAGCGGCTCAGGAAGTAGTAACGGTAGGCGTCACAGCCGAACTCCTTGACCAGTTCCATCGGGTCGAGAAACCTGCCGCTCTTGCTGGCCTTCTGGCCGTCGATGTTGATAAAGCCGTGGGCGAAGACCTTCTTGGGGAGGTCCAGGGCGTAATACTGATCGTGGGCACCCTCGTTGTAGGCCATAATCATGGCGGGCCAAAGGGCGCAGTGAAAACGGGTGATGTCCTTGCCGATGAAATGCACGTCGGCGGGCCACCAACCCATGCCAAGCCCGTCCTTCTCCAGCCCCACGCCCGTCATGTAGTTGAGCAGGGCGTCGAACCAGACGTAGATCACCTGGCTCTCATCCCACGGCACGGGAATGCCCCAGCCGTCGTTCCGCCGGCTGATGGAGATGTCCAGCGGCTCTCCGTCCGGGTCGTCCAGTTCAAAGGACACAAACTTCACGACTTCGTTGTAACGAGACTCCGGTTCGATCACCAAGTCCGGCCCGGTATTAACCTTGGGGGCGAGGATATTCAGCAGCTTAATGCGGAACTTGGACAGGAGAAAGAAATAGTTCTCCTCTTCTGTCCGGCGAAGCTCCTGCTTAGGGTGATTGGGGCAGCGGTTGTTTTCGATCTCCTTGGGCGTCTTGAAAGCTTCACAGCCATCGCAGTACAGGCCGGCATAGCGGCGCTTCTCGATGTAGCCGCTTTTCCGCACCATCTCAATGAAGTGCTGGACGCCCCCACGATGGCGCTCTTCAGTGGTCTGGATGAACTCGTCAAAGGAGATGTCCAGGGCACGCCAGACCGACTTGAATTCTTCGGCCATGCGGTCGCAGTACGCCTTGGGGTCTTCGCCAAGCTCACGGGCACGCTTGGCCACCTTCCAGGTGTTCTCGTCGTTGCCCATCAAAAAGAAAACATCGTCGCCTTTGAAGCGACGATAACGGGCCTGCACGTCAGCGCCGATCTTCTCAAACGCCGTCCCAATGTGAGGACGACTGTTTGGGTAGTCGATAGCCGTCGTCAGATAAAAGCTGCTCATAGGCGTCCTCCTTCTTGGCATCCTCGATCACGGTCGAGGGCTTCGGGTCAGTAAAGAAAGCCTCTGGTTCTTTGAGCTTGGTAGTTTTCGGCCACGGACAGGGGATGCGCTCATTCTGTTGATTAAAAAACACCTTCTCCTTGACCCGCTTCGTACCGTCGCAGCACTTGCAGACACCGTTCTGCTCGAAGCCGAAGGCGAAGCCGGTGCCCCGACAGCACTGACAGGGGAAACCCTTCTCCTCTATCTCGTTTTCCTTGAGCCAGGCGAAGAAACAGCCCAAATTGCAAAACCAGTAGTCCCAATTCCCGTCACCCGTATGGTGACAGGTGGGACAAAAGCGGTTCTCGTACTCGAAGGACAACCGCAAATCAAACGCACCTTCTGCTTGGCACTGTGAACAGCGGATGACGGTTATCATTGATTCCCCTCCCGTTTGTAGGCGTCGGCACTCTGCACGATGTCGTCAATCTGGCTGTCCAGATCGTGGCTGTAGATGCCAGTGTTGATCTTCTCCATCTCCTTGCGCATAAAGTGACCCCGATTATTGGCCTGTTCACGGGCGGCGTGCAAAGCCTGTAAGTGATTATAGAGCAAGGCTTTGTTGTGCCGGGCAGCCTTGGAGGCCACCTTGGCGTCCTGCAACGCCTGGTCGCCCTTGGCGTACATCTCGGCGGTCTTGTCGCTCTTGCCCTCTTCCTTCCAGAAGCGGAACTTGTCCGCAAACAGTGATTCTACTTCCTGCTCCCGCATTAAGTAAAGTGCTTCGGCATCCGCCAAGGCACGCCCGATGTAGTCGATGCGGCCTGATACCCGCTCGAAGAACTCGTGCAGGGTGCGGTCGGTGAACCTCAGATCAGTGGGGTCCATGACCACCGCTTCGTTGCCCAGCTTGATCTCGCGCTTATCGGAAAACCTGCTCACAGCCCCTCCCCCTGTTGTTCCTCACCTTTGAATTTGGGCTTCACCTTGTCCATCGGAACGTCCTCAGCGGTCTTGCCCATCATGTCGTGGTATTTACACCGCCACTTATGTTCCTTGATCTCGAACATATCCAATATATCGTAGTTGAACTCAACCCAGAACGGGAAACGGCTCTTGCCACGCCGGTGCTTGATGATGAAACCCCGTCCGATGCTGGCCTTCTTCTCGTCGGTCAACTGGTTGATGCTCCAGAAGCCGTCCAGCGGCTTATACTGATCGAAGCTGGCCCCGATGTTGCCCTCGTCAATATATTCAGTGATCTCCAACTCGGCGGCTGTCTTGTTAGGCTGGACGCAGGTAAAGGTGCAGTGGTTTTCCTCGACCCCGAAGCCCCGCAGGTCGCGCAATATCTGGTAACGACTTTGCCAGGTCGGAATATTCGGAGCGTCGCGCATTTCACCAATATAGTCGATAATGAGCAGGTCCGGCTTGAAGCCGTAAAGTTGAAGTTGCGCGCAATAGGCCCGCACCATGTTCACGTCCATGCTGCCGCCGGGGAACTGGCGGATGATAAGGCGGTTGGGGTCTTCGTAGTCCTTCATCCAGTCGTGGACGTGTTCGACAATATCATCCTTATGGTGGAAGAGGAAATTAACCGGCTTGAGGGCGAACTGCGCCGTGAACCGCTCGGCAATCCCTACCTCATCCATCTCCAGGGTCAAGTAAAGTACCTTATGGCCCTTGAGGACGTTCTGGACGGCGGCTTTGACCAGAGCCAGGCTCTTGCCGACGCCCGGCATCCCGATCCAACTGTATATTTCTCCCCGCTTGGCACCGCCGCCGGCAATGGCGCTGTCGATGGCGGCGAAGCCTGACGTGAACCGCTCCCTTACGTCCTCGTCGGCCTTCATGCGGGCAAATACTTCCTCGATGTTGGGGAAATATTCGAGGCCGACATCGAACGAGCGGTCCACGAGCATGGCCTCGCGCACCATGTCGTAAACCTTGCTCCAGGTCCCCTCCTCTTCGGGGGCTTTCTTGATCTCCTCCAAAGCGTTGCCGAACGCCACCTTGAGGGCCTGGGCCTTGGCGAAAGCCGTCAGCTTGTCCAACAATATGTCACGAGTGGCCAGGCCCGGCACGAAGAACTCGTAGACCGAATTCAGTTCCGAAATATAGTACAATTTTACCGCATCGTCCTTGCTGCGGACCTCGTTCTTGACCTCCTCCAGCATGATGAAACGCTCTGGCAGCGACTTGTACTTCTGGAACAGTTTGAAGAGGATGCGGCAGATGAGGGCGTGGGCCTCGTTGGTGAAATACTCAGGCTTTACGAGGCTCTGGCTTTGGATGAGGAAAAAGCGGTCGGTGAGGAGCATCCCAAGGAGGCGGCGTTGGAAGTTGTCGTCCCAACTGTAGCGGGGCTTCTGAAGAACGTCCGGGTCGATGAGCGTATCAAGGATGGCCTGCTGTTTATCGTTCAGTTCCTTCATTTAGTTCCTCCATCATAAATGGTTGCTTGAGCATGAGCCGCACCCCCACGGCATGGCGAATCTTTCCACGCGACGGGCCTTTATCCCGAATGGCCCAGCGGCGGACATCCGCCATCATCAGCGGAATGATGAGGCGCAGGTTGGGCATCAGGCGCTTATCGTTCTGGACCGTGTTCCAGTCGTACCAACCAATATGTTCGATCTCGCCATCACGGGGCTGGAGCTTCTGGGCGTAGTACACATCGACTTTAACACCATACACGGTACAGTCGTTGCAGGCGATGACGCCCATGAGCTTGGTATCGTTGTAGGCGATGGCCGGGTCATATTCACAGATCGGCTCCAGGCCAGCCTCCTCCTTGAGTTCACGCACGGCAGCTTCCAGCACGTTTTCGCCGGGTTCCACCTTGCCACCGGGCAGGTTCAGACAGCCCCGCTGCCAGGCGGGCTTCTGCTTTTCGATGAGGAGGACGTTACGCCAATATGGGTCATTGATCGGGTTGGCGTACACCACGACGTATTTCGGCTTTTTCATTATATCTCCATGTCGATCTGGGTCTTCTTGAGCTTGAACGTCTTGACCTTCAGCTTTTTACGCATGGGCGGAATGTTCACCCACCAACGCTCCGAGAGGTATATAAAGTCCTCACGGTCAAATCCTTCGACCGGGGCGGCAACGTGTTCGATGGGACGGGAGCGGCGCCCGCCGCGGCCGACGTCGTGGTGAT
>Ga0126369_10000965_pt1 | contig 19544 bp, 22 predicted proteins | sample PanSoiMetaPlot_1_FD_109646 | JGI IMG/M metagenome (GOLD analysis project Ga0126369, IMG submission 109646) | Tropical forest soil microbial communities from Panama - MetaG Plot_1 | ecosystem: Environmental > Terrestrial > Soil > Tropical forest > Bulk soil | place: Panama | collected 2016-02-17 | reverse complement strand
TCTGGTCGCTTGCCCTGTATCGTGCCGAGGAATACGCCCGTGCCGGGTTGCCGATGCTCCCGGTCACGCACGGACGCCGTTTCACGCAGCTCCATGTGCTGCTCTACACCCTGATCCTGGCCGCAGCCAGCTTGATGCCGTTCGCGTACGGGATGAGCGGGTGGCTTTACCTCGGGGCCGCGGTGGTCCTGGGCTGCATCTTCATCGCCTATGCGGTGCGCATCTATGTCGACTACAGCGACGCCCTCGCGCGGCGGACGTTCCGCTACTCGATCGTATACCTCGCGGCGCTCTTCGCCGCACTGCTGGTCGACCATTACTTTCCGGTCTAGCGCGGCGCTCGCGATGGCGGCCCTGCTGGTCGCCTGCAGCCCCGCCAAACCCTCGTTCAACAGCGTCGACGTCAGCGGCGCCAACTTCGGGCGGGAGCTACGGCTCACCGACCACAACGGCAAGACGCGGACGCTCGCGGACTTCCACGGCAAGGTCGTCGTCGTGTTTTTCGGGTTCACGCGCTGCCCCGACGTGTGCCCCTCGACGCTCGCAGAGATGAAGCTCGTGAAGGAGAAGCTTGGCGAGGACGGCGCGCGCCTCCAGGTGCTGTTCGTCACCGTCGATCCGGAGCGCGATACGCCCGAACTCCTCGCGAAGTACGTACCGGCGTTCGATCCGAGCTTTCTCGGGCTCTACGGGGACGCGGAGGCGATCGCGCGCACCGCGAAGGAATTCAAGGTCTTCTACCAGAAAGTCGCAGGCTCGAGCCCGGACAACTACTCCGTGGACCACACTGCGGCGAGCTATGTCTACGACCCGCAAGGACGGCTGCGGCTGTTGGTCAAGCACGATCAGGGCGCTGATGCCCTGCTGCATGACATCAAGCTGCTGCTTGATGCGGGCTAGCTGCGCAGACAGAAACGCCCGGCGGCGCCGGGGCGTCATAGCGAAGTCGCGCGGGGCGCTTAGCGCGCGTCCGCGCCGATGATCCCGCGCATCTTGCTCAGCGCTTTGGCCTCAATCTGCCGGATCCGCTCGGCCGAAACGCCGAACTCTGCGGCCAGTTCGTGCAGCGTCGCCGGATCCTTCTCGCGGAGCCAGCGAGCCTCGATGATCCGGCGGCTGCGCGGATCGAGGGCGGCAAGCGCACTCAACAGGCCTTCCTTCCGGAGCCGGGCGGTCTCCTCGCCTTCGATCACCCGCGAAGGCTCTTCCTGCGGGTCCGCGAGGTAGGCGATCGGCGCGTACGTATCGTCGTCGTCGTCGACCGCCGGCTCGAGCGCAATGTCCTGCCCAGCGAGGCGCATCTCCATCTCGGCGACCTCCTCGGGCTTCACCCTGAGTTCGGTCGCCACGTGCCGGAGCTCTTCCTGGCGTAGAGGATCGAGCCGCGGCTTCATGCTGCGCAGGTTGAAGAAGAGTTTGCGCTGGGCCTTCGTCGTGGCGATCCGTACGAGGCGCCAGTTGCGCAGAATGAACTCGTGGATTTCGGCCTTGATCCAATGGATCGCGAACGACACGAGCCGGACGCCGCGCTCCGGGTCGAAGCGCTTGACCGCCTTCATCAGGCCGATGTTGCCTTCCTGGATGAGATCGCCGTGCGGAAGGCCGTAGCCAAGATAGCCCCGGGCGATCGCGACGACAACGCGGAGGTGTGACACCACGAGCTGCCGGGCGGCCTCCAGGTCGGCCTCGCCCCGAAACTGCCGGGCGAGCCGCAGTTCCTCCTCGGGGGCGAGGATCGGGAAGCGGTTTACGGCCTGAATATAGTGGTCCAGGCTCCCAAGTGCGGAGGGGATCGGCAGGGCAAGCGTAGGCGTCGTCATCGTTTTCACCTCGGCGGGGGATTTTAGCACTCGGCTCGTTAGAGTGCTAAATGCCCCCGCAGTTCACTCGGGTTTAGCACGGTCCAGTGGCGGATGGAGGCCCCGCTAGGGCAGGGCCATTTTTCGCAAGTGTTTGCTCACTGATAGATATGCTCCCGCCCAGCCTAGGACTCCGGCGAATGCCAGGAGCATCCCGATTTCAGCGGCTGGGCCGAGGGCGAGCCGGAAATCGGAGCCATAAGTCGCCGCGAGACGGCCGACCTCGGACCCCAGAAGGTGAACGCTCAGTGCGACGGTGCCCAGCGCTGCGAGCCCCCCCGCCAACCCCATCAGCGCGCCTTGATAGACGAAGGGGCGTCGGATGAAGGCGTCGGTAGCGCCGATCAATCGGCTCACCTCGATCTCCGACTGCTGCGTCAGGACCTGCTGCCGGACGGTATTGAAAGTGACGGCCACCATGCCCACCGCCAGCAAGGCGGCGAGCACGGCGACCGCGCGTTGGCCGAGCCGCAGTAACGCGGCGAGACGCTCGAGCCACACAGCGTCGAGCTGAACGAGTTCAACCTTCGGTAGCTTGCGCAGATCGACGGCCAGGCGCTGCACCGAATCTGGATCCCCGGGCGCCAAGTCGGCGATGACCGCGTCCGGAAGCGGGTTCGACCCTAGCGCCGCGAGGATCTCGCGCATTCCGGCGGCCCGGTACAAGTCGGCGAGCGCGTCCTCTTTGGGCACGAACCGCTGTCGTCTCACCGCCGTCGCGCCGGCGAGCGCCGCCTCGATTCGCGCCGCGTCGGCTCGCGTGGCATCGGTCGCCAGAAATACCGAGAGCTGAGGCTCGGCGGCGACGTAGCCGCCGAGCCGCGCCACGTTGCCGAGCAAGACCCAGGCGCCGAGCGGCAGGGCGAGCGCGACACCGATCGCGACGACATTCAGCGCCGCGGCAGCCGGCGCGCGCGCGAACCCGCGCAGCGTCCCTCGCAGGCTCTGCGCGTGTTGCCGGATCCACGCCCTCATGCGGTTGCGAGCGCGGCGGCCTTGGCTGCGACGCGTCCGTGAGCGAGACGCACGACCGAGGTCGCGAACCGCTCGATCAGCGCGCTGTCATGCGTCGCTACCAGCACGGTCACCCCGACCTGGTTGAATGCGCGGAAGATCTCCACGATGCCGAGCGCCGCCTCGCTGTCGAGGTTGGCGGTCGGCTCGTCAGCGATAAGGATCGACGGCCGATTCACTACTGCCCGCGCGATGCAGAGCCGCTGCTGCTCGCCGCCCGAAAGCGCGATCGGCATCGCCCGCTCGCGGCCGGCGAGCCCCACCTTGTCGAGTGCCGCCCGCACGCGCCGCGCGGCCTCGCGCGGCGGCTCGCCGCACACCGCGAGGGGCAGCATCACGTTCTCGAACGCGTTTCGGTCGTGCAGGAGCTTCTGATCCTGGAACACGAGCCCGAGGCTGCGCCGCAAGTATGGGATGGCCACCGTGCGCAGCGCGGCGACGTTCTGGCCGTTGACCAACACCGTGCCCGACGTCGCTCGCTCGATTGCGGGAATCAGTCGCAACGCAGTGGTCTTGCCGGCGCCCGAGTGCCCGGTGAGGAACGCGAACTCGCCGGCCTCCACGGCAAAGGTCGCCTCGCGCAGCGCCTCGAAGCCGTCCGCGTAGCGCTTCGTGACGCGGTTGAAGTGTATCGCCGGCACCCTGCTAGTCCAGCAGCGCGCGCGCGAACTCCGCGGCCGCAAAGGGCCGCAGGTCGTCGATGCCCTCGCCGACGCCGATGAAAGCGAGCGGCACCGGGCGTGTGCAGGCGATCGCCGCAACGACTCCGCCCTTCGCCGTCCCGTCGAGCTTGGTGAGGATGAGCCCCGTCAGCCCAAGCGCGTCGTCGAACGCCTTCACCTGGGCGAGCGCGTTCTGCCCGGTGTTCGCGTCGAGAACGAGCCAGACGGCGTGCGGGGCGGTGGGCTCGGCCTTCGCGATCACCCGCTTGACCTTTTTCAGCTCTTCCATGAGGTGGAGCTGCGTGGGCAGCCGCCCGGCGGTGTCGGCGATCACGACATCGATGCCGCGCGCCCGTGCGGCCTGGACGGCATCGAAGATGACCGCCGCGGGATCACCGCCCTCCTGGGCGATCACGGCGACGCGATTTCTCTCCGCCCAGGCGGCGAGCTGCTCGCGGGCGGCAGCGCGGAACGTGTCGCCGGCCGCAAGCAGCACCGAGAGCCCCTGGCGCTGCAACCCCTTCGCGAGCTTCCCGATCGACGTCGTCTTGCCCGTCCCGTTCACTCCGGCGACCATGATCACGAACGGTTTATGCGCCGCGATCTCGAACGGTCGCTCGAGCGGCGCGAGCAGCTCGCCGAGCTCCGCTGCGAGCGCCTCCTTCAGAGCCGCGGGCGACTCGATCCGTTCCTTCTTGGCCTGCGCGCGCAGCCGTGAGAGCAGTTTCTGCGTGGCGTCCAGCCCAGCGTCGGCCGAGATGAGCGCGCCCTCGAGCTCTTCGAACAGCCGCTCGTCGACGCTCGCACCACCGAAGAGGCCGGTGAGCTGCGCGCCGGTCTTCTGCAGGCCGCGCTTAAGACGGTCGAGCCAAGATGCGCGAGATGAATTGTCGGATTTCTTCAGCGGACCGAGCACTGGAATCGGCGGCGGGGTGCCACCAGGAACGGCTAAGATAGGCGGCGATTCTAGCAGACGCTTCCGCATGTCCCGCCTAGCCGCATTCGTCCTCTTCGCTGGCGTAGTCCTCGCGCCGCGCGAAGGTGGGGCCACACCGCACGAGCGCACGCTCGCGAACGGTCTACGCGCGATCGTGGAAGAGGACCGTCGCGGCTTCTATGGGTTGCCGGAACGCTGGCTCGCCGACTTTGCGGAGCAGGTCGAGCGCGTCTCGCTCGCGAGCGTCCGCGCGGCGTTCGCGAGGCACGTCCGGCCCGAACGGTTCGTCACCGTCGTCGTCGGTGCGACGGAAGGGCACTAACGCGGTTCGCATCATCGGCGGCGCCTGGCGCAGCCGCCTCGTCCGGTTTCCCGACGCCGCGGGCCTCCGCCCGACGCCCGACCGCGTCCGCGAGACGCTCTTCAACTGGCTCGGGCAGGATTTGAACGGCAAGCGCTGCCTCGACCTGTTCGCCGGCTCGGGCGCGCTCGGGTTCGAGGCGCTCTCGCGCGGCGCGGCGGAAGTCGTGATGGTGGAGACTTCGCGCGCCGCACACAGCGCGCTCCGCGAAAGCGCGGCGCGGCTCGGTGCAGGCGGCCGGCTCAAGCTCGTGCACGGCGATGCGCTACACTTCATCGCGACATCCGGGCATAGCGGGTACGACGTAGTCTTCGTCGATCCGCCCTACGGCAGCGGACTTGCGGGCGAGGCGCTCGCGCGGTTGCCCCGGGTGCTCGCCCGCGGGGGCATCGTGTACATCGAGAGCGATTCACCGCTCGCGTGGGACCCGCCGTGGCGCGAGCGGCGTCACGGGCGCGCGGGCGCGGTTCACTATCAGCTGATCGAGTGGGGAGGCCATGACGACGGCAGTCTATCCGGGCACATTTGACCCGCTGACGCGCGGCCACGAGGATATCCTGCGGCGCGCCGCCGGCCTCTTCACTGCGGTCGTGGTCGGCGTAGCGGACAGCCGCGGCAAGCGTCCGTTCTTCACTCTCGCCGAGCGCATCGACATGGCACGCGCGGTGCTCGCGCCCTATTCCAACGTCGCGGTCGAGGGTTTCGGCGGATTGCTGCGCGACTTTGTCCAGGAGCAGGGCGCGCTGGTCATCGTCCGCGGGCTGCGCGCCGTGTCCGACTTCGAGTACGAATTCCAGATGGCGGGAATGAACCGGGTGCTCATTCCCGATGTCGAAACGGTGTTCATGACCCCGGACGAGAAATACCAGTTCATCTCCGCGACGATCGTGCGCGAGATCGCCCTGCTCGGCGGCGACACCGCAAAGTTCGTCCACCCGCTCATCGACGCGCGGTTGAAGGCAAAGGCCGCGCAGCTGCGGGGCTAGCAAGAACCGCGAACGTGGCCCTGATCATCACCGACGAGTGCATCAACTGCGACGTCTGCGAGCCGGAGTGCCCGAACGGCGCGATCTCGCCGGGGCCGGAGATCTATGTCATCGATCCCAACCGCTGCACCGAGTGCGTCGGTCATTTCGACGCGCCGCAATGCCAGAAGGTTTGCCCGGTCGACTGCATTCCGCTCGATCCTGCCCACGCCGAGACGAGGGCCGAGCTTCATGAGAAGTACCTGCGGTTGACCGCCGTGCGGAGTCCGGCGTCGAACGAAACGAGCTAGCGCGAGGCGGCCACGCTCAGGCAGCCGCCCGCCGGGTCGCGCGCGCCGCCTCCAGCGAAGGGGCCTCGTCCATCTCCAGCACCCGCTCGATCTCGTTCGCGAGGTGATGAACCGCGTCCAGCTGATGGAGCAGGGTCGTTTCGACCTGCTCGAGCTCGCCGATCCGGTCCTCCAGCGTATCGGTCGCATGATGGATGCGCCGAACCGACTCGAGGCGGCGCCGGAGCTGCGTCTGATGCTCGCGAATCTGCATCTCCATCGGCGCGATCACAGCGCGCAGCCACGCCTCCACCTCCCGATTCGCGTACTGGTAGACGCGGCGCACTTGGCTCGCCGCGGTCTCGAAGAACCGCTGCATCACGGTGAGCTTCTCGTGCGTGAGCATCGCGCCGAGCGTGTCGAATTGCCTCCGGTAGGTGCGCTCGAGGCGCTCGAACTCCCGCTGGTAACGGAACAGCGAGAACGGCTGGGGGCCGGTGAGCCGCAACCCGTGCTGCACGCTGAACTTGCGGTACATCGCCTCCATCATCTGCTGGATCTCGCCGATGACGGCGCCTGCTTGCTCCAGCTTCTCGCGCACGCCGTCGAAATAGCCGGTCATCGCCCCGCGCAGCGTCCGCGTGAAGCGACTCCGCGTCATAGCCTTCAGCGTCCGGCGCGACTGCTCGTTCAGCGCATCCATGCCGAGATGAGTGAACAGGGTGTTGGTGAGCTGCGAGAACACGCCGCGCGTCGCCTGGAAGCGCGCGAGCCCGCGCTCGAACTCCTCCTTCTCGGCGCGGACCTTGCGCATCATCTCCTCGACGACGTCGAGATTCTTGCCGCGCAGGCTGCGGAGCTCGGCGAGCTGCTCGAGGACGCCGCTCAGCCGCGCCTCGAGGATCGACCGCGTGTTGCTCAGCAGGTCGCCGACGTCGTGCCGCGTCGTCTCGCGCACGAGCGCCTGTTTGCCGGGGATGAGCTGCGAGGAGAGCGTGTGCTCGAGTTCCGGCAGGCGGCTCCGCGCGAGCAGCAGATGGTCCTCCGTGATCTTCGCCACCAATCCCTTTTGCGCCGACACCGCGAGCACCTGCTCGGTCGGCACGCGCAGCACGTCGGCGACGAAGCTGAGCTGCCCGGCGATTTCACCGCCGATCTCCTCCTCGGTGCGCAGGCCGTCCCACAGCGTGTCGATCTTGTTGACCACCACATACCGGCCCTTGTTGCGGCCGGGCGCGGTGGCGAGGTAGTCGTTCCAGACCTGGGCATCGGTTTTCGACACCCCGGTATCGACCGCCAGGATGAACAGCACCGCGTGCGCGTTCGGCAGGACGTTCAGCGTCAGCTCGGGCTCGGTCCCGATCGCGTTGAGCCCGGGGGTGTCGAGGATCACCAGCCCCTGCTCGAGCAGCGGGTGCGGGAAATTGATGACCGCGTGCCGCCAGGAGGGGATCTCGACCATCCCGTCCGCGGCGAAGCCGGCCGCCTGGCTGGAGGCGTGCTGCAGGAACATTCCGTAGTGCTTCGCCTCCTCGATGGGCACGCGCTTCGTGACCCGGACCTGCTGGAACGCCTCGACGAGCGCCTCCGCGTCGCCCACGTCGAGCGGGACGACGCGCCACTCCTCGGGGAACTTCTTGAACTCGGTGGTCGTCACGTTCGTCGCGCGCGTCTCGATCGGGAGCAGCCGCAGGCACGGCGCGAGCTGTGCATCCCACTGCAGCTCCGTCGGGCACATGGTGGTGCGCCCGCTGGACGAGGGCAGCAGCCGCCGCCCGTAGTCGGCGAAGAAGATCGCGTTGATGAGCTCCGACTTGCCGCGCGAGAGCTCAGCCACGAACGCGATCGTGAGCTTGTCCTCGCCGAGACGCTCGAGCAGCTGGCCGATCCGCAGCTCGGTCTGCGCGTCGACGAGCTCGTTTTCCTGGAGCCACCGGCGGTAGGCGGCGATGCGACTCGCCACGGTCGACCGCCAGGCGCTGTAGCCCTGGAAACGCTCGGCCAGGCTCGCCGCCCCCGGGGGCAGGTTCAGCATCTTCATGACTTACTCTAGCTCATGACTTACTCTAGCACGCCGGAATGCCGTTGGCATACAGCGGGCCCGTGCCGCTCAGCGCTGGCAGCCGGGGCAGTAGAAGCTCGCTCGGGCGCCCTGGACGATCCGGCGGATCGGCCGCCCGCACACACGGCAGGGCAGGCCTGCCCGGTCGTACACAAAGTACTGGCTCTGGAAGTACCCGGGCGAGCCGTCGGACCGCACGAAGTCGCGCAGCGAGCTACCGCCGGCGGCCAGGGCATCGGCGAGCGTAGCCCGCACCGCGGCAGCGAGCCGCTCGCAGCGTCCGAGGGCGAGGCGGTGGGCTGCCGTCCGGGGGTGGATCCGCGCGCGGAACAGGCTCTCGTTCGCGTAGATGTTCCCCACGCCGGCCACGAGTCGGTGGTCCATCAAGAGTTGCTTGATGGGGATGCGCCGTCCGCGCGCCGCGGCGTAGAGGCAGCGACCGGTGAATGCGCTCGAGAGCGGCTCCACCCCGAGATGCGCGAGGAGCGGGTGGCGCGACGGGTCGCCGACGTGCCAGAGGACGGCGCCGAAGCGCCGCGGATCGCGAAGGCGCACTGCGATGTCGCCGACGCTGAGATCGAAATGATCATAGGGTCCCGGCGCCTCGGTGGACGGAACGATCCGCAAGCTGCCCGACATGCCGAGATGGAGGATCAGGGTTCCCTTGCCGCAATCGAGGAGGAGGTACTTCGCGCGGCGCGCGATGGCACGAATCCGTTCGCCGCGCAGGATCGCATCGAGATTGCGCGGCACGGGCCAGCGCAGGGCGCGATGGCGCACGATCACCCCGGTAATCTTCCGCCGGCGCAAATGCGGCTCCAGCCCGAGCCGGGTGATTTCTACTTCCGGAAGCTCTGGCATGCTCCGCTCGAGCTGGGATTCCTGTGGGCAGCGGACATTTGTTGTTGTCGCGCCGCAGAAATATACCTAAACTGATGGGTTTCCAAGGACATTCGGCAGTCCCTCATGAACCGCAGCCCGCTTAGTATCCTCGCGCGCTTCGCACACACGGTCCGGCGCCCGCTTGCCGTCGCCGCCGCCTCGGCCCTCGTGGTGTCCCCTTGGGTGCCGTTCCGCGTCGCGTACGCGCAAGCGCCGGACGAGCAGGCGAACTCGACTGCCGCCGCGGAGAAGCCCGCGAGCGAGGGTTCGTCCGAGCTGCCGAACGTGGAGCTGTCGCGCGAGCTCGTCTACGAGTTCCTCGTCGCCGAGATCGCCGGGCAGCGCGGCAATCTCACGCTCGCCGCGCAGGCCTACGCCGATCTCGCCAAACGGACGCGGGACCCGCGGGTCGCCGAACGCGCGACCGAGATGGCGCTCTACGCACGGATGCCCGAGGCGGCCATCGACTCGGCGAAGGTATGGGCGGAGGCGAGCCCGACGAGCACACGCGCGCTCGGCACGGCGTCGAGCCTGCTGATCCGCGCCAACCGCCTCGACGAGGCGCAGCCGTATCTCGAGAAGATCCTCGCGACGCAGAACACGAGCCGCGGCGACGGCTTCCTGCAGCTGAGCGGCCTGCTCGCCAACAACCCTGACAAGGCGACGAACCTGCGCGTCGTCCAGCGGCTCGCCGCGGCATACCCGGAGCTCGCGCAAGCGCGGTTCGCGATCGCGCAGGCGGCGGCAAACGCGGGCCAGGACGAGCTCGCGCTCGCCGAGGCGCGCGAGGCGGGAAGGCTCGCGCCCGACTGGGAGCTCGCCGTCCTCTACGAGGCCTCGCTCCTGCAGAAGACCTCGAACGCGGCGGCGGCCGATCGCCTCGCCGAGTACCTCAAGACGTATCCGAAGTCGCGCGACGTCCGCCTCGCCTACGCGCGCACGCTCGTCGCCGACAGGAAGTACCCGGAAGCGCGTGGCCAGTTCGAGCAACTCCTCAAGGAATACCCGGACAACACCGACGTGGTGTTCTCGGTCGCGGTCCTGTCGATGCAGCTCGAGGACTGGCCGAGCGCGGAGGCGAACTTGAAGCGTCTGCTCGACCTCGGCTATCGGGACCGCAACGCGGTGCGGCTCTATCTCGGCCAAGTCGCCGAGGAGCAAAAGCACTGGCCCGACGCGATGAAGTGGTACGCCGAGGTGACGCGCGGCGAGCAGTTCATGCCGGCCCAGATCCGGTCGGCGCAGGTGCTGTCGAAACAGGGCGACCTCGACGGCGCGCGCAAGTTCCTCCAGAACGTGAACGCGGCGAGCAACGAGCAGCGCGTCCAGCTCATCCTCGCCGAGGCGCAGCTGCTGCGCGACGCGAACCGGTCGAAGGAGGCGTTCGACGTCGTCCAGAACGCCCTCGACAAGCTGCCGGACGATCCCGACCTCCTCTACGACTACGCGATGCTCGCGGAGAAACTGGACCGCGTCGATCTTCTCGAGTCGACCCTGCGCAAGCTGATCCAGATCAAGCCCGACCACGCGCACGCGTACAACGCACTCGGCTACTCGCTCGCCGACCGCAACGAGCGGCTCGACGAGGCGAAGGATCTGATCGAGCGCGCGCTGAAGCTCGCGCCCGACGATTCCTTCATCATCGACAGCATGGGCTGGGTGCTCTACCGCCAGGGCCGCACCGAGGAGGCGCTGAAGCAGCTCCAGCGCGCCTATGCGGGGCGGCCGGATCCCGAGATCGCCGCCCATCTCGGCGAGGTGCTCTGGGTGGTCGGGCGCCGCGGCGAGGCGCAGAAGGTCTGGGACGACGCGCTCGCGAAGGCACCGGCGAACGACGTCCTCATCAAGACCGTGCAGCGCATGAAGAAGTGACGGCCGGCAGCAAGGGGGCAAATGCCCTCTTGTCCATCCGTCGATCCGGGAGCCGATACGGCGACCCCGCTCGCCCAAGTGACGCGGTGCTTGCTGCTCGCTGCAGCGACTTGCATCGCGGCGGCGTGCACGACGCTACCGCGAACGACGGTTGCACCGGATGGCTTCGCGCTCGCGGGACGCGTCGCGGTGCGCAATGGCGACGAAGCGGCCAGCGCGCGGGTGGATTGGCGGCACGCCGCCGCAGCCGACGAACTGCTCGTCTCGACGTCGCTCGGGGCCGGAATCGCGGAGATCACTCGTCGCGAAAACGTTTACACGCTGGTGACCGCGCAGGGTGAGCGGTTCAGTGCGAACGATCCCGAGCGGCTCACCGAGCAGGCGCTCGGGTGGGCGCTCCCGCTCGCGGGGCTTCCGGACTGGGTGCAGGGGAGACCCCAGCCCGGCGTCCCCGCGGAAACGCGCTACGACGGCGATCGGCTCGCGGAGCTGCGCCAGCTCGGCTGGACGATCGAGTACACCGGGTACGACGAGGCGAGTGGGCGGCCGAAGCGGATGCGGATCACGCGCGGCAGCCTCGACATCCGGCTCGCGATCGACGAATGGCAGCTTCCTCCGCCCTGAGCACGGCCGCGTGGCGCCGCCGCTGGCCCGCCCCCGCGAAGCTGAACCTCTTCCTTCACGTCGTCGGCCGGCGCGCGGATGGCTATCACTTGCTGCAGACCGTGTTCCGGCTCATCGATCTCATCGACTGGCTCGAGTTCGCCCCTCGGGAGGACGGCGCGATCCGGCTCGCGCAAGCCCTTCCGGGCGTTCCCGAAGCGGACGATCTCACGGTGCGTGCCGCCGAGCTCCTGCGGGCCGCGGCGGGCTCGCGGGCCGGGGCAACGATCGCGATCGAGAAGCGCATCCCGATCGGCGGCGGATTGGGCGGCGGCAGCTCGGATGCGGCGACAACGCTGATCGCGCTGAACCGCTTGTGGGGCACCCGCCTCTCGCGCGCCGAGCTGAGCGCGCTTGCCGTGCGCTTGGGTGCCGACGTACCGTTCTTCCTACTCGGGCAGAACGCGTTCGCGGAGGGCATCGGCGAGCGCCTAACGCCGCTCGATCTCGAGCCGAGTTGGTACGTCGTGATCATGCCGCAACTCGCTGTCTCCACTCGGGAAATCTTCGGTTCCGCCGCATTGACACGCGATACGAAACCCCTCACAATTACCGCCTTTTTCGCGGGGCTCGGGCACAATGATCTCGAGCCGGTCGTGTGCGGGAAGTTCCCGCAGGTCGCGCGGGCGCTCGAGTGGCTGAAGGGCCACGGCGACGCGCGGATGAGCGGGTCGGGAGCGAGCGTGTTCGCGGCGTTCCGGACGGAGAGCGAGGCGCGCGCGGTCGTCGCGAGGATTCCCGGCGAGTGGCGCGGGGCCGCGGTGCGCGGCCTGGAACGACATCCCCTTGCTTCCGAGTAGCGGTTCGACGGTTGGGGAGTCGCCAAGCTGGTTAAGGCACCGGATTTTGATTCCGGCATTCGTGGGTTCGAATCCTACCTCCCCAGCCAATTCTCGAGCCGCCTGACCGCGGTCTCGGACGAGACGCCGCAGCCGCAAGCTTGGCTTGCGGCTGTTTGTTTTGCGAAACGAGGCGCCCTATAGCCGGCGCGCGGTCGCTAGGGGAAAGCGCGGCAAGACCATGGCCTACGAAAACCTGGTGGTCTTCACGGGGAACGCGAATCCCCTGCTCGCGCACAACGTCGTCAAGCGGTTGAACATCCCGATCGGCCACGCCGTCGTCGGCAAGTTCTCCGACGGCGAGGTGATGGTCGAGATCCTCGAGAACGTGCGCGGCAAGGACGTGTTCGTGCTGCAGTCGACCTGCACGCCGACCAACGACAACCTGATGGAGCTCTTGATCATGGTCGACGCGCTCCGCCGGGCATCGGCGGGACGGATCACCGCGGCGATGCCGTACTACGGCTATGCACGGCAGGACCGGCGCCCGAGCTCGGCGCGGGTCGCGATCAGCGCCAAGCTCGTCGCGAACATGCTCGCGGCGGTGGGCGTCGACCGCGTGCTGACGATGGATCTTCACGCCGACCAGATTCAGGGCTTCTTCGACGTGCCGGTCGACAACATCTACGCCGCGCCGGTGCTGCTCGGCGACGTTTGGAAGCACAACTACGAGAACGTCATCGTCGTGTCGCCCGATGTCGGCGGTGTCGTGCGCGCCCGTGCGCTCGCGAAGCGGCTCGAGTCGGACCTCGCGATCATCGACAAGCGCCGGCCGCGCCCGAACGTGTCGGAGGTGATGAACATCATCGGCGAGGTCGAGGGGCGCGCGTGCGTCATCATGGACGACATCGTCGACACCGCGAACACGCTGTGCCGGGCGGCCGATGCGCTGAAGGAGCAGGGCGCGACGCGGGTGCTCGCCTACTGCACGCACGCGGTGCTGTCGGGCAACGCCGCACAGCGGATCGCCGAGTCGTCGCTCGACGAGGTCGTCGTCACCGATACGATCCCGCTGCGCGCGGACGCCCAGGCCTGCAAGAAGATCCGCACGCTGTCGGTCGCGGGCTTGCTCGCCGAGACGATCCTGCGGATCTCGAACGAGGACTCGGTGTCCTCGCTCTTCATGGAATAGGGGTTTGTTCACCGGGCGGCGCCTGGTCGCGGGCGCTGCCCCAACGATAGGAGTGCAATATGCAGATCGAACTCAGCGCCACCAAGCGCACGGTGCAAGGAACGGGTGCGAGCCGCCGCCTGCGCCATGCCGGACGGGTCCCCGGGATTCTCTATGGCGGCGCCGAACCGCCGCTCACGATCGATCTTGACCACAACGAGCTCTACCTGCAGGCGCGCCGGGAGGCGTTCCACGCCTCGATCATCACGCTCTCGCTCGACGGGCAGAAGCAGCAGGTGCTGCTGCGGGCGATCAACATGCATCCGTACAAGTCGCAGGTGCAGCATGTCGACTTCCAGCGCGTGCGCGCCGACCAGAAGATCCACATGAAGGTGCCGCTGCACTTCCTGAACGCCGAGGTCTCGCCGGCGGTGAAAGAGGCCGGGGCGGTCATCAACCACGTGATGAACGAGATCCAGATCTCGTGCCTGCCGGCCGACCTGCCCGAGTTCATCGAGGTGGATCTCGCGCAGATCACCGTCGCCCACTCGATCCACGCCCGGGAGCTGAAGTACCCGAAGGGGGTCGAGCCGGTCCTCCACCGTGGCGAGAACCCGGTGGTCGCCTCGGCCGCGCTGCCGAAGGCCGCGCTTGCCGAGGAAGAGGAAGCGGCTGCGGCCGCGGAGGTGGTGCCTGCGTCGCAGGTGCCGGCCGCGAAGCAGCAGCCCGAGAAGCCCGAGGCCCCGGCTGCGCCGGAGAAGCCCGAGAAGCCCGCCAAGAGCGACAAGGGCGACAAGGGCGACAAGGGCGACCGGAAATAGCAGGCTCACCGATCGGCGGGGCGCGGCGGGCGACCGCCGCGCCTTTTTTGTCCCATGGCCATCAGGTTGATCGCAGGGCTAGGTAACCCGGGCCGGCGCCACGAGCGCGACCGCCATAACGCGGGCTTCTGGTTCGCCGAACGGCTGGCGGCGCGCGAGCGCGTCGCGTTCCACGCCGAGCCGAAGTTCGATACCCACGCCGCCCGGCTTCCGGGCGACGTCTGGCTGATGATGCCGCAGACCTACATGAACCTTTCGGGCAACGCGGTTGGCGCCCTCGCGCGCTTCTACAAGATCGAGCCGGAAGAACTGCTTATCGCGCACGACGAGCTGGATTTTCCGCCGGGTACCGTGAAGCTGAAGCTTGGCGGCGGGGTCGCGGGTCACAACGGGCTTACCGATATCGCCGAGCAGCTCGGCTCGAAACACTTCTGGCGGCTGCGGATCGGCATTGGACATCCGGGCGACAAGAATCTCGTGCCCGGCTACGTCCTGAGCGCGCCGTCACCCGATGATCGCGCGCTCCTCGACGACGCGATCGCGCGCAGCCTGGAGGTGGTGCCGTTGATCCTCGGCGGCGATCTGCAGGCGGCCACCACGAAGCTGCATACGCGGAAGGCGGCGGCGAAGCCCGCAGCGCCGGACGCGGCTCCCGGCGGTAGCGAAGCGTGAACGTCAGCTGTGGCATCGTCGGCCTCCCGAACGTGGGCAAGTCGACGCTCTTCAACGCGCTCACCAAAGCGGGCATCGCGGCGGAGAACTATCCATTCTGCACCATCGACCCGAACATCGGCATCGTCGAGGTCCCCGATCCGCGGCTCGCGCAGATCGCCGCGATCGCGCGTCCGCAGAAGGTGACTCCCGCCACCGTGCAGTTTGTCGACATCGCGGGGCTGGTCGCCGGCGCTTCCCAGGGCCAGGGTCTCGGCAACCAATTCCTCGCCAACATTCGGGAGACCGACGCCATCGCGCACGTCGTGCGCTGCTTCGAGGATCCGAACGTCGCGCACGTCACGGGCCGGATCGATCCGCTGTCCGATATTGCGACGATCAACACCGAGCTCGCGCTGGCCGACCTCGCCACGGTCGAACGGCAGCTCGCGAAGCTCGAGAAAGTCGCGCGCGCCGGCGGTGACAAGGAGGCGCAGCGGCTGGTAGCGGTGCTCGAGAAGGTCCAGCGGGTGCTGAACGAAGCGCAGCCGGCGCGAACGCTCGAGCTTGCTAAGGAGGAGCTCGTCGTGCTCAGGCCACTCTTCCTCCTCACGATGAAGCCGACGATGTACGTCGCGAACGTCGCGGAGCACGGGTTCAAGGACAACCCGCTGCTCGCGGCTGTCGTGGCGCACGCTGCGCGGGAGAATGCGCCGGTGGTCGCGATCTCTGCCGCGCTGGAGGCGCAAATCGCCGATCTGAGCGACGCGGACAAGCGGGTGTTCCTCGACGACATGGAGTTCGACGAGCCAGGGCTCAACCGGTTCATCCGTGCCGGCTACCAGCTGCTCGATCTGGAGACGTTCTTCACCGCCGGGCCGAGGGAGGCCCGGGCCTGGACCGTCCCGGTCGGCACGACCGCGCCGCAGGCGGCGGGGGCGATCCACACCGACTTCGAGCGCGGCTTCATCCGCGCCGAGGTGATCTCGTACGGCGACTACGTCGCGTGCAACGGCGAGCTCTGCGCGAAGGAAGCGGGGAAGATGCGGCTCGAGGGGAAGGACTACGTCGTCCAGGATGGTGACGTCATCTACTTCCGGTTCAACGTGTGATGAACCAGCTGGCGAGACGGCTGCCCTCCGGCCGCGCGTCTTAGATGACATCGGTACGGGTGTTGCCGCTCTAGACTGACGTGATGAGAGTCCTCCTCGCGATCCTCGTCGTCGGCCTCGCCGGGTGCGCGACGGGCCGGTACGTCGACGAGCAGGGCGTGCGCGCGGATCCGGAGATCATCCGAGAGTGCACCAAGGGCGTCTTCGCATCACCGACGGTCGGATGGTTCGGCGGGAACCCGCACGCGATCATGTGGCCCGATCAGATCCGGCGCGACGTAGAAGAGTGCTTCGCGAATCGAGGCTACCGTCGGCAATCGGCCTCAGCCGATTCGCAGCGTCCTGAAGGGGATGCGGTAGTGTGAGCGATTGGTCCGGCCTGCCTGTTTTCCTTCAGAAGGAGAGCGTCGCAGCACCGGTCTTGATGCGCTCGTGGACGACGCTTGAGCCGGCGATCACCACACCCGGGATGAGGTCCTCTTGGGTGTAGCCCCGCGCCTTGACGCACGGGGTGCACGCCCAAAGCGTGCCGCCGCGCCCGAGGAAGTCCTCGATGAGCGCCTTCAGCGGGTCGAGCGGATTCACCTGCGTCGTGTCAACGGCGCGCTTGCGGACCAGGTCGACTGCGGCACTGGTGAGAAACACGTCGACCTTCAGGCCGGCGGTCATGCCGCCGTTCGCGATCGTGAATCCGACCGACGACAGCTCATGGTCGGTGCCCTTCGTCATCAGCACGACGAGTTCCTTGGTTTGATCGGCCATAATCGCGTCTCCTATCCGAGGTTGACCGTTGCGAGTACCCATAGCCTGCCGGGTGCCGCGCCGCGGGTCCTAGCCGGGCGTCCGGATCCATTGTCCGCGACGCCGGCGCCGGAATGATGCGATGGATGCGCTTTCGGACGTGCTGCGAGCGGTGAAGCTGAATGGCGCCGTGTTCCTCGACGCGGAATTTCGCGCGCCGTGGTGCATCGCCGCACAGGGCAAGATGGCACGGCTGCTGATGCCTGCCGCCGAGCACTTCATCCACTATCACTACATCGTCGACGGCCGCTGTCGCGCGAAGGTCGACGGCAGCGCCGAGGTCCTGCTCGAGGCGGGCGACGTCGTAGTGTTCCCGCACGGCGATCCGCACACGATGGGGAGTGGTCTGCAGCTCGCGCCCCAGCGACTGGGGGAGCTCCTTGCGGCGCCGAAGCGGGGCGAAGTGCAACTGGTCGAGTACGGCGGCGACGGCGAGGCGACACGGGTCGTGTGCGGTTTCCTCGCTTGCGATCCTCTCCTCTGCAGCCCGATCCTCTCGGCGTTGCCTCCGCTGTTCAGGGTGACCATCCGTGCCGGCCCGTCAGGCGAATGGCTGGACGGCTCGATCCGGCAATCGGTCGCCGAGGCGGCGTCGCCGCGTGCCGGCACCGACGTGATCCTCGCCCGGCTCTCCGAGCTGCTGTTTGTCGAGACGCTCCGGCGCTACGTCGAGGCCCTTCCGCCGGGGCAGACGGGATGGCTCGCGGGCTCGCGCGACCCGCTCGTCGGCAAGAGCCTGGCGCTGCTCCACGGCCGGTCGGCGCACGCGTGGACCGTGGACGAGCTCGCGCGTGAGGTCGGCTGCTCGCGCTCGGTCCTCGCCGAGCGCTTCACCCACTATCTGGGCCAGGCGCCGATGCGCTACCTCGCCCGGTGGCGGCTGGCGATCGCCGCGGATTTGCTGCGCTCGGGCTCCTCGCCGCTCGGGCGGGTCGCGGAGCAGGTGGGCTACGAGTCGGAGCAGGCGTTCAACCGCGCGTTCAAGCGCGAATTCGGGGTGCCGCCCGCGCGTTGGCGACGGCGCGACGAGCGCGCGGCACCGCCTTCCCCCCAGTGAGGCAGCTCGCCGCTCGGGAAGTGTTGAAGAAAACGGCACAGCCACCGCGTAGCGCGGGCGGGAAGGAGTGATGCCAGAGCTTCCGGACGTTCAGATCTACGTCGATGCGTTCGAGGGCCACGTGGTCGGCCAGACGCTTCAGCGAGTGCGGCTGATTTCTCCATTTGTTCTGCGCACCGCGGTTCCGCCGATCGCGTCGGCGGAGGGCAGGCGTGTGGTCGCCATACGGCGGATCGGGAAGCGGATCGTCCTCGCGCTAGAGGACGAACTCTTCCTCGTCTTTCATCTGATGATCGCTGGCCGGTTGCGCTGGCTCTCTCCGAGCGAGAAGCCACCGGGGCGGATCACGCTCGCGGTCCTCGAGTTCCCCAAGGGCATCTTGGCCCTCACCGAGGCGGGCACGAAGCGGCGCGCTTCGCTTCATCTTGTCGCCGGCGAGGCGGCGCTGGCGGCGTTCGACGCGGGCGGCCTAGAGGTCCTAAAGGCGGACCTCGCCGCGTTTTCGCGCCGTCTGAAGTCGGAGAACCATACGCTCAAGCGCGCACTCACCGATCCGCGGCTGTTCAGCGGTATCGGCAACGCGTACTCGGACGAGATCCTGCACCGCGCAAAGCTCTCGCCGGTCGCGATGACCTCCGCGCTCTCCGACGAGCAGGTGGCACGGCTGTTCGAGGCGACACGCGAAACGCTTGCCGACTGGATCGCGCGGTTGCGGCGCGAGACAGGCGGGAGATTCCCTGAAAAGGTCACCGCCTTCCGCGACGGAATGGCCGTGCACGGCAAGTACGGCGAGCCGTGCCCGGTGTGCGGGGCGCCGGTGCAGCGGATCGTCTACGCCGAGAACGAGACGAACTACTGCGCCCGCTGCCAGACTGGCGGGAAGATCCTCGCCGACCGGGCGCTTTCCCGCCTGCTCCACAAGAGCTGGCCGAAGAACATCGACGAGCTCGACTGAACCGATGAACGAGTCCGCCGCCCGCAGAGTCACGCTCCTTCGCGCCGTCGAGACGACGGACGGGACGCGCGCGATCTGGTCCGACGACGATCGCGCGTGGGCGACGCGCGCGGCGGCCGAGATCACCGGTGCGAACGCTGCGCCCGACGTCTTCGTTGCGCGGCGTGCGGCGCTTGCGCTCGAGCGCCTTCGGACGCGCCATCCATCATTCGCCCGCGCGCTGCGTGCGCTCGCCTGGCGCTCGTGGATCGGCCCGGTGCTCGCCCTCATCGCGTTCGTGGTTGGCGTCGCGACCAACTACCTCGGCCCGGAGCGGCGCGTGAACATCCTCGCCTTCCCGCTGCTCGCGCTCCTCGGGTGGAACCTCGCTGTCTTCGCGCTCATCGTAGTGCGCGGCGCATGGGGCCTCGCCGCCGAGCGTGGGCGAGCGTTGGGGCCGGTCGCGCGCGCGGTCGCGCGATTCGGGCGGCGCCTCCCGCGAGAGGCGGCCGCGCGGGACGCGCCCGTGGCGACGGCACTCGGCATGTTCTTCGGCGACTGGGCGCGCGCGAGCGCGCCGCTCACCGCGGCGCGCGTCGGTCGGAGCCTCCACTTTGCGGCGTTCGCGCTCGCCCTCGGTGCGCTCGCGGG
>Ga0126369_10000964_pt1 | contig 19550 bp, 18 predicted proteins | sample PanSoiMetaPlot_1_FD_109646 | JGI IMG/M metagenome (GOLD analysis project Ga0126369, IMG submission 109646) | Tropical forest soil microbial communities from Panama - MetaG Plot_1 | ecosystem: Environmental > Terrestrial > Soil > Tropical forest > Bulk soil | place: Panama | collected 2016-02-17 | reverse complement strand
TACCCGCATCCGGACGCCATCGATCCGAAACGAGCGCTACCTGATCTCGATGCTCAGCCGATTTCCGACGAAGCCAAGCGCAAGATTCTGTGGGACAATGCTGTAAAACTTTTCGGACCGCGAATATTAGCGTAGGTCCGCGTCGTAATCTCCAAAATTCGCGTGTCATCCCGAACGGATGTGAGGGATCGTAAATTCTCGCTACGTTCAGAGCGAAGCGAACCGTTACTTGTACAGCCGGTCGATAAATCCCGAGCGATCCAGCTCTTCGATAAATCGGGTGTCCATAAAATCTCGCGGCTGTGCTGTTTTTGCTGCCGGCACCTTTAGACTAAGTTCTTCGAGGACCGCCTTAACGCCTTCCACGGTGGGATAGGGTTTCTTGGGCACAATGTCCCGGATGATCTGATACGCTTCCTCGGTATCCCGATCGTCTTTGAAGCGCATATACTTCCGGATGGAGCGTTTAGTGAACTCAGGGTTGGTTTTCATCAGGTGGATCGATTCAATGATGGATTTTATTGCGCGCCGCGTGACATCCTCGTTCTTTTTAATAAACCTTTCGGTAGTTACAAGCGCGGAAGCCTGGACGGGAAATCCCATGTCCTCGATATTCGCCAATATTCTCATGCCGTTTTCCACGACGCGGTTGTGTAGAGGTGGGTTGAAGACCGTGGCGTCAATGGTCCCGCTCATCAGCGCGGTCATGCGCGTTGGGTCTGCGCCAATCTGAAGCATGACCACGTCGGTATCAGGGTTGAGCCCGAGTTTAGACAGTATAATTTGCGCGCCGCGATGGGCGCCCAAGCCAAAGCCGGCGACACCGACGCGCTTTCCTTTGAGTTGCGCGACGGTTTTGATCTCTGGCCGAACCACAAGGCGGTATTGCAGCGAATTTAGAAAACTCGCGATCAATATGGGATCACCGCCTTGCAACCGAGGCGCCGCCATAGTGGTTCCGGACATGCCCCCCATGGCGATATCGCCGGTGATCAGTGCCGTACGTACGAGCGCGCTTTCGAGGAAAAGCACTTCCGCATCAATGCCATTTTTCTGAAATAAACGCGCTTCTCCCGCCACCCAAATGGCCGCGTAGCTCGTGCTCAATGAGCCATAGCCGACTCTGATCTGATCTCCGCATGGCGCGTTTCGGGAACAGATCAAGGCAAACGTCACGCCAATGAGACTAACAATGTTTCTACGTGGGGGGAATCCGAGCAAATCGAAGATCATCAGCCTTTGATACTGTAATTCGAATCCATCGACAATCTGGCTCAACACGTCTTGATGCCTGTGATGCGGCCGAAAAAACCGAGGCGGGATTGATCTCCCGTACACCTCTCGATGACTTTACGGTTCACCAAACAGTCTCACCGTGTTGTTGTAAAGCAGCTTCTTTTTTTGGCCCGCGGAAAGATCATTGCGCGCGAGAATCTCTAGCGCCGCATTTTCACGTCCTTCGCCGTGGGGAAAGTCGGAAGAGAACAACACCTGACCCTCGCCGATAAGCTCGAACAAGAGATGGATAAGGTTGTCGTCAGCTTCGGCGGCCAAGAAAATTCGCCCCGACTTGACATACTCCTTGATGCTCGCGCGCGGCAGCTGTGCGGCGTTGGGCATGCTAAGGCCAAATGGATGGGCGCCGCGGTCTAGTGGCAAATAATGGTCCATTCGGGACACCATGTAGAAAATCCACTCGGCGCCGAATTCGAGGAACGCGACTTTTAAATCCGCGTAGCGGTCCAGCATCCGGTGTCCCACGACGGCCATGAAGGCGAGCTGCGCCGGCAGCGACATACCGATGATGTGGCCATCGTAGATTGACCGCCCGAGCCGAGCCAGCGGCGGGTAGCTCATGCCCATGTGAACGCAGAGCGGCAGTTTGGCGCGTGCAAATTCATCCCAAACCGGAAGAAAACTCTGATCCGAAAGCAGCCTTTCGCCCGCGGTGCCGAAAACCACGGCGGCGCGCGCGCCGAGGCGCTGCATTTCCTCGATCGCTTCGAACGCTTGGCCCTGATCGCGAAGCGGCAACAGGCCCGACCATTTGAGTCGCCGGGGCGCAGTCTGGCATTGACGAGCGATGAAGCGGTTGTAGGCTCGGAAGAGCGCCGCTTCGAATCCAGGATCGTCTGTCATGTGAGCATAGAGCGTGCTAGGAAAAAGCATTTGGGCGTCGAATCCCATACGATCCATGTCGCGCAAGCGCGCTTGCGGATCGTTGAGCGTGACACTGTCGATGGAGCAATGTTCTCGCTCGGTGTCCGCTCCGAATTCAGCGAGCACATGGCGCGGCGTGTTCGCCTGTTGCGCGCCTGGACCGAAGGCGTGAGGCTCCAAGGAGCCTGCGATCAGCCATCCTGAGTTATATTTCTCTAAACCGGAGTCGTCGTGCACGGTGATGGGTCGCGGGCGCCGCGCTCGATAAGCTTCGGGAAGGTCCTCCCACATACGAGGACTGATCGAGCCGTGGGCGTCCGCGTCGAATACGAGATGGCCTTGAAGCATTTGCGATCTCCTTACAATCCGCCTGAGTCAACGGAGTGAGTCCGGAGTTCAGCGTTCGATATTAAAATTCAATTCAAGGTCCGACGGGTTGAACCGTTGGAACATTGGACCTTGAACATCCCGGTGCGCGCGCCAATTACTGGACAGTTCGTTTAATCCTCCACCGTCGCCGATTCACTGCCAAAGACGTTTGAAAAATCCAGCTTTTTCCAACTCGTCGACATAGCGGTTATCGTAATAGGCTGTGAGAGGCGTCTTCTGCGCGGCTATCGCATCGATCATTTTGAGTCCGACAAGCTGCTCCGCCAGGTCCTTGAAAACCTCCGGAGGGATGCGCGGGTCCTTGGCGAAGGCCTCGATGCTCGCCTGATAGCTCTCGTCCAGCATGTTCTGCCGCGTCACTTTGGTGTATTTGCCGAGAATCCTTGTGGCGTAAACTTTGTCATCGTGGATTTTTTTGAGGCCATCGTATACCGCTTCGATAAAGCGTTTGACGAGCTCGGCATTCTTTTCGGCGTAACCGCGCCGTGCCACGACGCCTTGTTCAATGAAGCGAATATTCATCTCACGAATCTGTTTGATGCTGACAAGCTCGCGAAAGCCCTTTTCGCGCAGCACGACACTTTGTGGCGCAGGGATCATCGCTCCGGCGATGGCGTTAGTGCTAAGCGCGGTCATTGATTCGGGGTAGCCACCGGTTTGAACAATGACGGCGTCGGTGACGTTGGACCGGTCCAGTATCGCCTTTGCGGTGAAGTGTGAAACCGAGCCGAAGCGCGTGACGCCGACTCTTTTGCCACTCAGTAGCGCTACTTGCGTGATGGCGGGCTGCACATATAGTGGGACGCTGAAAGATTTGACCAGCGCAGCGACTTGAATGACATCACCGCCTTTGAGCACGTTGGAGATCACCGCCGGTCCGGCCATGCCCGCCAGATCCGCCTCGCCTGCAAGCATTGACTGCACGATCAAAGACGAGGCGCCGGCGAACACGGGATCCACTTCGAGTCCGTGTTTCTCGTAAAGCCTGGCCTCGTAGGCAACTAGGAAAGGCAAACTATGGTACGAGATCGGAGAATAGGGAAATTTAATTTTGTCCAGCGCTGTCGCCGGTTCGAGGCTGGAGAAAACGACCGCTACCAGCACGAGAAACGTTGAGCACGCGCAAAGGGCGTCTTTGCATCTCTGTTCTCTTCCTTTTTTCACCATAGAGTTTTAACGTCCTACTCTTCGTAATGTTTGCATCTTGTTAACGATCCGGCGAAACCGAACGCCTTGAACGTTTTAAACGGATCGAACAGCTCGAACGGCTGTTTTCTTTAGGGTTAGATTTTATAAAATCTGCGGGCATTGGCTCCCAATATGGCATCCTTGTGTTCCTCTTGGAGGTCGTGGCGTTCGACGATTTCGTCAATCTCTTCCATGCAGTTGTCCAGCGAAATCTCGTGCGGGAAATCCGACGCGAACATAAACGGCTCAGGTCCGACGCGGTCAATGGCGTAAGCCAAGGCTTTCTCGTTGCCTTCGCAGCCGACGAAGAGTTTCCCACTTTTAAAATAGTCCTCAGGTTTGCGCTTGACGCGCAGCCCGCCATATTCCAACTCTCGCTCGAGACGATCGATGACCATGGGGATCCAGGCGGTGCCGCCTTCGAGGAATCCCACGCGCAAGCTGGGAAATTCATCCAGTACGCCATCGACGATCATGCCGGTTGCGGCGATGGCCAGTGGAACCGGCATACCGAGGGCCCGCGTCGCAGGAAATACGGTGTAGGTGTTGAAGCCGAGGTCGCCGTAGCATCCACCGTGGACGGCCAGGGCGCAATCCAGTTTCGCCGCCTCTTCATACACCAGCCAAAAATGCTTGGCGCTCAAGTGCGGGTTGAGGCCGTTCGACGGCAGCATCGCGCCGACCATGCCGAGGTCTTGCACCGCACGACGCAGCTCAGTAACCGCCGCAGGAACGTCTTGCATGGGAATCAATGCCAAGCCTTTCAACCGCGAGTTGAAGTCCAAATATCTCGCGCGGAGCCAGTCATTGTAAGCCCGCGCATAGGCAACGGCCCAGGGGGGAAATGCGATCTGTCCGTAAGCGAGGCCTTCCGTCGGAAACAGCACACTGAACTCAAGACCCGCTTTGTCGAGGAATTGCACCCACATCTCGGGGCCGACGTTGGGATCGAACGTGCCGGGTTTCCGCTCTTCCAACCGCGGCGTGTGAAACCGATCCAGACTGGGCAAAATTCGCCGCGGATTCATGTGGCCCGTGGTCTTGAAGGGCTCGCCGACGTATTTCACCACTTCGTCGGAGTTTTCCATCACATGACCGTCACAATCAGCATACCTGCGCGTCATAAATTTCCTCCGCACTTTGAGCTCGTTGCGTTCTGAATAGTGAAGCCGAGGTTGGCTATCCGATTTAGTGTCGTTAGCTGCGTCTACTGGAAAAAAATCTTCTGGTATTCTTTCTTTTTCGCTTCGAAGTCTTCCTTGCCGAACTGATACATTTGGACGAACTTGATTTTGTCGGCGTCTTGGAGCGGCGGATAGATACCGCGTCGGTTAACGAACTCACCAATGTCGGCTTGAATCTTCATGCTCTCGTCATCCAGGAAGAAATCGATGAATGCTTTTCCGGCATTAGGCCGTGGCGCTTTGGCTTCGAGGCCGATGTAGTGCCCGTCACCGAGCATGTTGTAGTCGCGGACATAATCGAGATTGGCACCTTGTTTGTTGTAGGTGAGCACAAAACGAGGGAAGCTTATGCCGATGGGCGTTTCGCCGCTGCTTACGTGCTCGGCGGCAGGTATCGTGTTGTCAACAAAAATTGGCTTTGCAGCGGCGAGATCATGGATGAATTTCTCGGCGCGCGCTTTGGGCATAATTTTATCAAGGCTGGCGAGCCACTGAGTGGTGGTCGTGTGGTTAGTCGGATGAGGCATAACAAGCTTGCCGCGATATTCGGCTTTAACTACGTCTTCGAGCGTCTTGGGCGCTGCGGAAGTTTTGATATCTTTCTTGTTATAAATCACGCCGAAGAGAATGTTGCGGTAGCGGGCGCCAAGGATCGGATCGATGGCGTCTTTCGGAAATCCCTTAAACGAAGGCGAGTCGTATTTCACCAGGGCGCCTTCCTTGGCCATTAGCTGCATGTGATCGCCGGGCATTCCGATGACGTCGAAGGTGACTTTTCCCGCACGGTGTTCGCTTAACGCACGCGTAAGCACTTCGGTGATCCCACTGCGCCAGAACTCTACCTGGAGCCCGGTCCGCTTTTCGAATGCGGCTTTGATCGCGTCAAGGGTGAATGGCTCCATCGTGGTGTACAAGATGACCTTCCCGCCTTCCTTTTTCGCCGCTTCAATCAGTTTGGGGTTTTGTGCGAAGAGCGCCTGACCGCTGAAGATCAGCAACCAGCCAACCAACAGAGCTGAAATCTTACGCATAGCAGAAAATCCTTTCTGACTAGACGCCACGGTGAAATTGCTTTGACTTATGGGTGACCGTATATCGCAGCGAAATTCGTACCGTCAAGGAAGTTTGAGCTCATTGTCGCGCTTACACTTGGAATCCATAGAGCCGTGCGGGGTTGGTCTCGAGGATCTTGGTCTTGGCCGTATCACTAATATCTTTTCGGCCTTGAACTTTTCTTACCGCAAAGGGCTCACGGTCGCCATGCGGCATGTCCGAACCAAAAACCATGTTTTCCTCCCCGACGAGCTCAATCACTTGAGGCAAAAGAACATCGTCCGCTTCTGTGCTAAAGAAGAGATTTCCTTTGCGAACATAATCCATTGGAGGTAGAGCATGCTGGGGTGCCGTTTGCGAGTGGAACGTCGAAAGCTGATTTCGCGTACGCCTAAAGCGGTGGTCCAATCTCTCAAGCACGAAATGAACCCACTGGCAACCCGCCTCTAAGAATGTGACCTTCAAATTAGGAAATCGATCGAGTACGCCTCCGCTGATGAGGCCCACGAGTCCCATCAGCACGGGCACAAGGAACGCGATGACTCCTGAGGGATAGATGTGGGAGTAAAGATTGTTGAGTGAGGGACAACTCCAACCGACGTGCACGGCCAGCGGCAACTTTTCTTCAGCGAGTGATTCAAAAAAGGGCAATAGACTTGGGTGATCAAACGTAAGATCGCCGGCGGTGCCAAGAGCCATGACGGCCACAGCGCCCATCGACTTTGCGTCATGGACCTGACGCGCAGCCGCCGGAACATCGTCAAGATTAACGATCGCGGCCCATTTTATTCGCTCATTATTGGATAACCGATCGCCCAACCAGCGGTTATAGGAAGAACAAAGCGCAGTCGCAAAAGCGATGTTCGATGTTAACGGGTACGCAAGAAATAGACTCGGATACACAACCTGCATCGCGATATCCTCTTCATCCATCGATCGGATGCGTGCGTTGATGTCCGAGAGTTCCATACTCTCCAGGCTGTCAGTTTTGAAGGCGGTGTGCTTGGTGGGCTGCCCGTCGTAGCTCGCGGGGGTACCCAGATTGTTACAGCCTTTGCCCACGCGCCGCGGAAACATCTGCTCATCGATAACCCAGTATGCCAGACCATCCCGGCCCATTACCGTGGGACGTTGAGCGCGAAAAGCCGGATCCAAATATTTATCGCTGAATGTTGTAGGGCATTCTTCCACATGACCATCCGCATCGATGTAACGCATTAGGATGACCTCCGGCAGATTGTTTTGGTAACTGTGACTATGTTCTAGAACCTACAAGCGCCTGTCACAAAGACAGGCTGTTTTTGTCTCCTCAAATTTGGACGCGACAACTAAAGATCCACAGCTCATTTGCTTCATAGTTCGGGGCAACCTATTTAACAACACCCTCCGCGCGGAGCTCTCTTAACGCCTCGCTGGTCAGACCGAGAATCCCTGTGAGCACTTCATCCGTGTGCTGGCCGATGGTGGGCGCATCGTCGTGGATACTCGTGGGCGTTTTACTAAGATGGATCCAGGGAGCGAGCAGTGTCGACGGGCCGGCAGTTGGGTGATCGCGTTCAATGAAGGCGCGGCGCTCTTTGATATGCTGATCCTTCATGATCTCGTCGATTGACAGCACAGGTGCGCCGAAGTAATCGAGGTCGCGCAGCTCATCCCAAATTTCCCGGCGAGTTTTCTCGCTTGCCCATGCTCTAACTATTTCCTCCAATTCGGCGCGGTGCTGGCGACGTGCGACGACGTTCGCAAAACGGATATCTTGCAATAGATCATTGCGGCCCATCAGGTGCGCCACCTGACTCCAAACGGAATCGTTCATTTCCGGCACGCGCAGGGTGAAGTAGCCGTCAGCCACTTTCATGGGGCTATTGCCGACTCTCACGCCTGTGAAATGCTCGTGCATCGAGCTGGTCATAAAGCCGAGGACAGCCTCTTGCATCGAGACTTCAACCTTCTGACCTTCCCCGGTGTGCTCGCGCGCATGTAGAGCCGCGAGAATGCCAACCGCAATGCTGACACCCGCGGCTTCGTCGCCAATTCCGAGCGTTTTTGTCCCTGGCGCGCCGTTGTGCTTCCACGCGTTATCGAGCCATCCGGCGATACTGTTATTGCTTGCAGCGGTGTTGCCATAGCTTGCGTACGGTCCCCATTCGCCGTAGCCGCGCGAGCAAGCATAGATCAGTCGAGGGTTGAGAACCTTCACTGAGTCATAATCCAGACCAAAGCGCTCCATCACTCCTTTTTGATAGTTCTCGACGAGCACGTCGGCACGGGCAATGAGCCGGCGCGCTAGATCCACTCCTTTTGGATTTTTCAGATTGAGGACGACGCTTTTCTTATTGACGTTTATCCACAACGATTCGTACGCATCTGTGGTTGCGCCAGGTGGCATCCACATGCGGCGAAACTCATCACCATTGGGCGGCTCGACCTTGATAATGTCTGCGCCCAAGTGCCCAAGCAACATTACGCAGAACGGTCCGGCGAGGGCGTGGGTAAAGTCGATCACACGTATGTCTTCAAGCGCCCCGGGCATGGTTCAATCACCTCCTAAAGAAGAGTGGAGTAATGGAGCGATGGAGTACTGGAGTATTGGAAGTGACAAGTATGGCTTGCAGTACTGCAACACTCCGTTATTCCATCACTCCCTTCTTTCTACACTGGGCGAAATTTCGGTAGAGTCACTTCCGGTGTGACATCTTCGAAGACGACGCGCACGGGCATTCCAACCTGCACCTCCTGCCATGGACATTCGATCACGTTGCTGATCATTCTCACCCGATCATCGGTGCCGTCGAGCGTAATATGAGCCACGACATAGGGTACGTCATCCTGAAAAGCAGGAATCGACACGTAGTGCACGACCACAAAAGAATAGACGGTCCCGGTTTCGCCGAGCTTGGTCCAATCGAATTTCCAGGAATAACAATGCGGACAGAACGCTTGAGGCGGCCAGCGAAAGTTCCCGCAATCCTGGCAGCGCTGCGCTGCAAGTTCGTGTGTTTTGCATCTGTCCCAGAATGGTTGGGAATCGATATCTGGTATCGGGAGTGGCTTGGCATAAGCCATCGTTACGCCCTCCTTAGAAGTATGGCACTCTCGCCACATTCCCCGCATACGAGGGCGACCTTGGGGTTGCGCACCTGGCGGCAAACAGAGCGGTCAAAGCTATGCGCGCCATCGCACAGATCATCGACGACGCCTTCGGGTCGCAGTTGCTGGACTGCCTCGATAACATGGTTAAGCCCATGAATGTGTGCTTCGGACATGAGGCCACCATGAGTGTTCACCGGCAGATCGCCATCGAGACGACTGTGGCCTTCTCGCACCCAACCCCCAATCTCGCCTTTTTTTACAAAACCGAAGTCTTCGATGTGCGTCATGCACATAAATGTGAAGGGATCGTAAATCTCCGCAATGCTGACGTCACGCGGGGTGATACCCGCTCCTTCATAAAGGAGCGGAGCGGAGTTGACCCCATTGGTTTCCCAAAGACCCGCGGTCTGACCCTGACCGCCCATGCCCGACATGATATAGACCGGCGCGTGCTTTAGGTCGCGCGCCCGTTCCGCCGATGTGATTACCAGCGCGACCCCGCCGTCACTCTCCTGACAACAATCGAGCAAGCGGAAAGGATAAATAATCCAGCGCGAATTCTGGTGATCGTCGATGGTGATGGGCTTTCGCATCATCGCCTTTTGGTTGAGGGCAGCATGGCTGCGCTCGGTGACAGCGAGATGAGCAAAGTCCAGTGTGGTGGTACCGTAGCGCGCCATGTGAGCAGTGGCGATGGGTCCGAAGGAAGCTGCGGCGTGGTGGATCCCGAAAGGGGTGGTGAACTGTGCATCGCCCTTGACGTCATTGGCCCGCTCCGCCCGCGCGGCGCGTCCCTCGCTGTAACGGTTGCGCGCCTTGAAAACCAGCACATTTTTGCAGATCCCCGCGTGCACGAGCATCGCGCCAGAGAGGACAGCCCCACAGTTCCAACCGCCACCGCCGTCGCTGTAGAATTCGAAGTTGCATTTCTTGAGGCCGAGCGCGCGGACTAATTCCCGCACCATCTGGCCTTCCGGCTGGCGGTGGTAAAATGAAACGATCCCATCGATGTCCTGGACCTGCAGCCCTGCATCGGCAATCGCTTTGAGGCTTGCCTCGGCGGCGAGGGTCAAGGTCGTGACTCCGGACTTGCGTGAGAACGCGGTCCATCCCAGCCCGACGATTGCAGTCTTGTCTTTGATCGCTTGCTCCGGCATGTTTACCTCTTTTAGAAACGGGTAGGCACGTAGACCCGCCTACATCGATTCTTCACAATTAGTTGGAAAAAATTTCTTTTCATCAGTTTCGAGTCTTCGTCGAAGTTTTCGGCCCATGCAGGGTCGACGGGCACGATCTGGGCTCCCCTAACTTTCATGCTCTCATCTTGAGACAAATCAGATCGCGCGACCAATCTTCCCGCGCTTTGATAAAGTTGCTGTCCCTCTTTGGACAGCAAGAAATCAACAAAGAGTCTGGCCGCGGCAGGGTGCGGTGCCTGAGATGTTAGACCCACTCCGACCATCAATCCTGGCAAGGGCCCGGGCGCAACCCAGTCGATGGGAGCGCCTCTTCGCTTCATACGAGTGACGGTCACGCCGTTGCCATTGATTTGCAGCGTCGCCTCCCCCGCGGCAACCAACTGGGTGATCAGACTCTGTCCTATCCGCAGCATAAGGTTCTGCTGGGACAACTCTCTCATGTATTTGACGCCTTTCTCCCTTCCCAAAATATTCAGCATCGCCGTAAACCAATCGATCTTGTCTTTTTCTATAATCATTTTGTTCTTCCAAAACGGATTCAGCAGATCTTTGTAACGCTTCGGAAGGTTTTGAGCCGAGACGAGTTTCGTATTGTAAAGAACTACGTAAGGATTGTAGTAAGTCGTCGTCCAGTATTTTTCTTCTTTAAAGTTCCGCGGGTAAAAGCGGTTATCTGCCGGCGAATAATCGCCTATGATTTCTCTTTTTCTCAAAGCATGCAGATAAAAGGCGGGTGTTTGGATCACGTCGACGGGTGATTTTTTCGCGCGTGTCTCTTGCAGCACTTTGGTAACAATCCTCTCGCCTTCCGCGCGGTTTATATTGACGTCGATAAACGGATATTTCGCTTTGAAGTGACGGCTCATCGCGTCAGCCTCTTCAACATTGGTCGTTGTATAAAATACTACTTCGCGGTCTTTTTTGGCCGCTTCTATAATATCTTCCTTGGTTGCAGCGAGAGACAATGAAGTAAAAACAACTGCAAACCAGGTCGTGAGCAGTGAAGTTAAAGAAATACGTTTCATCGTGGGATGGAGCGCAAGATTTTGTGGTTGCTCTGTTGGCGTTCCACTCGACAATATCTGATAGCCGGAACTGAGGTCAACCCAAGTAGATCGCAATCGGAGATCGGAAGGCGGCGGTCAGTTGTCCACAGACGGTTGTCGTGAAATTGTTTTCTCACATTGACTTCCGCTGTTAACTGTAGCTAAGAAATGAGGACACAAACTGCTTCACGGAGGTATTCGAATGCGTAGTCAGCGTACGTTTTTCACCGCGATAGTGTTTCTTTCCAGCCTTGCAGGAAGCGCGTGGGGTCAGCCTGCCAAGCCAATGAATCTAGCGGATCTAGCCAAATATACCGGCGCCGACCGCGGGCGCTTACTCTATGAAGGCGCCAAGAAAGAAGGAAAGTTCTTGTGGTATACGTCGCTGATTGCGAACAAGGAGATCGTAAAGATCTTTGAGTCAAAATATCCAGGCGTAACGGTAGAGACGTATAGAGCGAGCGGTACCCAATTGGCGCCAAGAGTTTTGGCCGAGGCGCAGTCAAAGCGTTATTTGGGAGATGTAATCGAAACCTCACCTCCCGGATTGATGGTACTGCGGGACAGCGAGCTTCTTTTACCTTACACGTCGCCATATTTGGCAGAGTACCCTGATGCGGCTAAGCAAAAGGCGGCGCGGGGTTTGGTTTTTTGGACGACCGACCGCGAGTCCTATATCGGGGTCGGCTACAACAAGAACGTTTTGCCTGCGGCCGATGTTCCGAAAAACTTCGATGACCTACTGAAGCCTGCGTTGAAAGAAAAGATGGCGATCAGCAACGACGACGTCTCTGCTCGGTTCGTCGGCGCCATGATCAAATCGAAAGGCGAAGCATTTATAAGGAAATTGAAGGAGCAAGAGGTCAGAGTCCACGGCGTCAACGGTCCTGGTTTCAACGAGTTAATTGTATCGGGCGAGGTGCCGCTATCATTTAGTGCTATTCACAGCAACATTGGCCACTCCGTCGACAAGGGTGCGCCAGTGGCATGGGTTCCCATGGACCTCGCCGCTGCCATTTCCGGCGGGGTAGCTGTTTTTTCTCACGCCCAGCATCCTTATGGCGCGTTGTTGTTGACCGATTTTTTTCTCAGTCCCGAAGGACAGAAAATGCTTATAGAAACATTTAGACATGGTAGTCCCCTGAAGGACCCTGGGTTCAAGCGCTGGTATCCCGAGGAGGGCTTAACGACTTCTCAATACGATCAGGTGATGGATAGATGGCAGAAGATTGTGTCGGAATTTGCGCGCAGGTGAATTGGTCAAGTAACCGGACGAACCCGAATGTATCAACGTCCTGTGTTGGTGGGATCATGTAAGGAAACGAAGCCGCCTGTCTGTGATACGAATTCGCCTTGTTAATTTGGAGTTTCACCGCGATAGTCTCAAGGTCACATCACGAACCACGTTGAGCGTGGCTCGCTGACACCAATGAAAGGTGACGCGTGTTGAGCCTTGAATGACAAACGCCGAAGCAACATGGATGGAGACCTAACCGAAAAACACAGCCGATTCATCAGCGCTGCGCAGTGGTAACCTCGATGATCTCCCGAAATCTAGCGCGCACCTTTGTGTCCGACAAGTAAAGTTCTGCCACTGTCTTGGTGATGGTCGGACCATCAATCGGGTTGACCACGAGATTGGCCTTTTTTGCTTCTCCCAAGAATTCCGGATCTTTCATCGTCGCCATAAATCCATTCTGGAGCGTCAACAAGCGTTCCTTTGGCAATCCCGGCGGCACCGAGTATGCGATGGAAGCAGGCCCGTAAGCTTGCGCTCCGAGCCGCAGCAAATCCTGGCCTTCTTTTGTCTTAGCCTGCTGTATGGCCACCGGAACATTTGGCAGATCTGGAATGGGCTCGGGCATCATCTGTATTGCAGGACGTACGAATCCTGATTCAACCCCTTTTGCTCAGGTCACCTTAATCGAGTCCCATCCCCAGCACGCACCCTCGACCTCTCCGGCCTCGGCTGCAAGTCGAATGTCAGAGGTGCCTTTAAATCCCTCGATGACGGTCACTGGAAGGCCCAGAACTACTCTGAGCAGATGGGGCCAAGCTGATGTAGAATTACCTGGTCCAAGAGATCCGAGTTTGAGCGGTCGTTTGGATGCGTGCCAATCGTCCAAAGTTTTTACTCCGCTTTTCTCGGTAACGACGCACGTGTGCCTCTCCGGAGCCGGCGTTCCCATCCAGCCGAACTTCTTCCCGTCGAACATGACGCTTTGGTCTCCTAAGACGTGCCTGAAGATCACCGAACCCGAGAAATGTCCGACGGTCAAACCATCGGGCTGAGTTCTGTTATACAGATGATTGGCTGCAATCAGTTGCCCTGCACCGGGCATGTTCTGAACGATGGTATTGGGATTTCCCGCGATGTATTTCCCAATATGGCGTGCGAGCATACGGCTGTAGGTGTCAAATCCTCCCCCAGGAGCGGTGCCGACGATTATCACAATCGTCTTTCCTTTGTAGAACTCCTGTCCCGACGCCGGAGAAGCAACAAACATGAATCCCAATCCGACTACGACATTAAACAGGCGCAAAATTGCGACCGACATAGCAACTCCTCAAAGATTCTTCACCGGAAGCGTAACGAATATCTTTTTTGGACCTAGCTGCCTACTTGTGCTTGTAGTAACGCTCCTGCTTGGCGTGTAGTTCTGGGTCCGTGTAGCCCATTGGCTCCGGCTCAACCTGGCCAACCATAACCTGAAGAAAAACAGGTTCCACACCATTATTTTGATAACCGTGAATGACGCCGGCCGGGCACGAAATGCAATCCCAAGGTCCAAGATTGAGCTCGAGGCGCCGGCCGTCTTCTTCCTCAAGGAATACCATCAGATTTCCCCTCAGGATGAAGAACACTTCCTCGACCGGATGGGTGTGAGGCGCGTTGCCTTCACCCGGCGGGACGTACATGATGGACAACCTAGTTCCTCCAGCCGGAATGTATTTTATTTCCGGTTTTCCGAGGGTTTGCCCGATGTACCGGTACTGCGCCCTGCGGTAGCCAGAAATCTTCGCATCGTCGAAGACGTTCCAGTCTGGTTTGATATCCGAGAAGCGCACCGAGTAGCGGTCGGCGATCTCCTCGAGACTCATGTTGATTACTGCAGGATGCCGTGGATGGCGCGCAACGTTAGCCATGATCTTCCCCCTTGAATGAAACTCTACACTTCAGCGCCCGTTTATCGGTTTGCTAAATCCTTGTCAACAAAGAGCGCGCCCATGGCGAGATTTTCGAGATCAACATCGATCATACTCAAGCTTCAGTTATTGAACGTCGATTGATTCGTTTGATTTTTCGACTTATGTTTCCGGTTTAAGCAAGCACTAGGAGTTAGTTTCTCATGAAATCGCACGAGCATTTTTCCGCGGTGGGAATTCCGACAATCCGCTCGGATGGAGAACCTAAAGTCACAGGCGCAACGCGCTATACCGCCGACTATACGTTGCCAGGCATGATCTGGGGCAAGTGCTTGCGCAGCCCTCTTTCTCACGCGCGAATCCGTGGCATCGATCTAGACCGAGCAAAGAAAATAAAGGGAGTCTTTGCAATACTGACCGCTGCCGATCTGCCTGCTCGGTTAACCGGAATCGTGCTTAAAGATATGCCGGTGCTGGCAAACGATCGGGTCCGGTTCGTCGGAGAACGAGTGGCGGTGGTTGGGGCGGAGTCACCAGAGGTTGCGGAGGATGCGCTAAGTCGCATCGAGGTAGATTACGAGGAGCTTCCGGCCGTTCATCATCCGCTGGAGGCGATGTCCGCCGGCGCCCCCATCGTTCACGAGGCCCTGCGAAGTTACGAGGGGCTTCAACTGCCGCTTCCTGAAATTCCCAACCTGCACTCCTATGTCGAATGGCAAAAGGGAAACCATGAACAAGGATTCACCGAATCTGACTTCGTATTTGAGCAAACCTTTACGACGCAAAGAGTCCACCAGGGTTACCTCGAGCCCCACGCAGCCGTAGTCCAGATCGATTCCTTGGACCGGATTCTGATTCGCTCTCCGGCCAAGCAACCCTACCTCAACAAACAGCATCTCGCGGCATGGCTCGGCGTGGATCCAAAAAAGATAGTCTTCCAGATAGGATTCATCGGCGGCGACTTCGGCGGCAAAAATACCCTTATGGATATTCCCCTCTGCTATTACTTGGCTAAGACCGCCGGCAGGCCGGTCAAGATGATCATGAGTTACGCTGAGGAACTAAGCACCGCCAATCCCCGCCATGCTTCGGTGATCGCGATCAAGACCGGAGTGAAAAAAGACGGCCGGTTGTGGGCGAGAGAATTAAAAGCTGTCTTCAACGGCGGCGCTTACGCCGGAATCAAGGAAAACACGACCTGCAATCTTCCGGGCGCGCGCCATGGAAATGGTTCGTATTCTATTCCTCACTCGATGGTGCGGTCTTTTGCAGTCTATACGAACTGCATCCCCGGGGGGATCATGCGCGGCCCGGGCGATCTTCAGGTGAACTTCGCCGTCGAATCCCATATGGATTATGTGGCGCGCAACCTCGGAATCGATGCTTATGAGTTTCGCCGCATGAATGTGCTTAAGCGCGGGGAGCCGCTGCTTCATGGCCCGAGTCTGAATAGCGATATGGGTGTGCGGGTATTGGAGGAGATGAGCAAGAAGCTTCGGTCGGCTACCACTGAAAAAAAGAAACCGTACATCGGAAAAGGTTTTGCCCTGGCATCGCGAGACATCAATGCGGGTGAAGCGAACATAGAGGTGGGGCTAAAGGAAGATGGAAAGGCTTATATCTTGACCACGGTCTCGGACACGGGAACCGGCGCACACACGATCTTTCGCCAGATTGTTGCGGAGGCGCTCAAAATCTCCCCCAAAGACGTCGAAGTCAATCTAGGCACCACAGACACCTTTCCTACCGACGTCAGAGTCATTGCAAGCCTGGTGACCTATTTGGGAGGACATGCGCTCCATCAGGCAGCTTTCGCTCTGCGTGATCAAATCATGGCAATTGCTGCAGCCCACTTCAAATGCTCAGCGGACGCCATTCGGCTGGCACGCGGGGCCGTGTTTGGACCGCGCAAGCAGAAGATTCATCTTTCCGAACTGGCTGCATCGAGCAACAAGCCACTCACGGCAAGAGGGAATATGAACGTTAAAGAACGGGTCGGCGCGGTCTGTTTTTTTGCCCAGGCAGCGGAGGTCGAGATCGATCCGGAAACCGGACACTTGAAAGTTCTGAAAATTATCTCGGCGCACGACGTGGGAACGATAATCAATCCGCTCACCCATCTAGGACAAGTGGAAGGAGGCATGGTTCAGGGCTTTGGCTTCGCTCTAATCGAAAATCTCCCCGACGAAGACGGAAAAATCCTCACCAACAATCTCGGCGAATACAAACTTCCTAATATCCAAGATATTCCCAGGCATGAGACGCTCTATGTCAGAGATGACGATGGGCCCGGCCCATTTCAAGCGAAGCCCATCGGTGAACACGGGGCCATTCCTACCGCTGCCGCAATTGGGAACGCCGTGTATGACGCCATCGGCGTTCAGGTCACGGATTTGCCGATTACCGCGGAAAAGATCTACAGCGCGCTCCAAGCGAAAAGGATGTCGGCTAGGTAGTGGAATCGATTTGAGACGCTTTAAGATCCAGAAGCTGCTGAAAGTTGAGGCGTTTGCCGATGAATCTCGATCAGCCGAATCAAAAACTGACTTTACTTTGACCGATCGTGATTACACTTGAAGACGTAAATCGAGCAGGGAACGCACGCCGACACGAACCAGTCCGATGAATGTTGTTACCCAGGTAGCTAAAGCGAAATAGATGAAAACACGGGGGATCCAAAAAAAAGAATTTCATGTCCATTGCTTTGGCCAATTGAAAAGTGCAGACCGTGTACATGCCAAGTGGGAAGACGACGCCCCAATACAGAGGATCGTACGCAAGCCTGAATCTTTTGTAGAGATGTCGCCACAGGCCCAGAATTACCAGCATGGGAATCCACCAGGTCCCAGTGGCCCAAAAGAAGAGCGTAAAGCCGCGGAGAAAAGGAAGCATGGTTTGAAGCAACGGCGATCTCTGCGCGTCGAGAATCAAAGTCGCGCCGGACAAAGTTGAAATGGCCACCGCGCCCATGTTGATCCAGTAGGGCGGCGTCAAATCGGAGGGTGACATCGGGAAAAATACGTAGCGATAGAAAATCAGCGAGATCATCCAGATATAAAGCATCCCGCCCCAAAGCCACATCGATAGAGCGAAAAAGATGATCGGCTGTGCCTCGGAATCGAACAGCGGCGCCAGCCGGGCGCCGAGAACCGATACGGCTTGGGTCGCCACCACCGCGATCAGCCAGCCGCCGTGAATTCCTTCGGCGAGGGTCGGCTTTGTTTCCTTCACCGTCACGCCGGTAAAAATCGTGTAAGTCAGAATCATCCAGAGAAGAATCGCCAAGAGCCACAAAACCAGCGCGACCCGCGAGGCTTGAAAAATAATCAGCCATTGGCTGCCGAAAATACAGGTCGCCGCAACCGTCGTAAAATACCCTGGAGCGCGATTGTGATCGACGAGATCGGCGAGAAAGCGGGTTCGGTGCCAGCCAAAGCGCGCGACGGTGAGCGACCAGAGAATTATGAAGAAAAATAAGTTGAGCCAGCAAAGCGCAAAGGCAATCGTGCTCATTTCCAGCAGATCACTGGCAATCGACACGATACCGGTCGCCATGACCAAAGCAAAATAGGCCGGATGCAAATTCTCGATTGAAGCTTTGAGCGAAGTGATCACAATGACTACAATCTTATCATTCCGTTATCTATTTTCGTTCTTCACTACAATTCCGAGTGAAGGTGCGCCGGCTACGAGGTCCATCCACTGTGATAAGGGACGCATTAGACATGCCGGTCGAACGATAACCCGTTGCGAGCGTGGCGGCAACAAAAAATTGGTTCATAAATTTGCACTTCGAACAAGGCCCCTCATTGTGTCGATAGCTATACGATCTCTTTTCTTTACGATTGACACTTCTCTAGTGCGGCGTTATAGCTCGCGTCAACGAAAGAGGGTGTTCAAATTTCCCTGAGGTTGGGGTTTCTTCTTCCATTCGTTGGGTTTCCTTGAACTTTGAACTGCGCGCTAAGCGCTAAGGAGTACCGTTATGGTGGCGATTACAACCGACCAGCGACGCACGGGTCAGATATCTGCGGAGGAGCGCGAGCTACGCATCCAGTTGGCCGCCGCGTACCGTCTGGCCGACAAGTACGGGATGTCCGAGCTTATCTACACACACATCTCTCTGCGCGTGCCGGGGCCGACGCCAACCTATCTGCTCAACCCCCACGGCATGCTCTTTAACCAGATCACCGCGTCCAGCCTGGTGAAGGTCGACTTCGCGGGCAACCTCGTGGGACCGACCGAGTGGCCGGTGAATCGCGCCGGCGTTGCAATCCATGGGGCGATCCTATCGGCGCGCCCGGACGTCAACTGCGTGTTTCACACCCACATGCCGTACACGACGGCTGTGTCAGCGCTCCAGTGCGGGCTTTTGCCGATATCGCAGCCCGCCCTCCGGTTCCAGGGGCAAACCGCGTATCACGACTACGGCCGGGCGGCCACCGACCCGGCCGAATGCGCGCGACTCACGAGAGACCTGGGCGATAAGTCGGTGATGCTCCTGCGCAACCACGGCGGAATCACGACTGGCAAGACCGTGTGCGAAGCGTTCATCTCTTCCTTTTATCTCGAGAAGGCATGTCAGTTTCAGATTCTGGCGCAGTCTGCAGGTGTGCCATTGGCCATGCCGGCCGACGAAATCATCGCCGCATCCGGTGGCCGCCCCGCTGGCGACGAGCGCGCCTGGCCCAGCCTCCTCCGCATGCTCGACCGCGAGGACCCCTCCTACCGGGACTGAGCCGGAGAGCTGGCGTGCTCGTCTCACGAAACAATCAGAGCAGGATTACCTGCGTCCGTGCCGACTCAGATTTTCTCTCGCAAAGGCGCTAAGGCGCAAAGTCTCGGAATGAGTTTAAATCTTTTTTTACTCGGCGCCGTGACGCTTCGGGATAACTACCCTACAGATCGATGTCGGTTTTTCGAGCTGGACGGAAAACCCGCGAAGTTTAGAAAAAATTTTTCTGAGTTTTTTCTTGTCTTGGCGCCTTTGCGGCTTGGCGAGAAAATATTCTTCTGGAAGAGGTGGGCATGCTGCGATTGACCTTGGCTGCGGGCCACTATGATCGGACGGAAGCGTTCCGCGACGGTCG
>Ga0126369_10000962_pt1 | contig 19555 bp, 25 predicted proteins | sample PanSoiMetaPlot_1_FD_109646 | JGI IMG/M metagenome (GOLD analysis project Ga0126369, IMG submission 109646) | Tropical forest soil microbial communities from Panama - MetaG Plot_1 | ecosystem: Environmental > Terrestrial > Soil > Tropical forest > Bulk soil | place: Panama | collected 2016-02-17 | reverse complement strand
TATATGGGTTATAATTAGGGTTCCCCATTGGAGCATTAGCACCAAAAGTTCCTGTATTACCCATCATTCCCGGTAACATAAATGGCGATGCTCCATAACCTCCACCACCTCCGCCAGCTAATGTCCTTGCACCACCTGCTATTAAGCCAGCAGATAATCCACCACTAAATGGTAACAGTGCAGCTCCTCCTATCATCTCAACAGCACCTAGAGCTTTATTAAGCCATCCTCCTTCATCAGCCCTTTCTTGATGAATAGTGGGAAGCAAACCTTGCAGCAATCCCAATTCTTGGAGTTGGGCATTTTGATACAGTTGTGCTAAAGTTTGTTGCTGATTAAGCTGAACTTGAGACTCATAATCTCCGAGTCCAAGAGCGGCAGCAGAGCTATAGCGTGCTCCAGCATTACCAAAAGCTCCAAGTATACCAGCTTCGCCCCTAGCTATTCCAGGCTGTTGTGCATTTAAAAAGGCTGCTGCAACCTGTGGATTATATAATCCTCCGCTTAATAAATCTCCCAAAACAGCACCAGTTCCCTTACCGTATGCTCTACCGAGCATATCATAAACACCCTTCCCCGGTCCTGAATAACCGGGTACTATACCAGCATTCAGTCCTGCTAATCCACCTCCCGGTGCTCCTGACCACGGTCCAACATTATAAGCTGGGCCTCCATAAGCGGGCATTGTTGGAAAAGGTTGTCCTGTTGTTGAGCCAAAATTAAGACCACTATAATTCCCGCCATATCCCATAGGAATAGGTAATGGAGCATTATTACTTGTAGGAAATGGTAATTGTTGAGGCATGTTAATATCTCCTCACGCGAGGACGCAACTGACGCTCATTATATTCTGACTGACGCTGTTGCTGTGTCATTCGTTCTACAATGATACCGGGCTTCTTTTTATCACCAGGAGCACCATAAACTTTCTGATGAAATAACATCCCCACATCCAACATTCCAATATCATCCATCGCCTTCTCAGCAGCAGCATATTCGATAATATCTTGCCAATCATCTGGCATATATACTTTTTGCTGTGCGAGGATAGCTGCCCCTTGTGATGAGTTCTCATCCACTTCAGGAAAGGGATGTTGACGCTGATATCTCATATATGTGGCATAGTTACTATTAGGCATATAGCCAACTATAAGATTACCAGCATTACGCTGCTCACCCACTTGTGTGTAAGCACAAGGCAAGCCCGGAATCACACTCATAACATCAACCACTCGTGGTTGTCTATATTTGATCGGAAATCCTGTTGACTGTCCAACAGTTATCGTAGAGTCAAAATAAACAAACCAACTAACCACAAATGTAGCATATCCATGACCGGGCTGCGTAAAAAAGTCCCTTGGATAGTTATTCTGGTTGATGATAAAGTTACGATTAGGGCCAGTAGTGCGAAGCTCGTCAAATTCATAATTTTGTGTTAGATCCAAGAGGGCTTTTTTACAATAGGCTGGTATAGCGTCCGTCAGATCTTCTCTGTTACGGAGCTTCCTGATTATACCAGGAATCAAATCCTTAATCAGCATACTAGCCTCCGAGGAAATACTCACACAGAGCGTTGGCTCCTGATGCATTTAGTGTTAAGCCAGTGATGCCTTGTGAAGCAGCAACACTTGTAATTTTTTGCCACATTAAGAATACTTCGCCCGGTCCAAGCAAACAGCTAACTTGCTGTGCTCCACCTGTCGGTGTATACTTAACGGTGATAAGCAAAGAGGAGTCATTATTTTTGACGTAGACTTGCCACGCTTTCCCGTTAGGGATGCTGATCGTGTTGTCACCACTGGCAAGGGCTTGATAAGTAACAAAGTCACTAAAGTTAGAATCGAAGGCTAAATTACCCAAGCCGCGATTAATGGGCACATTTCCTGTAGAATCTTCAGTACCCGTAATAGTGGCAGTCAGAGTATTCGTTTGAAATGGCCCCGCCATAGATCCTCCTAGATTACGAAAATCGTTGCTGCTACATTAGCTCCGCTACATTTCAAGAATATTTGCGTTGTAGTCCATGCTGTACCACTATCGTAGAAAGAACCAGCTTTATTCTGTCTTATTACGAAGTAACCGATAGGCTGTCGGTTAAGATTATGAGTTACTGTAAATTGGGTGTCGGCCAAACCAGTATCACTAATAACATCAAAATTACCATCAATATTATCCGTAACAAGGTTAAGATTAACACTTTGTTTATTAAAGCCCTGTTTCCCAAAACTTATGTTACCTCTTAATGCTTTATAGGCATCCTTAAGGACTGCCGGAAGATTATCCCCCTCATCTACAGGACTAGATTGATATTTGCGTATCTGCATCAGAGGATATCCTTTTGATCAGCTTTGCCAATCATATGAACTCTCGTTATACAAAGTGGACCACTATTAGCTCTACGGCGAATAAAGACTTGAGGTCGTTCTCCTTCTATAACAAGGTCAACAGGTAACTCTCTAAGTTTGCCATCAGGAAAAGGAAACTTTTTATCCTGTCTAGCACCCGTATTAGAAATTTGTAGGGCTACACTTTTCTGATAAAATTTATTAGCATCTCTGTTATAGACCTGAACTCCAACGCTAAACTTAGCTAGTCCCAGTTCCTTATAAACAACTATAAGTTTATGGACGCTTATGAAACGTGATGGCATCACATCTTCTTGCTTAAATAGATAGAAAGCCTCCTCTTCACAATCATTATTATCTGGATCAATAAGTGCTAAATAAGTCTTATCAAAAACTGAATCAAATAATGGCATCAATAACTTAAAGTTAGCTCCAAATAAACCTCCAGTTGAAGTCAATAACCCGGGTGATCCATGTATAGTAGATTTACCAGCAGGAGGTCTATATCCACCTCCTCCTGCTCCAGCGTGACCACCTCCTCCGCCATTCGGTAAAAATTGCTGTACCATATTATTGTGTAGCTACGAAGTTAGCTCGTCCAGTTACAGTGGTATTCTTTTTTAACCATGTAGTCCATGATCCCTCTTCTAGCGAATACATCCAGAATTTGGTATCAGGACCAAAAGGAATTGCAAGCAGATAAACTAAATATGAATATCTATTCGACCACTTAGGAATCATTGCTGATAATGGTGTGCTTGTTGCAGCAGCTATATCAGCAAAGATGGCATCTCGGGCTGGTCCACCAACATTTTTAAATCCTCCCACAGATATACTATATACGTCATCAGACGCAATGAACATTCCTATAGGCCCGTAACCAGAGATACTGAAAGCTAACACATTACCGATTCCACGATCTGAGGCCCATAGATGATTGAAATCAAATGGCAAAATGCCATCACTAACAGAAGTCATCTCGCTAATACCATTATTACGAAATACAAAGCCCGTCTTATCTCCTATAGCTAAGAAGCCTGTAATAATATCCGGCACTTCTAAGAGATCAATCCATCCTGCTCCTATATTAACATTAGCATCCCATATTTCAGGCTGTCCGCTTGCGGACCATCTTATGCGTTGTGTGTAAGGAACTCCAGCCGCTCCTGCACCTTCTATCGTGCTAAGCATTAATAATCGTGAAGCGAGGACGCCAAGATAAAAAGCTCCAGCAGTTACACCATTTAAAGCATCTACTAACGCTGCCCCATAGAACCCACTAGCTGGTGTGGGTACTCCGTTCATAACCCAAATAGCAGCAGGGACATGAGGAGATACGGTAGTTTCAGTAGTATTACCACCCACAACAGTAGACCAAGTAGGATGAGCAGCTCCGGTCCAGCCTGCTTTAATACATATCTCAACATTACCATTTGAGTCCACAACACGCATACCAGCAAATATCCGCTGGTTAGCTACCCAAGGAAATGGATTACCTATAGTGGGAATGCCACTAGAAGTTATTCCATCCCACACCCATAAGTTATTTCCACCATTAGTCCAATAGAATTTATTAAGAAATGTAACGTGGGCGACCGGGATATCTGGTCCCGGTTGTACAGGAAACACTCCTATTAGATTCCAATCTGGAGCTGGATTATTGGCGAAGTTTGGATTAAGTTGCCATAAGCCACGCCTATTCACAATTACAGTGTGAAAGGCAGTATTACTATCTTGGAAGGTTTCAATAACATCTATAGGATATCCATCTGGAGTCCCTAAGATGCCAACGGTCATACGTGGACGTGTACGCAGCTCAGCATTTTTCAGAATGAAATTCTGAATGAGTGGAGACATTTGTTCAGGGATCATATTCTCAGGCAAGCTTACATGGATGCCCTTATATGGTCCCTGATATATCTGCTCAAAATAGCCAGATTGCGTAACTTGCGGAGGCATTAGGCTCCTTTATCTGTGATAGATTTTTAACTCTCCTGCTGTTATACCGTTATTCGGTATTAATAATCCATCAACAGTCCAACCAACAACACCACTTCTGACAGTTTCAAGATCGGCTGCGCCATTAAGACGAGCAAAATCTTTAGTGTTATAACGATCAACAGTTGCTGTGTCAGTATCAGCGGCATAACCAACTAACTCAACTTGGAGAATAGGTGCGGCACCTTTCCACACTACAAGATAAAAAGTGCCGCTCACAGAAATAACATCTCCCGGTTTATTGCCACTCCCACTGACAGCAGCTAGCCCAGTAACGTCGGCTGCATCAATAACCCAAGGATTTCCTGTAAAATCCATCTCATCCTCCCTACGGAACTTGTAGAATCTGGTAATTTACGAAGAACTCAACAGTTCCATCTCCCAGAGTAAACTCTGCCGCTCCGGCATTACCAACTTCAATATCAACATTTAAAGCCTGAGCATCGGTTAAGTTTCCAGTTGCCAGAATCGCAACATCAAGATTGCTGCGATTAGCAGTTTGATCAATTAAACCAGTCTCCAGTGCTGCTGTAAGTGGCTTAGCGTTAGCAACTGGTCCATGATAAAGTTTAAGTGTTCCAGCATTTAGTGTGTATGCTGTAGCACCAAACTTATAATACACAGAACACTCCTCAACTTGAATGAACTTACCTGATCCCGGCGCAGGAATGATGCTAACGGGAGTAGCTTTTAAAGCTTTGAGTTGTGCTGGAGTTAATGTAAGTTTAACTTGATTAACCATTGAAGCAACTGGTCCAACTTGACCAGTTGGAATAGTTGTGCTGCCATCATTGTTAATGGAGACAATAACATCTCCACCCTGATCTACTAACTGCCAAACTGGATTTGGAGAAATTCTCGTTGCCATGTTAAAGCCTCCTTAAACTATTCTTTCGATAGTGGCAGTAATCTTATAAGCCACTGATGTTCCAGTAAATGTTGTTTTGATGACAATATTTGCTCCACCATTATTAGTATCAATCTGTGCCTCGCCATAATAATTGCCTGCTGCACTGGTAGTAAATGTTAATGCGGGAGCAGCTACACCACTCTGAAACAAAGATAAATTAGTTGGTGTCTGTGCAGTACCGTTAGAATCAGTCCAAGTTGCTGTCCATCCTATCGTAGCACTAGTAGCTGCGGACACAGATAAAACAACTCTTAATCTATAAGAGCCTACGGCAGCAGGAGGAGTTACTGTTAATACGTTAGCATCCGCACCAGTTTCGTTCTTTTGTGATGTAACGCCACGAATATAGCTAACACCCGGTCCTGCCGTTGTCTCATTATTATATTTAGTGATTTGATTTAATTGGAGATTACCTGATGTATTACCTGTCGCCGTACCATTCCCAAGTCCAAGAACACCAGCATTTATTCTTGAAAATCCCACATCACTATCTGATGCTCCAGTAAAGAATGATAATGTAGCTGTAGCAGGAATACGCAATGACGGTACGCCAGATCCTACACTCTGTGCTCGAAATGCTTCAACAAGATTTGTTGTACCAGTAACGTCAATATTAAATACTACTTGTGTTCCATAAGGACCAGATCCAGTCCAGTTATCTGTGGACTTAGCTTGAATATTCGCGCCTACTATATAAAATGAACCACTCCAACCACCAAAGCTACAAAATCCTAATGAGTCTCCAACTGTTACAGCCGATGGACTTCCTTGAGTACCGCGTGACCGATATAAAGCAAGAGTAGCTCCAAGGCCAGCAGTAGCACTGTGCGTATAAAAATCTGCCCCCTGTGAAAATGAATTGTGTGTTTCATATACTAGGCCCGCTGATACAGAACCCACTAAGGAGACTGCATTCTTAGCAAATATATCTCCAGGCGCTCCTGCATGAATTATTGTTAATGAAGCTTTAGCTGCTGTACCAGTTCCAGTTAGTACATCTTCAATTGTAAAACTATCAGTATGTGATGCAGCTCCATCCCAATAATTACCCTGCTGTAGTAATACTGGTGACGGTTGATTAGCTACGTTAGTTGCTGCTGTTGTATTTATTTGTGATATATCTTGGGCTAGCACATCTTGGAACTCTGAAATCCCTCCATCAACTTTAATTGCTCTAGACTCTCCTGACGCTGTAATAATACTAAAATCAGAAATATGTATGCCATAGGCATCTGTTATAGTTGCAGCAGGATCAACAACACTTGTAGATATATTAAGTCCTGCAAATTGATTAATAACTGCACCAGCTCCAGCCTGCAAAATTGCTTCTAAAGCATAACAATGAGTAGCCGTAGATGGATTACCACTATTACTAACAGTTGCCCGACCAGAAGCACCAATAACATCAATCATTACTAATGGATCAGTATTATCAATAGATGCGTCAAAAATTCCTGCTATTGTACTATTAATAGCACTTGTTACATCTTGTTCCGCTGAAACAGTAATACCTCTATATAGTTGTTGTAAGCTTACACCATTACCTTCAACATAATTAAAATTATCAGTACCATTAAAAGCTCCCATGCCATTAAATTGTACGTTACCATCATTGCCTCCCGGTGGTGTACTACCACCTCCACTAGCTAAAACCCATCCAGTATCTCCTGTTCCCGTTTGTTTCTGCCACCATACATCAGGAGGTGTACCATCCTTCTGTATGTATAAGCTGCCAACAGGAGCCTCTATGACACCGTTAGGACTTCCATTTCCAGAAGTGATAAGAATACCACTATCAAATACAAGAGTACCATTAGATAAAACTTGAAATACTACATCACCTTGTAGATTAGTGTATTCTTGTACTGGATATCCTTGAGGATCGTTTGCCATTATAAGCTCCTAAAAGAAGATCTCATCATCAGTGTTGGAGCCACTCTCCAATGGAGTTATAAGCTTATCATCTGGCTGTAATTCATGTGTCGGCATCTCCAGCCTTAAGGCTATATCAGATTCACGCTGGCCAATAAGTGGAAATCCGTGATTGCCATGATCTTGACAATCCCACTTTTTACAGAGCAATAATCCACGTTGCCAAACCATCTCTTTAATCTGTACACGCGATCCGCATCTTGCACAATAGAAATAAGCATCCTTGTGGAAGTTACGCATCCCGCGGTAGGCTACAGTTGTTATTATTGATTGGTTTGGCATATCATTCCTAGGCTCCTTTATATATTAGCTTTATAAAATCGGGGGCGAAAAGGAGCCTAAGCCTAACGCCCCCTATCCACATAGCTGCGCTAAAAGCGAAGCTTATGGAGTCCTCATCCCCGGCGAGGGAACTTTCGTTGAAGATGGTCTTTAGCTGCATCTTCAGCTTCTTCTTGATAAAGATATCTTCCTTCCCAACCACAATACTGACATACAACGTGATAATTGTAAGTCAGTCCTTTCTCCACTTTAACCGTAAGTTTATGTGGAGCTTGTTCAATTTCAAATGTGTAATTGGGGTCAGGCTCAGGCACTAATCCTGTAGTAGCAGCTCCCCTTTTAGCCTGTGCTCCAGCTTCTGCTGCGTTCAATATGTTAGCTTGTGGATCTTTACTCATGACTTCAGTCACTTGTCCACCGGGTGGTTGTTGTACAGGATCGGTTGTTCTGTTCATACTTGCATCATCTGGAAAGTTATCTTTTACTTCGTTGCTCGCCATTTCTTTTTCCACCTCCATTTTAGTCGGATGATGACCGTGATGCAATAAATTATCTAACTCTTTCTTCTCATGGTTGATAAATTCTTTGAGCTTGCTAGACTTTTTCTTAGTAGCCATGAGAATAACTCCGTTATAAAATATAAATCTAGGCTCCTTTTTTATTTCTCCCTACGGCCCGTTGCTTCCCCACACACCAAGCCAATGAGATGCTCCAGCAGCGAATCTCATTTTGGATTTTTGCTTCAGGGCATCGGTATCAAAATCATCGTCATAATCCATATCTGGCTTTTTACGCCATAAGAATTTAACTTGATGTTGATCCTTTGCACAAACTGCGAACCATGCTGTGTCACTAGTGAGATAGTGACCCACCATGTATCCCAAATCTTCGCCCAAGAGAGCGTTGATTTCGTTAGTTGCAGTTCCCGGTTTCCCTGGTGAACCGAGCAGTTCACGGGCAAGGAAACGTTGTGCAGGAGGAAGAACTAAAGCTTTGGGCTTTAGTACAATAGGTAAACCAACACCATCAACAATCCGTTCAAATTGATTAGTCATCGCTATAACAGCAGCGAGGCTAAGATCAACATCAACGGCTGGTCGATTTGGAAAGGTGCCAGCAGCACTTATGACACCAGATAATCCCGGTCCATAAGATGTTGCGGTGGGACCACCAAGCAACGGATGTTGGTTATTGAAGAGAGAAACACCATCAATCGTCTTGACAGTGGAGAAGCCTAGATTAAAGATATTCCACGGAACCATTTCTTCCGTGAAACGTTGCGAGCGAGCAAGAGCTTTTGGAATCTGCTTAATTACGCCATACTGATCGTCCTCATAAAGCTCAAATGAGGCTCGGGCAGCTAATGCGTAAGTAAGCGGGATATAACGTAGAGTGCCACCCTGTATTACTTGAGTGTAATTAACAGGAGTGTTCTCCGGTTTGTATGGCATCGGGCCAGTGCCAGCAAACTCAACATCATCAGCATAAGCCATTGTAATGCTTTCGACGTTGAATACCGCAGGATATTCTAAGTCCCTTTGGTATGTTTCCAACCATTGGTTGAAAAGTTTGTGGATGCCCGGAGCCATTAATTGTGCATACTGGCCACGAACCATAGTCATTGTGGTAGCTCCTAATTACTGTTGGAATTGTGAAACAGCCTTCAAAAATCTGAAACGAACACGGCCATTAGGAATAGCACCATCTATTGGTGATAATCCTACTATCTCAACTGCTGCGTTGGTGGTTCCAGTACCGGGAGTGGTTTTTGCACCATCTACATACCAATAAATTGGTGCACTTAAGTCAGCAGTTAAGCCAGCAAGAGTTCCAACAAGAGCTTGTGTTGGAGTGGCTCCTACTGAAGTACCGAGAGAGGAATTATCGAACTGTCCTTCAAAGATCGTGTCATCAACGGACTTATTGTACAAAATTTGTCCGGTGACAAACGGTGCTCCACGTGGGATATTAACAGCGGAAACTTCATTAGGTACGGAACCAAAAGTAGTTCCAGTACCTGGAAAACCTACGCCGGTAAATGGAGTTGGAGCACCTAATCCTGCGCTAGCAAGATTATGAGCATCCTCCATCGAAATACCACCGATTAGCTGAGTTGTGTTCCCCGTCCATGCAGTGATATTCCCGCTAGCAAGATATACGGGAGTACCTGCAAGGAAAGTTTGTGATGCGGCTTCGTTATCACTTCCGGTAAAGTCTGTATTACCAGAAATGGTTTCGACTACCGTAATGGGACCGTGATGTGCTAGAAAAGCGGCCATGTTTGGTGACCTCCTAATTTAGTTTATTCTAGCTCTCAGTAAAAGATTTATCTTGGTCTCCCATCTCTTTTACTGTGGGAGCATAGAACTCTACATTCTTTCCTTGTCTGCGCAAAGCATTCATAACATCAGATCCAACATCATGATCCAGTGTTCTTTTAGCTTGCTCTATAGCGGCGGTCTGCCATCTACCGACTTTCATTAATGCTCTGATGATATTCTTTTTATAAATGCCCATGAGATGTAATGTGGGCACTTTCATAAGAATAACATCAAACCATTTAATAGTGCCATCTTCTTTTAGAAGATGTTCACTGAGTGGCCCAGCAATATCTTCTGGCTTTGCATTTTGAAAGCCAATGGCCTTGAACATGGCATAGTTGCCACCTTCATAATTTTTGAAGTTAACCCATCTAAATCTGATATTCCCATCTTTTGGAGCCACTTGCAACATTGCAGGAATATCAAAAGCTTTGGCGTCAATAAAGTCCAAATTTAAGATATCAGCTTCAGTTATTTTAGACAGGTCAGAAGGCTGAGCTGGTCTGGCATCAAAGCCTTTCTGACCTGCATTTTGATCGGCACTAGATGGGGGTGGAATAATTTGTACATCAGGCTGATAAGGTGATTTAGAGACTGTCCTACTAAAGCCAGCAGTTTCACCTATAGTGTTACCTGATTGAGCTTGTTTTGCCTCAGCTTTGAGCCTGTCAATAACTTTCTGGGTTAGATTTTCAGGGTCCATATTTTCAGCGAGGCGCTGCTTAGCTAACTCGGCGGCTGCTTTTAAGTCAGAGTCCACGTCAGCAGGATTAGAAGTTTCGTCAACCTTTCTCATTATATTTTTAATTCTATCTTCATTAGACATACTTCAATCCTCCCTTCTGCGCAGCCCATTCTGCCGGAGTCAAACCAAATCTTGCAGCTACTTCAACTTCTTTGGCTGTAAGATCATCTTCAGGTTTTCGTTCTGGGCCTGCTCCTCCAGGTCTCCCAACAACAGTTGTACCTCCCGACTGTACGAGATTATACTTTCCATCTCGCTTGTTGGTATCTGTGAGGATCTCGTCCATATGTCGTCCTCGCACAAGATTATATAAGTTCTCGATAAGCTCATCAGGCTTGCCTTTCTGTGCTGGAGTGTACTTATTCCATAGCTCCTTAATCTCAGGCTCAAACTTCTCAAAGTGCGGTAGACGCTGACGAGCTATGTTATAAGCCATCTCAGCGGCCATATTTAGTGAGTGCATGGTTATTGGGCCAAGTCCTTCACTCACTATTCGCCTTACAGCACTTTGGGGATCTTCCATGAATTGGATAGGATCAATATTTAAGGACTGTGGTCCACCTTGCGGTTTACCTGATTGATCATCTTGATTTCGTTTTTCCACTATAGCACCATCACCGCCTTCAGTTTTGTTAGCGACAATAGTACGAAGGGAATTTTCAAGATTTTTCAAGGTATCTTGTGTTGTTGCAAGTGCCGTCTTAAGCTCTGTAATATCATCCTTAGACGCAGCAGTAGCAACCTTATCTGAAACTGTTTTGAAAGCATCAGGATCGAGTCCTGCTTTAATGAGATCTTCTTTTTTCAATTCTCCCCAAGGCATATAAGCTCCTTTAGCCGCTAGGCTCCTTTTTTAGTTGGGCAATCCTTCATCTGGTGTAACTGTGAAACCTTCATTCTCCAGAGCAGCAAGCTCGATTTTCATTTTATCGTAGGTTTCTAGCTCATCTAACATGGTCATGATCTCTTTGTAGGCATAAATTCTGCCTCTTATAACAGCAGAAAGATCATTCTTATCCTTATCCAGAAAGTTATTAGTTAACTGTTCTGTATAGGTAAGAATTGCATGTTCAATAAACTCCTTAAAGTGACGAGCAGAATCCTCACTAAACCACTGTTTGACCTCCGCTTTGTGGGAAATTAGGCGCCTGTAGTGCTGATACTGGGGCCAATTGTCCACTTGGTAAAGGCGTTGCCTCAGTTGGCGCGCCCGAGATATTTTGCGGCTGCGTAGGCTGTCCTTGTTGTCCGGCATTTGCTATGGCTCCTTTTAGTTCTTTTGACAACTCTAATTCTGGTTGCAATCTCGATATATCATCATGCCCAAAATTGCGAAGCAACTTACTCATAAGTGCCCCTTGTGCTGCGATTACTCCTATAAGGAACTTCAGAAGTGGAGGAGGCATCTGTGGATTAGAAATACCCTGCAAAATTTGGGCGATAGCTGAATGATGACGTTGGAGCACTTGCGAAAGCAACATGTCATTCTGTTTCTCTAGTTCTTTATTAATGCTTGCATTAGCAGCCCGGATGGGCAAATCTATACGTTTACGACGTATATTTTCAAGGGCCATCTTTATAAATTGTGCCTGCTTGCCAAAGTATTGGAGCCTTTCTCCGACCCCAAACTCACTATACATCTTGCCAGCTTTTCGGCCCAACTTAAGATGCATATATCGAAAATCTGTAATGTTAACATTAACTCTCCTGTTCCCACTTTGTAGGACACTAAAAGTGCCCATAGCACTTTGTATGCCCTTACGAGGATTAGTAACTCCTCCGCCCATCCCTGTGGTAGCAGGATCATCAGTTCCGGCTCTCGACTTAGCTAACTGGATAGTGAGTCCTTCAGATTCTATATCTGTGGGATATGGAACTCCTAACTGAGTGATTGAAAATTCATCAGGGGATAATGGAAGGACAGCCATTGGATAAATGCCAAGATTAGCATCTATCTTGTTATTACGTCCAGCAGCCACGATAGAAGTATTGCCAAGAGTCCTATTATCGTTCCTTTGATTATGCCCGGTGCTAACTTCTTCCTGATAATGCTTAAGCATCTCTGCAAAGCCATATCCAAGCAGACCGTCATCAGTATAGCCCAAACGACCAAATTCAAATGGTTCTTCATTCCCAGGATAGAAATTAAAGACCGCATTACAGCGAAGCTCGGTCGTTTTATGCAAAATGTAAATTAATCTATATTTTGCATTATTATGCCAGAACCAAAACCAACACTCGTAGAAATCCCACTCTGCCGCATATTCTCCATACTGACCTTGGATATTCTGTTCCTGCTGTTTCTGTTGTTCAGTGTTAGATGGACCTTGCCGATCAGGACTCTTTAAGAGTTTTTCTTTATCAGCTTGGCTAAGTTTAAAAGATCCCTCATAGAGTTTCTGCTCTATTTTCTGTTTGGTCAGCGTATATTTATGATACTTGAAATCAGCTTTTTCCCACGTGGGTGCTGCTGGCGTAGCTCCCCAACTTTCAATAGGCACCTTTTCTGGCCTTGGTCCATCATATCTAACGTGGTCAATAAATATTGGTTGAGATGGCTGTAAGCCCGGTCCAGTTATGAGCTTTTCAGTATCAGTCTCCCAAGGCATCTTTATAAGGACTGATCCAAACTGAACCATATCATTAGCTGCAAGCGACTCCACACGATATAGATCCAGTTCATTAGGTTCCTGACCCATCAAGTTCATAAACTCTTCAAAAGATGATCGCTGCTCATCACCTTGTTCCTTCTCATCCCAATCTCCTACAAGGTGTGTAACCCATAGCGGTAATATTTCATATATAGTTCCGATGATTCGGGCTTTGAGAATATCCACATTTTCAGCGATAAGCTGAATAACAGTGTTAGAACAGTTAGGCCAAGGAAAATCCCTAGTTTCTTGTTCCGGTTGGCCTTTATAGAGCCTACGCCATTCTGGGACCTTAGAAGTGTGAAAAGTTTCATAAGCATCCTCCATCATTCGGAGGTTCTCCTTTACAAACTTATGAAGCTCATCATTAGCTTCTTTTCCAAAATCTACCTCAATTGGCTCAATAACTGGCATCTTCAGTATCCTGTACTTCCCACTTTTCGCCTCATAAACTTACGTCTGTTCTGTAACATTATATCATTTATTTCGGAGTCTGAGAGTGCTTCGAGGTCAATCGCTTCATGAGCGTAACCAAGTACGTCCAAGATATCCTTAGTCGGTGAGTAAGGGTATTCCAAATATTCTTTGATGAATTGTTCATGGCCCATCCTACGACAATAAAACTCTCCTCTAGCGAAAGTGGGTTCAAGAGCATCAATTCTTTGGATTTTCGCGTCCTTAGAATTATCCTTCTTAAACTCGTTAAATTTACGGAACGTCCACTTTCCCATCTTTCTGTTAAGCTCACTCATCACCTCTAAATGATACTTCAACCATTTTTGCGCTCCAACAGTTTCAAGCCACGGCTCACGAATCTTCCATTTCTCACCAAAATGAAATAATTGCGTAACAAGGTCCGCGTGTGATGAGTTTTCTGCATAAAGATCCAACAGATATACGCGAAAAGGTATTTCCAAAGTGTAACCCAACACAATAAGAGCGTGCTTAGATCGTCCTTCCGTACCTGCATGATTAGGGTCGAGTAATAATACTCGCTGCAAATGGCTCGGGAATAAGTTTTTCGGCGTGACTCCTGAGCGTGTTTCATGTATGATTTGTACTCTCTTATCATGAGCTTTATCCACGACTTGAAACTTATAATAATTCAGGTAGCTTTCTTTAAACTTAGTATCACCAGGAGGAGTAGGATTGTTAAGAAACTGGCAACTAAAGAAATAAGGGCCGAGACGCTTCTTCCACCTGTCAAGTTTCGTCCAGCTAAACTCATCAGGAAACAAAATTGTATTAGCAGGATGACGAGGGCAACACCCGCCAATTGCGCTATGACTCGTAATTCTGAAGTAAGTTTCATTTTTACGAATCCAATAATTTAAGTCTTTGTAGCTCCAACGATTGCCAATCACGATTTCATCGTTATCAGCTTCTGGGTCCGTTGGATCACTATCGAAAGCTCCCACTAAAAGCTTATGATAGTCTATGGTGCCTAGCATTACAACTTCTGACTCTAAAGCCTCCTTACCTACAAGATCATCTTGGATGACGCGAACGTAGTGTCGAGACTGTAAGGCAGTCCCCACAGACAAATAGTCAAACGTACCTTCTCCATCAGTAGTTTGACCAGATCTTTTGTGAGTTTTTGTTGTGACGGACCACGTACATCCACTATCCGGTTTAATCTCCGGGTACAAACGGAGGAAGAAATCGTTATTTTGATAGTGATTATCAACTCTTACTCCGAGCTTTCCAATGTTGTCTTTATTTTCTGAAACCAGCAATGTTCTCGTGTCCCGGTTGTGAGCGCGATACATCCATTGTATCCACTCATCCCCGTATCCAAACGATCGCATGATGAGTTCGTCATCATAGTTAAAAGGCAAGGCCCACCATATGGGGGCTGATTCTGAACCGATTGTGCTTTTGAAATGATCACGAGGCCACTCTATAATATCTTTTAATCTTGTTGACTCAAAGATATCGCACAGTTCTTTATGCAAATACTCTCTGAGTCTATGTCTGCGCAGCACAACCTTTGCAAAATAGTAGTGACTTCCGTACCCGTTAAGTCTGTGGACAATATTTGCTGCTCTGGGAGATAAACCTGTAGGGTCAATGATTGTCCAGTGATTGGCCCAACTCTTCGAGTTAACTTCTTGGAGTCGTTCTGCTTCATCTCGCAGCTCATCTATTAAAAAAGTCTCACTCATACTTTCGGATGGAAAACATCAACGCCAGGTCTATTTTGAGTGTAGCCTTGTTTTGGTTTCGAGCTATGGATCTTTTTAGTGCCCATTTTACGCATCACTTTAGTTGCTGACTGGCGATTAAGTTCGTTCGCCATAGCTTCACTCATTCCCTGTTGTCCACGTCGATGCATGGTTATTTTATGCGTGCTCATCTTATTCTCCGTTATTCATTACAGGCGATAGCCTGATTAGCAGACATAACTGTCTCACGTAACAATCTGAAAGTTGCAGTCTTATCTGCTGATTCAGGACAGCACGCATCAATAACTAGAGCGAAAGTCTTAGCTGCCTCACGAATCTTTTCATAACGCTCAGGTTGATCATCTTTTGGTGGATGATATGTAAACCAATTCTGAATTGCCGTTCCTTGCATAATCAGCTCCTTTATTTTCCCATCAAACTCACAGAATGACTTCCGACAATCTGGAGCAAGAATGCTAATAAGCCTGCTCCCCATGCCCAAATAGCAAGCTGGCCGATCTTCGGGTTAGCTGAAACTAGATAGATAACAGCTCCAAGAATCGCTACTAACAGGCTAACATAAATCAACATATAGCCTCCTTATTGCGTTGTTTCAGTAGCTGGTGGAGACTCGATAGTAACCTCTGGTTCTGGTTCAGTTTTAGCTCTAGCTTTTGCAAAAGCCTGTAAGACTTCCTGAGCAACTTCATTGTCTTTCGGCGACGAAGCATCCTGCTCGACATTTGGTAAGCCTATCCTGCTAACTTTCGCGTGGACACCATGCCTATCCAAGAGTTCCTTCGAGGCTTCAAAATTAAGTTTCGAGTCCACTCTTTGGCTGGCTGCCCGTAATAAATTCTCCAGCGCAATAGGTACTCCACGTGCCAAAATCTTTCGTTGATATTCGAAATTGTTCGTAACCTCATCGTCGGCTTCACTGAGGATTCCTGTTAAATATTGAAGATGGAGTTGCTGGTAGACTTTCGTCTTTTTGAGGAGGCTGTAAGAAGTAGAGGACATGCCTATATAGGCAGCTATCTCTTGGTCGCGGATACCTAAGTTAAGCAGCTCTAAGCGGCAGGCTATCCGAATTTTGTCCACAGTCTTACTGTGGTGTTTTCCTTTTGGGCTAAACGACACATGAGGCTCCTGTGCTTCACATTCCGGTCTTTTAGATAATGGATGGTGCTAGAAAATTTGATGGCAATACTGGCGCTGGAGCTGTTCCATCTGCAACATCTTTAGATTTTTGAATGTTAGCTGCTAAAGCCATAATAGCCTCTGCTGGTGCGCTTAAACTACTGGGATTCCCACTAGGAGGTGCATATGAAACTGTACTATATCCACTTACAAGCATAGCTTTTTCATCAAGCTGACCTGTCAATGGATTATTGGGATCATTAGTTTTAATGGTATTTAATGTTGGAACGACCCAAATATTAAGTCTGTTATTTTCGTCAGGCTTAAAGCCTACGACTTTGCAGAAATAGAGGTCAACATAATCTCCAATATTAATAACACGACCTCCAAAATCTACTGCCTGAAGTGGATCTGGAGGTGGATCAGCAGGAGCATCAGCAGGCTCAGTTAAAGGCTCTGCCGGTACTTCGGGCGTGGGATTTTGAGGCTCGTTAGGATCAACTGGCTTTTGTTCTTTTCCGGGCTTCGCTGGTTGAGTTCCGGGCTTCTCTCCTGATACCTTAACCATAACGGGGCTCCTAATGTGAAGATGAGATTTTGTTAAAGAAACTCTTACGCGCAGCGCGAACTGCTTCCCAACTTTTACCTTTATGTCTCTTCGAGGGGGCCTCCGGCAGTGAGCTTTGCTGCCTTATTTTGGCAGCTTTACTAAGTTCAGATTTTGGCGATTGGGAAGCCATAGCTATTAAATAACTCCCGTCCTAAGCATATATTTCTCATTAACCTTCTTGCGTCGCATCTCTTGAGCTTCTTTATTACTCTGAGCTTGAGCCCTGTTAGCCTTTTCTTCAGTCATGCCCGGTGGAGAAGGTAAAGGTCCGACAAAAGGAGCTTTGGGAGCTTTTGATGGCGATTTGGGAGCTTTAGGCAATATCGGAGGAGTTGCCATTATTTTTTCCCTTTGGGGCTTCGACTCTCTGTCTTTCTAACTTTTTTAATATTGCCAGCATTAACGCTGGTACATATTGCATGAGCTGAACTTTTGCTCTTGCCTTTAGCTTGGACGTGGCTAACGCATCTTTTGTATGCTGCTGGCATTTGTTACCTCCATTTTAGCTTTGCCCGGATGCCATTTTTTAAGATGGTCGTGTAAGGCATCCACAATATTCTTCCGGTGAGTCTCAGTTGCCTTAGAGCTGCTGATAATTTCAGCCTTTGGCTTATATCTTCGCCGTCTCATATTGGGATGCCTTACACTGTGTCTACCGCTCCAAGAAGCAAACCAGCCCTAACATTCTTTCTAGGCTAGCGCGCCTTCACACGGAAGTCAACTGTTATTTTGGCAATATGATTAATGATTTGAGCAGCTTAGCTGCTAGCCCATTTACGCTCTGTAGGCTCGTGGGTAGACTGCGCTTTGGGCCGTCTAGTTAATAACTATGTTATGTGAAATCATTATAATTATACTAATATAGCTTGCTATATCAATGCAATAAGGTATATTATAGCTTGCTTGAATATTATAGCTTTAGCTTATATTATGTGGAAACGGCAAAAATTGGAAAAAATTTGTGAGAACGTCCCCGGATATCAAATTAGTAAACACCATATATGGGGGTGGCCTTAGATGGTATACCATATGTAGGACCCATAGCCCCTATATGTTGGGGCGAAGAGAAAGCGAACGCAATATCTTGTGTATTGTGTGCAGGTAGGTTCTGTGGCATACTGTCTTTGGTTGTTGGTCCGTAGCGCGTACCTGATGTGGGCTCCATTAGTTTACGGGGCGTGCGAAGCGATCGTGCCCAGATTGTGTAGGCTGGACTACACATGGTAGGGATAATACCACTGTCACAGGTATTGTGATTCCAGAATCTAGCAGCTAATTAGCTATTCAATTGCTTAGTACCTGCGGTACAGTATGCGCGGGGAAAGGGAATAGCTACTCAGTTAACGGACAGGACACTATAGTATATTGGTACTGCGAAAGCAGTCAACGGACAGATATACTATAGGTCTGGTACTGAGTAACAGTAATCTGAATCTGCTCCTTCCATCCTAGGAAATGGCCGACCAGATTGCACTAGCTGAATAGCTAGTTAGCTGCTAGAATAGCTAATGTCCTTCCGCATCTTGAGCCTAGATTATTCTCAACCGGGATATTATCCCACAAGAGGACAAATCATGGCTTTGCTTGATGGTAAAACGCCTGAGCAAATTGCGGCGGAGATCATTGAAGCTGCCCAGAAAACTGAGGTAATTGAGATTTCTGGTACAGCAAATCAGATGCTCGACAAGCTTCTGCGCTATAAATATGCACAGAAGATTTACGCCGAAGGAGAGAAGTGGTTTGAAGAGAACCGCGACTCTAAAGCAACAGAATGGCTCGAAGCTTTGATTAAGAGCTATTACGATCAGCGTGTTAAAGCTGATACCAAAAAAGCGCAAGATGACCAGCTTGAATATGTTAAGGTGCTGGTATCTCGCGGCGTCAACAAATTCAAGGCAATGGAGATGGCTGGTATGCTCTCCACTGCTGATGTTGAGGCACAACAGAAGATTGACGCAGCTAATGCAGCAAAAGCTGAGGCTCTTAAGAAACAGGCCGAAGCTGAGCTGCAAGCTACGGCAAAAGCTGCGGCTGAAAAAGTCGCAAAGAAGTAATCGTGATAATCTAGGCTCAAAATGAGGGAGGACAAAGTAAGAATATGGTAATACCAAAGCGCGTTCGCTCGTGTAAAGCTAATGCGAATATGAGCGATATCAATACTCATATTCCCAAGATTGCTCTATCAGGCGTCCCTGATAAGAGCTTGCTCAAGCTGGTACGCCTTGCAGAGAAAATCCGCAAGCGTGCTGACGTGCATAAGTATGTTTTCGGTGGGAAATAATGCGGAGGCAGGGATATTACTATCCCTGCTTTTGTTAAATTTCGGGGCTTGGCATGGCGGGCACACTCCCATCTCTGTCACCCAGACCCCCATTACGTTTTTTGGGGTGATAAAAAATAATTTTGTTTATCAAATTTTTAAAAGTTTTTTTTTTTTTTTTTTTTTTTATTATTTA
>Ga0126369_10000961_pt1 | contig 19559 bp, 18 predicted proteins | sample PanSoiMetaPlot_1_FD_109646 | JGI IMG/M metagenome (GOLD analysis project Ga0126369, IMG submission 109646) | Tropical forest soil microbial communities from Panama - MetaG Plot_1 | ecosystem: Environmental > Terrestrial > Soil > Tropical forest > Bulk soil | place: Panama | collected 2016-02-17 | reverse complement strand
CTTCCGGAGAAGGATCGAGAAACCGGAAACGCAGCCCGAGCGGATACCCCGCCAACGCGAGCATGTAGCCGAGTTGTCCACCGCCCAGGATGCCGATGGTCACCGGTGTTTCCCTTTCTTCTCATCTTTGAAGGGTATCGCCACGGCGGAAACAGAAGGGTCGGGCTGCGCCATAACTCGGTCCGTTTGCTCGAGGCGGAATCTTCGGAGCGCCTCGCGGATGGCTGCATGTTTATTGCCGAGGATCGCCGCAGCGAGCAGCGCTGCGTTGACGGCACCAGCCTTTCCAATGGCCAGCGTCCCGACGGGAATCCCTCCCGGCATTTGCGCAATGGACAGCAGGGAATCCAGGCCCTTGAGGACCTTGGACTCGACGGGAACGCCGAGGACTGGGAGAACGGTTTTCGACGCGGTCATGCCGGGCAAATGCGCGGCGCCGCCCGCCCCAGCAATGATGACTTCCAGCCCGCGCTGCTCGGCGGACGACGCATATTCAAAAAGCAAATCGGGGGTCCGGTGGGCCGAGACGACGCGGGTCTCATGCGGAACACCAAGACTCGTGAGGATGTTCGAGGCATGCTCCATGGTCTCCCAATCCGATGTGGACCCCATGATGATGCCGACGAGAGGATTGCCGTCCTTCCGGTCGAGTTGGTTATTCATAGAAACGGATATTTTACGGCTTTTTCTAACGCGCTGCGACCTGCTCGCGCTGCTTCCAGTAATGACGAAGCTGCCCGACAAGATAGAGCGAGCCGGTTATGAAAATCGCATCGCCAGGAGCCGCCTGGGCCAGGGCTTGGTCGAGGGCCTGCTCGGCGGAGGAAATGACCGTAAAGCTCGTAGCATGGTGCGAAGCGATTTCAGCGAGTCGTGGCGCGGAAATGGCGCGGGAAGTACGCGGCTCGGTGAAGATGACTCCCCTGGCATGAGGGAATAATTGGCCGGCGACTTCGTCCACCGCCTTGTCGCGAAGCGCTCCGTAAATCATCCAGATTTTGCGGCCGGCAAAGTTGTCTTCGATAAATTGCGCGAGTTCGCGCGCGGCACCTGGGTTGTGCGCTCCATCAAGATAAACGTCGGGGCTCGATTGGAGCCGCTCAAGACGGCCCGGCCAGGCCGTCTTGGAAAGGCCCTCGATGATGTCATCGGCTGAAATGCGGAAGCCGCGTCCGGCTAAATACCGGGCGGCAGCCAAAGCGTTCAAAGCATTCTGCAGCTGAAAGCGGCCGGAGAGGTTAGGCGCCGCATCAAATGTCTCACCGGAGGAGAGTTCCGTAACGCGGGTACGGAAGAAACCGTTTTGCGAGGATTCCTCGCTCATTCGAAATGCTCGGGCGGTTTCAATAACCGGGCAGCGTATTTGATCCGCCCGAGACAGAATCACTTCGCGAGCTTCAGGCCGCTGCTCGGCAAGGATTACCGGCACGTTCGGCTTGAGGATTCCCGCCTTTTCGCCGGCGATTTCCTTCAACGAGCGGCCGAGAAAATTCTCGTGGTCGAAATCAATGCATGTGATGACGGTGACGACAGGAGAAAGAATGTTGGTGGCGTCCAGTCGTCCGCCAAGGCCAACTTCGAAAACGCCAAACTCCACGCGTTCCCGCGCGAAGCATTCGAACGCCATGGCGGTCACACATTCGAAATAGGTGGGATGCGCGCGCAGCTTGTGCGCCGCCAACCGTTCCTCGATGAGTGCCTGCAAACGAGTAAAAATTGCCGCGAAGGATTCATCTCCAATTTCTTTGCCATTGATGCGCATGCGCTCGTTGATTCTTTCAAGATGCGGCGAGGTGTAGAGTCCAGTGCGAAAGCCCGCGTGTCGCAGGATGGATTCAAGGAACGCTGCCGTTGAGCCTTTGCCATTGGTTCCGGCAATGTGCGCGCTGGGGTAAGCACGATCAGGTCGCCCAAGCCGTTCGGCAAGGACGGTGATATTTTCCAAATCGAACTTTGCTGCCGCAGCTTGTGTGGGCGCCGCCAGCTCCCGGCCCAGAGTCAAAAGATAGCGCACCGCTGCGTCGTAATTCATCTCAGTTCATGAGCAGTTCTAACGCATTGGCGAGGTAGGCTTTCAACTCTTTGCGGTGGACGACGGCGTCGAGGAAGCCATGCTCAAGGAGAAATTCCGAACGCTGGAAACCCTCGGGCAGTTTTTGGCGGATGGTCTGCTCGATCACGCGTGGTCCCGCGAAACCGATGAGCGCGCCCGGCTCTGCGATGTTGAGGTCGCCCAGCATCGCAAAACTTGCGGTAACGCCGCCTGTGGTGGGATCGGTCAGAACCGAAATGTACGGCAGTTTTTCATCATCGAGCCGCGCGAGCGCAGCGGAAACTTTTGCAAGCTGCATCAGGCTCACGGTGCCTTCCATCATGCGCGCCCCGCCGGAGCAGGAAACCGCTATGAAGGGCTGGCGGGTTTCCATGGACAGCTCGATCCCCCGCGTGACTTTTTCGCCCACCACCGCTCCCATCGAGCCGCCGATGAATCCAAATTCCATCGCGCACATCACCACCGGCCGTCCGTTCAACTGGCCTTCCGCGGTAATGATGGCGTCGTTCATACCGAGCTTCTTGCGCGCCTCTTTTAGGCGTTGCGCGTAAGGCTTGGTGTCCACAAACTTCAGCGGGTCGGTCGACGTCATCCCCGCATCGTGTTCGGTCCAGCGCCCGTCCAGCAACATTTCCAGACGCGGCCGCGCGCCCATCTTGAAATGGAACTGGCACTTGGGGCAGACGTAAAGATTGGCTTCCAGGTCTTTGCGGAAGACGATGGTGCGGCACGACTCGCACTTCATCCACAGCCCTTCGGTACGCACGCGGCGCTCTTCGGGCGGCGTCGGCTGCTCAATCGGTTTTTTCTCGCGTTTAAACCAGGCCATAAAGGCAGTTGTTCGTCCTGAGTTCTTAGTATTCAGTCGAAAGCCAAGACGGCTGAATGGTCGTCAACACAACATCTTAACTTGCACCGCGAGGGGCAGATTCTTCTCGAACTCCTAGGCCCGAACCCCTGGTTCTTAGTAGTCAATTCCTCGCTGAGCCAGTATACCCTTGGTGTACGGGTGTTTCACCTCGCGCATCTCGGTGACCAGGTCCGCCAGTTCCACCAGCTTCGGATGCGCATTCCGGCCGGTGCAGATCACGTGAACGCGCTCCGGCCGGTTTTTTAGAGCTTCCACGACCTCGTCGGCATCCAGCATTTTGTAGCTGATGGTGTAATTGATCTCATCGAGCACCACGAGGTCATACTTGCCGCTGTAAATGGCCTGGCGGCCAGACTGCCAGCATTCCTGCGCCAGCTTGATGTCTTCGGGATCGGTTTCCGCGCCGCCGATTTTCACGAAGCCGCGCCCCATCGGTCGAATCTCGAATTTGTCGTCGCCCAGCATTTTGGCGGCGTCCAGTTCGCCGTAATGCCACGAACCTTTGATGAACTGCACCATCATCACGCGCAAGCCCTGGCCCACCGCGCGAAATGCTGTGCCGAGCGCGCAGGTCGTCTTTCCCTTGCCCGGCCCGGTGTAAACCATCAACAATCCTTTTTCTTCCGGCATGATTTCCCGTAGTGAGTGACGTCAGAAAAGTGTGAGCAGCCTCGAACGAAACGTCAAGCCAGCTGCAGGCGCTTGACCATTTCCGCGGCAATTGCCGAGATTCGCCGCAGCGTGGGTTCAGGTAGCGGGGACTTTGGCCGCGCCGCCTGGTCGAGCAAAACAATCCACAAGCCCGGGCGATAGGCCTCGTCATCCGTGGGACAGATGGCGCCGGTGAGTTGCGCAATCTCGAGCGGGTGCGGACGCGCCTCCAGGTCAATTTCGAGAACCTTCTCGCTTCTGTGATGTTCGGTGGGAGGAGCGGCAATCAACTCCGTCAAGATGCCGCGCGCGTCGTCCACCAGGTCGCGGAACCCTTGCGTCACCAGAATACCGTCCACATCCCGCGGCGTAGGCTGCTCGAGTTCTTCCAGGTCGTAGTCGGGAAGTGGCTTTTCAAGCGGGATTTCGATCGCCACCGAGGGCTGGTTCTCATCGGGAATGATGCGCATGGGCATGGCAGCTAAGGTTGTACACCACGCGGGCTATTTCGGGTAGGGGTTGCCCGAGAGAATGGCGAAGGCGCGATAGAGCTGCTCGGCAAGCACGACGCGTGCTAGTTCGTGCGAAAGCGTCATGGCACTGAGCGAAAGCCTTTGGGTCACGCGCTCGCGGAGCGAACCTGGGAAGCCGTCCGCATTTCCACAAATGAAAATCAACTGGCGTGTGCCGCGGTCTCTCAGTTCGGCAAGCCATCTGGCAAGAGCATTCGAGTCGAACACCTTGCCCTCCGCGTCGAGTAGGATGGGTGTCGCGGCGCGGTCGGCATCCAGTTTTTTCAGCGCCGCTTCGCCATCGCGAACCTCGAGAATTTCAATCGGGCACGACCGGCGAATGCGTGCTACGTAGTCATCAATCATCGCGCACATTTCCGGGCGGCGTGTTTTGCCTAACATGAGTAGTTGGATCTTCATTGGCGCGGCGTGTTCTTCATCGACCGCCGCCGATCTCGAGAATCGTTCCGGTTGTATAGGCTGCGCCCGGTGACAACAGCCAAAGCACGCCGGCGGCAACTTCTTCTGCGGTTCCAGCACGCTGCATCGGGATGGTCCTTTTCAAACGTTCCAGGCGGTCCGGCGCGCCATTGGCAGAATGCAGTTCCGTGGCAATCAGGCCGGGCGCCACGGCATTGACGCGGATACCTTCAGCAGCTACTTCACGTGCTAGCCCGATAGTGAAGCTGTCGATTGCGCCTTTGGACGCAGCATAGTGCACCCACTCTCCCGAGCCGCCGGTTCTGGCGGCCAGCGAAGAGATATTCACAATCGCCCCTCCGCGCCCACCTCGGGCCGTCGACATATGAAGGACCGCTTCCCGGCAACAAAGAATCGTGCCGAGCACGTTGACGCGCAGCATTTCGAGAACCGCCGCAGTTTCAGCGTGATCCACGCGCGAGAATCCCCCGGTGATCCCCGCATTGTTAACGAGCGCCTCGATGGGCCCGAACTCCCGGAGCGTTTCTTCAAAGAGCCGCAGAATATCTTCCTCGCGGCCCACGTTTCCCCGGATTGCGAGCGCCTGGCCGCCTGCAGCAACGATTTCTCCGGCGGTCTTCGCGGCGGCAGCCTCATTGCGCGCGAAATTCACCGCGACCCGGAAGCCTTGAATTCCGGCAAGCTTGGCGACGGCGGCGCCGATTCCCCGGCCGCCGCCGGTGACGATAATCGCTCCTCTTTCGCGGGGAGTCGCCGAAATCATTTCAATCCGTATTTCTTGCGTTTTTCTAAGAGCGTTTTGCGGCTGATTCCAAGAATCTCCGCCGAGCGGCTAATCTGGTAATGGGTAGCTTCGAGCGTCGCAGCGATGACCTCGCGCTCCACATCTTCCATTGAGCGCAATCCTGCAACCGGACTAGCCGCGCCCGGAGCCGCCGCTCGAACCGTCTCTGGAAAATTTTCCGGCTCCAAGACATCTCTTTCGCCGCTCGTCGCACCACGGCCAACGCCAGAAAAAACGACCGCGCGTTCGAGAGCATTCTTCAATTCGCGCACATTTCCCGGCCACGAGTAAGCCGCAAGCATGCGTCGCGCGGATTCGCTCAATTGTGCGTGAGGACGTCCGTGAACCGTGCGATGCCCGGCCATCAAGTGGTCCGCGAGCAACAAAATATCGGCGCGCCGCTCGCGCAACGGCGGAACTGTAAGCGTGAGTACATTCAACCGGAAAAACAAGTCTTCGCGAAAAACGCCGGCTTTCACAGCGGCGGGAAGGTCCACGTTCGTCAGCGCAATAATCCGCGCCTCGATCTTCAGCGTTTCCGTTCCGCCCAGCCGTTCGAACGCTCGTTCCTGCAGCACTCGCAGCAACTTGCTCTGCGCATTTGGTGAAAGCGCAGCTACTTCATCCAAAACGATCGTTCCGTTCGCACCTAACTCGAAGCGCCCCAGCTTTCGCTCTACCGCTCCGGTAAACGCCCCGCGTTCATGCCCAAACAGTTCGCTCTCTACCAGCTGCGGCGGCAAACTCGCGCAATCGATTTTCAGAAAAGGAGCGTCGCGCCGCGGACCCAACTCATGAACCAGCCGCGCAAGATGGTCCTTGCCAGTTCCACTCTCTCCGGTGATGAGGAGCGTGGTGGGCGCAGCCGCTACTTTCTTGGCGAGTTCCAGCAGGCGCAGCGACGCCGGGTCTTCCGCAATCCACGGCAAGCGCTCGTCGGTCATGTTCCGGAACGGCGGTCCTGCCCTTGGCCGGACAGGCGTTCTTCAGAATATTTATCGCGCGGAAAGGTTGAACCGGCCGCGTTTCCCGCGCCGGCGAATCCTTCCACGGCATCGGCGATTTCCAGCTTCGGCGATGCGCGCCACAGCCGCTCGAGATCGTAATACCGCCGCGCTTCCTCGCTGAAGACGTGCACGATAAAGCCGCCGAAATCCAGCAGCGCCCAATCTGCCGATCGGTAGCCTTCGCGGTGCCGCACCGACCGGTCCATTTGTTTGTGGAGTTGCTCTTCGATTTCCGAGCAAATCGCCTGCACCTGCGGGGTACTGAAGCCCGTGCAAACCACAAAGTAGTCGGTGAACGCGCTTGCGCCGCTCAGATCCAGCACCGTAATGCCCGCGGCTTTCTTTTCTTGCGCCGCCTGAATGGCCACGCGTACGCCTTGCGGCAAGGATTCAAAGGTCAAGGTCAACGGTATAGGCCCTGTTTCAGAATGTATTCCTCGACGCGCGCGGAAACAAGTCCATGAATGGACTGTCCCTTTTGCGCGCGACGACGGATGTCCGTCGCCGAAACGTCAGTCGAAACGTTTTCCAGCAGATAGACCGTCGTGCGGTGAAGATCCGCCACCACTTGTGACGGATGCTCCTCCCTTTCCTTCTTGCTTCCTGGCCGAGCCGTCATCTCGGGGGGAATCACCAGGCGCAGCGCTTCGGCGCGAATTCCCGGACGGTTTGCGATGATGAAATCGCAAAGCCCGAGCAGCGTCTCATATTCCTTCCACATCGGAATGTCCAGAAACGCGTCGGCCCCAATGATGAAAAAAAGCCGGTCGCCGTCGCCATGGCAGGTGTGGCGAAAATAACGCACCGTGTCCACGGAATAATGAAGCTGCGTTCCGCTGAAGTCCTCGCCCGCTTCCGCCAGTGAAGGCACAAAGTGTGGGTGCTCTGTGCAAGCCAGCGCGACCATGGCAAAGCGATGTGGAAACGGCGCAAGATGCTGTTTGAGTTTGTGCGGCGGCCGGCTCGCCGGAATGAAGTGAATCTCGTCAAAATTGAACCGCCGGTCGGCGGCGCGCGCCACGCTGAGATGTCCGCTGTGGATGGGGTCGAAAGAGCCGCCAAAAAGCGCGATGCGGCGAGGATGATGTTTCGCGGCGGTGCGGTGCGCCTGGGCGATCGTCAATGCGCCTCCCAAGGAATCGGTATTCTCGATTTTCTCATGAATTGCGGTCTTCGGCAGCGTGTTGCGTGGAATGGTCAACTTCAATCGTGGCGGGCCCACGCTCGTCGCCCGAAACGTGTTCAAAGCTCACCTTCGGAATCTTGTCCAGCGCGTCGGCAACGGAGCGCACCAGCTCCTTCACGCCTTCGCCGGCGGCGGCGGAAATGGAGTAAAACTCCAGGCCAAGCTTTTTGCAATAATCGCGCAATGCTTCCAGACGCGTGCGGTCGGTTGTCGCATCCAGCTTCGTCGCAACGACAATCATCGGCTTTTGCGTCAGCGATGCGCTGAAGGCCGCCAACTCGCCGTTGATGACTTCAAAGGCATGCACGGGATCATCGGCGTTCGCGTCGCTCGTATCAACCAGGTGTACCAGCAGCCGCGTGCGTTCCACGTGCCGCAAGAAGCGAATCCCTAGCCCCGCGCCCTGGTGCGCTCCTTCAATCAAGCCGGGTAAATCTGCAACCACGAATGTCCTTCCAATCTCCCGCCCTTCTTGGCCAGTGCCTCCATCGGCGTTCACAACTCCGAGATTCGGCTCGAGCGTGGTAAAGGGATAATTGGCAATCTTCGGCCGGGCCGCGGAAATCACGGAAATCAGTGTGGACTTGCCGGCATTGGGGAATCCCACAAGCCCAACATCTGCAAGCAATTTCAGTTCGAGCCGCAGGTGCCGCTCCTCGCCGGGAAAACCGTCCTCGTGTTCGCGCGGCGCTTGATGCCACGGCTTTGCGAAATGTTGATTCCCGCGCCCGCCCCGTCCGCCGTGTGCCACGAGTACGCGTTGTCCCGGCGCGGCCAGATCCGCAATCGTCTCTCCCGTTTGATCGTCCAGAGCCAGCGTCCCAACGGGCACTTGCAAAATCGTGTCTTCGCCGGAATGCCCCGTACAGTTCGAGCCTTCGCCATGACGTCCGCGGTCCGCCTTGAACTCACGGTTGTAGCGGTAGCGCAGCAGCGTATTGTCGTTCGGATTCGCTTCCAGATACACGCTTCCACCGTTCCCTCCGTCGCCTCCCGACGGCCCGCCACGCGGAACATATTTCTCGCGGCGAAACGCCACGCAGCCGTTTCCGCCGTTGCCCGCCTTCACGTAAATCTTAGCTTCGTCAACAAACACAGAACGCTCTCACCAAGCGCCCTAGGCGCTTGCTCTCGAAAACGATAACATAAGCCAACTCACGAAACGCGGTTCCCCCCAAACGGAGGCACAGCCCACATGCTTCGCATCCTCAAACGCATTCTCTTGGTGCTTCTCATCGTCGCGGCGATCGGAGCCGGCGCGTTTTATGTGCTCTACCTTCATCGTACGCCGCTTCCGCCAGCGCCATCGCATGCGCGCGTCGCTCCCGCCATTGCTAACCTTCCCGGCCTTTCCGCCTGCTGGATCGAAACCGGAAAAACCTTCAGCCGTTTTTCCATCGGCATGACCGCCGGAAGCATCCTGGTGCGCCATCCTGCCGGCGACCTGCTCATAGACGCGGGCAACTCCAGCCATTTCAGCCAGGATGTCAGCACCTATCCGTTCTGGCTGCGGTTAAAGCTCCGCTCTCTGGCGGGTCAGTTGAATCCGGAGCTTCCGCTTCCCGAAAAGCTCCGGCTCGCCGGAGAAGATCCCGCCAAGCTGCGCTGGGCGATTCTCTCGCACGTCCATCTCGACCACGCCGGCGGCCTGATGGATCTGCCGCGCCTAACCGTGTTGATGACACGCGAAGAAATCCTTTTCGCCAACGACTCCGCCGCACAAGCCAAAGGCTACGTCCTCGCCGCCTACGCCAGAGCGCTGCCCAATCCAGACGCGCCCACGCTGCAATTTGACGCAAAGCCTTACGAAACGTTCGACGAAAGCGCCGACCTCTACCGCGATGGCTCCGTCGTGGTGGTGCCGTTGCGCGGACATACGCCGGGAAGCGTCGGCATCTTCGTGAATCTCTCGCCCGCGGAGCGTTTCTTTTACGTTGGGGACAGCATCGATGACGAACACGGTTTCGAAGATCGTGTGGCCAAGACTCTGCTCCTGCGCGACAGCGACAACGATCCTGCGCTGGCCAATCAAGTCGTCAGCAAACTCAGCCAGCTCCATCAAACCGTCCCCGGCTTGGCCATCATCCCCGCGCACGGCCGCAGCGCCTACAAAAAATTCTTCCCCGGGCCGCTCACCTGCGTATCGGGACAATCATAGGCGCATTTCTTCGGTCTTAGGAGGTGAGGGCTTCAAGTCACCATTAAAGTCGGCGATGATCCAAGGGCTCTAGCCTCTGAAGTGGCCAGTGGCCTCTCTCCAGTCGCGGCAAGAAACCAAAACGCGATCCCAGGTTGGGACCGCGCAAGTGAATCCGTCAGGAGAGACTTGTTTACGCTTTAGTTGGCGGTAGCCTTGGATTGTTCGGCCGGCTGAATGCTGATGAAGCGTCCCTGGCGGCCGCGGTCCTGAAACTTCACGAAGCCCGTAACCAGGGCATACAGCGTGTCGTCGCTGCCTCGCGCGACGTTTTCGCCCGGCTGATGCTTCGTGCCCCGCTGCCGCACGAGGATCGTGCCCGCATTCACGAGCTGCCCGCCGAAGCGCTTCACGCCCAGCCTTTGTCCGTGGGAGTCGCGGCCGTTTGTTGACGAGCCGCCGCCTTTCTTATGTGCCATGACCTATCCTCTTCTCTGCCTTTTTGAGTTCCCTGGTAGGGGCGAAGCCCACCTGCGGTAGGCAGGCATTGCTGCGCAGGCCCTAAATCTTGATATCGCTCACCTGTACCGCCGTGTAATTCTGCCGGTGGCCGCGCTGGATCTTGTACTGGTTCGTCCGCTTGTACTTCAGCACGGTCACTTTTTTCGCGCGGCCCTGCTCGACGATCTTCCCGGTCACGGTCGCTTTCTCCGCTTCCGCGCCCACAAACACTTTCTTCTCGCCATGGACCGCCAGGACGTTGCCAAAATTGACCTTTTCTCCGACTTTGCCCGCCACCCGCTCGATGCGGATGGTGTCGCCGGGCGCGACACGATACTGCTTCCCCCCGGTCTGTATAACAGCGTACATCTCTCCTCCAGCAAGGCGCCCCTTAGGCGCACTCTTAGCGCCGGGTCACGCTCAACGGAAACTCCCATTATACGAGGCTCTTTCAACCATCGTCAATTCAGTTTTTGATCTGATGGTTGATTAGTTTCTCGTGCAGGTGAGGCCCCGCTAACAACTTCCTCCTCTCCCGTTTAGTCTTCGTTCGACGCGCCTCCCACGCGAATCGTTACAAAATATTAACATACTGAATACTTTAGTTGTTTCGGCCGTGCGTCAGAAGGAGTGGTAGTATCATCCTTCGTCTAAGTCCCCACATACTCTTGGTTCGCTGCCTTGTGGTAGCAGATAACTTGCGACTTTGCAGATCAAGCCGGATTCTAAAGAGGTACCGCCCATGAGCTCCAGAAGAATTGCCACTCCACTCGTCCTTGCCACACTCTTTGTCGCCCCAACTCTACTGGCGCAATCACAGTTCAAGTTCAAAGAGGTCGTCCAAACCGGCGACGCCGCTCCGGTTCCTCCCCAGCTAGGCTCGGTCCTCGAATTTGCTTTCAGCGATCAGGGCAACGTCGCGTTGGTCGCCGATGGTGGCCTCATCCTCAAGTCCGGGGGCACGATCACTCCAATAGCGGGCCCCGGCGATTTTGCCCCTGGTGGCGGCTTGTTTTTCTCTTTCACCCAGCCGTCCATCGGCCCGCAGGGGCAAGGGGCATTCGTCGCCGGCACTTCGTTCCCCAGCACCTCCGGCGTTTATCTATACTCTAACGGCGCCATCACCCAGCTCATCGCTGCTGGGACGCTGGACAACACCGGCGAGGCGGTGACTCCCGGCAGCGCGACCTTTACGGCCAGGGGAAATCTCCTTGTTTCTGACGGCTTCTCGGGCACCCTGTACCTGTTCGCCAACAATACTCTCACCCGCCTTGTGGGCGCCGGCGATCCCGCGCCCGGTGGCACCACATTTAACCTGTTGTTCGGCGGTGCCATCAACAGCTCGAACCAGATCGCGTTTGAAGCCGCTCTCTCCAATGGAACGGAAGGCGTCTTCCTCTGGTCCAATGGCATCGTTACCAAAATCATCGCTGGCGGCGACGTCATGCCCGATGGCGTCCCGTTTGGTTTTCCCACGGCTCCTGACATCAATGACTCCGGGCTGGTGGTTTTCAATGGCATTTCCAATTCCATTGCCGACTCGGGTGTCTTCTCCTACTTCCACGGACAACTTTCTGTCCTGATTCCCCGATTAGCCCCGCTTCCCGATGGCAGTTTGCTTGACTTTCCCTTTACCACCTCGATCAACAATGCGGGCCAGCTCGTCTTTACCGGCTTCACTACCAACAACAACAACGTGGCGACATTCCTGTTCAGCAATGGCCAGCTATCCACTGTCGATACCCCCGGCGAGATTGCCCCCGACGGCGGCGTCTTCGGCACACGTGGTAACGTCGAGTCTGGCAGCTTGATCAATCAAGCAGGACAGGTCCTCTTCATAGATTCAGAGGCGCACCACGGCGCGGCGCTGTACCTGTTTTCCAATAGTCAGCTCACCAAAGTGATTGGTCAGGGCGATACCATTCCTCGGCAGCCTCTCTTCGCGTTCCCCATGACCGCCGCCATCGCAGGCGGAGATGCGGTATTAATCGGCGATTCCACCTTTCCAGGCGGCGCTGGCGCCTACACTGCGACTGCCGCCCACGGCACTGCCACTGGCATCAGAAACCTGGCCGTACATGTTGGAGAGGCGATCGGTGCAGATGGGGTTGTCGACTTCCTGACCGGTTTTGATATGAATCATGCTGGACAGGTGGCCTCGATCACTACGTCGTCCGACGCACTGGGCACGGTCCTTCTGAGTGGCCAGGGCACGTTGCAGGTGCTAGCGGACTCCTCGCCGAGTAGTCCCGTAGACCCAGGCTCTAGCACCTCACCCAGCGTGCCAGGGGTCAACAACCTGGGGGAGGTAGCCTTCCCTGCCTTTGATCCAAACACGTTCACCTCGGGAGCCTTTCTCAATTCGGCTGGCCAAAACGAGCTTCTGGTAGGCGGGTCCACGCCAGCCCCAAGCGGTGGCACCCTCGGCGAGTTCTCGAATATGGCACTCAACAGCTTGGATCAGCTTGCTTTTGTGTCGCTGACATCTGACGGGTCCACCGGAATCTTTCTCGCGGACAACGGCGTCGTCACTACTTTAGCTACCGATGGCGCGGCCGCGCCCGGAGGCGGTAATTTTCAACTGTTCTTCGGGTTCTCTCGTCTTCGCCCGGTCATTGACGACCACGGCGATGTCGCTTTCGCCAGTCTTCTGACCGGAACCTCCGGTGGGTTCTTCGGTTCCGGGGGCGTCTTCCTTTACAAGAATGGCTCTCTGTCCCGAATTGTCGGGCCCAACGATCCTTCTCCCGATGGTGGCGTGTTTCTTTTCGCGGATTCTCCTTCCATTAACTCTTCCGGCGACGTCGCATTTTTCGCCGAAACCAGCGCTTTCAGCTTTGGTGCCTTCGTCTACTCGGGCGGAAAGATGACCCAGGTGGCAGTCGCTGGAGACGTCGTCAACAATATCGGATTCGGCTCTGTAGATCTGCCGGTCATCAACAATAACGGGCATGTCGCATTCACGGCTACGCTGTTCAACGGCCAGAATGCCGTCTTCGCAGCCGCACCCCTGAGCGACCTCGATCCCGCTCTCAGCGACTGGGTTATGTCCAAGCACGGAACGGTACCCGCTCCCCAACTGATAAAAGAAGCGAGGGCCAAAAACGACTTGCTGCAGTCGAAACGGAGTAAGCCCCATTCCGGCGCGGGCGTGAAGATTCTAAATCCGGAGCACGCCGAAACATCGGGGGGCAGCTTATACCCGCCGCGCCTCGCATTCTAAGTACGTGGAAGCTCTGTTCGCCTGCGTATCGGGGCAGATGAGGCTGAATGCACCGTTTTGGGGTGTGGGTTTTGCCCTTTGCTTTCTCTTCCATCTCTAAGAAAACAAACGACTTCCGTCCTTGTCACTACTGCTGCTATACCTCTAGCTAACTTCTCGTCGCTAACTTCTACTGGTCATCTCAACAAAGGAAAACACGTGGGCAGGTGGTTTTGGGGCTGTACGAAAGGGCAGTACTGTATGGGCCTCAAGGACGACGCGCGGGACAAAACGGTCGTCTAATCTTAGACCATGCGAAAACGACCCCTTTTCGCACTTGGGATGTGGTCGGCGGCTTTGCTGGGGCTGGTGTATCTGACACTCGTGGGGCAAGTTCTGGAAAGTGCGCAAAGCCCGCGGCCGCAAGCTTCAGAGCAGCAGAGCACAAAATCTTCGGGGCCGCAAAGCGCAACGAAGCAAAGTCAACCGCTAGGGAAGCAGGGTGCCAGCCAAACGGGGAAGCAGACTTCTGGACAAAATGCAGGACAAAAGCCGCAAGCCCCCCCGGCACCCGTAATACCGCCAGGCTTCCGGCTACTCAGCCTGACCGAAGGGCGAGCCATTGCACAAGGGATCTCCTGGGCGAATGACGAAGAGGGTCTCTCTCCGGATTGTTCCCACTTGGTGCATCACTTGTACGAGCAAGCTGGATACACCTATCCCTACGTCAGCTCCTTGGATCTTTACCGAGGGACCGGCCAATTCTTGCGTGTACGCTACGCGCAGCCAGGTGATTTGGTTGTGTGGCAAGGACATGTGGGCATTGTGGTGGACCCCAAAGAGCATTCGTTTTTCAGCACAACCCATTCGGGAGTGCGCACGCTGAACTATCGATCGGCGTATTGGCAGGCGCGAGGCTATCCGCGATTTTTCCGGTATTTGACGAAAAGCCCGCTCAAAGGCGCCGCAGCGAGCGAAGCGTCGAACCGATCCTCGGGAGTGCAGCCCAAAGAGCAAGCGGTCACGGTTGGCGGAGGGGGCAGCGGCGGGAATCGGTCGGGTCTTCAGACAGTGAAGGCGGCTCCAGTGCCGGCAGCGCGTGCTACGGACAAGTCGCGGAGTGACACGGCGCGAATTGAGGCGGGCGCGAGTAAGTCTCGTGAGGAAGCTGCCAAGTCTCATGAGGAAACAATGGGGGCGAGCAGAGCGCGAGTCGAGAATGCGTCGCGGACTTCGTCCGCATCCTCCTCGTTGTCCACAGGGGCAGTGCTTTTACAAATTCCTTTGCGGGCGACGGGGCACACTCCCCAGGCACCCGACGTAACCGCGGCGTTGCAAGCGGCGAATCTCGAGGCTGGCGAGATTCTGCGGGCAGGGAACCTGGACCGACCGGAGCGGCCGGTGGTGGTTTACCGGCAGTTGCAGGTGAGCGGCATCGAGTTGAAAGGGAAACGCGGCATTGCGAAGATCCACGTGGAGACCGTAGCGGCAGTTACGACGGAGCACATGGAAGCGCAAGCAGGTTCGGAAGACCATCAATTGGAATTGCAGCTCACCAAGAAGGGCTGGGTGTTACTGCAGGGGAACGAGATTGCGTACGTGCCGCGGGATGGTGCGATGCGCATTTTGTCGGCGCGCCTGGCTGCGCTGACGCAAGGCACGGAACGCGGCACAGCTAAAGACCGGGAGCAGGCAGAGATCGTGCGATTCATGGATTTGTTGGTTGAGTAGGATTTTCCCACGCCTTACGGTGAGTTTCTGGAATTGTCCAAGTCGAAGATGCCGGGCTAAACCCCCTGGCGCTACATGGAAGCCTCGGCGACGCCTTCGCAAAACCACAGTGACGCCTAAGAAGATGCAACTCGATACATGGTGATGCCGCTGAGGAGCTTGGGATAAAAATCGGTGGACTTCTGGGGCATGACCTCACCGGCGGTGGCGATTTTCATGACTTGGTCGACCGCGCAGGGATTCAGGAGAAAGGAGATTTGGGCGCGGCCGGAGTCAACGGCGTCGAGAGCGGCAGCGGCTTCGCGCTCGTAAGTGAGATGAGCCTCGGCGGTGACGGCTTGCGGAGTGATGCCGAGGGCGGACTCGAGTATGCCCTCATGAAGGAGAACGACGTCGAGTCCGCGCTGGAGCGGCGAGACGTTGGGGAGAAACTGCGAGAGATTGACGCCGTCGCGAAGCGTGAGGACGTAAAAGGCACATTTTGTCGCATCGGCGGGATAGACGCCGATGGCGCGTTCGGTAACGCCATCCGGAAGGCCAAGGTCACGCTTCGGTAGCGCGTTGACGAGGCGAGCAAGAAATTTCTTGCGCGCTTCGGTTTTCGCCGCGTCATTTGAAAAGGGAAACTCCTCGGCAGCGAACCATGGTTCGAGGTGGCGCCGCACCTCAGGCCAGGAAAAATCGTGAATGTGCGACGCGACGCGGTGCGTGGGCAGAATCGTGAGGCCCTCGCTGTGCGTGTTGATGAAGGTCATCATGACGCGCTCAAACGGCGCATCGGGATCGCTTTTCTCAGCGCGGGAGCGGCATTCGTTGCGATAGGCGAGCGCGGTTTCATAGCGGTGATGGCCGTCGGCGATAACCAGCTTTTGGTCCAGCATCGCTTTCTGGATTTCAGCGACCTCTTCGGAGCCAGAGATGATCCATAGACGATGGGCGACGCCATACTCGTCGCGCATTTTGGTGGCAGGAGAGTTTTCGGCTTCGGCGAGGATTTCATCCACGCGCCGCTGCGGATCGGAATAGAGCATGAAAAGTTGGCCAGTGTGCGTTTGCGTGTGGCGGAGAAGCTCAAGACGGTCGGCTTTGGGGCCGGAGAGAGTTTGTTCGTGGCGAAAGACAACGCGGGAGGAATAGTCTTCGAGATGGCCTGCTCCGATGAAGCCGCGACGCGTGCGACGCTCTTCCGTGCCGGGCACCGTGTATTCCTGAGAATAAGCGTAGAAGGAAGGAGCGGGATCTTGCTGGACGATGCCGTTGCGAATCCAGTCTTCGAGGCTTGCGGTGGCGCGGGTGTAAACATTGTTCTGCGGAGTGTCGTCGGGATTGGTGCGGCCCTTTTCGACTGCAATCAGATTGTGCGGGTCGCAAGCGTAATATTTCTCCTGCATGGCGGGAGAGATTTTGTCGTAAGGCTGCGTGAGGACGCGCTCGAACGGGGCGCGGGCCGGATTGTAACGGAAGGCGCGAAAGGGAAAAACCTGAGCCATAGAATCTCCGGAATGTACATTCGCCGACGGCGGAGCCTTCCAGTTTACGCGAAGCGAAGAAAGATTTCGAAATGGGATCCGTCAGGCTGGATTTACCGGAGAGAAGACTCAGCCACCGCTGATCGAAGGAACAATCGAAATATCGCAACCTGCGAAAACGCGGCTCGTCAGCCCGCCGGTATATCGAACGTCTTCGTCACCGATGAAAATGTTGACATGCTCGCGCATCTGGCCTTGCTCGGTGGTGACGCGATCGCGGAGGCCAGGATAGAGCTCCCACAGGGCAGACAAAGCTTCCGCTAAAGTTGCGGGAGATTGCTCGATGGCGATGGTGCCACGTCCCGCGGTGAATTCGCGCAAGGGGCTCGGGATGTTAAAAGTTACGGCCACGATTACCTTCTCTTTCGGCGCGACTGGCTGGACGTGCGAGATTTGCTCGGGGAAGAAGGTACCGGAGGTGGCACGCGCACCGTTGGCCCGGCAGACGCGGAGCCATCTTCGATGAAGGCGCTTCGCACGCAAACGATGGCCGGCAGCCCTTCGAGGATTTTGTTCCAGGTCTTTCCTTCGTCGCGCGAGCCAAAAAGCTGGCCGCTTCGCGTGCCGAAATGGATTCCGGCAGGATCGAGCGAATCGGCGGTCATGGCATCGCGCAAGACCGTTTCGTAGGCCTGTTTTTGGGGTAGGCCACGCACCAGCGGCTCCCAGGATTCACCGCCGTTGCGAGTGCGATAAACGCGCAATCGGCCATCGCAAGAACAACGAAACTGATCAGACTCGACGGGAACGATGTAGACGCAATCCGGATTACGAGGATGCGTGACCATGGCAAAACCGAAATCGGAGGGCACGCCGTTAGCGATGTCTTTCCAGTTTTCGGACGAATCATCGGAACGGTAGATGCCCCAGTGATTTTGCAGGAAGAGGCGTTCGGGACGCGCCGGGTGCATGGCGATCTTGTGAACACATTGCCCGAACTCGGGGTACTTCATAGGCAGGAACATCGCGCGGATGCCGCGGTTCTTCGCCGACCAAGTGCGCCCGCCATCGTTCGTGCGGTAAACTCCCCCGGAAGAGATCGCGACATACATGCACTGCTTGTCGGCTGGGTCGAGCACGATCGTGTGAAGGGCTAAACCGCCATTGCCTGGAACCCAGCGCGGCCGGTGTGGATGGTCGAACAATCCACGCACAAGCGACCATGTTTCCCCGTCGTCGTGGCTTGCGAAGAGCGCGGCTGGCTCCACGCCACAATAGAGGACGTTCGGTTCGTCAGCGCGGCCTAGTGAGATCTGCCAGATATTTTTGAGCGATAGGCCGGTGTCCGCTGGAAACCGGATCGCGCCTTCCAGCGGGTTGGTCCAGGTCCTGCCGAAGTCGTCGGTGGAGCGTAGCATGGTGCCCCAATAACTCGCCGTGGATGCCCAGATGCGGTGCTGGCCAGCACGGTTGTCATAGGCCAACGCGTACACCGCGTGTCCATGGAAATAAGGGCCACCGACCTCCCAGCGGGAGCGGTTGATGTTGGAGCGAAGGATGAAGGCCCCTTTCGTGGTTCCGACCAGTAAAAGGAAATCTCCTCGCCGCACGCGCGTGTGCCGCACGCTGTGGAGGGCCATGGTTTGTGGCGCGCTCCGGTCGGCGTCCGGAGCCTTCGTAAAGACCGCGGCACCTTGAATTGCTTCCAGAGCCGCCAGAACTTCTCCGGCGCGCTGGTATCGCTGTGCGGGTTCTTTTGACAGACAGCGCTGGATGATGGCCCAGAGGCCCGGCGGAACAGGAGGGCCGAGCGGCTTGGGCATCTCGCGCAGGATGGCTGAACTCAATTCGAAGCCGGTGCGTCCTTCGAACGGCCGGCGTCCGGAGGCAGCCTCATAAAGAACGACTCCCAAGGCCCAGAGGTCACTGCGATAGTCGGCAGCTTCCCCCCGCAAGACTTCCGGAGACATATAGGCAAGAGTGCCGCTGAAGGTGGAACTGGTCTGCATGCTCTCAAAAGATCGCGTCGGACCCTCGAACGACGCGTCGCGGTCGCTTACTTGTTTGGCCAAGCCGAAATCGAGAACCTTCACCAGCCCATCAGGTGTGACGACGATGTTGGTAGTTTTCAGATCGCGATGAACGATTCCTCGGTCGTGAGCGCGTACCAGCGCGCCACCAATTTGAACGCCACACCGGATGACGATTTCCGGGGGCAAACCTCCATCTCTACACATCTCATGAAGAGACTTGCCGTCGACCAGCTCCATAACGATGTAGAGTTCGCCTTCAGTCTCGCCAACGTCGTGGATGGTGCAGATGTTGGGATGTGATAGCGAGGATGAGGCGCGCGCTTCCTCGAGAAGGCTCTGGGTTCCGGAGGAGCCGAGGCGAGCGTCCTTCTTGACCACTTTTACTGCCACGTCGCGCTGCAGCACTTCGTCGTAGGCGCGATAGACGACGCCCATTCCGCCTTCGCCAATCTTAGCCTGGACACGACAACGGCCGAGAACCTGACCAATCACCGGATGCTCCTGGGCGCCTTTTTTTCGCACCTCATGCTAGGCTTTGCGCGGGAGGTCCGTCAACGCGCAGAATGCTCGCTGCATTCGCAGGACACGTTTGCCGCAGCTACCGCAGGCTGAATTCCCGCCTCGGGAAACACACCTCTGAATTCGGTGTTGTGCCAAGGCTCTTAAATCGTTTCAGGACCTTGACATGATCCCGTCAGGCTTGATGCCCTTCCGGCGGACGACGCGGACGCCAGCCATCCAAACTTTCTTCAACGGAAACCGATTTGCCATGGTTCAGCGCCCAAGGTTGGCGGGCTTCAGTGGAGTCCTGATCGAAACGGGTTAGGATCCGGGAGGTGGATCTAGGAATAGGCACCTGGAAATTGCAACACCGGACCGCGTTGTGAATACTTTCAGCCCTCCGCACGCGCTAGGCGGAGCCATGTGCTCTCCTCGACTGTCGACGTAACGAACGCAGGTTGACCAGCCGCGACACTCTGG
>Ga0126369_10000960_pt1 | contig 19560 bp, 18 predicted proteins | sample PanSoiMetaPlot_1_FD_109646 | JGI IMG/M metagenome (GOLD analysis project Ga0126369, IMG submission 109646) | Tropical forest soil microbial communities from Panama - MetaG Plot_1 | ecosystem: Environmental > Terrestrial > Soil > Tropical forest > Bulk soil | place: Panama | collected 2016-02-17 | reverse complement strand
GACGATGGGCGCAGGTATAACTGGCGGTGCAGGCGGAGGCGTAACGATTGGCGGGCCGCCAGCAGTGACGGGCAAGGGCGGAGGCGTATTATTGACCGGGACGCCCACGTCCTCGCAGAGGGGAAGCCTGATCATCACTTCCTGGGCGGCGAGGCCAAGACCTGACGGATCCGTCATGACGATCAACGATCCACTACCGGTGGCAAGAGCCTGAGTGGTGGTGTCGCCGTTGGTGTTGATGGTGTGACCCCAGGTCATGTCGGGGGCAACACCGAGGCCGGTGACGAACCCCGATTGACCCTGAAGATAGGTCTGGTTCTTGTAGTGGGTCGATCCGTCCGCTTCGAAGCCAAGCCTGACCTGCACGACAGGCTGGGCGACTCCGGCGGAGAACATGTACATGTTACCGTTCGGTGCCGTGTAGGGGATCAAGGTTTGCGGCTGGACAACCGCAATGGAGGCGAAGCCGGCGTTGGCAAACATCGCGCCGCAGCCACCGTTGAGGTGCGCCCTAAACACGGCTTTAATCGCAGCATCGAGCTGTGCGGGCGTGCTTTTCCCTTGAACGAAGCCCGTACCCTTGCCGTTGACAATACATTGTGGCCAAGCCGACACCAGGAAGTGGCTGCCGGGATTCGTGTTGAAAGACGTTACGGTCCGTTGTCCACCCGCATATGGCTGATTGTCGGGGCCGAATGTGTTCGTCAGCGTGACCTGCAAGCCGGTGAGGCCGATGGAGCTGAGGCATTTGACGCCGTTCGGGTTGTTAGCGCCGTCCGGATCGAAGCTGTTGGCGAAAGTCCCAATGTCTGGAAGCGGCTGCGTAATATCGCCGGGATCGCCGAGCGGATTGTTGCAGCCGAAGAGGTTGGGATTCCTGCGGATCGAGGTCGCAATGGCGAAATGACCGTCGGGGCTCACCGCCGCATTGGTCACCTTCGATCCTCCAGGAATATCCGAATAATAGCGAATATTACTGACGACCCTGCCGGAATCGCCGGGTGCGGTGTTCGGGGTATTGTTCAGCACTTCAGCGAACAAGCCGCCCTGGATGCCGGCTATGAAGATAAAGGCCGGCGCCGTGTGCACGTCGTTGGCGACCGGAGTGCCATTGTCCAGCTGCGAGATTGAACACCCGAGCTGGTTAAGGCGCGTGTTGGCCGGATTGGAAGCGCCGATGGCACTCAGTTTAGTCGGATCGCAGGTGGGTATGATGGCCTGGCCCTGCAGCGGAATGTTGCCGAAATTTGTAATTCTGCCGTTTTTGATGACCGGCAATATGAAACAATCCGTCGTCGTGTTCGGCGGTATGGACCATGAAGTCGCAGGCTGACCCGGGGTACCGACATCCGTTATCTTGCAAGTAGTGGAACCCTGGTCGAATACCCAGTTATGCCCGCCGCCGGTCAATGTTCCGTTAACTGGATCATTGTGCTCAAAGGTCGAATTATCCGGCACGAAGACCGATCCCGCAGCGCCGGTGAAAACGTTTGGAGCCATATTCTGCAGAGCGGGTGGAAGTAGCGCCCACTCGTAGCCGCCCTTTGGCAGCGGCAGGCCGTCCGAACAAACCGCCCAGGCGAAATTCTGCGTCAGAAAGGTTGAGGCAATCGCCAAAGCGGTCATTTGGTGGAGATGTCTGCCAGTGCTCATGTCAAGCCCTCGTTGTAAGCGAATTATCAGGTTTGGTGTTGTACTTTCCCCTCGTCGAGGGTTTTGCGTGTGTCCCGAATGTGATTAAACATTTTTGGACCACATTGCCTTTGCGTGCACAATTGGGCCGAGGTCCGGGACGTAGCGGACGAGTGTGGGGGCTTTAGTCGTATCTCTTTAGTCCGAATGGCATGTACTTAAGTCCCCGGCTGAGGGTTTTTACATCGTCGAATTTCAGATTTGTGCCGGAAGGGCCCGGGTCTTAGCCGGCCTTGAGCGGGTGAGGGCGGTGCGGCATCTCGTCGCCCGAACCGAGCCACAACGCTGCAAGTTGCGGCAGGAAATAATCCTGCCGATATAATGATTTCGTGCCAGTTGAATGAATTAGGATCAGTTCGGCGGATCGCGCTCCGCCTACGACTTGAGGGCAGTCGAAAGTCGGACGAAAGGCCGTTTTGGCAAGCGGTCCGTTCATGTATCGACTTCGACTCCAATGCGAGTTCATCGTCTCGAAATGTATGGCGACGTAGCCGCATGTGGATTGGCAGGGGCCGCAGTGCCTCTTGCAATCTGCCACGATGTCGTTAATGCGACGCACGGCATGCACGGGGTCTAACAAACCTCAAGTCAGCAATGAACTGGTCGGGCGGCAATTTCGAATCTGTTTGATTCAAAAGTCGGCGCCACGGCCACAACGCCAGGAGCTAAAAATTGGCGCTCGTCGAAACACGCGACCTGGTCAAACGCTTCGGAAGCCTGACCGCGGTCGATCAAATTTCGTTTTCGGTGGAAAGAGGCGAGGTCGTCGGATTTCTGGGTCCGAACGGCGCCGGCAAATCGACCGCCATGAAGATCATCAGTGGGTTCATGCAGCCGACCTCGGGACGTGCCTGGATCGACGGGCACGACAGTCACACCGATCCGATCTCCGCACGGCGACGTCTCGGCTACCTGCCAGAAGGCGCGCCAGCCTACGGAGACATGACGGTTGGGGCATTTCTAGAGTTCGTTGCCGGGATGCACGGAATGACCCGGGCAAATGCCAATGCACAGCTCGCCGAACTGGTCGATCGCGTCCACTTGGCGGACGTCTGGAACCAACGCATCGAGTCTCTTTCCAAAGGCTTTAAGCGGCGGGTGGGAATTGCGCAGGCGCTGGTGCACGATCCTGAAGCCTTGATCCTGGATGAACCGACGGATGGTCTCGACCCGATCCAGAAATACGAAATGCGGGACCTGATCCGATCGATCGCGCCGCAAAAAGCAATCATCATCTCGACGCACATCCTGGAAGAAGTCGAAGCAGTCTGCACGCGTGCAATCATCATCGCGAAGGGGCGGATGCTCGTCGACGCCACTCCGGCCGAATTACTGGCCCGAACACCGAGCAACGGTACGCTGGCGCTGGCGCTCGCCACCGCCGACTCGCAAGGCGCGATCGATATCCTTTCAAAACACCCGGGAGTCGGGTGGGTGGACGGTGTCCAACGGGTCAATGGCGTCACCCGGCTTGCAATTCGAACCGCGAAGACTCATCCCTCCGCCGACGAGATCACGAACCTGCTTAGCCGGTCGAACATCGCGGTCACGGAGTTCTACATGGAGCGCGCGACGCTCGACGACGTATTCCGCCAGATCACCAACCATGGTGCGGAGCACTGACATGCGCCCGACGCTTCTCGTATTTCGCCGTGAATTCGCTGCCTATTTTGCAACCCCCGTGGCGGCGGTATTTCTTATCGTCTTTCTGGCGCTGGCCGCCGGCATGACATTTCTGGTCTCGGGCTTCTTCGATCGCGGCCAGGCCGATTTGTCCGGATTCTTCTTCTGGCATCCGTGGCTCTTTCTCGTACTTATGCCGGCAATCGCGATGCGGCTGTGGGCCGAGGAGCGACGCAGCGGCACCATCGAGCTTTTGATGACGCTGCCGGTGCAGCCGTGGCAGATCGTCGTCGGCAAGTGGCTTGCGGCCTGGGCCTTCGCGGCGCTTGCGCTCGTGCTGACGATGCCGCTATGGATCACCGTCAACGTGCTCGGCTCACCGGACAATGGCGTGATCCTGTCGTCGTATATCGGCTCTTGGCTGATGGCGGGCGCGTTCCTGGCGCTCGCCGCGGCGATCTCGGGACTGACCAAGAGTCAGGTGCTGGCCTTTATCGGGGCGACGGCAGTGAGCTTCCTGTTCCTCATGGCAGGTTTCGATCTCGTCATCTCAGTGGTCCGCCAATGGGCGCCCGGCTTCATTATCGACGCGGTGCGCTCGATGTCGTTCTTCGCGCATTTTCAGCATATCACCGACGGGGTGCTGGAGCTGCCGTCGATCGTCTTCTTCGTGTCGCTGATCGTGTTCTGCCTGTGGCTCAACGTCCGCATCGTCGAAGTCAAAAAAGCCGCGTGAGATATTGCTATGTCCAACCAGACCCAACCGGAAACACGCAAACCGCTGCCGACCGGCCGCATCGCGCTGATCGCTGCGCTGCTCGGTGCCGTGGTCTTTGTGTGCGTCAACATCGTCAGCGCTCAGGTCTTCCGCAACACACGCGTCGACCTCACCCAGCAGCACCTCTATTCGTTAAGTCAGGGCACCCGCACGCTGCTTGACGAGCTCAACGAACCGGTGCGCTTCCGCCTGTTCATGTCGTCCGGCCTTACCAAGCAGGCCCCGCAGCTTGCGGCCTTTGCGGGGCGGGTGCGTTCGCTCTTGGACTCCTATGTGGCCGCCGCCAAGGGCAGCATTGTTCTCGAGGTCATCGATCCGCGGCCGTTCTCCGAGGAGGAGGATCGCGCCGTCGCTTTCGGCATCGATGGCTTCACCGGCACGGGTGGCGAGCGGCTGTTCTTCGGCCTCGCGGCCACCAACTCCACGACGGGGCAGGCCACCATCCGAGCATTCGCGCCCGACCGCGAAGCTTTCCTTGAATATGACCTAACCCGCCTCGTGTCGGAACTTGGACGACGCGGCAAGCCGGTCGTGGCATTGCTCGACGGTCTCGGCCTTGCCGGAAATCCCTCGATAGGGCTTCCCGAGCAGCAGGTGCTGACACAAATGAAGCAGTTCTTCGAGGTTAAGCCGCTGTCCGGCGAGGTCGAGAAGCTGCCCGACGACACCCGGGTATTAATGGTGGTCCACCCTAAGAATCTCAGCGAGAAGACGCTATATACCATTGACCAATGGGTGATGGCGGGCAATGCCACGATGATCTTCGTGGACCCGTACGCGGAAAACCAGTTCAGCCCGCGCGGCGCGCCTGAGCCCGGCGAGCCTCCACCGGCCGCAAGTTCGAATCTCGAACCTTTGTTCAAAGCATGGGGCGTAAAATTCGATACGGAACGGGCCGTTGGCGATCCCGACTACGCCCTGCAGACCCAGCGAGACGTCGGCGGGCGTCCGGTGACGGCGCCGAACCTGACATGGATGGCACTGCGGGGCGACGCACTCGCTCGCGATGAGGCGATTTTGGCGCAACTGTCCGCCATCGTAATGACGACCGCCGGCGCGTTCGAGACGACCAAGGACGGCGTCACACTGCGGCCGCTGGTGCGTGCGTCGAACGCCGCCGTCACCGTCAACGCCCTCATTGCAGGCGATCGCCGCCAGGATCCGCGCCGCGTGATGTCGGAGGCGAAAAAGGCGCCGAAGCCGCCGATTGTCGCGGCCCGACTGACCGGCATGCTCGACAGCGCCTATCCGGATGGACTCAAGACGGACGAGAAAAAGCCCGATGAGGCAAAGGCCGCCGCGGAGGCCGACGAGTCCAAGAAGGACGAGGGGAAGGCGGCCGACAATACGCTCAAGAAGTCCGCCAAGCCGGCCAGCGTGATCCTGGTCGGCGACGCCGATATGCTGATGGACCGCAATTGGGTTCAAATGCAATCGCTGTTTGGGCAACAAGTCGCGCAATCGTTCGCCAACAATGGTGATTTTGTTGTCAATGCCATCGAGCAGATGTCCGGTGGCGCTGCCCTGTCGGATCTGCGCGGGCGCGGCGTATCGTGGCGCCCCTTCGAGCTTATTCAGCGGATGGAGGCCGAAGCCGACAGCCGCTTTCGCAAAAAAGAGCGGGCACTGAGCGTCCAGCTCGAGCAGACGCAGCAGAAGCTCTCGCAACTGCCCAAAGCCGCAGAAGGCTCCAATCAGGTAGTGACGGCCGAGCAAGCCAAGACCATTGAGGGCTTCCGCGCCCAGTTGCTTGTGATCCGCTCAGAACTGCGCGACGTGCAGTTCGCGCTGCGCCGCGATGTCGACAACCTCAAGAACCTGGTCACGGCACTCAATGTGGGCGTCGTGCCGGTGACGATCGGGTTCATCGCGCTCGCCTTCGGCATGCGCCGGCCGCGGCGCCCTCTGCCGAAGAAGCCATCGAATTCCGCCGCGTAGTGGGACGGAGCCGCATCATGAACCCGAAGCATCTCGCAACTCTTGCCGCGCTGGCGGCGATCAGCATCGCAACGACCGCGTGGGTCTTGCGCACCAGCGCCCCGTCCGTGGCATCGGACAGGCGCGGTGAAAACGTTGTGCCTTCGCTCCTCGCCAAGGCGAACGATATCGCCGGGCTCTCCATACGCGATGGCGCCGATACGTTCGCGATCGAGCGACGCGACGATCGCTTTGTCGCGTCGGATTCCGGTTATCCGGTCAAGCCCGATGTAGTGAGCGACGTTGTCGCCAGCACCGCCGGCCTGACCTTCCAGGAGGCGCGCACGAGCGATCCGGCCCGTTATGGCGATCTCGGCCTTGCGGATCCGGGCGGCAAGGAGATCACGTTCCGCACGGCCGGCGGAGAACTCGCAAGTTTGCTCGTAGGGAATAGCGATACGACAGTAGGTGGTCCAAGCGGCGGTGTTTTCATCCGCTTCAAGGGCCAGCCCCAGACGTTCCTGGTGCGCGGCAACGTCCGGCTGCCGCCTGATGGCCGTCCGGGTTGGTTTGTCCCCATGAGTTTCGACGTCAAGCGCTCCGAGATCAAAAAAGTCGAGCTTACCGGAGGGGGGCGCGACAGCGTGACCCTGCTGGCGGCCACCGCAGTGCCCGGACTGGCGAGCACCGGCCAACAGGGGACGCTACCCGGCCAATTCGTGCTCGCCGACGTGCCGGAAAAGCGCACCCCGGACAACTTAAGGGCAAGCCTGCTTCCGAGTCTTGTAGACAGTTTCACCTTCGAGGACGTGCGAAAGGCCACCAAGCCCGCCGCTGATGCGCGCCGCATGGTGGTAGACGCAGGCGAGGGCTTGCAAATCGTCTTCACCGCCCTTGGCGAACTCACCGAGGGCTGGGTGCATATCACGGCGGAGGCCACGAACGATGCGGCCAAGGACAAGGCGAAATTGATCACGTCCAAGGTCGAGGCCTACGATTTCCGCCTGCGTTCAAGCGACCGCGACCACCTGGGTTGGACGTTGGCGGATTTGAGCGTTGAGCAGAAGAGTTGAGTGGCGGGCTTGGCCCTACCATTCTCGTTTTTGCTCGCTGAAGCGCGGCAAGAAAGACGTGGATGCCCGCGACAAGCACGCGGGGAATCCCGGGCTTTTCGGAATGTGGCCGGGGCGATGGCCGCAGGTCCGACTTGAGGCCATGATCTCGCCGACCGCACGTCCCAACGGCTGCGTCGGTCGCGATGATGCGTTGACCCACCCCACACCTGCCGAACAGCCGCGCCATGGCTTGCGCCCGCCCGGCTCTTCGCGCCTCGGCAAGCTTGTTCAGCAGGTTCGGCGTCTGCCGCCCACGCCGTGGTACGACCCGGCCGGACGTTCCCGCAGGTGGGCCGAGAACCGAAATCGCGTTCCGCAGACGCGCCAGGCGGCTCGAAGTGGGAGGCGGCCGGACCCCAGTGGGGCTCCGGTTGGACTGTGCCAGCGCACGAGATCGGTGCGCCAACGTCAAGACATTACGGACCCTGCGGACACCGGCGGGATCGTTATGTGCCGAGGTACACGGTCCGTAAGGTCGTCACCAGCTCGGCGCCGCTCACGCCCTTGGTGATGGACATGCGCGCACCTGCCTCGCGGGCGGCCGCTTCGACCCCTTCACAACCGGTCAGCATCACGGTCTTCACCGACGGGCTGATGGCCGAGATCTCGCGCGCCGCGTCAATGCCGTTTTCCGGCATGTTCACGTCGAGCAACATAATGTCGGGGTGCACATGTCGCGCAATGCGCACCGCATCGCTACCGCATTCTCCCTGGGCAACCACTTCGAATCCGGGTGACGCGTTGACAGTCGCCACGACACCATCCCGAAACAACGGATGGTCGTCGACGACGGCCACACGTATGACCATATTTAGAACCTCTCTATTTCGGCTCCTCCAATCCTGATTTTCTCCAACAATGTCAGGGGGAAACTGACAGGTGCCTGTCAGTTCCAGAGCCTTGGCTTTAAGATGTGCCAAGTGGTAACTTCTCTACCCGGTTGAAATCCCAGCGTTTTTGGAGCTTCGAAATGCTCATCTTTTCTGCGTCGGTTGCAAAATTATGGCAGGCGCTGGAGCGGCGTTCGACGGCGAAAGTAAGTAATTGAAAATGTACAGTTAATCAGATCGATGGCTCTAATTAGGATCCCCATTCCGCGATCGCGGGCGGCGAAAATAGCGGCCCTGAAGGGGTAGCCCATCATGTGCCCCCTGTAGTCCTCGCCAGTTAACCGGGTGCATACCGCGGGTTAAAACAAGTTGAGAAGTAGGCTGTGCTCACACCGATTTGTGAAAAAATGTTACCGGCATGCGGATATCGCGTCTGCAAGGCGGATCATTTTACCGGCACAGGAGGAGACTTGGCGCGGAAAGGAGATTGCGGCGACAGAAGCGGGATACGCGGACGAATTCGGCGAGGCTAAGCGAACTAGAATGTCACCCGCACGCCGGCCCCTACGCGCGTGCGTTCATAACCGAGGTCGGTGATCTTTTCGACCACATGCCTGCCGAAGTATTCCGCGAAGAGTTCGGTATTTTTAGAAAATGCATAGCCGACACCTAAGAACCAGTTGTACTTGTAATAATTGAATGGATCTCCGATCGGCCGGAGATGATCGAGCCAAGCCCGGCCGCGAATGGTCCACTGCTCGAATTTCTGGTCGAAATTCACCTCATAAGTAATGACATCGTCCGCCAGGCCGAAGGTGGTGGTGGGCTCCTTGATCTGCCGTTCGACGATGCCGCGAAATGTCAGACCGTCGGTGGCGTGCCAAGTCAGGCGCAGGTCGGGGTATGAACTTGTGAACTGCGTGAAGTGGAGATCGTCAAAGTTACGGTGATTATAGCGGCCGCCTAGATCGACAGAAAAATCCGGATTGAGCGTGAAGCGCGCGCCCGCAATTCCCCAGAACTCCCTACCGGTGCGGTTGATCAGCGGATCGTCCACCTGCTGAAAATAATCGATATCGGCAATATTGCCGACGATAAATGGCGCAATCATCTGGTTGCGCAGCAACAAGAGGCTGGTGGTTGCGCTGTTCTTGGTGAAATCGAAAGCTTTGTCGCTCGTCGCGGCGATGACAGCAGGATCAGTTGAAATCGGAATTCGTGTATTGGTGCTGACCTCGGTATGGGAATCGAGCTTCACACGCAGCCGATAAAGGTCGCCTTCGTTCACCAGATCGGCATATCCGTTGTAGTAGTCGTAGCGATCGAGAGAGATGGCATCCTTGTAATAGGACGCTCCGAGTTTGAGGGCCGTGTTCGACGAGAAGTCGTAGCGTGCACCGACCGCCGCGTCGACGTCGTAACGTTGCGAAACCGGCAGATCATTGTACCAGAAATCGCGGCTGCTCAGATAAAAGGAATAGGCAGAAAGGTCATCGGGCTTGTAGGATCCCTTCGCACCAAGTTGGACCATCTCGAAGGGCGAAGCGCGCGAAAGAACCCGATTGTCGAGATTGGTGTCATAACCGCCCTCCGTCGCTGCGAAAAACCCAAAGCCGCCTCCACCGCCTGGTTCAGGCGCGGCAGGCAGCGCATTCGGTTGGGTTCGCTCGCGTACCTGCGCCGCAAGCCTTCCTGCGCTACCCAGCACGCCGAGCATGCAGATGAGCACGACAAGCAGTTTTTGCAGATCGCGATGACCGCGGTCCGGACACATTGCTCCCCCACTAGGCAGCCCGTCGTTTTAGTTATTCCAAACTGCCCAACCCCCAATAACTAGTCAAGAGATTACGCGGTTACGACTCACGATTCGACAGATTTGCTTGGAAAGGACTGGATTTAAATAACTTCGACGATTGTCCGTTGTGGTTTTTTGATCACGCTACGAATTTCTTGCAGCTTGAGTATTACAAATCCGCGCCATCATGTCCTGGCGAACATCGCCCGGGCGTTCTGCAAATTGCAGCGCGCCTGGGAGAGCCGTCCATCAAAAACGGTCATTGAAATTGACGCCCCGGAGGGGGTTGACATCCCGGAGGCCTACGGCGACCGCAGCGTTTCCGATACCAATGCTGCTACCGTAACCAACCGTTGTCGCACCTCGGCTGTCGCTCGAGCCGCCGCCCTCACCACCGCCGCCGGAGCCGCTCCGCGCCTGGTGATCGTCTACACTCGACGGACCCGGTCCCCCGCCGCCGCCTCCGCTGGGCCCGGGGCCACCGCCGCCACCACCACCAGGGCCTGGGCCACCGCCTCCACCAGGGCCTGGGCCACCACCGCCCCCGCCTCCGCTTGGGCCGGGACCACCCCCACTGCCGCCTTGACCCTGTGCCCCGTATGCAACCATGCCGAGCGGCTGCGCAACCGCCGCTAACGTTAGCGCGATCGCTATCGCCCGTTTGGCTAATTGGTGCATTTTTATGTTCCAATGCGACCGGAATCGGAATATTATACCCATAATGCCACGAATAGATGGTCTTGTCAGCCCCCAGTCAGGCGTTCCGTCATACATATTTCCGCCGCTAAGAACCAAATATGGCAACAAGAGGGGCCATTCTTTGTCAAACCGCGTTTCCGCCGCTGCGGCATCGTTGCATGCTGGCTTTCGACGTAAGAGTCCGCCATGGGTGCTCTATTCGATAGCGCTCTTGGCGGCGTGGGCGGCTGTCCTGCCGATGCAATGCGCGCGTGCCGAGGACCGCTTTGGCGACAGTCCCGATCAGGATCGCGCGCCGCGCCGCGGCAGTTTAGCAAATCTCATGGCCGCCGCGCAGGTAAAGGGAAAGCTTCTTGATGCGCATCAAAAAGGCAACAAAGTTCTGCTCAAGGTTCTGGACGACAACGGACACATCAGAATAATCGAACTGGATTCGCCTGCGAGTCCGAGCCGGTCTGGTGGCGGAAGTGACACGCGAAGCGGTGGAGGCGGCTTTGGCGGTGGAGGCGGCGGCTTCAGCGGAGGTGGTCCCGGCGGTGGCGGCGGCTTTGGCGGAGGTGGTCCCGGTGGAGGCGGGGGCTTCAGCGGAGGTGGTCCGGGTGGAGGCGGGGGCGGCCCCGGCGGTAGCAGTGGCGGTCCCGGCGGTGGCGGCGGCCCTGGCGGAGGTGGAGGAGGCGGCGGTCCCGGCGGTGGAGGTGGCGGACGGAAATGAGAGTGCTGGTGGTTGAGGACGAAGCCGCAGTCGCAGAGAGCGTCAAGGCGCGGCTTGAACGGGGTGGATTTGTGGTTGATGTCGCCAGCGACGGCGAGGACGCGTGGTTCGCGGGCGATACCGAAGACTTTTCCGCCGTCATTCTCGATCTCGGGCTGCCGACCATCGATGGCCTCACGGTTCTCAAACGTTGGCGCAAGGAAGGGCGTACTATGCCGGTGATCGTGCTCACGGCACGCGGCAGCTGGAAGGAGCGTGTGGAAGGGATCGACGCCGGTGCCGACGATTATATTGCCAAGCCGTTCCAGCTCGAGGAGTTGATGGCGCGCCTGCACGCGGTAATGCGCCGGACTGCCGGGCAGGCCAGCAACACGATGACAGTGGGCCCCTTGATGCTGGATAACCGCAGCAAGGTCGTGACCGTCAATGGGAATCCAGTAGACCTGACGCCCCTTGAATTCCGGCTGCTATCCTGCCTAGTATTTCGCTCCGGCGCGGTGGTCAGCCCGGTCGATTTGCTCGATCACCTCTACGGCCATGACCATGACAAGGAGGTGAATGTCCTCGAGGTCCTTCTCGGCCGCCTGCGTCGCAAGATCGGCCCGGAGGTGATCGGGACGCGGCGCGGGCAGGGCTATTACCTGAAGGTCGAATGAGTGGCCGTTAAGTCACTTCGCATTCGTCTGCTGGCAGCCGCCGCGATCGTCGTCAGTTTGGTCCTGGTGTTGGCCGGCTTTGCGTTGTTGGTGGTGTTCGAGCGTAACGTGGTTCGCTCGATCGACATCGAACTCGATGCCTATCTGGAGCAACTTGCTTCCGTACTCGCACGTGACGAGAACGGCCGCGTAATCGTCGAAAGCGAACTCGCCGACCCACGCTTTCGCCAACCGTATGGTGGTCGTTACTGGCAGGTCTCCACGGACCGAGGCGTAGTCCTACGATCGCGCTCGCTGTGGGATACGTTGCTGCAGGTCGACAAGGCACCGAAGCCCGATGGCGGAGTCCAGCGTCGAGAATTGGCGGGTCCTGATCGCCAGGTGCTCTATGCGGCTATCCGCTCTGTTATTCTCGAGCAGGAGTCTCTCGATCAACGAGAGCAGGCACCGCCGGGGCCGCAGGACTTGGCGCCGTCCGGATCGCAAGAGCAGACGCCGACCGAGCCACAAGGGCAAACTCTATCTGCGCTCCAAGTGCAGGCGCCGCTCATGCCGCAGGACGAGCGCTATATCCTTGTGGCCGCAATGGACCGCGCCGAAGTCGACCAGATCAACGCGAAATTCAGCGGCGACATTGTCCCGGCGCTGGGCATATTCGCGGTTTTGCTCATCGGCGCAGCCTGGGTCCAGGTATCCGTGGGACTTGCGCCGCTCGAAAAGGTGCGGACCGGATTGGAAGCGGTCCGGCTGGGGGAGTCACAGCGTCTCGACGCCGACGTTCCATCGGAGTTGCAACCACTCGTCGCTGAAACAAACCGTCTGTTGGAGGCACAGGAAACCGCCCTCATCAAGGCGCGGGCGCGGGCGGGCGATCTCGCACACGGAATCAAGACTCCACTTACCGCCTTGACGATGTTGGCGGAGGGATTGCGCAGCGACGGCCAGCCCGGGTTGGCGCAGGACATCGAGCATCATCTTCTGGGGCTTGGCCGCCACGTAGAACGCGAGCTCGCACGCTCGCGAATCGCCGCAGGAGCGAAATCGACCCGCACCTTGCTTGAACCGACTGTATCGGGCCTGGTGAAGACCATCAGCAAGTTTCCGCGCGGTGAGGCGATCGACTGGTACGTCGATAGCCCCGCTGGTTTATCGGCTGCGGTCGACGAGGTCGATCTTGCGGAGATCCTCGGCAATCTGTTGGACAATGCCCGCAAGTTTACGCGGTCCGCGGTAACCGTCACGGCGCGTCGGCGCGGCCCCGAAATCGAAGTCGTGGTGGAAGATGACGGTTCCGGTATTCCGGAACATGATCGCTCCCGCGTCTTGAACCGCGGAATCCGCCTTGACGAACGAGTACCTGGAAGCGGGCTTGGGTTGACCATCGCCAAGGAAATCGTCGAGGCCTACCGTGGAAGGCTCGAACTCGGTAATTCGCATACCGGCGGATTGCGCGTGATACTCGTCTTGCCCGCTCCGGACATTCGCCTTGACGCGTGATCAAAGGCCGACGATTAACCGTCAGCCCTTTCGACGAAACATCAACATCGCCTCGACGCGATTTCTCACCTTGGCTTTTCGCATGATGCTCGTCATGTGATGTTTTACCGTCCTCTCGGTGAGACGAAGGCGGTTTGCGATCTCTTTGTTGGTCATGCCGTTCGAGACGAGCGAGAGGATCTCCTCCTCGCGGGTGGTCAGATCGTTGACGGGTTTGCTGGCGGTAATCTCGGTCCGCTTGCCCATCTGAATGAGCAACCTCGCCGCAAGGCACGGCGCCACATAGGATTCGCCCCGATAAATGGCGCGCACCGTTTCCACCACCTCGGCCGCGCTGCTCCCTTTCAGAATATAACCCCTCGCACCTGCCTGCAGCGCCGACGCCACATCGAGCTCATTCTCGGAGGCGGTGAGCATGATCGACCGCACCCCCGGACATGACCGCGTGATGTTGGCAGCCGCTTCAACGCCGCCGCCCGGCAGACTGATGTCAAGCAGCATGACGTCCGGGCGAAGTTCCTCCGCCACTTTGAGAGCATCGGCGGCGGTTGCGCCTTCTCCAACAACCTCGATCCCATCCGCGCAGGTGAGCGTTTGCACCGCGCCCTCACGAAACATTGGATGGTCGTCGATGACAGCGATACGGATCGCGTCAGGCATCTAGAACTCCATAAGCAGGAATTGGTGGAAACAGCGGTTTTGTCGATGCGTCGCGCTCGACGGCTAGCCCGTCCAAAACTCAATTCGATAAGTCAAAGACAGACACCCGCGCCGCAACTTATTCCTTCTCTATTGGCGGAATGCAGATCACCACGATGACAGGCGGCTCATCCGTGCGAAACAAGCGTCCCCCATCAATGCAGTTGCAGATTGTTGAACGCACCTCCCATTGTAGTGCTCGCGCTCCGCAGTCATCAGCGGCACTCCTTTCCCCACGTGCAGTCTATTCTTCATTCTAGTCTCTCTTTTTCCACCAAACCGCCCCGCAATTGAACATAGAAAAATCTTATGTCGGCCCTATGTCAAGTGATCATCGTCCATACGAAGGCCTCACGATTGTTGTATCTTTTTTTAAACATGTTTTTGCCTTACTTTCAGCCGTTCGTCCGCTCGTGTGACCCCTTGAACGCCCGGAATGCCTCGTTATGATTGTAGGTCGATCATGATCGCTCCACATCAGATCGCATTACTGCCGCGACCGTTGCGACCATGCGCAGAACCATTTATCGCCACAAAATTGTCCTTCGATTGTCGCTGGCAGGTCGAAGCATCGCGAATCCGATGTCCTGAAGCGCCGGCTGGTTGCCTAGATAGTACTGTATCGCATAAGCGCAGAATGTAGAAACCATAAACTATGACGGGATCGCCATGAATTCGCTTACCGCCCGCCCAAGACGGCCATCCATCACAGGCAGCGCGGCTGGCGTGCGCCGATCCCATGCAAAGCGCGCCATGGCCTGCGCAGGATTCACGCTGATCGAAGTTGTGATTGCACTCGCCGTCGTGGCGATATCGCTGACGGCGATCGGCGCCGTGGTGACAGCGTCCTCGCGCGGCACGCGCTCGATTGAACAGCATCTTGCTCTTGTCGAGACGACGAGGATTGTCGCTGCGACGCTGCCGAAAGTCGAGCAGATCGGCCTCGATGGTCTGTCGGGAGACATTTTAGGCCACCGATGGAGCGTCAGTATCTCACCCTTTGTCAGCGGTCGGATCCATCAGGTTCCCGATTCGCCGTGGGTCCCGCAAACCGTTGTGGTTCGCGTGCGGTCTCCTTCCGGCGCGGTCTACGGATTCGAGACGGTTCGCCTACAGCACCGGGCAGTTCAATGAAACCCCTTCATCAACGCAGACGATCCGAGATTGCGGGATTCACTCTCCTTGAGGCGCTCGTCGCGACGACCCTGATGGGAATGATCCTGGCCGCGCTGGGGGCAATCACGGCCCAATGGCTCCCGAGCTGGAACCGCGGATTCATGCGCGTCCAACGCAGCGAACTGTTCACGGTGGCCTTGAATCGTCTTGCTGCCGACCTGTCAGCCGCCGAATTCATCACACCAAATCGCGGAACCAAGCTCCCGTTATTCGAAGGCACCCCATCCGCCGTTACGCTGGTGCGATCGGCGGTCGGCCCCAATACGGATCCTGGTCTCGAAATCGTGCGGCTGGCCGAGACGCCAGACCGGCAGGGGTTCGCGATGGTGCGAACAAGAACTCCGTTCGTGCCATTCGGGCTCGGCGACGTCACCACCAACCAACTGAATTTCACCGATCCCGTGGTCCTGCTCCGTGCACCCTACCGGGTTACGTTTTCGTATTCGCCTGGCGACGGATCCTGGTCGGACACCTGGCAGAACGCCAACCAGCTTCCGGCCGCCGTCAGATTCTTGGTTCGAGACGTCACAAGCGGCCGGACGCTGGCCATCTCAAGCGCGACAACCGTTCACGTCGAGTTGCCGGCGGACTGCTTTGATCAGTCAAATCCCATTTGCAACCCTCAAGCAGGACCCGCCGCCAACGGTCCCGGCAGATCGGCCGGTATCGGCGCAGCGGCCGGAAACAATGCCTTCCGGGGCCAATGACCATGCATGATCTTCACGATGCTTCTCCTCAAACCGCCTCGGATGGCTTCATCCTGGTCGCGGTTCTATGGATCATTGCCGCATTGGCGATGCTGGCCTCGATCTTTTCAATCTATCTCGCGAACACGGCAGTGTTTCTTTCGCTCAACGACAGCGCCATTCAGTCGGAGGCCCTGGTTTCGGCGGCGCTCGAGCTGACGGCTTATCAAGTGTCGGCGCCGAAGCCGGCTGCCGGCTCGCCTACGCCTCCAACCCAAACGGACGACAAACTTCCGCCTCCGACCCACGGCGAGTTCAATTTTCGACTGGGGCGCGCCAATGTAGCGGTGGACTTTGTATCGGAGGCCGCCCGCGTCGATCTGAACACGGCATCGCCTCAACTGGTGGCCAATCTTTTTATGGGCCTCGGCGTGCCGCAGCAGCAGGCCGGAGAATATGCCGATCGGATTGACGGCTGGATCACGAAACCAAGACCAGTGTCGGCCTTCGCGTCATCCCAAAATACGGAGGAGGCCCTCTATCGCGCGTCGGGACGCAGCTACTCCCCGCGCGGGGGACCTTTCGCCCATTTCGACGAATTGTCGCTGGTGATCGACCTGCCGCCGGCGATCGTCGAACGCGCCAAGCCATTTCTCACGATCTATAGCGGCAAATCGCAGATCGAAGTTCTGGATGCGGCACCGGAAGTGCTTGCCGCCATTCCGGGAATGACGGAAAACATGATGAGCGCCCTTGCCGAAGCCCGAAGAACTGGGGCCGTCCCTGAGTCCATTACACAAATGCTCAACGCGACTCAGGGGATTGGCACGATCGAAGCAGGTGACACATATCGGGTGCAGGTTCACATCCGCTACGACAATGGGAAGCGGCAAGCAGCGGAGGTCGTGATTCTGACGGCGCTCGCGGACAAGCCGTATCGCGTATTATATTGGCGCGACAGTAGTGATTCTTCATCAGCTCCGGGCGATATATTCCAGCCACCCCGCTGATCGTTAGGGGTTAATCGATCGGCTGAAGATCACCGCCCTTGCGGAAAGGTCGCCTGTCGTGGGCCCATATCCACTTCGCGAGAGGCGCGAATGAAAGCATGACCACCGCGCGTGCGACAAGGCCAAGGAGATATCCGGTCTGAAGGGCTACTGCGACCAGGACCGTCGTGGCGATCACGTCATGGCCATGATCGCCGCGCGCCATTCCGATGGCCGCAGCGCCCAGAACCGCAAAGCTGATCGCCGGAAAAAGAATCAGGACCTTGAAGCGAAAGCCGAGCGTCGCCCCAATCAGGGCCACGATACCGAACGTCGCGCTCGTCATTACAGGCTGCCCTTATGTGGGTGTCCACTCATGCGGGGAATGCGAAGTGCGCTCACGCCGTTTCTGGGGCTGATCTTTCCATTCTGGACCTGACAATCGACTGACTGCGGATCGCCGATCGACGGCTACTTGAAGTGCATTATCGGACAAATCACCCATTCGCCGGACGGGCGCCAGCCGTTTCGGCTACGTAGCGTGCCGCTGCACGCAGCCTCGCCACGGTTTGCCGACATGAACAGGCCGCAGTATCATCTGACTGCCAAGGCACCTTATGGAGGCCGGGTAGTGTGGCCCTGGCCACCCCGCAGCTTCCGCCGATCGCTCTTCGTCATCACGGTCGACACACCACATGCCGCTCGAACCGCCGACATTGAGGAAGAGCGACCGCCGGCTAGAGGATGAATGGTCGCGCTGGTGGAGCTTGCCGACCGGTTTCATGTGGCCGGGAGCGACGGCGATCACCGAGGCGATCGCCTCTTCGCTCGAGCAATTTGCCCGTTACGCGTCCGGTGCAGAACGCGAAACCGCCGAGGCCCAGCGGGTGTGGACGACGCCACATCGGGTGCGCCTCGAACTGGGTACCATGGAACTGCGTGATTTTTCCACAGCCCGCACCGGTGTTGCGGCGTTGATTTGCGCCCCGTTCGCCCTGCATTGCGCGACGATTGCGGATTTTGCTCCCGGCCACAGCCTGGTCGAGGCCCTCTGCGGCTGCGGCATCGGCCGCCTTCATGTCACCGACTGGCGTTCCGCCACGCCCGAAATGCGGTTTCTCTCAATCGACAGCTATCTGGCCGATCTCAATGTCGCGGTGGATGAGCTGCAGCCGCCGGTCGACCTGATCGGCCTGTGTCAGGGCGGCTGGCTGGCTTTAGCCTATGCGGCGCGGTTTCCCTGCAAAGTGCGCCGGCTGGTGCTGGCGGGCGCGCCCGTCGATATTGCGGCGGGGCGGTCGAGCCTCTCGCAACTTGCCGCCCAGGTTCCGCTTGCGGCATTCGAGGAGTTCGTCAACTCGCAGAGCGGTCGCGTGCTTGGCAGGCGCATGCTGCAGATATGGGGACCAACGCTGCATGGCGAGGACGAGCGGGGAATTTTGCAGATTCCGCCGGACGACCATTCGGCCGCCGTCACGGAGCTGCTGGCCCGTTTCCGGGACTGGGATGACCTTACGGTGGATTTGCCCGGCACCTATTATCTGCAGGTGGTCTCCTGGCTTTATAAGGAGAACCGGCTCGCCGAGGGCCGATTCATGGCGCTGGGGCGGCCGATCGATCTTGCAAGCCTCTATCAGCCGATTTTCCTGCTCGGCGCGCGCAAAGACCAGCTGGTCGCCCCCGAGCAGTTGTTCGCGACCGCCGACCGCATCGGCACGCCCAGGCAACACATCGCAACAGCCACCGAGCCCTGCGGACACCTCAGCCTTTTCATCGGCGCTGAGGCGATCAGGCGAAGCTGGACGCGAATCGCGGACTGGCTGAGGGAGCAGCTGTAGCAGGCGGAATTCAGCCGCAATCCTCACGCTCGCGCCGAAAAAAATCCAGCCCGGCAAGGCGAAGCTGGCGCGCGTTCGACGAGCTCCAAGCGCTGCGGAAGCTTGCTGCGAGATATCTGAGCGTTGCAGAAGGTCTGAGGAGTGTCGGGGGCGACCCAGACCCGAGCGAATATGATCCGTTAGGTGGGGGCCGCCGGCTTGGCGGGACCAAGCATCACAGCATAAGCGCGCGGCGTTTGAAATTTCACCTGAGATAAATCACAGCGTGTTGGTCTGCGCCAGATCGCTTGGCGGCGGCTGTCATGCACTTGGAGCAAGCCGCGATGCACTTGGACGGGCCCGCCATTCCACTGACGAGACCGCAAATTGGCCGAGCCTCAGCTTATGCGCGTTGATTGGTATGACGGCGCGCCACTCTTACGACCGCACGCGCGGCCTTGAAGATCAGTGAGGCCGGCCACGTCAGAACATCAAGCCAATGGACTATCCAATAGTTCACGCGCGGGTTCATAGGATCGCTCCTAACGCGAAGTAGAACTCCCTCGGAGCCATATTGGGACACCGTGGCGGAATGGAGAGCCCGGGCACCAGGCCGCGCCAGCACCCCGAGCCTGCAAAAGAACATATTGCGAACTAGAACAAATAGTGTACACTCTCTGCACTTCGCTGGTCGCGGGTGGATGGCGGCAACAAGGGTGTTGCCGGTCCGGCAGTTCCAGTCATAAGGAGGGGAGTATGGCCCACAGTGCGCTGCGCGTGGTCGAAGGTGGCGGAATGGACAAAAACAAGGCGCTTGACGCCGCGCTGTCCCAGATCGAGCGCGCGTTCGGCAAGGGCTCGATCATGCGGCTCGGCAAG
>Ga0126369_10000959_pt1 | contig 19561 bp, 13 predicted proteins | sample PanSoiMetaPlot_1_FD_109646 | JGI IMG/M metagenome (GOLD analysis project Ga0126369, IMG submission 109646) | Tropical forest soil microbial communities from Panama - MetaG Plot_1 | ecosystem: Environmental > Terrestrial > Soil > Tropical forest > Bulk soil | place: Panama | collected 2016-02-17 | reverse complement strand
GTGCTCGATCCGCACAGCAGTATTTCAAAGAACTAACAAATCGCAGCGTGCCGGCCTGGGAACTGGTACGCTGCCATTTTTTTGGTCACACCCAAGTTTTCGCCGACAAGTTGCCATTCCGCAGCATTGCTGCTGCGATTTCCTTCAGAAATTTTCCACAAACCATTGCTGTCTGGTCGTGCTGGTCGCGGGTGGGATTGTATTCCACAACATCGGCTCCCGCGATCGGTACGCGCAAACCTTGAATGCACGCCACGACGTCCCGAACAGACATGCCTCCCGGTTCGTAGTGAGAGATGCCCGGCGCAAATGCGGGATCGAGTACATCGATATCCAGTGAGATAAATAGAGGACCTTCAAGCTTCAGCTGGGCCACCCTTCCGAGTTCACGCATGCTGATGACGTCCACGCGAAATCTCTTCGCTTGTTCCAGTTGATGAGCATTCATTGTGCGAATGCCGACCTGCACCAGCCTACGGGCAAGTCCTTCCTCCATGCTTCGGGCAAACGGACATGCATGTGAGAGACGGTTGCCGTCCAGGACGTCATAAAGGTCGGGATGCGCATCAAAGTGCAGAATCGTGAGGTTTGGATATCGTGTGTGAAATGCGCGCAACTCAGGGTATGTAACCGAATGATCGCCGCCAAGGCTGATCAGGGGACTACCCAAGTCCAGGGTTTCCCCAACTTTTGTCTCGATAAGCTTGAATGCCGCCTTTACATCTTCGCCGAACTCGAGATCTCCCGCATCGTGGAGCATGCCAGGTTGACCGAGATCAAAGCCGTCTTCCGTCCACATGTTGCTTGAGTCGCAATGGAGTGCCTTTCGGATCAAGGGAGGCGCTAGCGCCGGTCCGCGCAGATAACTGGAGTTAGCATCGTAGGGAATGCCAAGGATTGAGACAGACCGTGGCGAGGACGGTTGTGTGCTGTCGGTCATTTGTTCCAAGCCTGATCTTGCGAAAAGCTGATCATCGCTCACGCCCTAGTAACCGTGTCACGTACCTTCGAATATCAAGGCTCGGATCTTCCATCGGTGCATAGTACCCGAAATGATGAACTTGCGAACTCACACCTTGTTGCACGCGCTCGCATATTGCCCAATCTTGGCGGTTTACCAGATCCCAGAACTCGACGGCGTCGGAGGGATCAAAGTTCGGTCGTGCAATTTCTTCGGGATGAAACAGGAACCTGCAATCAACAGTGGTGAGATCAGGAGCCAGTGGCCACAAAGTAAAAGCCGCCACGTGATCGCAGGAGACGCTAAGGAAACAGTTTGGGTAGACCAATTCTCCCTTGTGTCGGATCTTTTCCTCTTCACTTAATGCCGGAAACGGTTGGCGAACCGTCGTTCCGGATCGAGTGAAAGTGAAGGCGCCTTCTCGGTGGGGGATGCCATTATCCCAATCGAGACTTGCACCCCCGGCACGTTTGAACTCTGGTACCAATTCGCAGAGCTCCGGATGCACCGGTCCGCAGTGATAGCACTCGTTGTAATTTTCAGCGATGATCTTCCAATTCGCCTCAACGTTGTAGATTATCTGGCGGGCTATTCTGAGCTCCGCCAACGGATAATTTTTGAGCCGTTGCGGAATCGGTCCGAGTTGTGAGCCCAGAACACGGTTCTCAGCAGACGCAATCTCAGGCGAGAGATTTAGAAAGAAAAACCCACCCCATGTTTCCAGGCCTACCGGATAGAGTGAAAACTCCTCCTTGTGAAACTCTCCTTCCTCTCGAACAAACGGAGCACTCAGAAGTTCTCCTTCGAGGCTGTACGTCCATTGATGATAAGGACAACGAATGCTACCTGCGGGCATCACCCCACCGCTAAGCTTTACATTCCAGCGTTGATCTTGGCTCGAACAGAGTCGTGCCCCACGGTGGCGACAGACGTTGTAATGAGCTCGCAGTTCCTTTGCTTTCGTACGGACGACCAGAACGCTCTCACCCACGATGTCGAGAACAAGGTGGTCGCCCGGCGTTGGAAGCTGCTCTTCACGGCCTGCACAAAACCATTCTCGATTGAAGATGATGTTCTTTTCCCGTTCAAAGATCTCGGGCGAAACGTAATAAGAACTGGGCAGCGATCGCTCGAGCGGTCGTTGAGATTCAGTCATGGGTTGCTTTTCCTGAGCGTTAACTCGCATCGGGTGCTACGACCCGGAACGATGTCCTCCGTCAAGCATTATGACTGGAAAATGCACTCAAGACAGCAGAAGAAGGTTACTAATGACTGACTGCAAGTCACAGCCCAGTGATACTGTCCCTGTCTGTCATTTGTCATTGAAGCCGTAAATAAAGCGGGATATTCTGCGTTAACCACAACCCTAAAACCTATGGCGCATCTCGTTCGTACTCTCAACTTTCGTGACATGGTCTTGCTCATCGTAGGTTCTGTCATCGGTTCCGGAATATTTCTTGTCCCAGGCGTGGTTCTAAGGCAGGTGGATGGTTCAGTGGGCGTGGCAGCCCTGGTCTGGATTGGCGGCGGGGTTCTGTCATTGCTGGGGGCACTCACGTATGGAGAGATGGCGGCAATGAAGCCCGAAGCAGGTGGATTGTACGTGTATATCCGCGATGCATTCGGGCCGCTATCGGCTTTTCTGTATGGGTGGGCGATGTTCCTGGCGATCGCGAGCGGCACCATTGCTTCGCTGGCCGTTGCGTTCAGCACCTACCTAAATGCGGTCGTGCCCTTGGGAGTCCTTACGTCGAAATTGATCTCCGTCGCGACAATCGCCCTGGTCACGGCGGTGAATGTGTGGGGTACGCGAAAGAGTTCCGATTTTCAGAACTGGACGACGCTCATAAAGGTTCTCATGATACTGAGCATGTGTGCTGTTCTGCTTTTCATGGGACGCGGGTACTCAGCTACCGCTTCTGCCATCCCGGCCGGAACTGTCAACGTTGCTTTACTGTCAAAATTTGGGCTGGGAATGATCGGCGTCTTATGGGCTTATGAGGGGTGGCAATTTATTACTTACAGTGCAGGAGAAGTAAAGAACCCACAGAAGGACTTTCCCCGCTCATTGTTGTGGAGCGTACTAGCGTTGGCGGCGGTCTATCTCATCGCGAATGCAGGCTACCTTGTAGCCCTGGGCCCCGCTCGCGCCGCTGCATCCGATACGATTGCGGCGACAGCGTTCACCGCCGTCTTAGGGCCGTCGGCGGGAAAGTTAGTTGCCCTCACGATTCTGATCTCTGTTTTTAGTGCGGTGAATACCGTTCCTCTCACTGCCCCGAGAGTTTTCTACGCCATGGCAAGCGACGGCCTTTTCTTCCGCAAACTAGCCGACGTCCATCCCCGCTTTCACACGCCCGCCACTGCCATCATCGCACTGGGTATCTGGGCAGCTGTGTTGTCATGCTTTGGCCAATTTCAGCAATTGATCGGCTATACCATCTTTGTCGCGTGGATCTTTTACGGCCTCGGGGCGGCCAGCATCTTTATCTATCGCACCAAATATGCCGACCTGCCACGCCCCTACAGGGTACCGGGTTATCCGTGGACGCCATTGATTTTTACGTTGGCTGCAGCGGCCCTCGTGGTCAACGTAGTTGTATCTACGCCGATCAACGGCCTTGCCGGACTAGGAATTGTCGCCATCGGTGTGCCGGTGTACTTGCTATGGAGGAATCGAAGTGGCGAGACTCTGGCTCAGAGGGCGAACGTTCGAAGCGTTTCACCAGAGTGATAGCGAGGGAAGAAGGGGTTCTAGAGGAAGGGCCGATCAATCCTGACCGGAAACATTCTGTGCAGCGGTGGTGAGCGTGTTGAGTGGGAGCGGGTCCTGCGTGGAAGCAGCCGCTCTACCCAGCAACAAGCGAAATATAAAAGCTGCCGCCAGCGCCAAGAGCGCGACTGCTTTCAATACGAGCGGATAGCCAAAATGCGCGATTGCGACGCCTGCTACAGCAGCAGCGATTGCCTGACCTGAGGAGATAACGAAGGCATTCATCGCCGATGCCCCGGTTCGTTCGGCCAGACTGACCTTATTCATCAGCAGGCTGTACACTCCTGGTTCGCTCATCCATTGGAACGCCGTATAGCTGGCATAGACCAATGCCGCAGCCCAAGCGACCCTTGTCGTGGCTAGGCCCCCCAGCGCAAGTCCAGTTGCGATCTGCATGCATGCGATGCCGGAGATCATCCCAAATTTCTTGAAGATTACCGGTGCCAATAAAATGGCCACCACCTGCAGGAATTGCGAGCCCGAGAAGTAGAGTCCAATCTTCTCAACGGGAACGTGCAGGTGTTGCGAGAAATATGCATTGGCAAAGGGAGTGAATGATCCCGTAACCAGGCTCCACATGGCGACCGCCGGAAGAAATCTTGCCAGGAACGGACTACGCGGGTAGACCTTCTTCTCAGCAACTGATTCCGAAGCGAATCGCAAACGAGATGCTGGCCATAACGCAATAACCATGATCCCGCATGTTGCCAGCAATGCTGCCTGCTTGAGCTGTGCACCGTCGCTCGTCGTGGTAAGACTTGAAATCCATCCGGGCAGATGGCCGCCAACTAATCCGCCAAGAACTCCCACTCCGATTCCACTGGCAAATACGACGCTGAAGCCGAAAGCGCGATTCTTCTCATTCGTTAATTGGGCCAGTGCAGGCGAAATCGCAACAGCCCAAATCGCCGCAAATCCGCCGGTGAGAAATGCTAGAACCGCTTGTAGTGAGTCGGACGTGACGACTGCCCGAAGGATAGATATTACCGGGACAACGGCAAAACAAGTGAGGATTGCCCTTTTTAGACCAGAACGATGAATCAAGAATCCAACGGGAAGAATGGCGGCGATTCCTCCCGCAGATAATGCACCAGTCAGAACTCCAAGAAAATCTTCCTTGTACCCCTTATCGATCAAATACAAATTGAAGAGGAGGAAATAGGTGAACATCCCAAGGGTATAAAAGAAGGACGCGCCCAGAAAGACAAGGAATTCATTGCTAAAATTCTTGGATGACCACCACCATTCCACACCGTGCCAAAGGGTTTGGGGTAGGATGCATGCGTGATGAGAAGCTCTCTTAGCAACGTGAGAGAGGTACGCAACGGGAGCTGATTGTCGTTTTTTGTTTTCTGTCTGGGATGTGCCTTGAGCCTGAACCGCCGCAAGCGTGGGAAACGTTGTCGGAAAGAGCTCCTTGAAGAAGACAGCAGTCCTCGCTGGCGAACCTGCCAGGCTCAGCTGCAGCCAGAGTGCGTCCTTGTTGGGCTGGTACGGAATTCTTAAGGGGCTGCTGCCATATTGCATCATCCAACGTTCGATTGCTTCAGGCAGTTCAGCAAACTCCTCTCCAACTGCGTCGGAAACTCGACAGTGAAACCAGAGTGTAGCGAGCCGAAACGCAACGGAGGTCGCACGGCGTAACGAAGGGTCGTGCAGTTCACGCCAGTGGGTCCAGAAATTCGAATCCTCTGCACGAGTGTGTAGGAACCATGCGATCTCATAGATGTTGTTGATCGACATAGTTCCATGAAAAAGATGACGCAGGGCATGCAACGCACCGTAGGCCAGGTTGTCTGCTGGCTCTAGCGCTGGAACTTCAAAGGTGTCACATTGAAATCGCCTACGCCTGGGCCAGAATTCTTCGAGACCCTTGATGCCGAATCCGGCGTTTGTCTCATTCCAAAAACGAAAATGAAGATCGACAGTAATAGGTATCTTTGGATCGAAGTAGTTGCCACGCCACTGCCAGTTGCTTGGCCGTCTCATCGCGGGCAGGTGATCGCTTGGAGAATGATCGAAGCCACGCAAGGGTTTGTACTCCATTTGCAGTAGCTGATCTTTCGCGAACTGGATCGTGTCTGGCAAACAGAACAGATCGATATCCCCTACCATTCGATCGCGCGGATTGATCGTTCCCGGCAAGTGCGCGAAACCCTTCAGGACTAAATGTTCGATACCCACTTGAGCGAAGGTATCCGAAATTTCGAGGTACGCCTCCCTAATGCGTTCGAATCGCTCATCGTTCTCCAGGCGATTTTGCTCCAGCCGTGCGTGTACCCAACCCGGCAGAACATCGCCGGCGACTCGCCCCAGAGCCAAAGTTAATCGCATTAGGTCGCAGTAGGAGAGGACGTCACTCCACTGTTCTTTGCTGAAGGATTGAAGCGCATCGGGTCGGGGTTCGCTGAACCGAAGCGCCTCAAGGAGCGCCGTCAAATTGTTGGGGAGAGTCGACATCATTCAGAAGATGCCAATACCAGAGACTCGAGGCTTGAAACTGCAGAGTCGAGGTCGCTGTAGGTCAATTCCACAATATTCGCCGTGAGCAGATTTTCTAGAGATGCGCGCTGCGACTCACGCGATTCCTGTTCGCCATAGCAGATCACCTTCTCGAACCATGACCGGACGCCATCGACTGGCAGTTGCTCCAAGCTAGTTGAACCGCCGTCTTGTCGATTCAAGAAAACGATATGTTCCACCGAGGCCTGGTCGGCGGTTCTTATGTCTGCCAATAGGGAGGTAGACAATTCAATTGCCAATTCGCCGTTGATGCGGCGTGTCACTCGTTCGTAACGCAGTACCGGGAAAAGATCGATGGCTGATTCACGAAAACGGATCTGTTGCGGTTCGCCAATCACGATTCGTTCGCTGCGATTGCGAACTAGAGAGCTGGCATCATCTGTAATGAAGGTCCAGCCCCGAAGGGCACAAGCGAATGCGAGTGATGACTTGCCGGCACCCGAGTCCCCGCACAGTAAGACCCCTTGGCCGTTGAGAGACACGCAAGCCGCGTGAACCGGCGTCATGTAACGTGACATCAAGTTGACCAGGACAAGGCTTTCCAGGTAGTGATAGCGAAAGCCCGCGCGGTTTTTCACTGTCGCCTTCGTAAACCAGGCAAATGCAGATCCTGTCCTCAGATCGAGGGAGTAAAAGTTGTGTGAGTCGCCGATCTGCGTGACAAGGTTCTCACGGGACAGACACACCGGCGGCGCGAGCGTGCCGTCAGGACCATCCTCGGATACGCAGATGTCAGCCCGGACCGGCTTTTCAATGAACAGGCGGCGGCGAGTTCCCCAACTTTCATCCGCCGCTAACAAGACCTCTTCAGAGTTGGTGTGGATTTCGACGGAGAAACCCCGAGGATGATACGTACCCTGCAAAGGCAGTTGGAAATTGCACAACAGTGGATCGTAGGGTATGGCCGTGTTCTCTTTCATTACAAGCAACGTGGTTCTCTCCGATGTTGGTGACAAAGTCTTGAATCTCTCGACGAGTTAGAAATTGAACTTCAAAGCGAACTGGATAATGCGCGGATTCGAAACGGTTGAGGTGATTTGCCCGAAAGCAGAATTGGTGCCGCCAGCAAAATCATTGCTGGGCTGACCAAACTTTGGAGTGTTCGTCAGGTTGAAAAACTCAGCGCGAAACTCGAATGCTTTTCGCTCGCCCACAAGGAAACTACGATGAACTCCAAGATCCAGATTGCGTTGATCGGGACCGCGCAAGATACCAACGCCGCAGTTCCCGAATCCGGTTCCGATCCCGTCGTCACCAATGATGGGCGGAGGAGCGAAAGCTGCCGAATTCAGGTACCCATGGTTGATTCGGTCGAATAAGGAACCCGATGTCGCGGGATCCAGTCCCGTGCATTGAGCGCGGTTGAAACCTGACAGATTGCCATAGACAAGCCCGGCGCTGCTATCCATGGCCGTGATTGGCAGGCCCGACTGAAGCACCGCCTCCCCAGAGATTTGCCACATGGATAACGCGTATTGCAAGAATGAGGGCCCCGCCTGAAGCTTTGGCAAATCGTAAACGAAGCTGAGCACAAAGCGATGCTTGCGGTCAAAGTCACTCAATCCACGGGACTCATTGGGCTTGGTCTGGTCATTTCCCAGGAAGCTCAGGTCGAAGTTCGAAGCCGCACCCGTTCCGCTGGTGAAGTCGATGTTCTTTGACCATGTGTAGCTTGCCTGAAAGTTCAAGCCGTGGCTCAGACGCTTTGTCAGTCCGGTCTGCAGAGAGTTGTAACTTGAACTGAAGTCCGTGTCGCAAACATAAGATCGTCCGGCAGCTAAACCGGTGAAGGGAAGGCGCTGGGACAGGTTGTCGAGTGTGGTAGTAGTTTCGCCGTTTACAGGACTTTGTGCCGTCGCAATCGCTGCCTGATTGAATTGCACGCAACCGGTGAGATGCCTGCTTGTCGAACCAACGTAGCCGATCTGCCACACGAGATCACGTGACAATTCATATTGCAGGTTGACGTTGTATTGCTGGGTGTAAGGACTCACAAGAGCCGTTCCTACTGCCCCTACAGTCAAAGCGGTATCGGGAGTCCGAGGAATGAAAATCGGAAAACTTGATGTTGGTGGGAGTGGTGGATTGTAAGGCTCCTGAAAAGTGGCGGCTGCATTTTGACCGCCCTGTAGAGTCTGGGTGATCGAGAATGGGGGCGCTCCGACGACCTGCTGCGCGAGTTGACCCGATAATCGCTGATAATAGATGCCGTATCCTCCGCGTAACACCAATGCGGGGCTATCGTGCAAGCGCAATGCAAATCCGAGCCGAGGTGCAAAGTCTGAGTAATCAGAACTCCACATTCCGGCGTGATCGGTTTTCAAGTACCCGCTTGGCAATTGTCCCGGATAATTTGCCGGTAGCTGAAATCCGCTGAAACTGCCGGTGACCGGTACCGCGTGGTCCGCACTTGTCGGATCAAAGTTGGGGAACCTGCCGTTGATTTCGTTAGGCGGTCCGAAATATTCATAACGCAGGCCTGCATTCAGGGTAAGCCTGGAGTTGACTTTAAAGTCATCTTGAATGAAACCGGCAAAGTCGGCATAGCGCTCGTCCTTACGAAAGATGCCTGCCGCACCTGTGCTCGAGAATATGTTGCTGACTGAGCTGCCGTTTTGTGCCGCACTCTGTCCGAGAAGGAAATCGGGAAATCCAAAGAAGAAAAGAAAACCATCGGAAACGAAGGGAGAATTCACCGAGAGCTGATGTCGCTTAGCCTCTCCGCCCATTCTTAGGTTGTGGCGGCCACGCACATACGAGACCGTGTCCTGCCAGACAAATGTATTTACGTTCTCAAAGTAAAACGGACCTCCAGCCGGACCAATCGTGAACAGTCCTAATACCGAGATGCCAGGTATTTCGGGCAGATCGGATGGGGTGGCCATGCCCACGTCAGCCGCGGCGATAGGTTCGTCACCTCTTTGGATGCCGTTGAATCGCATGAATCCGAATCGAGCCACGTTGATCAAGCCAGGATTGAAAACGTGCGTGTCCGACAGAACGAACATGTAGTTCTGCTCGGTTTCTTTTACGCCCCAACCAGGGATATTGGAACCGAAGGCTGCGAACGGCTGCGTGACGGGATTACGCGAGTAGAAAAATCTTCCGCCGATCTGATTCTTGGTGGACAAATAGTGGTCGATATTGCCTGTGAATTGGTGCTCATGATACGTGGATGGAATCGAGTACGAAGATTGACCGATCTGCAAGCCGGTCGCAGGATCCGTTCGAATCGTCTGCGGTGTCGGAATTGCGTAACTACCATCGGGAAACTTGAAGTTCAACAACGCCAGGGCAACTGGGTTAATGTTCGATCCATCTGGAGCGACGGCGCTTCCGCCAAAGAAGCCAGTCTGCCCTCCGAACAGTGCGCCCAGGGCTGCAGGCGAACGATCATCTGTTAAAGGAGGCAGCACAGGATTTTGCAACGAGACGCTGGAGACTCCATTCGTCTGGAAGGTTCCCTGGTACGCCGCGAAGAAAAAAGTCTTGTTCTCACGAATCGGCCCACCAATTGCCCCACCAAACTGGTTCTGGCGCAGGACTGGTCTGCGCTGGCCGTTGCGGTTGAGGAAGAAATCATTTGCGTTCAATGCGTCATTACGAAAGAACTCCCACAGGTCACCATGAAACTCGTTACTCCCGGATTTCGATACGATGTCGACATTTGCACCCGCGCCTCGCCCATATCCAGCGTCGTACATCCCAGTTTGCACTTTGAATTCTGAAAGCGTGTCGGGAGCTGGGATTGCGATTCCGACCTCTGGATCGAACCCGGTCGCAGAATTCTCCGCGATATTGTTTGCGTCGATTCCGTTGAATTGAAAATTATTGGAAGTAGTTTTGGCCCCGTTCGCAAATACGTTCTGATTCGCCTTTCCAAGTTCGCCGGCGTTAGGCACGCCGACCAATACACCAGGAGAGTTGGCTAGAATCTGCGAGAAATTTCGGTTCGCAAGGGGCAAGCCAACGATATCTCTTTCTCCAGTCGGACGCCCGAGCGCGGAGGTCTGCGTCTGCACAAACTCCGGTTCTCCACTAACTTCGATCGCCACGTTCGTCGACCCAACCTGCAGAGTGACGTTAAGAACGGTTGTCTCGCTGACAGCCACATGAACTGAGCTCAGCTTGACTGGCTTGAACCCCGCCTCCTCGATCTGAAGCGAGTAGTCGCCGGGAGGCAATAGTGGGGCACGAAACAATCCGTCTGGGGAGCTCGTTACGGTGCGGGCGAGGCTGGTTTCATCGCCCGTAATCACCACCCGCGCGTTTGGTATGACTGCTCCTGAAGTGTCGGACAATCGGCCGGTGATTGCACCAGTCCCCGGCGCTTGAGCGAGGGCAGGAGTGAGCAGCAAAGCTATAGTTGCACAGAGAATAATTAGGCGAGCGCGAAGGTCGTTCATTGCGTTGCTTCCTTAATGTTTTGACTTGAGGGCGATGGGCTGAAGGCCAATAGCAAACTTCGGGAGGTTGTTTTATTCACCTGTTCGGGACAGGACTGCAGGAATTGTTTTCAGCAGAATGCGCAGATCCAAAAGGAGGCTCCAGTTGTCTACGTAGTGGCAGTCAAGGCGAACGTATGTTTCGAAGGATTGATCACGTCGCGCCTCTACTTGCCACAATCCGGTGAGTCCGGGCAGCACGTCCATTCGTCGCCGATGTTCAGGGAGAAACTGTTCATATTCTGCCGGCATCGGTGGCCGCGGACCGACCATGCTCATGTCGCCACGAAGCACGTTCCAGAATTGTGGCAACTCATCGAGGCTGAATCGTCGCAGAAGACGCCCGAGTCTTGTGAGTCGAGGATCTTGCGCAACCTTGAAGAGAACTTGATCGCGTTCGTTCAAGTCTGACACTTGATCGAGCATTAGGTGTGCATCGTTGACCATTGTGCGGAACTTGTAAAAGCGAAACAGTCGCCCGTTCTTACCGACGCGATACGTGCGATAGACAGGGGATCCAAGGGAGTCAACCATGATCGCGGCCGCCAGGATCAACATGAACGGGCTGAGTAGAACCAGGCCGAGCAAAGCCAGAAGAACATCCATAGCTCGTTTTGTCATCGATTGAGTACAAAAAGTCGCTCTCCGCTCTTCGCTGCCGCTTGGTATGTACCAGTTGTCCAGCACATAGGAGCGATGCCGTGGGATTGCAAGCGGGAGCCAACAAGTAGTGTCGGCTTCTGAAAGGGTATTGCCCTTCACCAAAAGTTGTGAGCTCATTTCAAACCCGGGTTCAAAAACTAGGCGCCTGGAGAGGCGGGAAGCGAAGAATCATTTCGTGTAAAGGGCGCACGCGGAATCTTGCGGCCATTGCTCGGCGCGGGCGCCTCCTGCGTGCGAACCTTGCGCCGTTCGCCGCTCCAGCGCAGATCGGGTGTAAGTACATCTTGAAAACGTTCGATGCGATCGCGATGCGGCAGCAAGTCCTGAAGCATCGTCGCGATTTCGCCGTCCAGATCGTGTGTGGGACGGTATTTCAACTCCAACAAGTGCTTTCGCTCCGGTTTGTAATAGTGCTCCTCAAGCTCCATGCGCGGATTCTCGAGGTGCGAAATCGGAACAAATAATCCTTGGCTGCGCCCTACGCGTTGTACCTTCAATGCAAGCTCGGTTAAGTCATGCACCTCTTCAAACTGGTTGAAGACGCGGTACTCACCCGGTTTAGGCGGATTCTCCAACGCAAGGGTCAGGCACTGCATCGAGTCTCGCAGAGGAAGAAACCCGCGCTTTTGGTGACCTCTTCCATAGAGCGTAATGGGATGGCCAATCACGGCTTGGCAGCAGAACCGGTTCACCGCCGTTCCAAATGCCTGGTCGAAATCAAGTCGGCTCCAGAGGCGCTCATCTTTTGCCGGCGAGCCATTGATGCGCGTTCCGAATACAACCCCTTGCATGACATCTGTGGCTGCAAGACCGTAGATTTTCGACGCAAACATGATGTTGTTCGACCCGTGAACTTTTGACCAGTGATACCAGGAACCCGCTTGGCGGGGGAACGGCAGGCGGTCTTTCTTGCCTTTGTATTCAATCTCGAAGAACCCTTCTGGGATATCCATGTTCGGAGTGCCGTACTCTCCCATCGTTCCAAGTTTCAGAAGGTGAGTGCGCGGGCGAATATCACGAATCGCGAAAATCAAATTGAACGTGGTAGTGATGTTGTTGGTTTGAACGAAGACAGCGTGGTGAACGTCGATCATTGAGAAAGGCGCCGAAGGGCACTCGCCCAGATGCACTACGGCATCCGGCTTGAATTCCCGAAAAATCTGCTGAACGAGGCTGTAATCGCGCAGGTCTCCGCACCAGAAATCCAGTTCCTTGCCATAGTGCCTCTTAAATGCCTTGAGTCGCTCTTCAATCGGAGCGATGGGGATCGCGCTGGTCGAACCCATTTCTTCGACCCACCGTCGGCGAAAGAACATGTCGGCTCCGCCAACGTCGTGGCCCTTTGCTGTTAAGTGATTTGCCAGAGACCAGCCTAAGTATCCATCTACGCCTGCGATAAAAACTCTCATTGCCTGCGCGGTCCTTATGTTTAATTGATTTGCGTGGATCTAGATCAGTTATGGGGCGATTCGGGGGAAACTGCATTCGGTTTAACGTATCCAGGTCGGTGTCGTATTTCCGATTGTTCTGGAACCGTCTGTCGTCGCGAAAGCAGCGACAAGTAAAGCTGCTGGTAGCGCTCGCTCATTTGCGCAGCTCCGAAATGTGCGCTTGCATGACGGTGAGCCCTGTCTGCCATCTCACCTGCCGATTTCGGGTTATCGAGAACCTGAAGGATTGCATTTGCTGTTCCTTCTGGATCATTGATCGCTGTCACGATCCCGTAGCCTTCTGGAACAACTTCATTCACGCCGTAAATTCGAGGAAGAATGACGGGAATGCGGAGATACATCGATTCCAGAATCACCATCGGTAATCCTTCATAAAGGGAAGTTAGAACCGATGCATCCATCGCACTGTAGACATGCGACAGATTGGCAACGTAGCCGAGGAACTGCACCTGCTTATCGATTCCGAGGGATTTCGACAAAGTTTTCAAACTTTCATCCAGCGGACCAGCCCCCACAATCAAGAATCGGGTGTCCGGACGTTGCCGCAGAACGTGAGCTGCCGCCTGTAGAAAAATGTGCGGAGCTTTTTGAGGAACCAGGCGGGCAATCATTCCTATAACGTTGCAGTATTCGGGGACGCCTAGGAGGTTCTTGGCTTGCACTTGGTCGATTACTTCAGAGGCGCGAGAGAAGTCGAAACCGTCATGAATCGTGACAATGTTGCTTTCCGGGCAAATTCCGCGAGAAAGCCAGTTGGCCCGTTCCTCCGTGGTCACGCTGACGATCTGCCCTCCAAGCTGAGCCACACATTTTTCCAGAAAAACGAGGAGAGAATTCCTTAGCGACGCATTCGGCTCGTCGAGATAGTCATTGTTGGGCGTATACACGATCGCCGCTACGCCGTTAAGCCAACCGGCGATCCTTCCCAGAAATCCTGCCTTGGCACCGTGGAGGTGAAGAACATCCGGCTGCTCGTGATGAATCAGACGGCACATTTGAGCCAAGTTCCTCATGTCGTGCAATAGCTTGATATCACGCTCAACGGCGCAGAACACGGTTGGGATTTCAAGTCGAGCAAGATCTTGGATTAACGGCCCTTTCAGCGGGCCCGCGACTTTCATGGAAAACTGCGTGCGGTCCATATATGTCAGAATTCCCAACATCACCGCGCGGATACCCAGCTCTTCTGAGCGAGTGATATGCAAAACTTTCAGAGGCTTTCTCATGCTGGATGAAGAGTCTTGTTAGCGCCGAATGTGTTCAAGCACCTTGCGAACCGCAGCGATGACGTCTTCGACATCGCCATCTGTCATGGATGGGCCGAGTGGCAGGGTTAGCGTGCGATCCGATATCCACTCAGCATTTGGGAACTGCCCACGGAAGCAACCCAGGTTTTGTTGAAAATACGTATAAAGGTGCAGGGCAGTGTAATGAACTCCGGTACCAATGTTCTCGGCGCGAAGTGCACCGAGAACGAAATCGCGTCCCTGACTTAGGTTGTCGACGTCGAGGAGCAGTGTGTACAAGTGGAGCGAATGCCGGGAGTGAGGGGGATCTGTGGAGCTCGGTAAGAATACTGGTAAATCACTGAATGCCTGGTTGTATCGCTCCCAGATCTGACTGCGGCGCTTGTAGTTCGATTCCAACCGCTCCAACTGATGGAGGCCAATTGCCGCCTGGAGATCTGTCATGTTGTACTTGAAGCCTGGCTCAACAACGTCGTAGTGCTTGTACCCCTGATGCGAGTATCGATTCCAAGCATCATGGCTTAATCCATGTAGCGAAAGCGTGCGGACCCGTTGTGCGATTGACGGATCATCTGTGGTGAGCATCCCTCCTTCGCCCGTAGTGAGATTCTTCGTCACATAAAAACTGAAGCAGGTAACGTCACCGATCGCACCGACCTTGTGTCCGGCGAAGTCTGTCTCGATGGCATGGGCTGCATCCTCAATAATCTGCAGATTGTGTCTTCGAGCAATATCCTGGAGGCAGTCCATCTCACAAGCCCGGCCCCCAAAATGAACTGGTAGTAAAGCCTTCGTTCGTGGCGTGATCGCTGTTTCGATGAGCGATGCATCGATGGTCATTTTGAACCGATCCACGTCGACGAATACGGGTCGTGCGCCGCAATGCAGGATGACGTTCGCGGTGGCCACAAAGGTCATCGGTGTCGTAATGACCTCGTCGCCAGGACCAATGCCAAGGACCTTGAGGGCGAGGTGTAATCCTGCCGTACACGAGTTCAGTGCTACCGCATGCCTGGCACTGGTGTAACGCTTGAAGCGCTCCTCGAAATCATGGACCCTCGGTCCAGTACCAAGCCATCCCGATCGCAGGGTCTGAACGACTTCATCAATTTCGGCCTCCTCAATCGACGGTTTTCCGTAAACGAGAAAGTTTGCGCGGGTGGCCGTTCCGCCATGGATCGCCAAGTCCGATTGGATTCCAAGTCTCATCGCATTGAGAGGATCATGATTTGAATTGAGCGTTCAATTGGCAGCCACGTCATAGTCGGGTTAACAACGCTTGTTCGATCTCCACAAAGCCACGGTCCAGCGAGTGTTCAAGTGCCAGCTCTCGTCTTGCCTGTTGTCTATCCGCTGAATCATTTGTCAAGGCTCGATCGATTGCAGCGACAAATTCGTCGGGTGAACCGGAGATAGAAACGTGCTGTCCAAATGACTCGAGCTCAGGCAAAAAAGTAGCTACAACCGGCTTGCCCATAACGAGATATTCGAGCACCTTGTTGGGACGAATGGTTCGCGCAAACTCACTCGTGATGTAAGGAATGATCCCGACATCAAAGTTCGCTACGTAGTCCGGAAGGCGCTCGTGTGGACGCTGACCGAGGAGTCGAACGTTTCCAAGCTCCCTTAGTTTCGCGGTGCCTACTCGCTCTGGTCCAATGAGCACGAACGTCCAATCTGGTCTCTGACGTGCGGCAGACTCCAAAAGCTCCTGATCCACCCACTCGTGCATGGTGCCGATGTATCCGATTATGGGATGTGGCAAAGCAGAGAGTTCCGTTTTCTGAGGCTCAGCGCTCAGATAATGCCGCAAGTTGGCCCCTTGCGGCAGAAGTTTCGCATCGGCTCGAATTGCCTGTTTCTTAGCTAGCAGCTGACGTGACAGAACAAAAACCATGTCGGCGGAGGTGAGTAGTTTTCTTTCATCCTCACCGAGATAGGAGTGACCTGTTGAAAGCTTGGGAAAGTCGTGGACGCAACAGTAGACCGTCAGCTGCGGGCTCAGTTCCGAGCACACCTCTTGAATCAAGGCCGACGGATTGTAGGTCCAAACCACTGGATTGTTCATATCTCGTTTCGCAAGCTGGCGTCTGATTTGCTGAACAAGGATCGCGCGGCTCTGCTGGCGCATCCACCTGGACTGTTGTCCTGGCAGTACGAATGGTGTCTGGACCGTAAGGCCCGCAGGTATCTCTGTGCGCGGTTCCCGGCGCGCCACGGTGTGCTGCAGGCGGCCGGCAACGCGTTTCGCGTCGCTCCACGAGAATCGGAAAGTGCGCAATCCGATGGTTTCTACAAAGAGCACTCGCCAACCTGCAGCAGCAAACCGGCTTGAGATCTCTTGCGGTCCCTCCCAGACTTCATCCCAATTAATAATGGAGAAGCAGATCAGGTTGCGTTGTGCCGAACCAAGAGCCACGATTTAACTATGAATCGAAGGCGTTGACGCGCGTCCGACTTGATACAAAGCGACGCTCATTCCGAGGATGATCCAGACGTAATTGACAAATAGGTTGTCGAGAAAAACGAACGTGAGCAGGGCGCCCGCCATCGACGTGCACAGTCCGATCTGCAGCAGGCGGAATTCCGAGGAGATTTTCTTGCTGGCGTTTACCAGAAAGCGATAGATCCCTAATAAGAGCCATCCGAATATTGCCAGCCCTGGAATGCCCAGCTCTGCCAGGAACAAAATGAAAAGATTGCTGGGAGTCGGAAAAATAAATTGCATGAGGACGACTGAGTGGGCAGCTCCGTAACTCATGGCGAGGAACGGAAAATTGCCGATGCCAACACCAGTAAGGAAATGGTCTTTGGCCATCTCCCATCCGATTTTTGCCAAACCGAATCTTTGTTGGGCGGAATCGGCCTGACCGACGAGGCGCGCTAGAACAAATTCTCCAACATCTGCGGGATAAACACCGACAGATTGCAGGAACGAAACGATTAATAGCAGCGCAATACCACAGACGATCGCTCTTCGCAACATCCACCATAATTTACCTTGCGCAACTCGGGATGTTGCCATGTAGAGAAATAGCGCCAATGTGATCAGGAATAGAACGAAACCACTGACGGAAAAAGACAACAGGAGCGAAAAAGCCTCCACCGCGAATAACAGTAACGCCAGCTTTCGCCCCATGATGCGGGGATATCTGCCAACCGCAAGCGCTAGAGTGATCGGCAAGATCAAAATCATGTAGCTTGCGAATAGCGAGGGCTCCGTAAATGTCGATGGTGACCTTGGGAAACCTTGTGAACTCGAGTGAATTACGTCCAGGTGGTAGATCGATCCTGGCAATTCGTAGAGCTCATCGGTTTGCAGAAGACGGACCCACTGGAAGATTCCGAACACCGCTGTTGCGAATCCGCTCCAAACCAAAGCTCGGAATGCCGTGTAAGCCTTCTCGACACGATTAAGGACGGTGGGCAGTGAGCCCAGCAGCAATGCACAGTAGATGCCCCAAAGTGCCGTGATGTAACTGCGGGCATCGGGCGAGTCCCGGCTGATGCCGAGTTCCATGTATTGGTTCAACACCATCGACGTGCGAAAGCGTGGCGTATTCAAGGTTGAGACAACTATTACGACCATAAATGCCAGCAACGGCGTCGCCATGCTGGGATGAAAAGTGAATCCCTCCTTCCAGATGAGAAATCGAAACGCGACCGCCAGGATCAGCACACATCCCAGTAGTTCGCTCACCTTGATATTTGCCCGGTAAGTGAGAACCAGTGTTCCTTGTAGCGGCAAAGTGAGGAGCAGTAGGTACAGAATCCAATGTGGTCGCACAATGGCGATGATCAGAATCGCCGAAAAGGCCAAGGCACCTAGAACCGCAAGAGGCTCGAATACGAGCGCAAGGGCAAGGAAAGACAACAGCGCGACCAAGGCATGTCGGTCAACGTCGTATTTCAATGCAGCTTGCTGCATTCGTTAGCTCAAAATCGATTCGGATGAGTGAAGTGGAGTTGGTTCGATCTGAAGCGCAGGCCTACTCTCCCGAAGTAGTCGATGAATAAAGACTGTCGCGAGCACCACTCCTAAGAGTTGAGTCATGCCGTACACAGTCCCAGCCGCGAGGACTCCGTAAGCAGGAATCAGAAACCAGTTTGCGGCAAGGCTCCCAATTGCCATCGCGAGTGCGATCTGGCCGAAAACATCGGGTCGATCCAGAGCTAGGAAGGCCAGACTTAACACGTTGTAGGCGATCAGCAAAACTGTGCTCATCAAGAGAACACCGACTAATGGCAAGGCTTCGCGGTATTGAGATCCGAGATACGGAAAGATTAGGCGCAATATTCCGAGGTAGAGAACGGATCCAAAGAAGACCATTCCGCAGATAGACGCCACAAGATAGGTATGTCTGCGCAGCCTGTCTGGCGTTGGCTCTGCCGAGAGTCGGGGCAGGAAGACCGTCACGAGAGCCGGTGAAATCATCGCAACTGGCTCTACCAGCACGACCGCGACAGAATATATGCCGACCTCATGCACAGTGCGAAAATGCGAGAGAAGGTATACATCCATCCGCCGGTAGAGGGCGAAGCAGATAGCCGCAACGGTCAACCACCCGGAGTAGCGAAATAGGCTGGACCGAAATTCGGCGAATTCCCCCGACTTTCCATGCCATAACCGCGTCAAATACGGCGCTGCACTTAGCACCAAACCTAAATGGACCAAGACCAGAGTAAGAATAAGAAACGTGGGGGTAAGGTAAGAGTGCCCAAACCACGTCACCAAGACCACTGCGGCTAGAAAAAGCGTGTTGCGAAGAAACAGGTAAAGCTCGTAGCGCCTGAACAAACATTGACTCTGAAAAACGGCTCCCACGTACTCGGACAGAATTACTGAGCCAGAGCCCATCACTGCCAGCATTAAGAGGTGCGGTTCGCGGTGCAGGTTTAGGAACCTGACGATCAGCGGTAAAGCAGGGATCGAAACCCCAATCAGTATCACGACGCTCGCGATCTTGAGAAGAAAGAAGAGCCAGTGAAGGTAAGCCGAGAAATCCGGTCGCGAGGTTCGATAAAAGGAGATATGCCGGACGAAAGTCTGGCCGATTCCCATATCCGCGATGAGCGGCACGAAAGCCAGGGTATTGTATCCCAGAAAGAATGTTCCGAACTGTGCTGTGCCCATTTTGCGAAGCAACAACATGAATACTAGGAACAACGTGACGCGAGCGGTCGCTAGGGTCAGAAGCAACTGAAACGAGTGAGCTAGGTTCGAGCCTTCCTCCCGTGACAGCCTGGCGCGAACAGATGCAAACAATGAATTTCTCGAGGGCATCGACGAGTTAATTGCAAGCTAAGGCTTTTGTGGCTACACCTGACGTTTTTTCGCAGTGCCACTTGTAGAGGTCGCGGACGCCATCTTCTAAATCGACTCTAGGTGCGTATCCGAGGACATGCTTGATCTTCGTGATGTCGGATCGATTCCTTGGGATGTCGCCGGCTCGGAGAGACTCGAATCGAATGCTACGTTGAATACTCGTAACGCTGGC
>Ga0126369_10000958_pt1 | contig 19574 bp, 16 predicted proteins | sample PanSoiMetaPlot_1_FD_109646 | JGI IMG/M metagenome (GOLD analysis project Ga0126369, IMG submission 109646) | Tropical forest soil microbial communities from Panama - MetaG Plot_1 | ecosystem: Environmental > Terrestrial > Soil > Tropical forest > Bulk soil | place: Panama | collected 2016-02-17 | reverse complement strand
CCGATAACTTGCCACTAGCTTTAGCTAGTGGAAAAGGAGTTGTTCTTGAATCATCGGCTTTAAGCCGAACTTCCACGGCTAAAGCCATAAGATGTAGCTTCGGCTAAAGCCGAGGTCTTTTTCTTATTCTGATCCACTAGCTGAAGCTAGTGGCAATTTATCCAAATTAACTTGTCATTGTCTTCCACTAATTGCCATTACTCCACTCCCTTGCCACTGGATACCGATAACTTGCCACTAGCTTTAGCTAGTGGAAAAGGAGTTGTTCTTGAATCATCGGCTTTAAGCCGAACTTCGACGGCTAAAGCCATAAGATGTAGATTCGGCTAAAGCCGGGCTCTTTTTCTTATTCTGATCCACTAGCTGGGGCTAGTGGCAATTGATCCAAATTAACTTGTCATTGTCTTCCACTAATTGCCATTACTCCACTCCCTTGCCACTAGATTCCCATAACTTGCCACCAGCTTTAGCTAGTGGAAAAGGAGTTGTTCTTGAATTATCGGCTTTAAGCCGAACTTCCACGGCTAAAGCCATAAGATGTAGCTTCGGCTAAAGCCGAGGCCTTTTTCTTCTTCTGATCCACTAGCTGAAGCTAGTGGCAAGTTAGCTGAAGCTAGTGGCAAGTTATCGGAAGCTAGTGGCAAGTTAGCTGAAGCTGGTGGCAAGTTAGCTGAAGCTGGTGGCAAGTCATTGGGTCGCGCCCGGCAATTTGATTCCGGCAGCAACATCGGTGAGCACCAAAACCCAGTCGTTGCCTCTGCCGTTCGTCGGCGGCGTATAGGTTTGAATGCCCCAGGCGTCCTGTTCCTTATTAAAATAGGCAACCCCATAGCGCGGATCGAACCAGTACTCGCGCAGACGTTCGCCTTTGATGACGTGCTTGTTGAGCGTGAAGCTCTCGCCGCGCGGCGTATAGATTAATGCGAACGAGCCATCACTCGCGCGCGCGGCGCGGATCTTTGCGCCGCCGCTGGCTTGGCCGTTCAGGATCAGACTTTGATCGGGCGCCAGCTTGGTAAAAGGCAAAGACTCGAACAGTCGCCGTACATGGTGCATCTGAAACGCTCCGGGATGATCGAGGGCTTCCTGCCAGGGAATGTTCGCGCCAATCGCACTGCCCGGCCCGCCAAACAGATCGCGCGCTCGGTTGGGATCGGCAACGCCCGGCGTGGCCGCGGGTTTGTACATCTGCCAGACGTTGTTATTGCCGTAAGTATGACCACAGGCGCCGGCCAGCAGCGCCCAATAGGCGGCCTGCCGCACGTCATAGTCGTCGAAGCGATCGATGCCGCTGGCATTGCGCAGATAGAAACCCACCGGAATGCCTTCATAACGTGGTTCGCCGTCCATGGTGGGCTTTACCGGGTTCAAGGCGTAGTCGTTCTCAACGTACAGACCATTATCGTGGTCTCTTGACGCATGCGAGGACTGGAACATATTGAAGTCCAGCCAGGGTGCATCGTTCAACTTGATCGAAGAGAGTCCGGGCCCGATCGGGTGAAAGGTCTTCAAATGTGCTCCGCCATCACCGGCAGTTAATCCGGCGGCCAGTTCATCGATGATCCGGCGCTCGTCATCATTGGTGATCGAGCGATCGCCGCCGAGTATCCAGATGATCGGCTTGTCTTTGTAACGCTGGCCCAGGAAGCGGCCAAACTCTTTCGCATTTGCCGGGTTGAAGACGCCTTTGCCGCCCGAGCCGGTTGAGGCCCAGTTGCTGCCCCAGGTCGGCAACATCCCGATGAACAGGCCCAGCTCTTCCGCTTTGTTGACGATGAAGTCGACGTGCCGAAAATAAGCTTCATTCGGTTTCGCCGGGTCGTTATTGACGAGCGGCAAATCGCCGTAGGCGTTCGGCGCGCCCAGCCCGCCGAGTTGGGGCAGGATGACGGCTTGAATCACGGTGAAGCCTTTAGCGGCGCGGTTGGTTAGATAAAGTGTGGCCTCCTCGCGATTGAGTCGATGAAACAATTCCCACGCCGTGTCGCCGAGATAAAGAAATGGCTTGCCGTCCTCGTACTGCAGGTAGCGTCGGTTCTCGGTGACCTTCAAACGTGGCCCGGCCAAGGCGTTGGCTGAGAGGGTTGATAGGAGGCAGAGTAGGCCAACGCAGCGGCCGGCGCGTTTGGTGAAAATCATCTTTGGTTCCTTTTCGTCTGAAGAGTCCGAACAACGTTGCGAGTATAACTTGCCGCTGGCTAAGCTAGTGGGAAAAGAGGATTCTAGGATAGCTTGCCGCTGGCCTTAGCTAACTTGCCACTAGCTTTAGCTAATTTGCCACTAGCTTTAGCTAGTGGGAGAGGTATTTTGAAGCATCGGCTTTAGCCGAACTCTGGCTAAAGCCAAAAGGATGTAGACTCTTTCTTTGTTTCGGCTAAAGCCGAGTCTTCTCATTCTGTTCCCACTAGCTGAAGCTAGTGGCAAGTTAGCTGAAGCAGGACTTCGTGTTGGTAAGTGGTCACCGAAAAGAGGTGAGCCAAACTTTCGATCTCCAGACATGACGGTAATAGTTGTTCAAAACATACGCGCGTGGCGCGAAAGGAGGCGCTGGGAATGGACAAAGACGACCGAGATCCATCGAGGATGAAGAGATGCTTTTGGTTCTTACTCATTTTGATCCTAAATTACGGGCCCAACGTTAACAGCAGTCCCGGGCAAACCACCTCACAGCCGCAGGAATACTACGACATACCTATCAACATCGAGGCTCCGGTCGATCCAATTCCGGTAAAAGGCGCGGACGGGAAATGGTATCTGGTTTATCACTTGTTTCTGACCAATCTCGGGTTTTCCGATTTAACGCTCAAGAGCGTTGAGGTTTCGGATGCGCTGCGAAGAAATGTTTTAGGCCGCTACGGGGAGAAAGAGCTTGCAGACTATTACCGTTTTCGAACGCTCCTTCCGACTCCGCCACGCTCGGAGATGCCGAACAAAGAATTTCCCAGACAGATTTCGAGCGGGCGCACCGGAGTCCTTTTCTTTTGGTTGACGGTTGATTCTCCCGCAGCGATTCCGGCAAGTTTAAAGCATCGTTTTGTTTTCGAACCGAATCCGCTGATCAAGCTACGGCGTGGTCTTGCTTCTGATCAGGAAGGCGGAGAAATGGTATTGGAAGGATATGCGGTTGGAGTCAGCAAAGACAAACCGGTTGTCATAAGTCCACCGCTGAGAGGTGGCGATTGGCGGTGCAGCAACGGCCCGGCTTATAACTCAATTCATCAGTTGTTGACGATCAGAGGCGGCAACGTCCGCATTGCACAGCGATTCGCCTGCGATTTCAATAAAGTTGATAAGGAAGGCAACATCCTGCCGAATCCTTTTCCCGACGAGATAACGAACAAGATGTTTTACGGCTATGGGGCGGAAGTTCTGGCGGTTGGCGACGGCAACGTCGTTTTCGTCAAAGACGGCATTCCCGAAAACGTTCCGCAGGCTTCGGGAGCGATAAAGCCCTCGGTGCCGCTCACGCGTGAAACTAATGCCGGTAATTGGATCGCGATTGACTTAGGCGGTAATCGGTATGCCCTTTACGCTCACCTGCAACCGAACAGCATTCGTGTCAAGACTGGAGACCGAGTCCGCCGGGGGCAGGTTATCGCCCTACTGGGAGATTCGGGCAACGCCGTCGGGCCACATCTGCATTTCCATATCGGGGACCAGTATCGGCTTAACGGCGCGGATTTAAACGGGAACGAAGGCTTGCCGTTTGTCTTTGACTCATTTGTAGTCGGCGGCCAAAAACATAGAATGGAAATGCCAATTAACAATACCGTAATGCAGTTTCAATGAACTGAGTTTCGCCGACCGCCGCGCTAGTCCATGAACCCTACATCGCTCCCTGAACACATCGAACTGCATCGCGACCGTCTGTGGCGGCGGGATGAAGAGGTTCGTCTTGAACGCGCGATTGATGCGGAACGGTTTATCGAAGACGTGGGGTTTGCGAATACTTTGACGGATGCGCGGCGCGCGGGGCCGTCGCTCTACATTGCGGTGTGCGGGCGGCGCGATGTCTGTCTGCCGCGCAACGTGCAGAAGGACGAAGAGACGCGCCTCACCTGGTATCTCAAGGATGAAGTCATGCGCCGCGGCCGCGTCTATTACGCAAAACTCGCGGGCGGACGTTCCATGTTTGTGGCGCCACGCCTGATTAGCCATTTTGCCGCCGTGTGGATGCCGCGGCGCAAAGACGAGGCCGGGGCTTTCTCAGAGGCGGCGCTGCGCATCCTGAAAGTGCTGCGCCACGAACACGAACTGGCCACCGCCGATCTGCGCGCCGAAAGCGGAGTCACGGAACGCGCCGCCTTTACCCGCGCCCTTGATGAGTTGCAAAGGCAGATGAAGGTGATTCCGCAGGACGTTATCTATCAACCGTTTTCCTATATCTGGATGTTGGCCGAAGACCGGTTTCCGGAAGAATTGAGAAAGCCCGCTCGCCGCCAGATCGCCTTGCGCGAGATCGCTCGAGCGTACCTGTCCGGCGCGGGGATGTCCGGGCTCGGCGAGACCGCGCGCGTTACCGGACTGAGCCGGGTTGAAGCCGGGTTAGGGAATCATCAATTGGTGGATGAGGGATATGCGGTCCGCGTGAACCGCGGCGTTTATGTGTTGCCAGCACTCGCACGAGACGCCTAGGGCTGGCTGCTAACCTTGCCGCCAACTCCTTCCACTAGTCACTCCGTTCATAACCACTAGCTCCGTTCAATCGCCGCTTGCTGGAATAACTTGCCACTAGCTTTAGCTAGTGGGAAATAGGAGATTTCTTTGAATCGGCTTTAGCCGAACCTGAGCGAGGGCTGAAGCCAAAAGGGAAATCGACTTTTGATGGCTTGGGCTGAAGCCCACCTCCTTTTGCGATGCTGTTCCCACTAGCTAAAGCTAGTGGCAAGTCAACTAACTTGCTTTTAGCTAACTTTCCTAACTTCGGCTAAGTTGCCCCTATCTTCGGCTAGCTTGCCGTTCGCTTCAATAACTTGGCCACTAGCTTCAAGAACTTGCCACCAGCAGGAATAACTTGCCACTAGCTTCAAGAACTTGCCACTAGCTTCAAGAACTTGCCACTAGCAGGAATAACTTGCCACTAGCTTCAAGAACTTGCCACTAGCAGGAATAACTTGCCACTAGCTTCAAGAACTTGCCACTAGCAGGAATAACTTGCCACTAGCTTCAGCTAGTGGAAAAGGATCTGAATTGAACAGAGGCTTTAGCCGAATTTGAAGAAATAAGAAATCCGAATGCTTTCAAGCCAATTCAGCCATTGAACTTCTGAAAGCCCGCGCGCTTTATGAATCCTTCAAATTCATCCTCAAAACTGTTCGACCGATGATGCTCCTCCTGATTCGCGATGTATTTTCTGACCCGATCCAAGTTTGTTTCGCTGACTGAAACTGCAAAGTATTCGTCCTGCCAACCGAATTTGGTTTTGCACAGGTGGTTCTTGTTTATCCAGAATGACGACTCGCCCTTGATCAATTGCATAATCTTTTCGATAGTCTGATCCGTGCCGAGTGAAATCAAACAGTGAACGTGATCCACATAGCCGTTGATGAAGTCGATATAAATGCCTTTTTGTCTGGCATTTTCGCGAATATGATGGAATATCTTGAGCCGGATCTCATCCTGGAGCAAAGCTCTGCGATCTCTCGTTGACCAGACGAAATGTATCCAGACCCTGACCCAAGGCATAACACTTTTGAGGTTAAAGCCAGTCGGCTAGACCCGGGTTCCTTTCTCTATCCTGTTCCACTCATCAGCTAGTTGGTAAGGAGTGCTTTGAATCATCTGCCTGGCCGAACATCCGGTGCTAAAGCTAAAAGGATCTAGGACTCATTTTTCTTCGGCTAAAGCCGGGCTCTTTTTCATATCCTGATCCACTAGCTAAAGCTAGTGGCAAGTTACTAAAGCCAGTAGCAAGTCAGCTACCGCCAGGAGCAAATCAGCTACCGCCAGTAGCAAGTCAGCTACCGCCAGTAGCAAGTCAGCTACAGCCAGTGGCAGGTCAGCTACAGCCAGTGGCAGGTTGCCGAGGCTACTGACAAGATAGCTAGAGCTGACGGCAAATTAGTCAGAGCTCACGTTTGTAAGTCACGATGATTAGAGTCTAGCACTGGTGTCCATGCATGTTTTTTTTATCAGGCTGTAACCGCTTAGTGGGCTCGATATTCTTACTGAGTGATCTGTGCGCTTAGATCGCATAATGGCACCAGGGATCTCTATCAATGACAACCAAGTCAGTGCGTAAGATACTCTTTGCCTTCTTACTAATTCTTAGCTACGCAGGTTATCCGATTGGTCGGACTGCCTGGGCGCAGGGGCTTCCGGCGGGTGGCGGCATGCGGTTGACCGAAGCCGGATCCGGCGTCAGCCGAATGGTCACCGTCGAGTCGGCGGGATTATTTCGCCTGGTCTTCGAGGCCGCGGATAACTGGGGGATCGCGCAATGGTACGACCTGGTCAACGACCCGTCGGCCCATACAAATCTCACCGGACCGGGTTACGGCGTTAATCCGGATCGCTCCACGGCAGAGCCGGGACTTTTTCAGGAGGTCTTCTACGGCACGACTCCGGATGATCCCAAGTTGTATACGCGGGCGGCCGGCGCTTACTTCCCACACAGTCCCCGAACTTTCAACATTCTGGAAAACTCCGGTTCGCGTGTGGTGGTCCAAACCAAATCTAGCCCGGTCACCAATGCAGTGGGCGTGCTAAGCAACGTGATCGGTGAGATCACTTACTCGATTTATCCCAACGGCAGAATCTATATTCACAGTGTCCTCCGCGTCACTAACGCGCAGACCGTCCAGGAGTGGCGTTGCGCAACGCTCGGCTTAAGTGATCCCACCAGCGCGGATCCTTATACCGGTCCCGATTCGAAGGGCTGGATTCGCGCGAGTGCGACACAAAATCCCTATGATTACGTGAGCGCCAGGGAGAGCTATATCTTTGCTTACTGGCGAGCGAGTACCACCCCGGCGCCGTTCACGAACTACACCAGGGCCAGCATTCTCTTAGTTCCAAATCCCAACAATCCCAGGCAGGGGACCCAGGGAAGGCACAACTGGAGCGGTTGGAAGCGTTGGTACTATGGGAACGTTTCTCTGAATATGGCCGCCGGCCAAAGCATCACCCAGGATTATCTGATTCAGCTTGGTACGCAAGGAAGTTCAGCGCTTCCCAATATCAACAGCAGCGCCGTGGCGGATCGAATTGCCCGGGCGTACTTCGCCGATCCCGCGCCGCCTTCGCGCAATTCTCCCCCAATGCCGCGCGGGCGCCTGGCCAATCGCAACTAGCGATCGAGTTAAGAGTCTGAAGGCCACGATTCAACAGCACACTTTTCAGCTTCCGATAGATACCGCAGCGGACTTTTCTTCAGAGTGGTCCGGCTTTATCATGCCGCTCTGAAGACAGCCGAAGGGGGCAGTCGTGCGGAAGAAGGTTGTGCCAATGTTCCACGTACCGGATGTGCGTAGGACCGTCGACTGGTATCGCGAAATCGGTTTCGATGTCACGGTGACCTACGATGACAGTCGCGGCGGATTGAGCTTTGCGATGGTCTCGTTTGGTGCGGGCGAAGTCATGTTCAGCTCAGGTGGCCGGCTTAGTTCCCATCACCGTCGCGAGGTAGACCTCTACGCTTACACCGAAAACGTCGACGATCTCTACGACCGAATCAAGGATCGCGTTGAGATTGTCGAGGCTCCGCATAACATGTTCTACGGCATGCGCGAAATCATCGTGCGCGACGTAAACGGTTTTTGGCTGACGTTTGGACAGGAAGTCCCGGCCGAGATGTTGACGCCCTGGCCCGCAGTGGACGCCGAGGTGCTGAAACCTTATGTGGGCCGGTACGAGAGCGACAATCGATCCGCCGTGCTAATCAACATCCATCACGGGCGACTGCTGGCATTCCCAGACGACGCGCCGGGAGTCTTTCTCAAACCCATCGCCGAACATAAATTTACACCGATGATGCCGGAGCAGGCAGAGGTGGTATTCGAAGGCAGCTCGGACGTCATGACGGTTCTGACCTTCAAGCAAGGGAGCATGACGATGCGATTCATTCGGGCGGAAACTGATTGATTGACAGCGTGACGGGCAGGACGAACATGGCCGCAGCAGTGACCAGACCAGCCGCGAGTGTCGGCGTAGTCGAGAATGGCAACTCGGCAGTGCTCGTGACGGTGACGGCCGCTGGCGAACTCCTCGATCGACGCGAGATCATTCTCACGGAACGCGGTCTGTCGACCCACCCGCATCACCATGAAGGTTCCTGGGCGATGGGCCGTTATCTGAATTCGCCGTGGGCGCGACCGACTTCGCTGGCGGAAGCGGTGGCGCTGGTCGAGCGGGTGCATGCGTCCGCGGCGCGTGGCGCGCGCGAAGGTCTCGGGGCGCTGGCCGCGGCGGTGCCCGTACCGATTACTACTATTGCCATTCGCGCGTGCCCAAAACTGCCACCCACCATCGCGGAACGGATCGCGGACAACCGGGCACAGACCTACGCTGACTCTGTCATGTATCGCGAGGCGCTTGCGGCCGCCGCCGTAGCTCGCGGCTGGTCGGTACACTGGTACGATCGTGAACTAGTGATTGGCGATGCGGCGGCCGCACTCGGCCGCGATGAGATCGATACTCTCCTGCGCGAGATGGGCCGAGTGAATGGTCCGCCCTGGCAAGCCAAACAGAAGCTGGCCGCCGCCGCTGCCCTTGCTGCCGTGAAGCCGGGCACGGAGTGATGACGTCAAAGGTTGATGACACTTTCGATGCGGGCGAGAAAAGTTTTCCCTCGGCAAGGCAGAGAGAGAAACAAAAATGCGGTTGGCCTGTTCGCCAACCGCTTTGTCTTTTCAAAAAGTGGTGAGCCGAGCAGGACTCGAACCTGCGACCCACTGGTTAAAAGCCAGTTGCTCTACCGACTGAGCTATCGGCCCACGATGAAAAGCAGTTTAAGAAGTCCAATGTCCAAAGTCCAATGTCCAAGGGTAAAAATGTCCCAGAGTCTAAAGTCGAAAACCGATCGAGGGAACAAAGCCCCTGACAATCGGAACGACATTGGACCTTGGACTTGGGACATTGGTCTGCATTACCTCAACCATTCCGCTAAGGCTGAGTCCCTAACCACGATCGTCTGCGAACGTTCGGGGCCGGTCGAGATCAAGCCAATCTGTACTCCGATCTGATTGGAAAGAAAATTGACGTACTCGCGGGCCTCGCGCGGGAGGTCGCTCAACTGAGTGACTCCGAGCGTTGCAGACTTCCATCCGGGCAGCGTTTCATAAATCGGTTCCACGCGCCGGAGATCGTGCGAAACCGACGGCAATGACTCGCATCGCTTTCCATTCAGATGGTAGCCGACGCAGACCTTGATCTCGTCCAGCGCATCGAGCACGTCGAGTTTCGTCAGCGCTACCGAAGTGAAGCCGTTGATTTCGGCCGCATACCGGGTGGCGAAAGCGTCGAACCAGCCGCAACGCCGCGGCCGTCCGGTGGAGGCGCCATACTCGCGGCCGCGTTCGCGGATCATCTGGCCCAGCTCTTCTTCGCCGGCGAGCATCTCGGTCGGAAACGGACCCTCGCCGACTCTGGTCGTGTAGGTGCGCACGATGCCCAGCACCCCGGTGATGTGCCTGGGCGCGAGACCGGTGCCGATACACGCGCCGCCTACCGTGGTGTTGGAAGACGTGACAAAGGGATAAGTGCCATGGTCGACATCCAGCAGTGTCGCCTGGGCGCCTTCGAGCAGAATCGTGCGGCCGGCAGCTGCGGCCTGATTGAGAAAGTGACTGGTGTCGGCAAGAAACGGCGCGAGGCGCTCGAGTATCGTCGTGGTTTCGCTGATGATTGTCTCGGCATCCAGCCGCTCGCCGCCGTAGGCCTCGATGATCCGATTTGCGTCTTCCAGATTGCGCTCAATGCGCGAGCGCAGCACTTCGGGGACGAGCGCGTCGGCCACGCGAATACCGCGGCGTCCGGCCTTGTCTTCATAAGCGGGCCCGATGCCGCGCAGCGTGGTCCCGACTTTTTCGTTGCCGAGACGTTCCTCGCTCGTATGATCGAGGGCGCGATGATAGGGAAGAATCAGGTGGGCGCGCGAGCTGATCTTAACGCGTTCCGGCGTGACCTGGATTCCCTGGGACGACAGTCGGTCGGCTTCCTCGAAGAAAGCTTTGGGATCGATGACCATGCCGTTACCGAGCACGCAGCTTTTGCCCTCGTGCACGATGCCGGATGGCAACAGGTGCAGCACGAATGACTGATTGCCCACCTGCACGGAATGACCGGCGTTATGGCCGCCCTGATAGCGGACCACGATGTCGAAGCGCTCGGCGAGCAGATCGACAATCTTGCCTTTTCCTTCATCGCCCCACTGGGCGCCGATGACTGCGATAACCATCAATTAGAGATCAGAAGTCAGAAGTCAGAAAAAGAACGTTCACGGTCTAATGTCCAAAGTCGGTCTAGTCGATGCGTTACTGGCTTGGAACGTTCGACGTTCGACATTTTACGTCGGACCTTGGGTCTTGGAAATTATTTGGACACAAAGAGGGCGCGGCTCGGGCTGATCACGAAACCGCGCCTCGATGGTGCTCCGGAAACTGCTACGCCGCGGTCGTTGCGCTGACGTGCTTTTCGATCATTTTTGAGATGGCCGCTTCAGAAGTAGCGCCGACGACGCGTTCCTCTTCGTGGCCATTCTTGAAAAGGATCAGCGTCGGAATGCCCTTGATGCCATAACGCTGCGACACCGACGGATTGTCGTCAACGTTCAATTTTACGACGCGGGCGTTGCCGGCATACTTTTCGGCGACGGCTTCGACCGTCGGCGCCAACATCCGGCACGGCGCGCACCAGGCGGCCCAAAAATCTACCAGCACGGGCTGGGTTGATTTCAAAACGTCATTCTCAAAACTGCTATCACTCACTTCTTGTACGTGATCACTCATTGAAAAACTCCTTGAATTCAGTGGAAATACTAAGTTATTGCCAGTCGTCGCGCGGAATCTGTTCGTAAAGCTTAATGTATTTCTTGGCGGCATTGGACCATGAATTGTCCGTGGTCATGCCGTTTCGTTGAATCTTCTTCCAAGCTTCCCGCTGATTATAAAAGTAAAGCCCTTCGCGGATTTTTTCAAGCATGGCCGAGGCTGAGTAAGGCCCAAACTTGAACCCGGTGCCCGCGCCGTCGGCGTCCGCGAAACTTTGCACCGTGTCATCGAGCCCGCCGGTGGCGCGCACCACGGGAACCGTGCCGTAACGCATACTGTACATCTGGTTCAGACCGCACGGTTCATACAAAGACGGCATCAGAAAGAGGTCGGCGCCGGCTTCGATCTGGTGCGCCAGCGGTTCGCCTGCGAAGCCTTTGTAGATGCCCACCCGGTGCGGCGCCGCGTCATGCAAGCCCTGCAGGAAATCTTCGTATTCTTTGGCGCCGGCTCCCAGGCCGATGAAGAAGGCGCCGGTGTCGAGAATCGCGCCCGCAGCTTCGCGGATCAGGTCGTAACCCTTCTGCGGCACCAGACGCGAAATAATGGCGATGATTGGCCGCTCAGGTTCGACCGGCAAGGCGAAGCGCCGCAGCAAATCGATTTTGCATGCGCTTTTGCCGCTCAAATCATCAGCCGAGAAATTCTCCGCGATATGCGGATCGGTTTCCGGATTCCAGATTTCGTAATCGACGCCGTTCGTAATTCCCACCAGCCGATCGTGCCGCAGGCGCATCAGCCAGTCGAGACCATAACCTTGTTCCGGAGTCTGGATCTCTTGCGCGTAGCGGGGACTGACAGTGGAAATCGCATCGGCGGCCATGACGCCGGCCTTCAACGCCGACGCCGCGCCGTTTGAAAGAAACTGATCGCCTTCCTCGCTGAATCCCAGCCACCACAGGTCGTTTGGATCAAACAAACCCTGGTAAGCGAGATTGTGAATCGACAGGAGGATCTTCGTGCCCGCGTAAAAATTGTCATGGTGGCGCAGCCGTTTCATCTCGACGGCGGCAAAGCCAGTCTGCCAGTCGTTGCAGTGGAGAACGTCGATTGGCTGGTCGAGCCGCCGCGTGAGCGCCACCGCCGCGCGGCAGAAAAACGCGAAGCGCTCGAAATCGTCGTTATCTCCGTAGATTTTGCCGCGGCTGAAATACGGCGGCGCATCGATGAAATACGTGGGCGCAATCAACTGGTCGCTTTGCCAGATGCGCACCCGCGCACTCTGGCCGCGCCAGTAAATGCCGATGCCCTGGTCGAAGACTTTCAGTTGACGGCGATCGATTGAGTCATAGAGCGGGAGGATTAAGAGTGAATCGACCTGCTCTGTGTGGAGGGCTTTGGTGAGCGCGCCGGAAACATCAGCCAGTCCGCCGACCTTGGCGAAGGGAACTGCCTCGGGTGAAAGAATTGCGACGCGCATTAATGCAAGGATGAAGTCGGAAGGATAAAAGATAAAAAGGCGAAGTCCAAAGCTTCATCCTTCCGCCTTCATCCCTGCGGTGCTAGCTCTGCATGGATGCCAGGAACTCTGCGTTGCTCTTGGTCTTCTCCAGCCGCTCGAGCACGACTTCCATCTGCTCGGTCGGTGAGAGCGGATTGAGCACGCGGCGCATGACCCAGATACGGGCCAGGTCGTCCTTTGGAATCAACAGCTCTTCCTTGCGGGTGCCGGAGCGTTGCAGGTCGATGGCCGGGAACAGACGCTTGTCGCTCAAGCGGCGATCGAGATGGATTTCGGAGTTGCCGGTGCCTTTGAACTCTTCAAAAATGACATCGTCCATGCGCGAACCGGTGTCGATGAGCGCGGTGGCGATGATGGTCAGCGAGCCGCCCTCTTCAATATTGCGCGCGGCGCCGAAGAAACGCTTCGGGCGCTGCAACGCGTTTGAGTCAATACCGCCGGAGAGAATCTTGCCGCTCGGCGGCACGACCGCGTTATGAGCGCGCGCCAGGCGAGTGATCGAGTCGAGCAGAATGACCACGTCGCGTTTGTGTTCGACCAGTCGCTTGGCTTTCTCAATCACCATGTCGGCGACCTGGACGTGCCGGGTGGGCGGTTCGTCGAAGGTCGAGGAAATGACTTCGCCCTGCACCGAACGCTGCATGTCGGTAACTTCTTCCGGCCGCTCGTCGATGAGCAGCACGATCAAAGTCACTTCCGGATGGTTCTGGGTGATCGAATTCGCGATCGTCTGCAGCAGCATCGTCTTACCGGTGCGGGGCGGCGAAACGATCAAAGCGCGCTGGCCTTTGCCGATGGGCGTCACCAGGTCGATGACCCGCGCGGACAGATTGTCGGCGGCCACCTCCATCTTGAGCATTTCGTCCGGATAGAGCGGCGTCAGGTTGTCAAAGAAGACTTTGTCGCGCGCCTGTTCAGGCGATTCGAAGTTAATGGCTTCGACCTTAATCAGCGCGAAGTAGCGCTCACCTTCCTTGGGCGGTCGAATCTGTCCGCTGATGGTATCGCCGGTGCGCAGGTCGAATTTGCGAATCTGCGAAGGCGAGACGTAGATATCGTCCGGACCGGGCAGGTAGTTGTATTCCGGCGCGCGGAGAAATCCGAATCCGTCAGGCAGCGTTTCGAGCACGCCTTCAGAGAAGATCAGGCCGCTCTTTTCGGTTTGGGCGGCCAGGACTTTGAAAATCAGCTCCTGCTTACGCATGCCGGTAGCGCCCGGCACATCCATCCCCTTGGCGACCGAAGTCAGCTTGGAAATGGACATCTCTTTCAGCTCGGAGAGATTGAAGATTTCTTCTCTGCCGTCTCTGCTGGTGGCCGGCTCTGGTGGGGCCTCGGCGGTGGCCACGCCACCACCATCGTTGTTACTGCCGCCGTTGCTACTGCGTCTTTGTTTTGCCATATCACTTCTTTCGTGCGCAGGTTTTCTGCGCCTGTTATTTGTTAGTGTCAATTGATTTCAAGCGTGCCGGTCAAAGGAAAAGTTCCGTGCGGTGTGCCTGACGAGAAGCTCGTGTGGGGGCTTCTCTCCGCAATGCCCAAAATGAACTTGCCCGCGTGTCCGTCAGTGGTCGGAATCCAGATGAAAAGTTAAGGTCGCGCGAATTGGATGCCGATTATTGGGGATGCGTGGCTCAGGTCAGAATCGGGTTTCAGCCAAGGCCGGTTGACTTATTGATCGCAACGAAACGAGTTTCGGAAATTCAATTCTAAACAAAACCTGAAAAATCGCAAGCGGTAAATCGCGGGCAGCTCTATTTCATCTTAGCGCTTTAACGACTTTTCGATTGCATTCCAAAGCTGCTCTCGTCCCTGGCGCCTGGTCGATGAATATGGAATCAAGTTGGATACGTCGAATGCGCGGCCGGCGCGTTTAAGGCTCTGGCTTAATTCGTTTTTTGAAAGCTTATCGGACTTCGTAATGACGATTAAATGTGGCTTTTGATGATGAACGAGCCACTCGTGAAGCTGTAAATCCTGCTTCGAAGGTTCGTGACGCGAATCGACGATATGAATTGATAACACAAGCTGCGCGCGCTTCGCAAGGAATTCTTCAGCGGCGGCGCTCCAACCCTGTTGCAGAGCCCTGGGCGCCCGGGCATACCCATAACCGGGCAGGTCTACAAATCGAAACTGTTTATTGATGAGAAAGAAGTTGAGCATTTGCGTCCGTCCCGGCGTAGATGAAGTACGCGCGAGTCCACGGACGCCCAGCAGGGAATTGATCAGACTTGATTTGCCGACGTTTGATCGGCCGAGGAAAGCGATTTCGGCCACGGCATCGTGGGGCCAGTCGCTTTCCTGGAGTGCGCTTTTAAGGAAGTCGGCGCTCGTGATTTTCATGTGTCAACGAGCGCCTCCATCCGGTCCATCGCAAAATGCGCTTACGACTGGGCTCCTCCGGCAGCCGCTGCCTGCTGGGCGCGCATTGCCTGAATCTGTTTAAATCGATCGCGCATGCTGGCCATCCGCGCTTCGATGTTGGGCATACGCTTGACTACGGTCTCGAGGCTCTTCGCAAAGTCCTGATTATCGAACATGGTGCGCAGGTCTTGCAGCACCGGTTCAATTTTCATATAGACGATCAGGTGCTCGCCGTTTACGGTGTTGAAGAGTTCCTCGTCAATCGCGCCGCTGAGCACCAGCGCGCAGGCCATGTCCCAATAGGAAAGAACCATGCGCATGTAGCCGCTGTGTTCGCCCATCATAGTGGTCATGACTTCCTGAATGCTGGTGGGGTTAAAAGTGAACCACCAGTTGCGCGCTTCGCGCATGGTCGCTTCGCGCCGAAGATCGTAAAGCTTCAGAATCAGATCTGCATCTTCATGTTTGCCCATCTATTTCACTCCCTTGTCTAAAAGCATGTTTACGGCTTTAGCGCAGTCACACGTATCCGTGCGCTGCGCGTACTAAAGTGCAAAATGAAAAACTGAAAATTTACTCCCTCTCTTATGAGGAAGGGTTGGGGTGAGGGTTTGCGCGAGCGGCTGGCTTAAGCCCTCATCCTGGCCCTCTCCCTGAGAAGAAGGACCGAACCGATTACTGCTCGACGGGCGCTTGCAAGCCCGGAGGCGGTTCGGTCGTCCAAATCGGTGGCGTCTTGCTTTCGTCCCCGAGGGCCGCGTCGGCCGTTTGCTCGACCAAAGCCAGGGCGATCACCTCGTCAATCGTTTCGACGAGGTTGACGTCCAGGACGCTGCGGACCTCTTCGGGCACGTCAACCAAATCCTTTTCGTTGTCCTTCGGCAGGATGATTGTGTCGATGCCGAAGCGATGCGCCGCCAGCAGTTTTTCCTTGACGCCGCCAATCGGCAGCACCCGGCCACGCAAAGTAATCTCACCGGTCATGGCGACATTATTGCGGATTGGCGAGCGCATTAACGCCGAGGCCATCGCCACAGCCATGGTAATGCCGGCTGATGGGCCATCTTTCGGGATGGCGCCTTCGGGAATATGGATGTGCAGGTCGCGCTTGCGGATAAAGTCGAGGCTCATGCCCAGACGCTCCGCGCGCGCTTTGATGCAGGTGAGCGCCGCCTGCGCCGATTCCTGCATTACATCGCCAAGCTTGCCGGTGAGCGTCACGGCGCCGCGGCCTTTAACCAGCGTCGCTTCGATTTGCAGCACCTCTCCGCCCACTTCTGTCCAGGCCAGGCCGGTAGCCAGGCCAACCTCGCTCTCAGCGGCGATACCCTGCTGGCGGAACTTGATCGGCCCCAGCATCTGCTGGACCCGTTCGGCGGTGATTACGTCTTTGAATCCCGCTTCGACATTTTCGCCCACAAACTTGCGCGCGACCTTACGGCAGCACGAGCCGATTTCGCGTTCAAGGTTGCGCACGCCTGATTCGCGTGTGTAATGGCGGATGATTTCGAGGATGCCTTCGTCAGTGAAATCGAACTGCTCGCCGCGCAATCCATTGGCTTCGGCCTGCTTGGGGACCAGGTGTCGTTTGGCGATCTCGAGCTTCTCGCGTTCGGTGTATCCGGACAAGCGCAGCACTTCGAGCCGATCCTGCAAAGGCGGCGGAATGGTGTGCATCACGTTGGCGGTCGCGATAAAGAAAACCTTCGAGAGATCGTATTCGACGTCAAGATAATGATCCTGGAACATGTGGTTCTGTTCCGGATCGAGAACTTCCAGCAAAGCCGAGCTCGGATCGCCGCGGAAATCAGTGCCCAGCTTGTCGACTTCATCCAGCAGCAGCACGGGATTCACTGTGCCGGCTTTCTTCATCATCTGGATGATTTGTCCCGGTAAGGCGCCGATATAAGTGCGCCGATGGCCGCGAATCTCGGCTTCATCGCGCACGCCGCCCAGCGACAGGCGCACGAACTTTCTCCCGGTGGCCTTGGCAATCGATTTGCCGAGGCTGGTCTTGCCGACTCCCGGCGGTCCCACGAAGCAGAGAATCGAACCCTTAGGATTCTTCACCAGTTGGCGAACGGCCAGATACTCGAGAATGCGGTCCTTGATCTTCTCCAGGCCGTAGTGATCCTCGTTGAGCACCTCTTCGGCTTTGGCCAGGTCCTTAATCTCTTTGGACTTCTGTTTCCAGGGCACGTTAACCAGCCAGTCGATGTAGGTGCGGGAGACCGTGCCTTCCGCCGACATCGGCGGCATCGCTTCCAGCCGGTGCAATTCCTGAAGCGCTTTCTCCTTCGCTTCCTCGGTCATGCCGGCTTCCTCGATCTTCTTTTTCAGCTCATCGAGTTCAGCGCGTTCATCCTTGCGGCCCAGCTCTTTGTGGATCGCTTTGATTTGCTCGTTGAGATAGTACTCTTTCTGCGCCTTCTCCATCTGGCGCTTGACGCGTGTCTGGATTGTGCGATCGAGCTGCCGCTTCTCCAGTTCGATTTCCAGAATCTCAATCAAACGCGCCAGGCGCGCCTGCGCCGAAAACAGTTCGAGCAGGCCCTGCTTGTCTTCCACTGAAATTCGTAATTGGGACGCCAGGGCGTCGGCCATGTGCGAAGGGTCGGCATTACGCATCGCGGTCTGCAGCGCATCCGGTTGCACATCCGGCGCCAGCCGCAGATGTTGCTCAATCAACTGGGCAATCTTCTGCACCAGCGCGTCGGTGCGTACGCCCTCTTCGCTGACCACCGGCGCGCGCCGGACAGTCGCGGTGAAGGCGCCGGCGTTATTGTCGACGCGGATGGTGGTGGCGCGCTCGCGCCCCTCCACGACCACTTTGATTTGGCCATTTTCCTGCCGCTGCGACTGCAAAATTCGCGCAATCGTGCCGATTCGGTAAATCTGATCGGGTGTCGGCTCATCGACGGTCGCGTCATGCTGCGTCGAAAGAAAGATGGTCCGATCTGAGGCGAGCGCCATTTCCAGCGCTCGCACCGAGCCAGGCCGGCCAATTTTGAAAGCAACTTTGGTGAAAGGAAAAATCACGACATCGCGAATCGGCACCATCGGGTATCGGGCGATATCGGCAGGGGTTCGGTCTGAATATTCTTCCATGATTCCTTACTGCGGGCTTGAAATACTGAAGATGGCTCCCGGATCCAAGGGGACAAACCAAATATACAACGAATCAGCGGATTCTCTTAGATTATTTGGCCGTTTTTTCTGTTTCGCTGCGGGGCAATTCGCTCCAGTGCGATTCGTTAGCGAAACTGCCGCGATTGTAAACCATTTATAGATTGCGCGCCACAGACAGAGCAAAAGAGTCGTGCCCAATTTGCGATTTTCTCTGTGTCTTTGTGAGCCCTCCGTGTCTATGTGGTGAAGATTGGTTCAGGAAAGGAGTCACCGCGGAGCCGCCGAGATCCGCAGAGGCTCAGAAAAACTGAATTGGGACACGACCAGCAAAAGGTAGGTCTTCCTGCAAGTGCCAATCGCGCGGCGTTATGAGGCACTAGCTGCCGGGCCGTGGCATGAGTTCAGAGCGCCTGAGATAGCGTATCTCCCGCCTGGTCAGATTCGCTTCCCTGAACCTGTTCTTACCGCTGCCTTACGGCCTTTCTACAAAATCATGCCCGGGCACGGCGTGTCGTCTGGTGATGACTAACGGTACGAAATCGCACTTAACAGCAAGTTAATACACGCTGAAAAAGTTCTTGCCTTTTTTCTTGCTGAAGGCTAGCATGCCCGCCATCCAAAGGGTCCGATGGCCGATGCAAGCTCCGACTTGAAGTCTCTGACGGCCGTAACTTCAGTCTCTTCACACACGGAGGATACAAATGTTCAAGACCGGATATTTCAAACTTGCTTCTCGGATTGCCTGTCTCGCCATCCTGATTTCAGCCGGGCTGTGGTTGAACGCGCGCGCTGAGGCGAGTTTCGGTTGCGTTCTTTCCGCGAACAATAGCAGCGGCGGCATGGTGATGATCACTTGCGGTACCTCAGGCGGAGACTTTCTTTGGTCGTGCAGCAACGGCTCCTGCACTTCGAGCCCGGATATGGACTATGCCGCCAGCCAGGCGTGTGCCAGCGCAGCCGCGAATGGCTGCCCGGACATCGTCTATTACTCTAACTAGTTTGCTTCGCTATCTACCGGCCAGTGGTGATTACTTGCGATGCTGATCTTTTGATCGCTGCCGTACCTCGAGGGGCGTCACCTCTGGTGCTGGCTTAAGTCTGAAAGTTATTCATCACGGGAGGGTCTGGTGTCGATAACGCTGATGAGGATGACTCGTAAACGAGGCGTTTCGGCGTTTGCCGCCATGGCAATCTTTGCCTCCTCAGTCTTTGGGCAGTCGACGACGTCTGTACCTGATGACTCTGTGTTGATAAACGATCGACTCGCGCTGGTTTCAGACATTCAAAGTCTGGGCGCCCGTGCCAAGCAGATTGATGCGCCCCTGGCCCGAGCGCTAGCCCAGACAGAAGTGGCCGAGGCCGCCTGGTACCTCGATCAGAATCTGGCAAAGAAGCTGTTGCGAGACTCGATTGGTTTGACGATTCCGAGTGAAGCGGATCAATCAAAACCAGGCAGTCGCGCTGTCGGGGCGCCGCCGAAAATGTCTTCAGCTTCTGAAACGGCCGGAATGGTTGTGCGAGAGCGAATACTGCGAGTTGCTCGCCGTGATCAGGCGCTCGCGAATGAGTTGTCAAGCCTGGTCATCGACAAGCTGGGAGCGCCGCAAGCACATGGCAGCTTCGCGGATCTG
>Ga0126369_10000957_pt1 | contig 19577 bp, 15 predicted proteins | sample PanSoiMetaPlot_1_FD_109646 | JGI IMG/M metagenome (GOLD analysis project Ga0126369, IMG submission 109646) | Tropical forest soil microbial communities from Panama - MetaG Plot_1 | ecosystem: Environmental > Terrestrial > Soil > Tropical forest > Bulk soil | place: Panama | collected 2016-02-17 | reverse complement strand
GGCGTCGAACGCGGGCCGGCCGACCTTGCGAGTCTGGAGGAGCTCGCGGGTGAAGTCGACCGCCGCCTGCTCGTCGGGATCGAGACCGGCGAGCGGGCGCCACTCGCGGATACCGTCCACGACATCGTCGCGGACGCCCGCCTTGCGCGCTGCGGCGGCGTGCGCGTACCAGATGAACGCGCAGCCCATCTCTCTGGCCACGGCGATCATGACCAGCTCCTGGATCTTCGGCGAGAGGCTGGCCTCGTCGCGCAGCCAGGTCCGCAAGGCCTCGAGCCGCTGCGCCATCTGGGGCATGTGCAGGAGGAGCGAGTACGGGCCAATGTTGGGCCGTCCCGCCCGGCTCGCCATGAAGGCGTCGTACGCCGGTTTTTCCTCCTCGACGACCTGCTCTCGGGTGACGAGCGGTATGCGGGCCATGGAATCTCCTCGGGTTACCGCCGCGCGTCGGCCGCGGCCTGGCGCACCTTCTGCAGATAGGCCTCGCTGCTCTGCTGGAGCAGCCGGCCCACGGTGCTGTGGAAGTACTGCACGCCCAGTCCCAAGAACTTGGGGATGAGATTGTCAGGGCAGCTACATCCGGCGATGCGCCCGGCGCCGGTGATCGTCTTGATGCCGCGCTCCATCATGTTCTGCACGTCCGGGTGGGTCGGCTGGCCGGTGTAACCCATCGACTGCGAGAGATCGCCGGAGCCGATGAAGTAGACGTCGACGCCGGGCACCGTCACCATCTCGGGCAAGTTCTCGATGGCCTCGACCTCTTCAAGCATCAGGCACACGAGCGTCTGACGGTTGGCTTCTCTCGCGTAGTCCGCCGTGGTGCCCTTGAAGCCGTAGCCGGCCGGCCGCCCGCCGCTGAAGATGCCGCGGTGACCCTCGGGGCCGTACTTCACCGCGTCGACCGCCGCGCGCGCTTCGGCCGCCGTATTGACGTGCGGAACCTGCACGCCCCAGGCGCCGCGATCCAGGAACGGCGCGATGATCTCGGGCTTGTTGCCGACCGGACGCACGATCGGCGCCATGCCGGACAGCTCCGCGGCGGCGATGCAAGCCTCGGCGCTGTCGACCGTGATCGACCCGTGCTCGTTGTCGAGCAGGATCCAGTCGAAGCCGAGGTGCCCCAGCATTTCCACGACCGGCGGCGAGGGAAAGGTGCACATGACCCCGAACGCCGCCTTGCCCGCGTACAGCCGTTGCTTGAGCGTGTTCTCTCGCATGGCGGGAGTATACGCCGCGAGCGCGTCTCAGTGTCGGCGCGCGCCGTGCGCGAGCGCGGCCAACGCGTCGTGAATGCGCTGGTCGATCTCGATGCCCTCGCGGGTGAGACGCGCCCGCTCGCGATACCCACGCTCGCCGGGAATGCGGATCTCGGCGACGTTGTCCTGGAGGGGCGTTGCCTTGATCGCCGCGATGTCCGCCGCCAGCGCGCGCCGATAGTCCTCCAGCGGAACGAACAGATCGGGCTTGAACGCGATGAACAGGTAACCGGTGCGCTCCGCGGTGGGCACCGCGCTGCACAGCACGCCGAGCGCGTGCGTCGCCAGGGCCAGCGCGTAGCCCTTGTGGCCGCCGAACGGCAAGAGGGCGCCGCGCCGCGCGGCCGCGGCGTCGGTGGTGGGCCGGCCATGCTGGTCGATGGCCACGCCGTCCGGCAGCGGGATCCCCAGGCGCTCGCGGAACTGCAGATCCGTGCCCATGAACGCGGAGGTGCCCAGGTCGATCACCAGTGGGTCGCCCTCCATCGGAAAGCCGAAGGCGACCGGGTTGGTGCCGAGCGCAGCCCTCGTGCCGCCGAGCGGGGCCACCATGGGCGGCGCGGCCACCGTGTGGATGCCGATCAGCCCGGCGCGCGCTGCCATCTCGACGTAGTAGGCGCTGCGGCCGCTCATCCAGATGTTGTTGACCGCGACGAGCGCGAAGCCATGCGCGTCGGCCCGTTCGATGACCGCGCGCGTCGCGAAGTACATCCCAATCATGCCGCTCTGGTTGCCGCCGTCGAACAGCACCGAGACGCTCGTCTCCTTGACGACGCGCATCGGGCGCCGCGGCGCCTTGAAGAGCGGATGGTCGGCGACGTTGAGCAGCTTCGGCAGGCCGGAGTATTCGTAGCCGCAGAGCGCGGCATCGAGCACGTGATCGGTCAGGATTCGGGCCTCCTCGGGCTCGTACCCGATCCCGCGCATGGCGCGCTCGGACAGGTCGCGGGCTTCGGCCACGCTCAGGTGAACTCGCATTCGAGCCTCCAAGATTTGACGGCAATGTTACGTCCTCGGGTTGCTGGACGTTCTCCGATGTTGCGCCGCGAGCAGATGGGGTACTCTTCGGGGCGGCCAGCTTCGAACAATGCGCCGCTGATGGCGCGTGAAGGAGGATCACCCGTGCACAGGACGACAGCGATTTTGGCGGTGGTCGGTCTCTTCCTGGTGTCCCTCGTCGCCGGAACCTCGGCGGTCTCGGCGCAGGGAGGTACGACCGGGAAAGTAACGCTCGAGAGCAAGTCCGTCGCGGTCGGCATCGGCGTGAGCTGGGGCGACGGCGTCCTCGAGTACCAGGGCAAGAAGTATCCCTTCACGGTCGAGGGGCTCAGCGTCGTCGACCTCGGCGTCTCGAAGGTCAGCGCGCGGGGCGACGTCAAGAATCTGAAGAAGGTCGAGGATTTTGCGGGGAACTACACCGCGGCCGGGGCCGGCGGAGCCGTGGGCGGTGGTGCCGCTGTCGCAGCGCTCAAGAACCAGAACGGCGTCGAGATGAACCTGGTCGCGACCACGCAAGGGGTCAAGCTGGCGCTCGCGGGCGCCGGGGTGTCTATCAAGCTGAAGCAGTAGCGGCGTCGATCATGGCAGCCCAGGGTGAGCGGTCCCGCGGTCCTCTGACCGGCATTCGCGTCGTCGAGCTGGCCGACGAGCAGGCGGAATACTGCGGGCTCACCCTGGCCGGCCTGGGCGCCGAGGTCGTCAAGATCGAGCCGCCGGGCGGCAGCCCGACGCGTCGCATCGGGCCCTTCTACGAAGACCGCGAGGACCCGGAGCGCTCGCTGTTCTTCTGGCAGTACAACCGCGGCAAGCACTCGATCGCGCTCGACCTGAACCGGCCGGACGATCAGGACCGCTTTCGCTCGCTCGTCGCCACCACAGACGTGCTGCTCGAGTCCACGCCGCGGGGGCAGCTCGACGCACTCGGCCTCGGGGCGCGCACGCTGATGCAGCGCTCCCCCACCTTGATCGTCGCGCGGATGTCGCCGTTCGGCGACGAGGGACCGTGGGCCGACTTCAAGGGCTCGGACCTGATCCACCTGGCGCTCGGCGGCGTGATGATGAACTGCGGCTACGATCCGGCGCCCGGCGGCAAGTACGATCTGCCGCCGATCGCGCCGCAGATGTGGCACGCCTTCCACATCGCCGGTGAGCAGATGGCGCTCTCGATCATCGCGGCACTGCTCTTTCGCTGGCGGACCGGGATGGGGCAGCAGGTCTCGTGCGCGGTGCACGAAGCGGTGGCGAAGTCGACCGAGGTCGACCTGATGACCTGGGTCATGCGACGCGCGCTCGTGCTGCGGCAAACTTGTCGTCACGCGCGTGAGAGCGTCACGCCGCATCCGTCCATCGTGCACACGAAGGACGGGCGCTGGGTGATGGCAAACCTCGGCACCCGCCCGGGCGACACCGCGGCCCTCGTCGGCCTGATGCAGAAGTACGGCATGGACGCCGGCCTCGATCCCGACAAGGCCACGGTGCCGACGAGCGGACGCTTCGTCCCGGGCACCGGCCCCAGCACCGAGAAGCGCGATCACGCCATGGAGGCGGTCCAGCGCTTCGTGCGCACGTTCACCTACGAGAACGTGCCCTGGCGCGAGGCGCAGGAGGCCGGGATTCTCTGCGCGCCGCTGCGCAAGCCGCACGAGAACGCGATGGACCCGCACTGGCTTGCGCGCGGGAGCTGCACCGACGTCGAGCATCCCGAGCTCGGCCGCTCGTTCCGCTACGCCACGAGCAAGTGGCTGGCGACGCGCACGTCGTGGTCGGTGGGCCGCCGCGCCCCGCTCCTCGACGAGGACGCGAAGACCGTGTCGGCGCAGCGCGAGCGCGATCTGCCGGTGATCGACGCGTCGGCCCGCCCGCCGGCGGGTGAAGGGCTCTCGCCGCGCGGCAAGCCGTTCGCGCTGCACAACATCCGCATCCTCGATTTCACGTGGTTCCTTGCCTCGGCCGGCGGCACGCGGTTTCTCTCCGCGTTCGGCGCCGAGAGCATCAAGGTGGAGCTGAAGAGTCATCCCGACACGCGCATGGCCGCCATGGCGCCGGTCGGAGGCCGGGCCGCTCGCGACGCCGCGACAACTCCACTGCGCGGCGTGACCGATCCCGACATGGGCGGCCAGTTCAACAACAAGAACCCGGGCAAGCGCGGCATCTCGCTGAACGTCCGGCACCCGAAGGGCCTGGAGATCGCGCGCCGGCTGGTCGCGATGTCGGACGTCGTCGCGGAGGGCTTCTCGCCCGGTGTCCTGGACAGCTGGGGGCTTGGCTACGACGCCATGCGCGCGATCAAGCCGGACATCATCTACGTCCAGCAGTCGGGCATGGGTGCCCAGGGCACGTACGGGCGCTTTCGCACCGTGGGTCCGATCGCGAACTCGTTCTCAGGACTATCGGAGATGTCCGGGCTCCCGGAGCCCGCCATGCCGGCGGGGTGGGGCTACTCGTATCTCGACTGGATGGGCGCCTACAGCTTCGCGCTGGCGATCCTCAGCGCGCTCTACCACCGCGCGCGGACGGGCGAAGGGCAGTGGGTCGACGCCTCGCAATCCGAGGTCGGCCTGATGATCAGCGGCACGACCATCCTCGACTGGTCGGCCAACGGCCGTGTGTGGTCGCGCTACGGCAATCGTTCGCCGTACAAGCGGGCCGCGCCGCACAACGCCTATCCGTGCGCGGGCGACGATCGCTGGCTCACGATCGCGTGCTTCACCGACGCCGAGTGGCGCGCGCTCACGCAGGTGGCGGGACATCCGGAATGGGCGAGGGACGCGCGCTTCAACGACCTCGCAGCGAGGCTCGCGCATCAGGACGCGCTCGACGCGACGGTCGCCGACTGGACCAGATCGCGCGACGCGTACGAGACGATGGACGCCCTGCAGCGAGCCGGCGTGCCGGCCGGCGTGTGCCAGACGGCGGGAGACCGCTGCGACAACGACCCGCAGCTCACGGCCTTGTCGTGGCTGACCGAGGTGACTGGCACGAAGATCGGCCGCTGGCCGATCGCCGAGGTGCCGGTGAAGCTGAACGAGAGTCCCGCCTACATCGGCGGGCGCATCGACCGCGGCGCGCCGTGCTACGGCGAGGACAACCACTACGTGTACGGTGAGCTGCTCGGGATGTCGGGGGAGGAGATCAAGGCGCTGGCGGAAGAGGGTGTCATCTGAACCTCGGGCTGGAGGCGTTGGCATGAGGACTCGCGCGCCGATGCGGATCGCGTGGCTGGTGGCGCTGCTATTGACTTGCCCGCAGGCCGCGCGTGCCTTCGATCTCGTCAGGTCCGAGGAGGCGACGATCGCCGACATCCACGCCGCGCTCAAGGCGAAGACCCTGACGTGTCGCGGGCTGGTCCAGATGTACCTCGACCGCATCGAGGCGTACGACAAGAAGGGCCCCGCCCTGAACGCAATCGTGGTCACGAACCCCGACGCACTGAAGGCGGCCGACGCGCTCGACGCGAAATTCGCGCAGTCCGGCCCCGTCGGCCCGCTGCACTGCGTGCCGCTGATCGTGAAAGACAACTACGAGACGACCGACATGCCGACCTCGGCGGGATCGCTCTCGCTCAAGGGCGTGATGTCGCGGACCGATGCGTTCCAGATCAAGAAGCTTCGCGCCGCCGGCGCCATCTTGCTGGCCAAGAGCAACATGGCGGAGTTCGCCTTCGATCCGATGGAGACGGTGAACTCGCTGCTGCCCGGCTACACCCGCAACCCGTATGCGCTCGATCGCGTGACGGCGGGCTCGAGCGGCGGGACCGCCGCGGCGGTGGCGGCCAACTTCGGCGCGGTCGGCCTGGGCACCGATACGGGCAACTCCATCCGGGGCCCGTCGTCGCACACGAGCCTCGTGGGTATCCGCTCGACGATGGGGCTGACCAGTCGCGACGGGATCGTGCCGCTGTTTCTCGACAAGGACATCGGCGGCCCCATGGCGCGTACGGTGGCCGACGCCGTGGCGATCTTCGACGTGATCGCCGGCCCCGACCCGGCCGACCCGATCACGGCCGCCAGTCAGGGCAAGCGCGCCGCGAGCTATCAGAAATTCCTCGACAAGGACGGCGTGCGCGGCACGCGCATCGGTGTCGTGCGCCAGCTGTTCTTGCCGCAGAACACCGACCCGGACGTGATGAAGCGGATGGAGCAGGCGCTCGCCGATCTGCGCCGCCTCGGCGCGGCGATCGTCGATCCCATCGCGATCGCCGAGATCGACAGCATTCCGCCGCCGATGCTCTTCTGCTTCCGGTTCAAGAACGACATCAACGAGTACCTGCCGCGGCTCGCGCCCGACGCACAGGTGAAGTCCCTCGAGGACATCATCAAGTCGGGCAAGTTCCATCCGTCGATCGAGAAGCGGCTGCTCGACCGGCAGGCGGAGCCTCCGCTGTCGGCGAACCCTCGCTGCGACCAGGTGGCTCAGAACACACGCCAGCTGCGCGAGGCCGTGCAGAAGGTGATGGACGACGAGAAGCTCGACGCTCTGGTCTATCCGACGTGGGCGTTTCCGCCGCGCATGATCGGCGACCTCAATACGCCGCACGGCAACAACAGCCCTCGTCTGTCGCCACCGACCGGCTTCCCCGCGATCACCGTACCGATGGGATTCGTGCGCGACACCCTGCCGGTCGGGCTCCAGGTGCTCGGCCGCGCGTGGAGCGAGCCCACGTTGATCAAGATCGTGTACGGCTACGAGCAGGCGACCCACCACCGCCGCCCGCCGGCCAGTACGCCTCCGCTGCCGGCGCGTCCGTGAGCCGGAGCGGCCGGCCACGAACGTAGGTATCGCCGTTCAGCGTCCGGGAAGCTCGGCGCTCGGTCCCAGCCGCGACGCGACGCTCTTCGGCAGCAGCACGGTCATCCGCCCCTCGCTGTGCATTCGACCGGCGATCGCGCCGGCGCCCGGGCTGTAGCCCCAGTAGATATCGCCGCGCACGGGGCCGCGAATGGCGCCTCCGGTGTCTTGCATCACGAGCAGGCGCTCGAAGACTTGGTCCGGCTTCGTCAGGTCGGGATCGGGCGCCGTCGTCTCGAGCCACACGGGGACGCCGAGGGCGTGCACCATGAGATCGACGGCGAGGCTGGCTTCGGGGATCAGCGGCACGCCCTGAGCTCCTGCCGCGCCGAGTGAAGGATCGCCGATCGGCTGCTCCGCGAAGAAGACGAAGGACGGGTTTTCGTTCATCAGCGGCTGGGCCTGGGCCGGATGGGCGAGAAGCCAGGTCCGGATCGACTGCATCGAGACCGTCTCGAGGGTGAGCTCGCCGCGCTGGACCAGGATTCGGCCGATGGAGATGTAGGACCGCCCGTTCTGGCCCGCATACACGGCGCGCACGACCGTCCCATCGTTCAGCACCACGCGTCCCGAACCCTGCACCTGCAGGAAGTACGCGTCGATCGGATCGTCCACGAAGAGGATCGGCGCGGCCAGCGCCCCGCCTTCGATTTCCGCGCGCGGAGGATACGGGATCAGGCGTCCGCCCATGACCCGTCCGACGATTCGCTGTCCCTTGAGATTTTCACGGAACTGTCCCAGGTCGACGTTCACGAGGTCGGCCGGCACGCTGTAGAGCGGCGTCTGATAGGGACCCTGGCGCGTGCGGCTACCCCGCAGCTGCGGCTCGTAGTACCCCGTGAAGAGACCGGCGCCCGACGCCTGCGTGACGCGGTACGGCACGAACTCCGACTCGAAGAATCCGCGTGCCGCGTCCGGGTTGTCGCTCGAAACCAGCGCGCCGGCTCCACAGGCTTGACGCCACTCGACGGCGGTGCCGGCGTAGTTGAGCCCGCCCAGCGGAGCGTCGTCGGGTTTCGTCGTGAGGACGGCGCACGAGCGCAGGAATGCCCGGAGCGCGTCGCGCGGATCGCTTTGCGGCCAGCCTTGTAGCTCGGCGAACGGGGCGGCGTCGAGCCGCAGCAACGGTGGAGGCGTCGGCGGAGGCACCGGTGGGGGCGCGACGGGCGGCGCCGGCGCGACGGGTGGCGTCGGCTCGATGGTCGCGCACCCGGCGAGGATCGCGACGGCGAGCACGCCGGCGAGGGCTCTCCCCGAGGCGCCGGGAGTGACCCTCAATATGGCTCTTTGACGAAGATGAACGTCGTCCCTTGCACGATCGGCGCGCTCGCGCCCACGAACGAGACGTTGACGTCCTTCACCTGGCGCTCGCCGGCGCGCCCCGACGCCTGCAGGGCCCCCTCGATGATGTGCCAGAGGCCGTGGATGCGCCCGGTGCTCAGACTTCCGCCGAACGTGTTCAGCGGCAGCTCGCCGTCGAGCTCGATCCGTCCATCCTGGATGAAATCGAGCGCCTCGCCTTCCTTGCAGAAGCCGTACGCCTCCAGACCGTAGATGACCGACGCCGAGAAGCCGTCGTAAATTTGCGCGACGTCGACGTCCTTGGGCGAGAATCCCGAGCGCTCCCACGTCAGCCGCGACGAGCTGCGGCCGCCTTCCATGTAGCTCGACAGGCTGCCGATGCGGCCGGCGACCTCGAACGCCAGCCGCTGGCCGTACCCGGCGATGTAAGCCGGGCGCGGCCGCAGGTGACGCGCGCGCTCGGCGGTGGTCAAGACGATGGCGACCGCGCCTTGCACCGGGATGTCGCAGTCGTAGAGACAGAACGGGTAGGCGACCATGCGCGAGCTGAGATAGTCCTCGCGCGTCAGCGGCTGCCCGCAGAAGTAGGCATGAGGGTTCTGGTGCGAATGACGGCGCTGCGTGACGGCGAGCGTGGCCATCTTCTCCCGGCTCTGTCCATGCCGCTCCAGCCAGCGCGTGTACGCCACGGCCATGCCCTGTCCCGGCCCGCCGAATCCATAGGGCGCGGTGAACTGCGCCGGCCCCGACGCGTAGGTGCCGGGCAGATTCTGATAGGTGCCCTTGGGATTGTGCATCGCGCGCCAGACCACGGCGTACTTGCACACGCCGGCGAGCAGCGCGTTGACGGCCTGCTGGACGGCGCCGCCGATGTTCACGGTCTCCACCTGGACGTGCCAGGCGAGATTCGGAAGCTTCAGCATCGCCATCATGCAGTTGACGGAAACGATCGTGATGCCGTCGATGACGGCGTGTCCCGTCGCGGGCAGCTCCGGGTACGTCGCGAGCCCGTCGATGTCCGACAGGGCGAGCCCGGAATCTTCGACGGCGCCCTTCACCGCTTCGAGCGCGTGGGCCGCCAGCGGGACTTCGGCCGAGCGCGTGACGCGCGAGAAGCCCACGCCGCTCACCGCGACCTTGCAGCGGTGCTCCCACATGGCTACCGGGCCTCGCGCGCGAGGCGGAACTGGGGCAAGGTGAACTCGTCGTTCAGCGGCTGAAAGACCACCTCGACGCGACGCCCGACCTTCGCGTCGGTGTAGGGCGCCTCTAACAGATTGGCGGCCAGGAGGGCGCCCGGCGCGTCGTCGAGCTCGACGATGATGCTCGCGTACGGGATCGCCGCGGCGAATCGCTTGTCGCCCGCGTGGTACATGATCGTGTAGGCGTAGATCGCGCCCTTGCCGCTGACGGGCTCGAACGCGAGATCGGTCGCCATGCACCTGACGCAGGTCGCGTACGGTGGGTGCTGGAAGTGCTTGCACGCCTGACACCGCTGCAGGGCCAGCTCGCCGCGCTTGGCCGCGTCCCAGAACGGCTTCGTCCACTCGTTCGGGACGGGAATCGGCCGGGAGACCTTGCTCCAGTCGCTCAGCGCGGTGCCGTCCGAGCCGCCACGTTGCTCTGACACGCGAGCCAGAATGTTGGCCCGCGAGAGCGATGTCAAGCGTCACAGGTGAAGAGGCTCAAGGCTCGTCAGGGTGCGCGACCGTCCGTTCGAGCTCGATCCGGAACGCGTGCCATTCACGGACGGCCTCGTCGTAGCGGGCGAGGGCATCGGCGCGCTTGTGGTCGAAGCGCATCCGCTCGAGGGTGACCCCCGCGAGCATCCCGAACCCCGTCAGATACAAACCGAGTCCGATTCCGATCAGCGCCCGTCTGGTCTCCATAGCGCGGTCTCCCTTTGCCTGCGCCCGCACATCACCGATCGTCGACGACACGCCGCCTCACGTATCCCCGAGTGCGAAGTCCGATTTCGGTAAGCAGGCGGCGTGCCACGTACGAAGGCGCGTGATTTCGCCGATTTCGTGCGCTGAGGCCGCTGGTCAGACGGGTATCCAGCCCCGGTCAGCCGGTCGTCGCTTGCCCGATGCATCAGGCGAAAAGTCGCCGCGGCTGTGCAGTTCGTGGCCGTGCTACTCTCGGTCGGAGTTCACTCTGTGAGCCTCGGCGGGAACTGGAAGCTGCTCGGCCGCAGCGCCCGAATACGATCGATCCTCGAGGATCTCGAGCGCGTGCTGCCACGCCTCGAGCCCGGGCGCCGGGTTCCGACGATCCTCCTGCAAGGTGAGACGGGAACGGGCAAGGGCTTGCTCGCCCGCACGATCCACGAGACGAGCCCTCGGGCGTCCGGTCCTTTCATCGACCTCAACTGCGCGGCGATCCCGTCTACCCTGATCGAGGCCGAGCTGTTCGGCTTCGAGCGTGGCGCGTTCACCGACGCGCGTCAGTCGCGAGCCGGCCTCGTGCAGGCCGCGCACACGGGCACCCTGTTCCTCGACGAGATCGCCCTGCTGCCCGAGGGCCTGCAGGCCAAGCTGCTGACGGTGCTCGAGTCTCGCGAGGTGCGGCCGCTCGGCGCGACGCGCCCCCGGCCCGTCGACGTCCTGGTCATCGCGGCGACGAACAGCGATCTGCAAGCGGCGGTGCGCGAGCGGCGGTTTCGCGAAGACCTCTACCATCGTCTCGCCGTGCTGGTGTTCTCGATGCCGCCGCTGCGCGAGCGCGGCGACGACGTGCTGGAGCTGGCCCAGGCGTTCCTGGCCCGCGCCTGCGCCGATCACGGGCTGCCGCCCAAGAGGCTCGGCGACGACGCGCGCGCGGCGCTCGCCCGCCACAGCTGGCCGGGCAACGTCCGCGAGCTGGCGAACCTGATGGATCGCCTGGTTCTGCTCACCGAGCGGACGGTGATCTCCGCCTCCGACCTCGACCTGCGCCCGGCGCCGGCGAGGACGGAGCCGAGTCAGCCCGACGCGGAGCCAAAGGGGCCGCTCAAGACGTCGGTGGACAGCTTCGCGCGCGTGCGGATCGAAGAGGCGCTCAAGGGGACGCAGGGCAACATCACCGCGGCGGCGGACAAGCTCGGCGTTCCCCGCTCGACGCTTCGCTATCAGCTCGACCGTCTCGGTCTCGCGCCCGATCGCCTGGGCGTGGCCACGGACAAGGACAGCCGCACGAAGCCGCGCGCGGCCGCCCCGTCCAGACCGCTCGCCGAGCGCATCCTCGCGCCGGCCGACGCGATCGCAGGCGAGCGAAAGCAGGTCACGGTGCTCTTCGCGGACTTCAAGGCCGCGCTCGAGCGCGTCGCGGGTGACGATCCGGAAGTCACCCAGCCGCTGATCGACGCCGTGCTCGAGGCCATGATCGAGGCTATCCGCCGCCACGGCGGCACCGTCAATCAGGTCCGGGGCGACGGGATCATGGCGCTGTTCGGCGCGCCGCTGGCCCTCGAAGATCACGCCGTGAAGGCGTGCCACGCCGCGCTGGCCATGCACCAGATCACGCTGCCGACGGAGAATCTCCGCCGCGTCCTGGGTCGTGAGCTCCAGGTCCGGGTCGGGCTCAATTCGGGCGACGTGGCGCTGCGCTCGGTCGGCGGCGAGGCGCGGCTCGACTACGCCGCGGTGCCCGAGACGACCCGCGTGGCAGCCGAGATGGAGCAGGCGGCCCGGCCAGGCGAGAGCCTGATCACGGCCGCGACCCTGCAGCTGGCCGAGGGCTTCGTGGAGGTCGTCTCCACCGAGCATGCCGACGTCTTCGAGCTCTCCGCTCCGAGCGGCGCGCGCTCGCGGCTCGAGGCCGCGATCGCCCGTGGCCTCACTCACTTCGTCGGGCGCGACGCGGAGATCGCGCAGGTTCGCGCCGCGTTCGAGCGCGCCCGCGAGCGCCGCGGTCAGGTGATCGCGCTCGTCGGCGAGCCCGGCGTCGGCAAGTCACGGCTCACGTGGGAAGTCGCGCGCACCGCGCGCGGCCAGGGTTGGCTCGTGCTCGAGACGGGCTCGACGTCGGCCAGCAAGGCGCCGCCCTACGTGCCGCTCGCCGATCTGCTCCGGGACTATTTCGAGCTCTCGGCCCAGGACGAGCCCGCGCACACGCGCGAGCGGATCGCCCAGAGGCTTCAGGCGCTGGATCCGGCGCTGCAGGCGCAGGTGGTCCCGCTGCTGGCCATCCTCGACGTGCCGGTGGACGACGCCGACTGGGAGCGACGCGACGCGCGCGACCGCCGCCACCGGATGCTGAACGGCGCGCGCCAGCTGATCCTCGCGGCTAGCCGGGAGTCGCGGGTCCTCGTGGTCGTCGACGATCTGCAATGGATCGACTCCGAGACGCAGGCGTTTCTCGACCTCCTCGTCGAGAGCCTGCCGGCGGCACGCGTGGTGCTGCTCGTGAACTACCGGCCCGAGGCCGAGCACCGATGGAGCGGCAAGACGTATTACACGCAGATCCGGGTCGACCCGCTCGCGGCGCCGAGCGCCGAGGCCCTGCTGGACGCGCTGGTCGGCCGCGAGCCTGGGCTCGACGACTTGAAGCGCGTGCTCGTCGAGCGTACCGAAGGCAATCCGTTCTTCCTCGAGGAGAGCGTCCGCGCGCTGGTCGAGACGGGCGCGCTCGTCGGCGAGCGCGGGGCCTACCGGCTGCTGGCGCAGCTTCCCAGCGTGGAGGTGCCGGCGACCGTTCACGCCGTGCTCGCCGCCCGCATCGACCGGCTGCCGCCGGACGGCAAGGCGCTGTTGCACGCGGCCTCGGCGATCGGGATCGACGTGCCGCTCGCGCTGTTGCGCTCGATCGCGGAAATGCCGGACGAGGCGCTGCGCGCTCAGCTCGAGCACCTGCAGGCCGCCGAGTTTCTGTACGAGACGCAGCTCCTGCCGGACTCCGAGTACACCTTCAAGCACGAGCTCACTCACGACGTGGCGTACGGCAGCTTGCTGCCGGAGCGTCGCCGGGCGCTCCACGCGCGCATCGCCGACGCGATCGAGCGGCTCTACCCCGGGCGGCTGGCCGAGCACATCGACGATCTCGCCCATCACGCGCTGCGAGGCGAGCTGTGGGACCGCGCGGTCGATTTTCACCGGCGCGCCGCCGCCGCCGTCACGCGCGTCGCATACGCCGACGCGGCCGTGTACTACGAGCGCGCGCTGACCGCGCTGGGCCGGCTTCCCGACGAGCGCGAGCATCGCGAGCAGGCCGTCGACCTGCAGTTCGAGCTGGCGCTGTGCCTCTACTCGACCGGCCACTTCACCCGCGCGATGGCCGCGTATCGGGAAGCCGAGCGGTTGGCGGTCGCCCTCGGCGACGACCATCGCGTGGCCCGCGTGTGCACCGGTCTGGCGTACCTGCTCGGGTCCGAGGCGGATCATCACGGCTCGATCGAGGCGGGCGAGCGGGCGCTCGTCCTGGCGGCCCGGCTCGCCGATCCCGAGCTCCTGACCTGGACCAGTGTCGGGATCGCGCGCGAATACTTCGCGATCGGCGACTATCAGCGCGGGATCGAGCGAGCCCGGGCTGCGCTCGACACGCGCGGCGCGGCGGCGCCCACCGCGCGGTCACGGAACCTGCCGACTCCGGTCGGCTCGCGAACCTGGCTGGCTCTGTGCCTGGCCTCGCGCGGTCAGTTCGAAGAATCGGTGGCGTGGGCCACGGCGGCGGTCGAGCTCGCCGACAAGGGATCGCCCCTGGTCGCCCAGCTCTGGGCCAATTACACCCTGGGTCGCGTTCACTGCATCCGGGGCTACTTCGCGCAGGCGCTCGCGTCGCTCGAGCGTGCGGCGGGGCTCCTGGAGCGCGGGCCGTTCCCGATCTACGCTCCGCGAGTCCTGGCGTGCCTCGGTACGGTCTACACGGCCGGCGGGAATCCCAAGGACGGCCTCGTCCTCCTGGAGCGCGCGGCGGCCGAGGGCGAAGCCAATCGCGTCCTGTACGAGCACGCCATGGTGCTGGTGCAGCTCGGTGAGGCCCAGCTCGAAAGCTGCCCCGACGAGGCCGAGCGCCGAGGTACCCAGGCGCTCGAGCTGGCGCGGCGGCATGGCGAGCGAGGCAGTGAAGCCTGGGCGCTCCACCTGCTGAGCCGCGTAGCAGGCGCGCGCCCGCGGGTCGAGCTGGATATGGCGTTCGCTCATGCGACGCAGGCGCTCGGCCTGGCCGACCAGCTCGGTCTGCGTCCTCTCGTGGCCCACTGTCACCTCGGTCTGGGCCGGCTCTACGAGCGCGCGGGCCGGAGCCGGGAAGCGCGGGACCACCTCACGACCGCTTCGTCGATGTACGGCGAGATGGATATGCGACACGAGGGTGAGATGCGCTAAAGTAGTTAGAACGATAGTTTGTCTATCGGCATGCCTCCGGGAGTTCGGCGATGCGAGGTATCGTCATTGCGCTCGTCCTGGTCAGCCTTTTCCTCGGTTCCTTCGAGGCATTTGCAGCCGGCGCGACGGTCGGCGCCAAGGTCATCCTGGGCGTCGACGCCAAGACCGGTCAGCGTTATCTCCAGCTGTCCGATCGCGGGCCGGTCTTTCCAACGGCGGACGTCACGTGCGACGGAAACCGACGGACGGTCGCGTTGACGCGGTCTGGCAATGCCGGCGACAGAACCGTCGCGACGTACGCCGTACCACCGAAGGTCTCGGACGTCATGCTCAAGTCCAGCGAGTGCCGGCTGATGCTGCCCGGCCGTGAGATCGCGGTCTCGCGGCAGCAGATCCGCTCGGCGTGGTCCGGTCACACGGCTCAGAAGCGCTGACCCGCTCCGCGTTTTTCCCCCGTTGACCGGTCTCCGTGCGAGGGGCTAAAGTTGCCGCGCTCTTCGTTCCGGGGACCTGTCGACGCGAGGGAGGCGCTGTATGGACGATGCTCGACGCCGCAGACGTCTTGTCGCGCGTGCCGCCGAGATCGTCGCGGCGGTCGGCGTCATCTTCGCGGGCCTGGGCCTGATCGCCGGGATCGTCCTGCTCGACCCGCGCTGGCAGCGGATCGTCGCGTCATGGCGCGAGCGGGCCGCCGCACCGACCGCGGCCACGCCCTCTGCGGACAGGCCGAGCGCGTCGGCCGCTTCTCCGTCGACCAGCGATCCTGTGGCGGCGGGTGCCCGGCCCCAGACGACTCGCCCCGAGGCGCCGGAGCGCAAGCCGGCGACGTTGGCGAGTCGACCGGGGAGCTGGGCGCCGTCGGATTCGACACAGCTGATGGCGAGCCTGCTCGTCTCGCAGCTCGGTCCGGACCTGGCGTGGCGGACGGCGCTGTCCAATGCCGACGCCCACACCGGTGACACCCCCGAGCACGCCTACTGGCGCGGCGTGGCCGCCGCCATTCGCGACAGCGCAGCTCGTCCGCGACCGTGACGGTCGCGCGGCTCAGCGCGTCGCGAAGCCGTTGCCGTTGTCGGGACCGATCCATTTGTTGTGGTTCAGGTCGTAGCGGTAGCCGACCGACGTGAACGGCACGCGAAAATTGTCGAAGATGATGTGCAGGGTGTAGCCCCACCACGTATTTCGCCGCGCTCCCACGTCGTTCAGGATCACGCGAAAGTTCAGGCCGATCTCGATCCCGACCTGCCGCTCGCGCGCGTCCTCGGCGCCGCCTGGGTAGCCCTTGGTGGCGTACGTGGCCGAGACGAGCAAGTAGCGAAGCGGGCCGAGGTTGAAATCGAGCAGGCGTCCGATCCCGTCGAGCTGCAGATCGGCCGTGTAGATCTCGTTCGAGTAATCGCGGCCCCGTCTCTCGACCGCGCAGCAGTACTTGCTGCCCGCGGCCGGCACCAGCACGCCATGGCGGAAGCCGATCAGGTCCTCGAGCCGGGCCGCCGCGATCAACGCCGAGGCGCCAGCACCGGCCACGTCCATCGTGAGGTCTTCCCAGGAGAATCCGTACGGGTTGAAGCCGTCACCGACTTCGTTCAGGAGGCCGGCGGTCACCGCCACGCCGAAGCCGAGCAGGATCGAGTCGGTGCGCGAGAACCCCAGCTTGTCGTAGAGGTAGGCCAGCTCCTTGGAGAGGACCGTGTAGTCGACGAAGTGTGAGGCCTTGTCGGCGCCGCCCGCATACGTCGTGCGACCGAACCACCCTTCGTTCGCGAAGCGGAAGCTGTGATGGGGCGTCTCGATGAAGGCGTTGATCGCACCGCCGACGACCGCACCGGCGGACAGGACACCCGCGGTCAGCAGCTGATACTTCTTGGCCTCGATCGCCGCCTCTCGCGTCCCCGAGACGTCGGGCACGTCGGCGACCGGCGCGCTGTCAGCACCGGTACCGCTCAGATGGAACTCGGAGCAGTCGTCCGGCGCGTTCCGGCCGAGCAGCGACAGCGGCCGGCACGTCGCGGCGTCGGCGCGCGGCACCTCGTACGCGGCCGCCGCGCCGAACAACGCGGACGGCGCCCCCGAATCCTGAGCGGCCACCGGATTCACCGGGGGCAGCACGATGAGGCCCAGGCCGAGCGTCAGGACCGCGAGAAGGTGGGCGCGAGTCAGTCGAGCAGCTTGGCGTCGTACGGAAACGTGCAGATGAGCCTCGCGCCGTCGGGAGTGACGAGGACCTGGTCCTCGAGCTTCACGCCGAACGGCGCTCCGGGCTTCCCGGCGTAACACTCGAGGCACAGCACCATGTTTTCCTTGAGCTCGCGCTGCGGCATGATGCGACGCGGGCCGCGGTCATCGTCGGGGTAGGGAATGCCGGGCCCCTCGTCCTCGAGACCCGCCTGGTGAACCATCGTCGGGTAGCGCTGCGCGGCGTACGCCTCGGGCAAGCGGGGCGCCTTCGCCGCGAACTCTTCGAACGTCATGCCGGGCCGCACGAGATCCAGCATACCGTTGACGCAGTCGTAGGCAACGCGATACGCCTCCTTCTGCTCGGGCGACGGCGTGTCGCCGCAGAGGAACGTGCGGGAGACGTCGATCACGTAGCCCTCGTAGCCGTTGGCGTCGGTATCGACGCCGACCAGATCGCCCGGCATCACCACCTTGTCGTGGGCCTCGGTCAGCCACGGATTGGTGTTGGTCCCCGACGCGACGAGCCGCGTGAACAATCCTTCGCCGTGGCGCCGCAGCAGCGCGTCGCTGAGCACCGCCCACAGCTCGTACTCGCGGATCCCCGGACGGATCGCCGCGTCGAATTCGGCGAGCATGGCGTCGCCGATCCCGCCGTTGATCGCGAACAGCGCGACCTCCTCCGGCGTCTTGACCTCGCGCGCGTCGACCGTGGCGGGTCCGACGTCGGTGATCGCGATCCCTTCCTCCTGCAGCGCCAGGAAGCCGGCCGCGTCGAGCTTGTCGACCGCCAGCCGCTCGCGCTCGAGCCCGAGCTCGCGCAGGGCCGAGCGGATCGAGCGCGCCCACTCGCGTGCCTTGTCGCGGGCCAGGACGCCGCCGTACTGCCACGTGTAAGCCGGCCGTACGTCGTGGACGACCTTCTGCGAGACGTGGATCGATCCCTTGTACTCGAACAGGATCGGCGCGCCCTCGGCGGGCACGAGGCAGTAGCGCGCGAAGGTCCCGGCCGTCCACACGGCCATCACGTCCACGCCGGTCGCGTAGCGAATGTTCGCCGTGTTATAGAGGAGCGCGACCGGAAAATCGTGGCGCTTCAGCATCGTCTGCAGCCGCGCCAGCCGGCCGGCGCGCAGCGCGGCGAAATCGATCTCGCTCAGGTTGGGCACGGTGAGCCGATGGACGCGTGGTCGCGGTGGCATGGAGGGCAGCATAGCGCAACCTGATCCGGCGGCGCGACGCGCAGCGCTCGGCAACCTGTTCGCGGCACTGGACGCCGAGCTGCGCGCGGCCCACGCCGCGGCCGTCGACGCGAGCGTCGCCTCGAGCCTGCGCGAGTTCGCACGACTCCTGGCCTCGCTCGACCCCGACGCGTCCCCGGCCGAGCCCGACCGATCGCCGGAGCGACTGCCGGTGTGCCGATTCTGGGAAGTGAGCCTCCGGCAGGCGCGCGGCGTCCCGAGCGGAGTCGTCGGCGCGCTCGAGACGCTCGGCCCGTCACTGTCCTGGACGCAGAACCCCAATTACCGGCGCGAGCCCCCGGATGCGTCGTTCCTCGACAACTACGGCTACGCGGTCGTCGCCGGCCCGGCGAACGGCCCGCCGGCGCTTGCGACCGACCGGCGGCTCGCGCTGGGCGTGCTGCTGCTCGGCCCCGGCGCGCACTACCCGCTGCACGCGCATCCCGCGGTGGAGATTTACTACACGGTCACGCCGGGCGGCGCGTGGTGGCGCGGCGAAGGACCGTGGCGCTCCGAACCTCCGGGTACCGTGATCCATCACGCGCCCGGCGTGCGCCACGCCACGCGCGCCGGTGACTCGGCGCTGCTGGCGATCTATCTCTGGCGCGGTGAGCTGACGACCCACGCGAAGCTCGCGGCAGACCGCCGGGCCGCCGGATGACGCCGATCGCAACGCGCCGAATCACTCGTGTATAGTCCCGGTCATGCCGCCTAGGAAAGCGACCGGAAAGAGAGCGCCGAAATCGGTTGGGCTGCTCGAGCGGCTCGCCGCGGGTCCGGTCATCTGTGCCGAGGGCTATCTGTTCGAGTTCGAGCGCCGCGGCTACCTGCAGGCCGGGGCGTACGTCCCCGAGGTGGTCCTGGAGCATCCGGATCTCGTCGAGGGCCTCCACCGTGATTTCGTGCGCGCGGGCTCGGACGTGGTCGAGGCGTTCACCTACTACGCGCACCGGGCCAAGCTCAAGATCGTCGGCCGCGAGAAGGACCTGGCGCGGATCAACCGGACCGCGCTGGCGATCGCGAAGAAGGTCGCCCGCTCGACCGGGACCCTGCTGGCCGGCGACATCTGCAACACCAGCATCTATGCGACGGACGACCCTGCGTCGCACAAGCAGGCCCGGCGAATCTTCGACGAGCAGATCGGCTGGGCGGTCGACGCCGCGGTCGACTTCATCGTCGGAGAAACGTACTCGTTCGGCGGCGAGGCGCTCCTGGCGCTGGAGGCGATCAAGCGCTCGGGTAAACCGGCGGTGATCACCTTGTCGGTTCCGCGCGAGGACCGCATGCGCGAGGGATGGACCGCCGCCGAAGCGTGCCGGCGGCTCCAGGACGCCGGCGCGGACGTCGTCGGATTGAACTGCGCGCGCGGACCGGCGACGACCTTGCCGCTCCTGCGCGAGATCCGCAAGGCGGTGACGTGTCACGTGGCGGCGCTGCCGGTGCCGTACCGGACGACGCACGCGGAGCCGACGTTCCAGAGCCTGACCGATTCGCACGACGCGTCCGGCGCCGAT
>Ga0126369_10000956_pt1 | contig 19600 bp, 18 predicted proteins | sample PanSoiMetaPlot_1_FD_109646 | JGI IMG/M metagenome (GOLD analysis project Ga0126369, IMG submission 109646) | Tropical forest soil microbial communities from Panama - MetaG Plot_1 | ecosystem: Environmental > Terrestrial > Soil > Tropical forest > Bulk soil | place: Panama | collected 2016-02-17 | reverse complement strand
TCTTAACATTCGCAGCAACTCGGACAGCGTAACTTTGAACGGCTATCTCCCCCGCCAGCACAGCGCCAGCGCCAGAAATTCGCAGTTCTGGGTGCAGTACACGGTCTACGTGCCCGCGAATTTTTCCGTGAATGTGCACACCGGGGGAGGCGACATCGAAACCGGGGACATCGGCGGTCGCGCAATCCTGACCACCGAAGGGGGGAATATCACAACCGGGCGTGTCGGAATGGGAAGCCGAATGATGACCGCCAACTCCGGGCCAGTGGCGAAATTTGAGACTCAGGGCGGGCACATCACCGCGCTGGACGTGGACGGTGATCTGGACGCCTACACCGCTGGGGGTTTTATCCAAGCGCGGGATATTTCGGGTAATGCCAAACTCCGCACCGGCGGGGGCCATATTCGCGCCTCGCACATCAAGGGAACCGCGCAACTTGAAACCGACGGCGGCAACATCACGGTTGGAGAAGCCGGAGCACTTGTCGGTGTGCGTACCGGTGGCGGCCAGATCGATTTTGGCGAAGTGCATGGGTCGGTCCACGCCGAAACCGGCGGAGGCGGCGTGCGCGTGATGTATGTTTCCGGGCCTCTGGAAGTGGAAACCAGTGGCGGCGGGATTTGCCTGACACGTGTCTCGAACATCGTGCGTGCGGCCACCGGGAACGGCACAATTACCGCTTGGATTACCCCGGATTCCGGGGACTCTTCCCGCACCGTGCGGCTGCCAGGGCCATCGCAATTGGCCTCCGGCACCGGCGACATTGTGGTCTTTTTGCCGAGGAATCTTGCCGCGACCATTGATGCCAGCGTAGAGAACGGAGGCCCTGATCGCATCGAGGCGGATCCTGCGCTCGGATTGAGCGTTGAAACGCGCGAAGCCGGCCCGATGCACGCCTCCGGGACCTTGAACGGCGGCGGGGCAGTCCTGAGACTGCGCAGCACCGCCGGGAAGATCCGCTTGCAGTACGTCGATGAGCAGGCCGCGCTGCGAAAGTCTCTGCAGGATGAGCAGCGCCAGAGATTGGCACAGAAACTCAGCCAGGCGGGATTTGATGAGCCGAATCCCAGCATGGGCCCGGCTACAGCCACACCGCAGCAGGCGACCGGCGCAGCATCCACATGCGATGGAGGAGCAGCGTGGTGGGAGAGCTGGAAGAGCAGACTGCAAGTCACATTTTTGGGTGGGGTCCGCGAAGAACCCGAAGAGTTCAAGAAACACCTGATCGTTTCGCCGCCACCGGACTATCCGACGCTGGCGCGCCGGGCGGGAATTCAGGGCGTGGTGCGGCTCCAGGTGCGCGCCAAGGCAGACGGCACGCTCGAAGTGGAAAAGGTTTTGGAAGGGGAACCGGCGCTGGTCGAAGCAGCGCGGGCCGCGGTGCGTCAATGGCGGGTCAGTCCCGAGGACATCTGCGGCAAGAAGGTGGACGTAATTTCAACATTGGCTTTTAACTTCCAACTCCGCTAGGCTGGATGGCGGAGCCGGACGGTTCGGGTTTGGTTGTAAATCCTGGGGTTGTACGAGTTGTCCGCGAAGGAGGCAGTATGGTTCGCTCCGCTTTCCGCTCGATTGGTCTGACTCTGGCGGCCGCGTCGTTTCTCTTGGTTCCCGCAGGCTTCGGGGTGACACGCGAGTTTGCGCAAACCTATCATCTCAAGCCCGATGGCACGCTCGAATTGAACAATATCAACGGGACCGTGCGCATCGAAGGCTGGGACAAGGATGAGGTGGAGGTGCGCGCCGTCAAGACCACCACGGACAAGGAATCCAAGCTCGACCTGGTGTCCATTGACGTGAATTCGAGCCCGGACAAGCTTTCCATCTCCACGCGCTATCCTCAGGAAGAAGGCGTCGAGGTGGCTGTTGAATACACCGTGCACGTGCCCCGTAAGGCGCTGCTTAAGCACATCAACACAGTCAATGGCACTCTGCGTGTAAAGGACCTGGATTCTGTCGGCGATCTGCATACGGTCAACGGCAACATCGAAGTCTATGAAAGCAGCGGCAATCTGCACGCGCGCACGACAAACGGCAACGTCTACGTCGAATTGAAGCACCCGGCCGATTCGCGGGGCACGCAGGCGGAAACCACCAATGGTTCGGTTTTGCTCGCTATCCCCGCCGACTCGCAGGCGGACCTCGAAGCGCGGTGCATGAATGGCAGCTTCTCGACCGAACTTCCCTTTGTGATGGAAGGCGCCATCCAGCCTCGTGTTCTGCACGGGCGGCTCGGCAAGGGCGGGTCATCCATTCGGCTTGGAACCGTGAACGGAGCCATCCGGGTCGTTGCACTGCGGTCGACCATTTAACGCCTCCTGCGTCTAAATAGACCAAGGAGAGCAGCACTCATGAATCGATGGAACATGTGGACCGCGCTGGGCGTGGGCGCCCTCAGCACTGCCTTGATTGCCCTGCCGGGATCCTCCAGACCAACCCAGGAATCTTCGAACAAGCCAACGGCAAAAATCGATGGCGGGAGCGAATCTTCCCTGGCGCAAACTCACGACAACGAAGAAATGCAACAGCAGGCGGATGCGCTTCAGCAAAAGGTCATTCTGCTCGGCAGAGAATTGCAAGAAGGCAATCCGAAAATCAAGGTTTACAACGAGAGTATTGACCTCAACTCCGATGACGACACGCAGGTCTTTCTGGGGTCGGAGGGCGGGTGGTTGGGCGTTGGCGTTTCCGAAGTTTCCGCTGCAAAGGCCAAGGAACTGAAGCTTCCCGAAGAGCGCGGCGCAGCGCTCGGCAAAATCGTTGCGGACAGCCCGGCAGCGAAAGCGGGCTTGAAAGAAAACGATGTGGTGATGGAAATCAACGGTCAGCGCGTGGAAGGCGTCGAGCAGTTCCGCCGTATGATCCATGAAATTCCGGCGGGCCGCACCGCGAACCTCACCGTTTGGCGCGATGGTCATTCGCAGACGGTCAAAGTTACACTGGGTAAACCAGAAGCTGCCAGCCTGAAGGTCTTCACACACAATCCCAAAGCCTTCTCGTTTAATATGCCGGAGCTTTCGGTGATTCCGGATCTGTCCGGGCTCAACCAGCTTCGGTCGTTTTCGCTTGTCGCCCCCGGCCAGCCAACGCTCGGAATTGACGCCGAAAACCTTAGGGGCGAATTCGGCCAGTATTTCGGCGCGCCGGAAGGCGAAGGTGTTCTGGTGCGCGGCGTGTTGTCGAACTCGCCGGCGGCCAAGGCCGGACTAAAGGTCGGCGACGTGATTACCAGCCTGAATGGGGAACGTATTCGCAGTGCAAGCGAGCTCCGTGAGAGAATTCTGACCAAACACGATGGCCGAACCATCAAACTGGGCATTGTCCGTAACAAGAGCGATATGACGCTTTCTGTGGAACTGCCGAAGCCTGAGGAGCAGGAAGAGCCGTTCCTTTCCGAACCTACGCACATTTAAAATCCCTTGCAGACACAGTTGCCCGGCTCGCACTGGTTGTGAGCCGGGCCTCCCTTTTTTAGGCCCGTGGCTTTTGCGGGGGTCACTAGGATTTCCCTAGCTGCCCTGACTGTATTTGCGGATCAGCCGAAATGGGCGTTTGACGGCTTCCCACAAGCGCGAGTTGCGATCTTCGTTTGCCGCGCCCCAATCTTCCTCGGTTGTTGAGAGCGAGAGCCGCAGCAGAAAGGCCGCGCCGGCGAGCCCGCCTCCGGCGACCTTCCACCGGAACCGGGCTCGGTTGGAAAGGCCAGGCGGCGCATATCCGGCCAAGGGCATCCAGGTCTCAATCTGCTCGACCAGGCTGCGGGCCGCGATGTCTTTGCGAACCTCTTCCGCCATCGGCGCAGGCACGAGCACACCAAACAGAGACTCGGCGAGTGCGAGCGCCACGTGCAACATTCGTCGGGCGCCCACGTCTTTGGCCGCCTGCCGGGTCATCGCCCAGTCGAATTCCGGATGCCGCGCCACCATGGCCGCGATGTCGGCGGCCCACATCAGGCGCTCCCAAAAATCTTTGGTGCCGTGAATACAATCGAAGAGAAACTCGTCTTCCAATCTGAGAGCGGGGATTTCTTTCCCATCCAGCGGAACGCGGCGCTGCCGGGCAAACAGATCGTTAATGCGCATGGGTCGCGGGTAGTAGCGAAGCGTGTCTTCTGTATGAAGTTCGACGATCAGCTCGGTGCCGGGCCGTGTGAATTGATATTCGCCCGGAATCTTACCGGCGCGGACGGCTTGTTCTGGAACGCCCGCTTGAAACTGCAGCTTCCTCATCAAGGCGTTGGCCGGAGGGATTTCTTCCTGGCGCACCAGAAAATCCAGATCTGCGTAATTTCGCATTCCCGGATCGCCGTAGGCGAGAAGGGAAACCACCGGCCCCTTCACGGGAATCACGGCGATGCCTGCCTGCCGGAATTCGTCGAGAACACGAAACAGTTCCGCCGTCAGGCTGAGGGTGAACAGATTCTTGGCCCGGGTACGGCTTTGCAGTTCTGCACGCGCAGCAGCGGGAATGTCCTGAAAACCGTTTTCCTTAAGACGCGCGGCCAGCAGATTCAAAACGCCATGTGCGGTGGCAAGTTCCAGAGTCACGTTCCAATTGAGTTCCGCCGCCAGAGATATTGGGAAATTCGAAGCGGTAAGCAGGGGAGCAGCGCAGGCGCAGAGGAACCTCCATTCCTTGTCGAAAGTCTTATCGCCGAATGAATAAGAGGCCGTCAGAGTCAACTCCCAAGTGACTTTTGGGAAGTGTACACCCGCTTTTCGCTAAGAAATAAGAACTGTCAAGCGGATGCCTTCATGTAGAAAGCAAAAGGTAAGGCGGTCTTGCAACCGGCGACGATGAAATTATTTGCCGCCGGAATGCTGCTGAGCGTCCCGCACTATGAGGTCGCACAGGTCGGCAATCTTTGCCGCTTGCGCGTGAGGTACAATGCGCCGCACGTTCAGCTGCTCGACCAGTCGGCTCAGCGACTCAAATTCGCTGGCGCGTTGCTCGCGGCCAAGCACCCAGTTCATATAGGTGTTGCGTACCAGTTCCAACAGTGCATCGCGCGGAGTCAGCTTTTCGATGCGCGGCGCCTGGTCGTCGGCCACGCGGTCGCCGAAAACATAAATCAGTCCGAGCGGCAATTTCTGCATCGCAAATTTTGAGCGTTCCCCGTCAAGCGGCAGGAAGCGTTTCTCCCAGGTAGGCGTGAGAAGAGGCAGGGCGGATTCGCTTCCGAACAGCATTTGCACACTCTCCGGCCACAGACACACACGCGGATAACCCGGCACAGCAAAAAAGCCTCCTGCCGTTTCCTGCAAGACCACGATATCCTCCGCCACTACCGGAAGACCGCGCAGAGCGAGCGCCGCGGCGGTGGTGGATTTTCCCTGACCTGCGTCACCGCACAGGCAAACCGCTTGCCCTTCAATTTCAACAGCGCTCGAATGCAAGCAAGTGATCCGCCGTCTCCGTAGGAGAAAACCCATGACCGGCCCCAGTAGATAAACCTGCATATCTTCAGGAGTGAGCGGCGCTTGGTAGGTTCCCCAGAGGCGCGTCGCTGCGCCATCGGTCACAAAACGTGCCCCGTCGGAATAGGCGAGTTCGAAACCTTCTTCCTCTCCAAATTGGACCAGGAAGAAAGAAGGCTCCGCGACATCGGGTGGTTCCAATCTACGGGTTAACATTTTTCGAGAAAGGGAAAGAAGGGAACGAACCCAATCCGGTTCCGCTCCAGTTTCAAAACACACGTCCACCCGTTCCGCTTGGGGCGGAACCGGCTGCACCCCCACGAGAGAACTCGAGGACTTTATTTCGAGTCCATAGGCACGATAGGAATAGTTCACGAGGTTCGGAATCTTGCTGGGCGGGGCTGCCAGCGAATCATTGGCCGGTGTTGCGCTTCTGCGGGCGGGTACCTCCGTCTCGGTTTCCCTTCTTACCCATTGCCTTGGTCATCTCCGCGAGATTGCCATAAACATGCAGCTTGGGTGGTTGATAAGGCTTCTTTACGAGTCGTTCCGACGGCTGCGTCATTCAGGCCTCTCACCAAGCACTTTACTGAATCCCCCTTTGCTTTTCAATGTCTTTCAGCCAACGCAGAAAAGACAAGGGGTAGAGATTCTCGCAAAACAGAGAACCCTTGGAACTTTCTAAAGTTTCGCGCCAGCGCTCCCATTTTACAAATTCACAAAAGATTTTTGGTGGATGTTCCGGTAGTTCCAACGGCCACTGCTGGCTTTTCAGGAAAGCCTGCAGCGGATCGCCCGGCAAAGGAGACTTTCGCCGCTTAAGGATCACCGCAGGCAACCGGTGCACCATTGCCTCCCGGGTAAGTTTCTTATGCATGCACCATGGGACGGGAGGAAGGCGTAACAAAAATCGCACGACGCGCAAGTCCAAAAAAGGTGCGCGCGTTTCCAACGGAACGCTGGTCCAGCCTGCGTCTTCCTCTTCGAGCACCGTTGCCCAGTAGCCGGAATGGAGGCTGCGGTAGGCGCGGGGATGAAAGGGGTGGGTGGGAAGCGATGCCGCAAGCGTTGGCCCGGCGGATTCCGCACGCGTTCGTCTCTCGAACTCCGGATCCAACCAGGCCGGAACTTCCTTTGGCTGGTTGGCCCGGTAGAACCATCTCTGCATACGGGATCGGAAGCCGCCGCGCAGCGGCGGAATTCTCCTATAGACTAAAAGGTAATTCCCCCATCTGGCAAGAATCTCTCCCCAGGCTCCTCGCTTTGCCAGATATCGTAGATAGGGCCATGCTTGACCTTCGAGCACATCGTCGCCGCCATCCCCAGCGAGAACCACACGGGAATGCGAAGCGATTCTGCGGTAGAAGCGTAAGGCCCTGCCGAGCAAAAGATCGCTCGAGGGCTCTGGTGTAGCAACGCTGTTCGCGTCCTGGTCGGGAAGGATGACCTGTTCTTCAAGGACCTCGTGAGCGAGCCCCAGACTCTGCGCAGTCACTTTGGCGAAGTCAGGTTCGGCGTCCTCGAGTAACGGGCGCCAGCTCACGGTGAAGGCCTGGAGTCCTGGCAATCTTCCTCTGTCCGACGCTGTCTTCACGGCCGTCGCCGACACCGTGGCTGAATCGAGGCCGCCGCTCAGATAAAGGGAAAGTTTCCCTTCGGGCAGACGGTCGGCGACTGCCCGTTCGAGGAGTTCCCGAAAGCTTTCCAGGTAGTCCTCCGTGTGGGCCAACTGCGACGGCTCTTCGATTGGCAACTCGAGAAACCGTTTCACATCCAGCTTGCCGTTTGCATATTTCAGCCGGTGCCCAACGGGAAGACGGCGCACCTCGCGCCAAACAGTGCGCTCCGGATCCCCAGGCAATCCGGTGAGCAGAAAATCACGCACGAAAAACTCGTCCAGGCGGCAGGAAAGCTCAGGAACCATCGGCAGCGCTTGCAGCGTGTTGCTGAAACAGAAAATTCCAGGTCCCTCCGTGTAATAGAGCGGACGCGCGCCGGCAAAGTCCCTGGCGCAGTATAAGGTCCGCTCGCGGGCATCCCACAGGCCAAAAGCAAAGTCCCCCGAGATCCGGGTCAACGCGTCTTCGGCCCAAACTTCCCAGGCCAGAATCAGCAATTCCTCATTGGAAGTTTCCGCACTTGCCGGTTGTTGCTTGGCTTGCAGGTCCGAAATCAGATCCGCGCGCGCGTCGAGCCGTACATCGCCAACCAGCCAGAAGCGATCGCCCAGCTGCACGGGCTGCGTCGGCGACTGATAGCGCGCCCTGGTGTCGAAAAACGTAAAACAGAAGCCCACTCCATCCTGCGCCCATTTGCAGCTGCCATCCGGACCACGGAATTCGAGCTCCCGCAGGATAAGATCGAGCAACTTGTGCGATAGCGGCGCGCCATCAGAGCGCACCATGCCGAAGAAGCCGCTCATGGCTTCTCCGCAGGTGCATCGGCGAATTCCCGGTCGAATGCGGCATAGTGCTGGTGAATTTCCCCGGGTTGCTGCAGGGCGACGCCTTCGTGTTCAACCCAGGCATGGGCTTCGAATTTGCCGTCCATCTTACGCACCCCGATGCGCAATTGCGTGGCGATCCCCTGCTTTCGGAGCAGGTACCAGAGGGTCAGGGATTGTTCGAGACAGGTGAATTTTGCCGGGGAATAGCGGAGTGCGGCGCGAACCATGCGACTGGTTCTCTGCACCTCGTTGCCGGATCCGGATGCGAGCCCCAGGTTCAGGTCCAGCTTTTTTTGTAGCGAGGCATACGTTGGCTTGTAGCCACGCAGGCGAAGGGAGGCTCGCACCATCGGCAGGAGGATCACAGCGCGCCAAAAGATACGCCGTGATCCGGGGTCGAGCGCCCTATAGCGTTGAACCGGTTCCCACATCCACGGGTTGCACTTGGAGCAGACCGTTCTCCACCAATCCGCTCAGAAGTTCGGTAAGATGATTGCGCAAGGCCTCAGGTTCGACATCAAACTCACTCAGCAGCTTGTCGAACGCCCGGGCGATGCTCGGTTCGGTGGTCACCAGTTCCCACATCCGGGTGCCCGTGGCGTCCAGCCCAAAGTAGCGCTCGCTTTCCAGGTTCAGCAGGACCGATTCGCCGTCAAGGTGACGGATGAGCACATGCGGCGGCACCACGACCCTTTTTGTCGGCTCAATCATTCGTATGCGCTCCTGCTTTGCGCCGCTCTGCATACCGCCCCTGCCTTGCACTACGGGCCAAAAAAGACAGGAGAATATATTACCGGGGAATGCCTCGAACTGTCATGCACTTGCGGGGAATTTACGGGACGGAGCCGCATTGTTTTCTGGTAGCAGACACGCTATAAACTCGAGCGTGCCCGATTCCGCCATTATTCTGGATTCTCTTGAAAAAAGTTTTCCTCCCGCACTTGGCGGCTGGGACGCGTTTCTGCAACCGTTTCGCCGGCCTACCTCTCCCGCGCTTTGTGGAATCTCCCTGCAAGCGAAACAAGGCGAAGCGGTGGCCCTGTTGGGTGCCAACGGCGCCGGCAAAACCACGCTCCTGCGAATCCTCGCTACGCTGCTCATCCCGACGCGTGGTAGCGCCTTGGTTGCAGGAAGCGACACGGTCCGCGACCCGGCCACCGTGCGCCGGCAAATCGGCTATCACGCCGGAAGCGATCTGGGATTCTACTCGCGGCTTACCGGCCGGCAGAACCTGACGTTCTTCGGAAGACTGAACCACCTTTCCGACCTAGCGACGGCGAGGCGCATCGGCGAATTGAGCGAGCGATTGGGTTTGCAGAACTCCCTCGATCGTCAGGCACGCACACTTTCTTCCGGAACCGTTCAGCGTCTGAGCCTGTTGAGGGCCCTGATTCATCAGCCCAAAGTCCTGCTTCTTGATGAGCCCACGCGCAGCTTGGATGCGTTGGCCGCGGCAGACTTCCGGCGCTTTCTGAGAACCGAGATTCTTGCCCGGCAAGGGACTTCCCTGCTGTTTGCTTCGCACACCATGCAGGAAATTGAATTTCTCGCCGATCGCGTGGCCATTCTGGACGAAGGAAAACTGCTGGCCTTCGATACGCCTGCGGCGCTGCGCGGCGCCACTTCGTCAGCAACCTTGGAAATGGCCTTCGCGCGCCTTACGGGACGCCAACTGAGTCAAGAGGAGGAGCACGTCGGATGAGGCAGCTTCTGCGGGACCTGCTGCTGTTCTTCGAGCGCGATCTGCGGATCGCCGCCACCTACCGCAGCCCATTTATCCTCGAAGCCATTGAAGCGCTGTTTGGCGCAGCAACGTTCTACTACGTCGCGCGCTTCGTCGATTCGCCCGCATTGCGTGAGGCGCTCCCGCAAGGCGAAACCTATTTTGCCTATTCGTTGGTCGGCTTTGTCTTTTTCGACTATCTCAACGCGGCCCTGGACACTTTTGACCGCAGCCTCCAAGAAGCACGCGATACTGGCACGCTCGAACCCCTTCTGGTCACACAGGTGACCCTGCCGGTGATGCTAATCGGCTCGGCCTTCTATCCCTTCGCGGCCACAACGCTGCGTATTGCGGTATACCTGGGTTGGGCGGCGGTATTTTTTGACTTTCCCCTGCGCACGGCAAATTGGGTTGCGGTTGGCGCCGTGCTCCTGGCCACGCTTTTGGCGTTTTCCGGCCTGGGAGTACTCTCGGCCGCCTATCTGTTGCTGTTCAAACGGGGAAATCCAGCGAAGTGGTTCATCCTCGGGGTCTCCAGCATCGTCAGCGGCATGCTGTTCCCGGTCGACATCCTGCCGCGCTGGTTGCAACTGATCGCGTACCTTAATCCGGTGACTTATGCTTTGGACGCAATGCGCGGCACCCTTCTCGATGGAGCGGGCATATTTTCCATTGGCCGGCCCCTGCTCATCCTTCTTGCCTTCGGAGCCGTTCTGCTGCCTGTCTCTGTACTGGTTTTTTCCTGGGTGCTAGGACGCACGAAAGTGACTGGGACACTCACGCACAGCTAACGAAAAACGGCCCTGCCGAAGCAGGGCCGTTTCCTCGAAGCGATTGTCGCGCGTTCCGAACCGTTAGGGCTTCTTTTTCTTCCCGCCGACCTTGGTATCGATTCCTCCCGTCATCTGCTGCAGCTGTTCGAGGCCCTGCTTGGCCTGCAGTCCCCAGGTTCCGTTTGGATCGAGGTCAATAGCCTTCTGATAGGCCTCCAAAGTGCCCGGCAGCGGATGCACCTCGATCTTGTCGCCCGACGTCTTGAAGACGCTCGGATCGGACATCATGCAGGTGGCGAGCAGATACCAGGCCTGCGCGTTCTTGGGATCGAGCTCGGTCGCTTTCTTCAGCGGATCGACTGCTTCCACTTTACGGTCCGCCGAATAAAGGCTGATGCCAAAATTACGCCATGCCATCGCCGCATTCTGCGGATCAAGTTCTGCGCTCTTGGTGTATGCGGATTTGGCATCGTCAATTTTGCCGGCGCGCGCGAGCACGTTGCCGAGGTTGTTGTAGTAACTAGCATTGTCCGGCTTGGCGCTAACGGCCTGCTGGTAGGCGTTGATGGCCTCGTCGTTGCGGCCAGCAAGGTCGTAGGCCTCACCCATGCGCGCCCAGAACAAGTGGATGTTCGGATCCTTCTCCGGAGCGGCCTTCAGGCCGTCCTGAAACGCTGTGACTACCTGATTCGAAAGGTCTGTGACTTTGGCCTTGGCGGCATCGCGCTGGTCGGCAGGCGCTTTTTTCGCGTCAACGCTTGCCGCGCGCTCCTGATCGAGCAGCGCCACGCCCTTGGCAAACTGCTCCTTCATCCCCTGGAACTTTTTTTGCTCTTGCTGTTGCTGGCGGTATTTGGCAGCCGCTTCGGGATTTTGTTTTTCCAGGATTTCCTTGAAGTTGAGATTGATTGCGGGGGTATTGTCGCCCGCTACCTGCACCGGCGCCTCAAACGGCGTCTGCATTTGCGGCGGCTGCACCGAGAACGTGTATTTGCCGTTCCGCAAACCGCTGAAAGTAAACTTCCCGTCAGGTCCCGTTTTCGATTCGGTGATTGTGCCCTGCTCGCTCTTGATCTTGATCGGCATGTTGGCCATCGGATTTCCGTCGAAATCGATGATCGAGCCGGAAAGCTTGCCTTCTTGGGCCGACGCGCGCGGTGCCAGGCAACCCAACAGCACCACCGTCAATGTCGCTGCGAGCGCGCACGCCTTCGTGAATTTCATCATGCTCCATTCTCCTTTTGCGTTGAGGAGCGCCGGCCTCGGTACTCTGGCCGGGTTGACCCCATTATCTCTCATATGGGCCGGAATCCAAGTGCTGCTTGGCTATTCGGCAGTTCCGGCGTGAGCCCGCGCCCGGTATGCGATGGGATCGCGCACGCCTGCCTCTTCGAACGCTCGCAAACGCAAAAGACAACTGTCACAACTGCCGCAGGCTTGCGCCTCGCCCTGGTAGCAGGACCACGTGAGATGCAAGGGGGCGCCTAGTTCCAGCCCTCGGCGGATGATCTGGCTTTTTTTCAAGCGGATCACAGGCGTGACAATTTCGATCTTCGTTTCTGGACGCGTGCCGCGACGAATCAGTTCCTGGAACGCTTCGTAGTATTCGGGCCGGCAATCCGGGTAGCCGGAACTGTCCTCGGCCACAGCGCCGATAAAGATTTCACTGGCGCCGCGAGCCTCTGCCCAACTAACAGCCACGCTGAGAAAATGCGCGTTGCGAAAAGGAACATAGGTCACTGGTATCGCGCTGCCGCCGGGCCCCGGCGCTCCCAATTCGTTCTCGGGAATAGTAATTTCGGAATCCGTTAGCGCCGACCCGCCGATGGGCCGAAAATAGTCCAACCTTACTTGCAATTTTTCCTGGATTCGGTAAAAGTCGGCGATTTCTGAGAACGCCCGGCGCTCGCGCGCCTCGGTACGCTGTCCGTAGCTTGCATGCAGCAAACCGACGCACTCCTTGCCGTGCTGGTGAATCGCCTCTGCGACGGTGACACAAGAATCCATCCCGCCGCTCAACAGGACGATTGCGTCGATATTCCCCACCAGAACCGGTTCCTTTCCTGCCTTCTACACTCCGCGGGTGGCCGGATCCCACACCATTTTATGGAGTTGCAATCCCAGCCGCGCCGGCACTCCGTCTTCTAGCATCCATTCGACCAGCAAGCGCGGCTCGAGCCCGCTCCACTTCCCTTCCGGGTCGTCATGCACGGGCGAGAGAAGAACCGTATGCACTTTTTCCGCCAGCCGGTGGCACCGTGTGAAGTCACGCGCGAACTCGTAGTCACGTCTGGTCGAGACCACGAACTTCACTTCATCGTTCGCGCCAAGTTCTTCGAGGTTACGCGGATCAAACGTGTCCGGCTCACCGGAGTCGGGGCATTTCACGTCCACGATCTTAATGACTTCCCTGGGCAATCTGCCGATGAAGCGCTCGCCGCTGGTCTCAATCATCACCGTGTAGCCAACCGCCAAAAGTTGTTCCGCCAAAGGATAAATCTCTTCCTGCAAGAGCGGCTCCCCGCCGGTCAGTTCGACCAGCGTCACCCCGGCCGGCGTTCCATCCGGACGCAGATTCAGGGCTTCCACGCGGTCCATAATCTCGTCCACGGTCATATTCGTTCCGCCGTGGAAGGCGTAGGCGGTGTCACACCAAGTGCAACGCAAGTTGCAGCCGGTAAGCCGCAGGAAAATGCACGGGAGGCCCGCCCGCGTCCCTTCGCCCTGAATGGATTTGAAAATTTCCGTAATAAACATCGGATCCAGTGGCCACGACCGTGTCGTGGACTTTCCGGACTAACTTCCGCTCTTGGCTTTTTTCCCCGAGCGCCTCGAAAGCCAGTAAATCCCGCCGAGGAACAAAACGATTGCGCCAATCAATCGCGGATATCCGGGGGGAATCCCCATCATCCGCAACACGACTACGTAACCCAGGGCCACTAGCAGCGCCGGAATCAGGATGATGACGAATGACCGGTTCATGCCCTTCTCCCACCTTTCCCCGACTCGTTACGGGTGATACCGGGCCATCGCGGTGTCGGTTTCCCAGATCACCACGTCCCGCAACTTCGCGCCGGGGGGCAGGTTGGTCAACTGGCCCGCCAGCTGGTCGTAAAAGTATTTCGCCATGTTCTCCGCCGAAGGATTCATTTTGGTGAAGGGTTCCAGGTCGTTAATGAACTGGTGATCCAGCCGCGCGATCAAGCCACGCATCAATTGCTTCAAGTGGGTGAAATCGATGAGCAGCCCAATGTCGTCGAGCTGCGGGCCTTCCAGCGTGACTTGTACACGGTAGTTGTGTCCGTGGGGATTCTCGCACTTGCCCTTGTAACCACGCAGGGCATGCCCGGACGAGAACGTATCTTCGACACTTACTTGAAACATAGCCGGCTGACTTTCCTCTTCTTCCCTGGGGACAATCGCTCAGGCAGGGCTGGCCGCAGACAGGAACCGGGAAACTTCCTCCAAATGATGAGTCTTCCGGTACCGGGGCAGCGACTCCAAGAAAATTTTACCATAGGGCATCCGCTGGATTCGCGTGTCGAGCAGCGCCAGAACGCCGTGGTCGACCTTGGTGCGAATCAGACGCCCGAAGCCCTGTTTGAGCGCCAAAACCGCTTCCGGGACCTGAAATTCGGCAAAGGGGTTGCGCCCTTCGTCCTGCAAGGCGCGCACACGTGCCGCCACAATCGGGTCGCTCGGCACGGCGAACGGCAGGCGGTCCACGATGACGCAGGAAAGTTGTTGGCCGGGCACGTCGACTCCCTGCCAAAAGCTTGCGGTGGCGAACAAAACGGCGTTGCGCGTGTTCTTGAAGCGTTCAAGGAGCACGGAACGCGGCGCCGTCCCCTGCAACAAGAGCGGGAAACCGACGCGATGGCGCACGCGGTCATAGAGGTCGTTCATCTGCTGGTAGCTGGTAAACAGACAAAAGGCGCGGCCCTGGCTTAATTCGAGAAGCTGCACAATTTCGTCGGCCGCCTTTAGAGGGAAGCTCGCGTCGCGCACATCGGGCATCTTTTGCGGCAGGTACAGCAGCGCCTGGGTCCCGTAGTCGAATTCTGGAGGCAAGGCGCACTCCTTCGCTTGGTCGAGTCCCAGGCGCTGGCGAATGAATTCAAACCGTCCGGTAACGGTGAGCGTTGCCGAAGTCAGAATGACCGTGTCAAAGGCTTCGAATAGCTTTTCCCGTAGGATTTGACTGACGTCAATCGGAGTGGCAGCGAGAAACACTCCTTTGTTCCGACGCTCAAACCAATAGACGTAGTTTCGCTCGTTCGATTCGAATAGGAACGAAAGCTCTTGCCGGATGTCAAAGCTCCGCCGGCCGATGCGGATCAACTCCTCTGGCTTTTGCGTGAGCGCGGCAAATTCCGTCTCTAGCCCTTTCAAAGCGTTCAGAAGCGCGTCGTAGCTTTCGCGGTTCTGCTCGAGAAACGCTTCGCGCTCCGGTCGAGTGAAGGGAAATCGCCCGTCCCGCGGCGGGAAGCTTTCGAAGAAAACTCGGCTCTTTTCCCGGATGCGCTGCGTGCGGCGGAGCAGCGCCGGCGAACCCGTCTTGGTCAGGCGCATGGCCTGGTCGGCATCCCGCGCCAATTCATCAAACTGGTAATTGGAAATCTGCTGCCCGAAGTAGTCGCTGGCCACGTCTTCCATTTCATGTGCTTCGTCAAACACGACCGCGGAATACTCCGGCAGGATGCTGCCGAAATCGTCTTGCTTCAACGCCAGGTCGGCAAAAAACAGGTGATGGTTCACGATGATCAGATCCGCTTCCTTGGCGCGATTCTGCATCTGAGTCAGAAAGCACCGCTCAAACTCCGGGCATTTCTTGCCGGTACAGGTCTCGCGCCGTGCATCGATGCGCGGCCACAATTCCGAATCGTCCGGGAGAAAGGTCAATTCGGCGCGGTCCCCGGTTTCGGTGAGTTTCGACCATTCCCGGATCTGCCGGAACGCGTCAACTTCTTCCACGCCCTTGAGCATGGGCTGGTCGGCCAGGGCGTGCATTTTTGCCAGGCAGAGAAAATTCGAGCGCCCCTTCATCACCGCAACTTTCAGATTGGGCGCGAAATGCTTCTGCAGGAACGGCACATCCTTCTGGTAGAGCTGCTCCTGCAACGATTTTGTGGCCGTCGAGATCACCACGCGCCGCCCGCTGCAAATCGCCGGCAAAAGATAGGCCAGCGTCTTCCCGGTGCCCGTCCCCGCTTCCACGATGGCATGATGATGCCTGGAAAAAGCGTCGTCGACCGCCTCGGCCATCTGCAATTGCGCCGCGCGATGCTCGTACCCGCCGATCATGCTGCGTTCGAGAAAACCGCCTGGCCCAAAAATGTCCGCCATGCTGGGTCCGCTCGCGCGTGAATCTTCCTGCTTTGCCTCAGCGGCAGCCGCCGCAAAGCCATACCCACGCGATCCGCGAGCCGGCCTTACAGGCGAACTTTCCTCATCGAGGTCGCGCGATTCCTCCTCAAGCGGTGCGTAGAAGCGCTCTCGGATGACCTCGCTTTGGCTGTCCGGGTCCGTCTTGGGTTTGCGTTTTGCCAGAAATTTAGCCCGCTCTAGAATACGTTTCTTCTGCAAGTAAACAACGATAGCACAACGCCTTTTGCGCTTCCCTGCCCGCAACCGTCGTTAATAGTTGGGCAACTCGGCCATTTCCGAGCAGTTCGGAATCACATGCCGAGGTTACATTGGTTGTGGGGGAAATTTAAGCTGCTCTTGCCGCCCCTGGGCTTCCAATTCCGATACGGGGAACATGCATGAACTCGAAACGATGCGTAGTTCTGATTGCGCTGGCCGCGATCTTTACTCTGTCCTCCTGCAGCGGCGTAAAGAACAAATGCACGGATTGCAACGTGCCGGGTCAGGCAAACCTGACCCTGACGCTGACCGACACCCCGCCCGCCGGCGTGCTGTTCCTCAATTTCAACCTTCCAGTCTCCGCCATCAGTCTGACGCCCAGCGGCGGCGGTGCCGACATATCCCTGCTTTCCACTCCGACAACCTACGAGATGACCCACCTGCAGAGTGATTCCGCAATTGTCGGCACCACGCAAGTCGCGACAGGCACCTACACGTCTCTAAATATTTTCGTCACCAATTCTCCGAGCAGCGTTTTCTTCAACGGGTCCGCAAACGCTCTGGGACCTTGCGCCGCGCTCAGGATCTGCAACCTTTCCGGAGGCGCACCCGGGAAGATCGCGATCGACCTCACGAAGGTGTTTGGCGGGTCGGGCCTGGTCCTTACCGATAACGAAAATCTCGGAATCAATGTTGATTTCAGCCTGAACAACGCCATCACGTCGACCAACGGCATCACACTCGACCTGACGCAAGCGAACGTTTTGACCGCATCCGCCCTGCCGCGCATCAATCAGAATCCGGGCACCTTGGACACGATTCAGGGAATAACGGGTACGGTGACAGCGGTTACCTCTTCGAGCCTGACCGTGAAGTCTCCGAGCAAAGGGAGTTTCCTGTTTGGCCTCAGCAGCACCACCGCCTACACCGAAGTGCCCGCCTTGCCGCAGTGCAATGGTGCGCCGTCGCAATCTTGTATCCAGGTCGGTAGCATCGTTAGTGTGGATGCCGACGTGGCTCCCAACGGCACGTTGCCGGCCAGCGTCGTCGACATTATCGACGTGACAGGCGGGATCGACGAAGTGGAAGGGGTTATCTATCCGACTGCGACAGCCGGGGTCTTTGGCATGATTGTTTCCGATACCGCGGTCCCCAGCGGAAACGCCACACTCACGGCTCTCGGTCCGGGTTCTGCCATCTACTTCACCATGAGCACCAGCCCGACGCCGCTGTTCACGATCGACGTCAAGAATCTTCCGGTTCCGAGCTCGGCGGGCTTTGCCGGCAGCGGTGACCTGCAGAGCGGGCAGCAGGTACGTTTGCAGGTAGCCTCGGTTGGCACGTTCAATAATGTTCCCGAAATAACCGCGAGCACCGCAGTCCTTCGATTCGGTACGATCAGTGGCACGGTGGGCGTCAACACACCGACGAGCACGGCCTTCACCTTGGACAATGCCAGCCTGAATCCTTTTTACGGAAATTTCCTGACGCAGGTGCAGGTTCAGGCCTATTCCCCGCAAACGATCGTGGATAATGTCACCGGCATCAGCAACCTCACCGCCGGAAATTCGGTCTCGATCAGCACGCTGTTCCTGAACAACGTGACCCCTCCGTTCCAGATCACCAAAGTTCGCAAACACTGAGTTTCGACCGCCTCCGCAAAGGCTGCGGGCCCCGGAAGTTCCGGGGCCCGTTTTTTTTCCGTTATCGAGCGGTCTTTAGGCGCCACCCACGGTAGTGTGCGGCGGCAAGGGCGCATTCATGGGCGGCATGGGCACAGAGGGAATGTTCGGCGCAAGGGAAGGCTGCAGGCGCCGGTAGATGGCCAAGGAGATGGCTCCCATGCCCCAGAGAGCCACGGCAAGTGCGGCCCAGAAACCAATGAACGGCACCGTGGTAATGGCGCGCACTGCCAGAACGCCCACGACCATTCGCAGGACAAAGGGCCAGAATTCATCGTTGCGACCCAATATCCACTGCCCCACAATTCCGCCGACGACAACCTCGGCGGCCATCAGCATCACCAACCACAGCATCAGGGAGGAGATCCCCAGGAGCATGCCGACGATCGTAAGACACGCAATGATCGCCCCGATGAAAACTCCGAAGAAAACCAGCACTCCGAGACCAAAAGAAGCCCCGATTTGACCGGCAGATTCGACAGCTTCGATTGAGAACCTAGGCATGAGTCCCATCAGCACCAGGCCGAACAAGATGAAGGCGCCAGTCCAGATCAAGCGCCATACATAATACGAGCTGGCCCTTTCGTGTGTTTTGTGCTCTGCTTTGGTGAATTCCACCGACGAGGCCAGCTTGGCGTCGGAAGCGACGCTGGGTTCCTTTTCCCCTTCGAAGACTGCTTTACCGTCAATTTCCGCTCCGGAAGAAATGGCGAGCGCCTTTCCGTGCCCCTTGAACGCCCCCCCGATGAATCCCGAAATCGTGGTGTTCTCGGAAAAGGCCAGAAAGTCGCGCCCGACTTTTCCATCGACGGTGAGCGATTGCCCGCCGGCGGTGAGACTTCTTCCAATCTTGCCGTTGGTATCGAGGTTGAACGTCTGATTCCAGGTGGTTACGCTGCGGTCCACCGTGCCGCTGATGGTGAGATTGTTCGATGCCGTGCGGATATTGCCGTCAATCACGCCGCTCACGCGTTCGCTCTGCACAAAGCCGATCAGGTCGCCATTGATGTGGCCAGAAATATCGAGTTGCTGCGCGAAGGCGTAGACGTCGCCGTCAACTTCGCCCTCGATGCGCACATGTTCGCCGGTGACGAACAGGTCGCCCTTGACGACCTCACCCTTCTTGATCGTGACCGTGTCTCCCTTGCGAAACTCGGTGGCGTTAGCAGGAGTGCCCGCCGCAAGCAGCAGGCCCAGACTGGAGAAAACAACCGCCAGCGCCGAACCGCGTCGCAAATAGCGGCGGAAAGCAAACAGTCCGAAGCCAGCCATGACCATGACGGCAAGAACCTCGACGAAGGTGAACATGGATTGCCATCCTTTCCAAAACGCGCTCTGGAACATCACCATGCTGAGCAGATTGTTGCTGCCAAACCCGGCTTCCGCGAACTTGTTTTCCCAGGGCTCGATGTAGGTCGTATACAACGCATAGATGCCCAGAACCGCCAAGCCAAAAACTACGCCCCAAATCCACTGCATGTTGCGTTTCACACGGCTCTGAAACTCGGCAATGCGCGCCGGCAGGGGTTCGTCCTGCTCCAGCATCGAGCGGGTTAGCAGGCGGGATTCGCGGTCGAGAGCGCGGAGCAGGGTTAGGCAGCGATCACAAGTCTGCGTGTGGAGAGACACGCCTTGCGCGGCTTCCCGGTCAAGTTGCCGCTCGGCATAGAGAAGCAAGGTCATTTCATCCACGCAGCCAGCACCAGGGCGTTTTTCCATGTTCATCTCAGGTTCGCTCACCTTGCTCCTCCGACGGCGATGGCGCTGCTCTCTCCCAGCGCCTGCCGCAATTCGTGACGCGCGCGTAACAGCACCACGCCCACAAACTGTCTGCGCACGCCCAGAGCGTCCGCGATTTCGTCGTAGCTCATATCCGAGTAGTAGCGCATCACCAGCGCCATGCGCGCACGCATGCCCAGCTTATCGAGGGCCCTGCGAACCTCTTCGCCAGTGCGTTCTTCGATGAGTTTTT